>Ga0255210_1000024_pt1 | contig 112308 bp, 85 predicted proteins | sample Miss_Yuk_RepA_8d_FD_188422 | JGI IMG/M metagenome (GOLD analysis project Ga0255210, IMG submission 188422) | Freshwater microbial communities from Mississippi River, Louisiana, United States - Miss_Yuk_RepA_8d | ecosystem: Environmental > Aquatic > Freshwater > River | place: USA: Louisiana...
CTTGCACCACTACCTGGGTTGGTTCAGGGTCGTTGACCGCTGCGCCCCCGCCCATCTGCCCGCAACACAGCTCCTCAACCTCTCCCTCGGCCGCTTCGACCATCCATAGGCATCGAGCAAAGAGCCAAGAAAAAGGCCCCGCGCTGCGGGGCCTTGCTCATCGCGGGCCGGCCGGCCCGCCGCACGCCTGGCGGCCGGGCCGGCCGCCGTCGGCGCTCACAGCTTCTGCTGCTGCATGAAGTCGTCGAAGCCGGCCTCGGCGAAGCGGAACCACAGGTTCTGGTCGGCGCGGAACTTGACGAAGTCCTCGTAGACCTTCTTCCAGGCCGGGTTCTTGCCGCTGATCTCCGCGTACAGCGCGTTGGCTTCCTTGAAGGCGGCCTCCATCGCGTCCTTCGGGTAGCGGAACAGCTTGGTGCCGCCGGCCACCAGCTGGCGCAGCGCGGTCGGGTTCTTGTGGTCGTACTTGGCCTGCATGTCCGTGTGGGCATGGGCGGTAGCCGTCTCGATCATCGCGCGGTACTCGGCCGGCAGCGCGGCGAAGGCCTTCTGGTTGATGAAGAAGTCCAGCTGCGGGCCGCCTTCCCAGAAGGCCGGGTAGGCGTAGTACGGGGCGACCTTGTTGAAGCCCAGCTTCTGGTCGTCGTAGGGGCCCACCCACTCGGCGGCGTCGATGGTGCCCTTCTCCAGCGCCTGGTAGATCTCGCCGCCGGGGATGGCCTGCACCACCACGCCCAGGCGCTCCAGCACCTGGCCGGTGACGCCGACGGTGCGGAAGCGCAGGCCCTTGAGGTCGGCCAGCTTCTCGATCGGCTTGCGGTACCAGCCGCCCATCTGCGCGCCGGTGTTGCCGCCGGGGAAGCTGATGATGCCGTAGTTGCTGTAGAACTCGCGCATCAGCTTCAGGCCGTTGCCCTCGAACATCCAGGCGGTCATCTGGCGCGAGTTCAGGCCGAAGGGGATGGCGGTGCCCAGCGCGAAGGTCAGGTCCTTGCCGACGAAGTAGTACGGCGCGGTGTGGGCCAGTTCGACGGTGCCGTTCTGCACGCCGTCGACGACGCCGAAGGCGGGCATCAGTTCACCGCCCGGGTGCACCGAGATCTGGAACTTGCCGCCCGACATGTCGTGGACCTTCTTGGCGAAGACCTCGGCGGTGCCGAAGATGGTGTCCAGCGACTTCGGGAAGCTGGAGGCCAGGCGCCAGCGGATGCTGGCCTGGGCATGCACCGCGGGCGCGGCGCCGGCGGCCAGGACACCGGCCAGGCCGGCACCACGAACGAAGGAACGACGTTCCATGAAGATCTCCTCGGATGGGGAAGCTGCCTGAACGGCAGCGATGGCGGGCGAGATTCTAGGCACGCCGGCCGCCCGGGCCGGGCAGTGAAAGCCCCCGTGCAGCCGCGGCCGGCACGGCCGAGGCGGCCCCAGGCCGCCGGGTGTCCGCGGGGCCGGCCCGCGGCGCGCTCAGGAACCGGCCACCTTCATCCGCTCGACCAGCACCGAGCCGGTGGTCTTGCCACCCAGGGTGTAGCGGTCGGCGCCGACGGCGACGATGCCGCGCAGCATCTCGCGCAGGTTGCCGGCGATGGTCACCTCGTGCACCGGGTACTGGATGCGCCCGCCCTCGACCCAGTAGCCGGCGGCGCCGCGCGAGTAGTCGCCGGTGACCATGTTGACGCCCTGGCCCATCAGCTCGGTGACGAGCAGGCCGCGGTCCAGCCGGCGCAGCATCTGCTCCAGGTGGTCGCCCGGCAGGGTCAGCCGGCTGCGCAGCGACAGGTTCTGCGAGCCGCCGGCATGGCCGGTGGTGCGCATCCCCAGCTTGCGCGCCGAGTAGCTGGACAGGAAGTAGCCCTGCACCGTGCCGGCCTCGACGACGCGGCGCCGGCGCGTGCGCACGCCCTCGTCGTCGAAGGCCGCGCTGGCCTTGCCCTTGGGCTGCAGCGGGTCCTCGTCGACGTCCAGGTGATCGGCCAGCACCGGCTGGCCCAGGCTGTCGAGCAGGAAGGTGGCGCGGCGGTACAGCGCGCCGCCCGACAGCGCCTGCACCAGCGTGCCCAGCAGGCCGGCGGCCAGGGTGTTCTCGAACAGCACCGGCACCTCGCAGGTGGGCAGCTTGCGCGCCTTCAGCCGGGCCAGCGCGCGCTCGGCGGCGTAGCGGCCCACGGCCTCGGGCGAGGCCAGCTCCAGCGCGTCGCGCATCGAGCTGTACCAGGCGTCGCGCTGCATGTCGCGGCCCTGCTGGGCGATCGGCGCCACCGACAGCGAATGCCGCGAGCTGGCATAGCCGCCGCGGAAGCCCCGCGTATTGCCGGCCCAGAAATGCGCCTGCTGGGCCGACACGCTGCCGCCCTCGCTGTTGCGGATGCGCGGGTGGGTGGCGAAGGCCGCGTCCTCGCAGCGGCGCGCCAGCGCGGCGGCGGCGTCGGCGTCCAGCGCCCAGGGGTGGAACAGGTCCAGGTCCTGCGCCACCACGTCGGGCGTGGCCAGGTCCTCGGGCTCGGGCAGGCCGGCGGCCGGGTCCTCGGCGGTGAAGCGGGCGATGTCGTAGGCCGCGCGCACGGTCTGCTCGATGGCCGCGCGCGAGAAGTCGCTGGTGCTGGCGTTGCCGCGCTTCTGGCCCAGGTAGACGGTCACGCCCAGGGTCTTGTCGCGGTTGCGCTCGACATGCTCGAGCTCGCCCTTGCGCACGGACACGGTCAGCCCGGCGCCCTCGCTGACCTCGGCGGCGGCGTCGCTGGCGCCCTGGGCCTGGGCGATGGCCAGCGTGTCGTCGATGATCTGCTGGAACTGCTCGCGGCGGAAGGCGAAGCCCTGGGAGGTGGTCGGTCCGGACATGGGTGGGATCGGGCGCGGGCGCGGTCGGAGGTGGGCGACAATGATAGCCACCGCCCCCGGGGCCGTCGGCCCCATGCCGCCGATGGCCGAGCAACGCATGCGACCACGCCCCTCCCCCGCCGCCGACGACGACCTGCCCGCCTACGAGCGCCCCAGCAAGACCCGCCTGAAGCAGCAGGCCCACGACCTGCAGGACCTGGGCCGCGAGGTGGCCGAGCTGCCGGCCAGCCGCCTGGTCGACCTGCCCATGCCCGACGTGCTGCGCGAGGCCATCGCCGACTACCGGCGCATCAGCAGCCACGAGGGCAAGCGCCGCCAGCTGCAGTACATCGGCAAGCAGATGCGCTTCGCCGACCCGGCGCCGCTGCGCGCCGCGGTCGACGCCTTCAAGCTCGGCCATGCCAAGGACGCGCTGCAACTGCACGAGGCCGAGCGCTGGCGCGACGAGCTGGTGGCGCAGGACGAGGCGCTGACGCGCTGGGCCGCGCAGTTCCCCGGCAGCGACCTGCAGCGCCTGCGCAGCCTGGTGCGCGCCGCGCGCAAGGACGCCGCCGCCGCGCCCGAGCAGCGCAGCGGCCGCGGCTACCGCGAGCTGTTCCAGTTCCTCAAGCCCTGGCTGACCGGCGACGCCGGCGCCGCGGACACCCCCGACGACGAGCACGACGATGCCTGACGCCCCCCCCGCCCCCGTCCCCGCCGGCCCCGATGCGGTGCGCATCGGCCTGGTCTCGATCAGCGACCGCGCCAGCAGCGGCGTCTACGAGGACAAGGGCCTGCCCGCGCTGCAGGACTGGCTGGGCCGCGCGCTGAAGAACCCGGTGACCTGGGTCACCCGGCTGATCCCCGACGAGCGCGAGGGCATCAGCGCGACACTGCGCGCGCTGGTCGACGACGAGCGCTGCGACCTGGTGCTGACCACCGGCGGCACCGGCCCGGCGCCGCGCGACGTCACGCCCGAGGCCACGCTGGCCGTGGCCGACAAGGAGATGCCCGGCTTCGGCGAGCAGATGCGCCAGATCAGCCTGCGCTTCGTGCCCACGGCCATCCTCAGCCGCCAGGTGGCGGTGATCCGCGGCCGCGCGCTGATCATCAACCTGCCGGGCCAGCCCAAGTCCATCGCCGAGACGCTGGAGGGCCTGCCGGCCGCGCAGCCGCCGGCGCCGGGCATCTTCGCCGCCGTGCCCTACTGCATCGACCTGATCGGCGGCCCCTACCTGGAAACCGACGACGCGGTGTGCAAGGCCTTCCGGCCGAAGAGCGCCGTCCGCCCGCCGCGGGGCTGACGGCCGGCCGCGGCACGGGCCGCCCCTGGCGGCCGGCGCCGCGGCGCCGGGCTCAGCGCACCAGCCGGTTCAGGCCCTCGGCGTCGAAGCGCTCGGTGGTGTGGGCGTCCTGCGGCACGCAGGCATCGTGCGGCAGCTCGCGCGCGCCGGACGACAGCTTCTCGATCGCCTGCCACAGCAGGGCGATCTGGTGCTCGTGGCCGGCGGCGTTGTCGATCAGGCCCTTCATCGCCTGGGCCACCGGGTCGTCGCCCTGGGTCACGCCGTAAGCGGAGAAACCCATCTTGGCGGCGGCCTGCTCGCGCGCGGCGTCGGCCGACTTCTGCACGATGCGCGCCGGGATGCCCACCGCGGTGGCCCCAGCCGGCACCGGCTGCAGCAGCACCGCGTTGGAACCCACGCGCGCGCCGTCGCCCACGGTGAAGCCGCCCAGCACCTTGGCGCCGGCGCTGACGATCACGCCCTTGCCCAGCGTCGGGTGGCGCTTGGCACCCTTGCTCAGCGAGGTGCCGCCCAGCGTCACGCCCTGGTAGATGGTGCAGTCGTCGCCGATCTCGGCGGTCTCGCCGATGACCACGCCCATGCCGTGGTCGATGAACACGCGCCGGCCCAGCGTGGCGCCGGGGTGGATCTCGATGCCGGTAAGCAGCCGCCCCAGGTGCGACAGGAAGCGGCCCGCCCATTTGAAGCCGTGGCGCCAGGCCCGATGCGCCCAGCGGTGCCAGATCACCGCGTGCAGGCCGGGGTAACAGGTCAGCACCTCCCAGGTCGAGCGCGCGGCGGGATCGCGCTCGCGGATGCAGGCGATGTCTTCACGAAGGCGGCTGAACATGGAGGTTCCTGTGCGTTGCCGGGCCAGTGTAAGCCGGCCTGCGCGCGCCTGCAGGCGGCCGGCCGGCGGCCCCCGCCGGGCCGCGGGGATGCCGGCGAGCCTCAGCCGCCCGCGCCGCCGCCGCGGTCGCCGTGCGTGCCGGCCGCGCGCGCCGCGCTGCGCGCGATGCCGCGCAGGATGTGCAGTTCCTCGGCCGTGGGCTGGGCGCGGTTGATCAGCTGCTGCAGCCGCGGCATCAGCTTCTTCGGCGCCGCCGGGTCCAGGAAGCCGATCTCCACCAGCACCTGCTGCCAGTGCGCCAGCGCCGCCGCCACCTGGGCGCCGTCGGCCGGCGGCGGCGCGGCCGGGCCACCCGCCGGCAGCTCGCAGCCGCCCAGGGCCTGGCGCCAGTCGTAGGCGATCAGCTGCAGCGCCTGGGCCAGGTTCAGCGAGCCGTAGCCGGGGTGGGTGGGGATGCTCAGGCAGGCGTGGCAGCGCCAGACATCCTCGTTGCGCAGGCCGTGGCGCTCGCCGCCGAAGACGAAGGCCACGCGCTGCGTGCCGGCGGCCACCTCGGCGGCCAGTGCCGGCAGGCGCGCGCGCGGCGCGAAGGTGGGCGGGCCGAAGTCGCGCGGCGTCATCGCGGTGGCGCTGGCGAAGCTGATGCCGTCCAGCGCCTCGGCCAGCGTGGCCACGGTGCGCGCACGCACCAGGATGTCGGCCGCGCCGCTGGCCATGGCCACCGCGTCCTCGTGGCTGAGCAGGCCCGCGCGCCGCGGCGCCACCAGCACCAGGTCGGCGAAGCCCATCACCTTCATCGCCCGCGCGGCGGCGCCGACGTTGCCGGGGTGGCTCGTGTGCATCAGCACGAATCGGGTCGCATCGTCGCTGGCAATGGGGGTGTTGGCGGTCACTGCGGGTAAACTCGGGGATTGGCTGCGGCGATTGTCCGCCGCCCGCGCTCTTTCATCCCCGCCAGCCCCTTCCGGCGCCGCCGCGCGCCGCCCATGCCAGGACGCCCATGTCGACATCCCTGCACCCCATGCTCAACATCGCCATCAAGGCCGCGCGCGCGGCCGGGGCGATCATCAACCGGGGTTCGCAGGACCTGGACCTGCTGAAGATCAGCCACAAGGGGCCCAACGACTTCGTCAGCGAGGTCGACCAGGCGGCCGAGGCCGCGATCATCGAGACCCTGCTGCAGGCCTACCCCGGCCACGGCATCCTGGCCGAGGAATCGGGCCGCGAGCACGGCGCCAAGCACAGCGACTACGTCTGGATCATCGACCCGCTGGACGGCACCACCAACTTCCTGCACGGCTTCCCGGTCTACGCGGTGAGCATCGCGCTGGCCTTCCGCGGCAAGATCGAGCAGGCCGTGGTCTACGACCCGACGCGCAACGACCTGTTCTACGCCTCGCGCGGGCGCGGCGCCTTCCTCAACGACAAGCGGCTGCGCGTGTCCAAGCGCACCCGGCTGTCGGATTCGCTGATCGGCACCGGCTTCCCCTTCCGCCGCGGCGACAACTTCCAGCGCTACCTGAAGATGTTCGAGACGGTGATGCAGAGCTGCGCCGGCCTGCGCCGCCCGGGCGCCGCCGCGCTGGACCTGTGCTACGTGGCCGCCGGCTGGTACGACGGCTTCTTCGAGACCGGGCTGAGCCCCTGGGACATGGCCGCGGGCTCGCTGATCGTCACCGAGGCCGGCGGCCTGGTCGGCAACTTCACCGGCGAGGCCGACTTCCTGTACCAGCGCGAGCTGGTCTGCGGCAACCCCAAGGTCTACGGCCAGCTGGTGGCGCTGCTGGCGCCCTACAGCCGCGCGATCAAGGCCGACGAGCCGGGGGACGAGGCCGGCGACGGCGCGGCCGCGGGCGGCGGCACGCCGGTCAGCGCGCTGGCCGCGGCGATGGCCGCCGGCATCGCGCCGGAGATGGCCGCACCGGCCGCCGCGCCGGTGGCCCAGGCGGCGCACCTGCCGGCCGACCCCGCGGCCGATCCCGCAACGCCGGCCGCCGCCGACGCGGCCCCGGCACCGCGCGAGCGCAAGCCGGTGCGCATCCGCAAGGTCGAGGCGCCGGCCGACGGCGGCGAAGGCCCGGCGGCGGCCCCGGCCGCCCGCGCGCCGCGCGAGGACCGGCCGCTGCGCGAAGGCCCGCGGGGTGGCCCGCGCGGCGGCGACCGCGACGGTCCGTGGGCCGACCGGCCCCGTGGCGGCCCGGGCGGTGACCGGCCGCGCGGCGGCCCGGGGGGCGACCGTCCCCGAGGCGGCCCGGGCGGCGACCGTCCCCGAGGTGGCCCGAGCGGCGACCGGCCGCGGAGCGGCCCGGGGGGCCAACCGGGCCCGCGGGGCGCCGGCGGCCCGCAGGCCGGTGACCGCCGCGGCCCGGCCGGCAAGACGGCCGGCGGCCCGCCGCGCCCGCGCCGCAAGCCCGGCGACGCGCCCTTCTGAGCCACGGGCGCCGCGCCGCAGCCGCACCCGGCTGCGGCCGCGGCCATCCCGCGCGCGCCAGGGCCGAAGCGCCCGGGCGGCCCTGAGCCGCGTGAACCATCACCGCCGGTGGCGGCTGTCATCGCACGGTCACGCCCGCTTCACCGCGTCTTCATGAAGCGTCCATAAGGTCCGCAACCTTGTTCCATCAAGGCGCACCGCCGCCGACGCCATGAAGCACACCCTGGACCCCAGCCGCCGCCACTTCAACGACGAAGACGCCAACACCAGCGACAACCCCCGCTTCGAGACCGTGCTGCAGGCCCGCCTGAGCCGGCGCAGCCTGCTGCGCGGCTCGGTCGGCGGCATCGCCACCGCAGTGCTCGGTTCGAGCGCGCTGAGCGCCTGCGGCGGCGGCGACGACGAAGCCGGCACCACCGAGGCCGCCAGCCCGCTGCGCGCGCTGGGCTTCAGCGCGGTGGCCAAGAGCCTGGAGGACAAGGTCAGCGTGCCGGCCGGCTACAGCTTCAGCGTGCTGTACGCGCTGGGCGACCCGCTGCGCGCCGCCACCGCCGACTACAGGAACGACGGCACCGACACCGACTTCGAGCACCGCGCCGGCGACCACCACGACGGCATGGAGTGGTTCGGCCTGACCTCGACCGGCCAGCCCTCGACCAGCGCCGCCGACCGCGGCCTGCTGGGCATGAACCACGAGGCGACCACCGACGAACGCCTGTCCTCGTTCTTCCTGCACGCCAATGGCGGCACGTCCACGCTGCCGCGCCCGGCCGCCGAGGTCGACAAGGAACTGGCGATCCACGGCGTCTCGGTGGTCGAGGTGCGCAAGGCGGCCGACGGCAAGTGGTCCTATGTGCGGGACTCGGCCTTCAACTTCCGCGTCACCACGCAGACCGAGGTCGAGATCAGCGGCCCGGCACGCGGCCACGCCCTGCTGGTGACCAAGTTCTCGCCCACCGGCACCAAGACCCGCGGCACGCTGAACAACTGCGGCACCGGCAAGACCCCCTGGGGCACGCTGCTGACCGGCGAGGAGAACTGGGCCGGCTACTTCACCCGCGCCGCCACCGACAACGCCGCGCGCGGCAACGACAAGAGCGTGACGGCGCTGAACCGCTACGGCCGCAGCCAGGGCGCCGCCTCGCGCCACGGCTGGGAGAGCGCCGGCAGCGCCGACCAGTACGCGCGCTGGAACAACAGCAAGCTGGGCAGCTCGGCCGACGGCAGCGACGACTACCGCAACGAGATGAACGGCATGGGCTACATCGTCGAGGTCGACGCCTACGACCGGAGCCGGGCGGTGAAGAAGCGCACCGCGCTGGGCCGCTTCGCGCACGAGAGCGCGGCCTTCGCCACGCCGGTGGCCGGCCAGCCGCTGGCCGCCTACATGGGCGACGACTCGCGCGGCGAGTACATCTACAAGTACGTCAGCAGCGCCGCCTGGGACGCCGCCGACGCCAGCCCCGCCGACCGCCTGGCCGCCGGCGACAAGTACCTGGACAGCGGCAAGCTCTATGTCGCCAAGTTCAACAGCGACGGCAGCGGCCAGTGGATCGAGCTGGCGCTGAGCAACGCGGCCGTCGCCGGCTACACCGGCTACGCCTTCGCCGACCAGGCCGACATCTGCGTCAACACCCGCCTGGCCGCCGACGCCGTGGGCGCGACCAAGATGGACCGCCCGGAGTGGTGCTCGGTCAACCCGGCCAACGGCGAGGTCTACTTCGCGCTGACCAACAACAGCAACCGCCGCGTCGAACCCAGCAGCAGCGCGCAGATGGCGCCCGACAGCGCCAACCCGCGCGTCTACACCGACGTCAAGGGCACCAGCACGACGCAGTCGGGCAACCCCAACGGCCACATCCTGCGCATCAAGGAAGGCGCGGCCGGCTCGGCCGCCACCAGCTTCACCTGGGACGTCTACCTGTTCGCCGCCGAGGCCGGTGCCGCCGCCAGCACCGTCAACCTGTCCAGCCTGACCAGCGACCAGGACCTGTCCAGCCCCGACGGCCTGGTGTTCAGCCGGGCCACCGGCATCTGCTGGATCCAGACCGACGACGGCGCCTACACCGACGTCAGCAACTGCATGATGCTGGCGGCCGTCCCCGGCCAGGTCGGCGACGGCGCCAAGAAGACGCTGAGCTACACCAAGACCGACGGCAGCACCCTCAGCGTCGACACCTACGTCGGCAAGGCGCCGACGGCCGACACGCTCAAGCGCTTCCTGGTCGGGCCCAAGGACTGCGAGATCACCGGCCTGTGCGAGACGCCCGACGGCAAGACGGTGTTCATCAACATCCAGCACCCGGGCGAGGGCACGTCGATGGCCAACATCGCCGACCCGAGCAAGTACACCAGCCAGTGGCCCAGCAACGCCGGCTACGGCGCCGGCCGGCGCCCGCGCTCGGCGACCATCGTCATCACCAAGAACGACGGCGGCCGCATCGGCAGCTGAGCACCAACCCGGCCCGCCCCGGGCCGGACGGCCGCCGCCGCCGTGCGGCGGCCCCGGGACGGCGCCCCGCGCCCGCGCGGCCCGGCGCCGGGCGGCCGGCGCGGGGCACCCGCGCCGCCTCGCCTAACATCCCCGGTTCCATGACCGAACCGATGCCCACCGCAGCGCCCTGGCAGGGCGAGCTGAGCGCCCACACGCCGATGATGCAGCAGTACCTGCGCATCAAGGCCGACTTCCCCGACACGCTCGTCTTCTACCGGATGGGCGATTTCTACGAGCTGTTCTTCGACGACGCGCGCAAGGCGCACCGCCTGCTCGACATCACCATCACCACCCGCGGCCAGAGTGCCGGCGAGCCGGTGGTGATGGCCGGCGTGCCGGTGCACTCGGTGGAGAACTACCTGGCCCGGCTGATCAAGCTGGGCGAGGCGGTGGCGATTGCCGAGCAGGTCGGCGACGTGGCCACGGCCAAGGGGCCGGTCGAGCGCAAGGTGGTGCGCGTGGTCACCCCCGGCACCATCACCGACAGCGCGCTGCTGGACGACCGCGTCGACACCCTGCTGTGCGCGCTGACCAAGACCCGCGCCACCTGGGGCCTGGCCTGGCTGGGCCTGGCCAGCGGCCAGCTGGGCGTGACCGAGTGCGGCGAGGCCGAGCTGGCCGGCTGGCTGGCCCGGCTGGACCCGGCCGAGCTGCTGCTGCCGCAGGAACTGGCCGCACCCGGGCCGAACAGCGCCCTGCCCGCCGCCGTGCTGCAGCACCGCGCCGCCCGCACCGCGCGGCCCGACTGGCAGTTCGACACCGCGCTCGGCGTGCGCAAGCTCTGCGCCCTGCTCAAGGTGGCCTCGCTGCAGGGCTTCAACGCCCAGGATCTGCCGGTGGCCCAGGCCGCCGCGGCCGCGCTGCTGAGCTTTGCCGAGCACACCCAGGGCCAGGCCCTGGCCCATGTGCAGGTGCTGGAGGCGGCGCGCGCCAGCGCGCTGATCGACCTGCCGCCGGCCACCCACCGCAACCTGGAGCTGACCCAGACCCTGCGCGGCGAGCCCGCGCCCACCCTGCTGTCGCTGCTGGACAGCGCGCGCACCGGCATGGGCAGCCGCCTGCTGCGCCACTGGCTGACCCACCCGCCGCGCGACCGCGCGCCGGCCAGTGCCCGCCACGACGCCATCGCCGCGCTGCTGCTCGGCGGTTTCGAGCCGCTGCGCCAGGCGCTGCGCCACGTCAGCGATGTCGAGCGCATCACCGCCCGCCTGGCGCTGCGCCAGGTGCGCCCGCGCGAGCTGAGCGGCCTGCGCGCCACGCTGGCCCTGCTGCCCGAGCTGCGCCTGCTGGTGCCCGCCGGCGCCGCCGCGCTGCTGGACCAGCATCTGGCCGCGCTGGCCCCGCCGCCCGCGCTGCACGCCCTGCTGCAGGCCGCCATCGCCGAGGAGCCGGCGGTGCTGCTGCGCGACGGCGGCGTCATCGCCCCCGGCTTCGACGCCGAGCTCGACGAGCTGCGCGCCATCAGCCAGAACTGCGACACCTTCCTGCTGGACCTGGAGGTGCGCGAGCGCGCGCGCAGCGGCATCGCCAACCTGCGCGTGCAGTTCAACCGCGTGCACGGCTTCTACATCGAGGTCACCGCCGGCCAGCTGGACAAGGTGCCCGCCGACTACCAGCGCCGCCAGACGCTGAAGAACGCCGAGCGCTTCATCACCCCCGAGCTGAAGGCCTTCGAGGACAAGGCGCTGTCCGCGCAGGACCGCGCGCTGGCGCGCGAGAAGTGGCTGTTCGAGCAGGTGCTGGAGCAGTTGCTGGGCTGGCTGCCGCCGCTGTCGGCGCTGGCGCGGGCGCTGGCCGCGCTGGACGCGCTGGCCGCGCTGGCCGAGCGCGCCGCCACGCTGGGCTGGTGCCGGCCGCGCTTCGTCGGCCACCCCTGCATCGACATCAGCCAGGGCCGGCACCCGGTGGTGCAGGCCCGGCTGGCCGAGACCGGCGGTCCGGACTTCATCGCCAACGACTGCCGGCTGGACGCACGCACCCGCATGCTGGTGATCACCGGCCCCAACATGGGCGGCAAGAGCACCTTCATGCGCCAGGTGGCGCTGATCGTGCTGCTGGCCAGCATGGGCAGCTACGTGCCGGCGGCCGACTGCACGCTGGGCCCGGTCGACGCCATCCACACCCGCATCGGCGCCGCCGACGACCTGGTCAACGCCCAGTCCACCTTCATGCTGGAGATGACCGAGGCGGCGGCCATCGTGCACGCGGCCACCGAGCAGTCGCTGGTGCTGATGGACGAGATCGGCCGCGGCACCAGCACCTTCGACGGCCTGGCGCTGGCGGGCGCCATCGCCAGCCAGCTGCACGACCGCAACAAGGCCTTCACGCTGTTCGCCACCCACTACTTCGAGCTGACCGAGTTCCCGGTCAAGCATCCGCGGGCGCAGAACATGCACGTCTCGGCGGTGGAGTCGGGCCACGACATCGTCTTCCTGCACGCCATCGAGCCCGGCCCGGCCAGCCGCAGCTACGGCGTGCAGGTGGCGCGCCTGGCCGGCATGCCCGCGTCGGTGGTGCGCCAGGCCCGCGCCACGCTGGAGGCGCTGGAAGCGCAGCAGGGCGCCGGCGACGCGCAGGTCGACCTGTTCGCGCCGCCGCCGGCCGAGGCGCGCGCCCCGGAGCCCTCGGCGGTGGACGCCGCGCTGGCGCGCATCGACCCCGACGCGCTGAGCCCGCGCGAGGCGCTCGAGGCGCTGTACCGGCTCAAGGGCCTGGCCGGGCGCTGAGGCGCACGATCGCCGCGGCCGGGCACCGGCCACCGGCGGCGCGCGCGCGCCATCCCACGCCTGCGGGCCGTCGTTTCGTCGCACCGCACCGGCGCGGCGCGGCGGGCTGGCCAGAATCGCGGCATCCCCTCTACCGGAGTGCTCCGATGACCCTGCTGCTCGAAGCCGACGGCCTGCGCAAGCGCTACGGCCCGCGCGAGGTGGTGGCCGGCGTCTCGCTGCAGGTGCGCGCCGGCGAGATCCTCGGCCTGCTCGGGCCCAACGGCGCCGGCAAGTCCACCACCATCGCGATGGTCTGCGGCCTGACACCGGCCGATGCCGGCGAGGTGCGCATCGCCGGCACCGCGCTGGCGCGCGACGAGGCCGGCTGCAAGCGCCGCATCGGCCTGGTGACGCAGGACCTGGCGCTGTTCGACGACCTGGGCGCCCGGCGCCAGCTGCAGGTCTTCGGCGCGCTGTACGGCCTGCACGGCGCCCTGCTGCAGCAGCGCTGCGACGCGGTGCTGGCCGCCGTGGGCCTGGCCGACCGCGCCGCCGACCGCCCGGCCACCTTCAGCGGCGGCATGAAGCGCCGGCTGCACATCGCCTGCGCGCTGATGCACGACCCCGACGTGCTGCTGCTCGACGAGCCCACCGCCGGCGTCGACCCGCACAGCCGCAACGCCATCTTCGACACCCTGCTGGCGCTGCGCGCCGCCGGCAAGGCGCTGGTCTACACCACGCACTACATGGAGGAGGTCGAGCGCCTGGCCGACCGCATCGTCATCGTCGACCACGGCCGCGTCGTCGCCCAGGGCACGCTGGACGCGCTGGTGCGGCGCCTGCCCGCCGGCCAGAAACTGACGCTGACCCTGGACGGCACGCCCGACGCCGACGCGCTGCGCGCCCTGCCCGGCGTGCGCCAGGTGGTGCAGGCCGGCGAGCGCTGGGACATCGCGCTCGACGACCTCGGCCGCGACGCCCCGGGCCTGCTGGCCTGGCTGGCCGGCCAGCCGGTGGCGCTGCGCCACCTGGCCTCGGGCCGCGCCAACCTGGAGGACGTGTTCCTCGCCCTGACCGGCCGCGCGCTGCGCGACTGAAGGCCCCGCCATGCACGCCTTCCTCGCCCTGGTCCGCAAGGACCTGCTGCAGTTCCTGGCCAACCGCCGCGCCCTGGTGCTGACCCTGCTTGCGCCGATCCTGATCGGCGCCTTCTTCGGCAGCCTGTTCGGCGGCCAGGAGGCCAAGGTCAGCCAGGTGCCGGTGGCGCTGACCGACCTGGACGACAGCCCGCTGTCGCGCCGCCTGGCCGCCGCGCTGGCCGCCGACCCGGCACTGAAGCTGCGGGCCCTGCCCGCCGATGCCGCGCGGGCCGAGGTGCGCGCCGGCCGGCTGAAGGCCGCCATCACCGTGCCCGCGGGCTTCGGCGCGCAGGCGCCGCAGGCACTGTTCGGCGCGCCCAGGCCGGAGCTCGCGCTGCTCGTCGACCCCTCGCAGGCCCTGGTGGCGCCGCTGGTGCGCGGGCTGCTGACGCAGCAGGTGATGCAGCTGGTCGCGCAGGCGGCCTTCAGCGCCGACGGGCCGACGCTGGCCCAGGCCCGCGCCAGCGCCGAGGCCGCCAGCGGCCTGCCGGACGGGCGGCGCGCCGAGCTGCTCGCGATGTTCGACAGCATCGCCCGCGTGCAGGCGGCGCCCGCCTCGACGCCCGGTGGCGCGGCCTCGGCGGCCGGCGGCGGCTTCACGCTGTCGGCACCGTTCACGCTGGCCGAGTCCGCCGCCGCGGCCGAGGGCCCCGGCGCCGGCTACGACGGCTATGCCCACGCCTTCGCCGGCATGGGCGTGCAGTTCATCCTGCTGCTGGGCGTGGACATCGGCACCGGCCTGCTGGTGATGCGCCGCAGCGGCCTGTGGCTGCGGCTGCGCGCGGCGCCGCTGTCGCGCGCCCAGCTGCTGGGCAGCCGCATGGCGTCCTGCGCGCTGATCGCCTGCGGCGTGTTCGCGGTGCTGTTCGCGGTGGCCATCGCGGTGTTCGGCGTGCGCGTGCGCGGCAGCGCCGCCGGGCTGGCGCTGATCGTCGTGGCCTTCGCCGCGGTGACCGCCAGCTTCGGGTTGATGATCGCGGCCATCGGCCGCACGCCCGAGGCCACGCGCGGCCTGGCCATCCTGTCCACGCTGCTGCTGGTGATGCTGGGCGGCGCCTGGGTGCCCAGCTTCATCTTCCCGCCCTGGGTGCAGGCCATCGCCGCCTGGACGCCGACGCACTGGGCGGTCAACGGCATGGACGCGATGACCTGGCGCGGCCAGTCCTTCGCCGCCGCGCTGGCGCCGGCCGGCGTGCTGCTGGCCTTCGCCGCCGGCTTCGCGGCGGTCGCGCTGGCGCGCTTCCGCTGGGACGAATGAGGCCGCGCCGCGCCCCGCCCGCCCCCGCGGGCCCGGGGCTGCCGGCCCCCGGCCGGTGCAGGCGCGGCTGTTACGCTACGGGGTTTTGACCGAACCACGGCGCCCCGCCATGACCTACTGCATCGGCATCCGCCTGAACGCCGGCCTGGTGTTCCTGTCCGACTCGCGCACCAACGCGGGCATCGACCAGATCAGCACCTTCCGCAAGATGATCGTCTACGAGAAGCCGGACGACCGCTTCATGGTGCTGCTGTCGGCCGGCAACCTGTCGATCAGCCAGAGCGTGCGCGAGCTGCTGCAGCTGGAGAAGGTCGACCGCGGCCCCGACCTGCCGCCGCTGACGATCTGGAACGCCGAGAGCATGTTCGACGCGGTGCGCGTGCTCGGCGCCACGGTGCGCCGCGTCTACCAGCAGGACGGCCCCGCGCTGAAGGCCGCGGGTGTCGACTTCAACGCCAGCATGATCTTCGGCGGCCAGATCCGCGGCGAGGCGATGCGCATGTTCCTGGTCTACTCGGCCGGCAACTTCATCGAGGCCACGCGCGAGACCTGCTTCTTCCAGATCGGCGAGAGCAAGTACGGCAAGCCCATCCTGGACCGCGTGCTGACGCCCGAGACGCCGCTGGACGAGGCCGCCAAGTGCGCGCTGGTCAGCATGGACTCGACGCTGAAGTCCAACCTCAGCGTCGGCCTGCCGCTGGACCTGCTGGTCTACCGCGAGGGCGCATTCAAGACCGACCAGGTGGTCTGCATCGACGAACGCAACCCCTACTTCCAGATGATCCACAGCACCTGGGGCCAGCGCCTGCGCGAGGTCTTCGAGGGCATCGCCGAGCCGCAGTGGGACGCCGGCACCGCGGCCGAGCACCCGCTGTCGCCCAGCGCGCGCCACGAGCCGCTGCGCAAGATCACGCGGCCCGAGGACCGCATCGTCTGAGCACCGCCCGGCCGCCCAGCGCGGCCAGGCCGGCCAGCAGCAGCGCCGCAGCGGCCGGCTCGGGCACCGGCGCCAGGTAGTCGAAGCCGCTGGCGCCGACGGTGTTCAGCCCGGCCACCGAGGGCCGCAGCGCATAGCCCGCCGACTGGTAGAAGTCGGCCTGCGCCGACCGGCCCAGCCGGGCGTAGCTGCCGACGTAGGCGCCGGCGTAGAGCATGCCGCTCAGGCCCAGCTGGTGGCCGACCTGGGTGTCCAGCGTCAGGAGGTGGCGGCCGGTGGCGTCGCGGCTGGCGTCCCAGCGCAGCGACACCTCCTGCTGGCTGCTCAGGTCGCGCAGGCGCACCTCGGCCAGCCCGTCCACGCTGAGGAAGCCCCCGCTCTCGAAGACGGGCGTGCTCAGGCTGCCGTCGATGTCGAACGCCACCTGGTAGCGCACCGGCGTGCCGTCGGCCAGGCCGGCGCCCTGCACCGCCACCGTGTCGTAGAAGCGGGCCTGGACCGTGGCATTGCTGTAGCCGATGGTCACGGTGTGGCCCGCCAGGTCGCAGCAATAGGGGTTGCTGGCCGCGGCATAGGCCTTGAGCAGGCCCACGCGGCCCTTGAAGCGCGCGTCCGCCAGGCCGCCCACCGGCGTGCGCGACTGCTCGCTGGCCAGCTGCAGCTGGCCGGCGGCGGGCTGGTTCAGCAGGTCGAGGTGGCTGCCGTGGCTGTCGGTGATGCCGGGCCCGGGGCTGAACTGGACGGCGTTGGCCAGCAGGTCCGCGGTGAGCTGCCAGGTCTGCGCCCGGCCCGTGGCCGGCCACAGCGCGGCCAGCAGCGCCGCGGCTGCGGCCACGCCCGCGGCACGCGTTCCCCGCCGCCCGGTCGGCCGCAGCCTGTGCCGCATGCCTGGCCGCACGGCTTTCCGCAGACGGCCCAGGCCCAGCACCGCCAGCCCGGCGGCCAGCAAGGCGGCGGGCCCCGGCTCGGGCACGCTGGCCACCTGGGCCCAGGCGACCGGCGGCAGCACGTCGGACACGTCGCCGCGCAGCAGGGTCACGCCGTCGCTGACGCGCAGCGACAGCCCGGCGGCGAAGGCGGCGTCCAGCGGCGCCCGCGCCGTCTGCCAGGCGTCGGCCGCGTCGCCCGGCGTGCGCCCGCGCAGGTCGAGCGCGGCGTAGACGCTGATGAAGCCGCTGCACACGCCGCGGGCCACGCTGCAGCCGGTGGACCGCAGCGGACCGGAGAAGCTCAGCAGCGCGCCGGCCACGTCGCCCTCGCTGCGCCATACCGGGTCCAGCCAGAAGTGGTTCTCGCCGGTGTCCACGCCGCCCAGCGACAGGTAGGCCTCCACCCCGGCCCGTTCGGTGGCGCGGCCGGCGTTGCCGGCCAGCCGGCCGTCCAGCCGCAGGTCCAGCGTCACCGCCACCGGGGCGACGCGGTCGATCGGGTAGAGCAGCTCGAAGCTCTCCCACAGCTCGGCATAGGGGTAGCCGCGCGCGTAGCCCTCGCGCGGCGCCGCGGCGGGCGCCGCCGGGTCCTGCGCCAGGTCGCTGCGCCACTGCAGCGCCAGCGTGCCGGCGTCCACGTCGCTGGCCACCGCGCCCTGGCCCGAGAAGAGCTGGCCGCTGCCGCGCAGCCGGGCCTGGGCCTGCGCCTCGGCGCGGGCCGACCGGCTGCGGGCCACGCCGTCGACCTGCAGGCTCACGCGCGCCCAGTCCCGGTCCGGCGGGTCGGCCGCGTCGCTGAGCACCTGCAGCGGCAGGCCGTCGCGCCAGCTGCGGGCGGTGGCGCTGGCCTCGTCCAGGTCGGTGGTGGCCCAGGTGGCCATGCCGATGCCCACCTGCGCCCGGCCGGCCTGCGCCGCCGGCGGCAGCAGGGCCGCGGCCAGGCCCCACCACAGCGCCGCGCCAGCCGCCCGCCGGCGCGGGACACCCCGCCTCATGCCCGGCTCCTGCGGCGCAGCGCCAGCAGCAGCCCGGCGCCCGCGGTCAGCAGCGCGGCGCTGGCCGGCTCGGGCACGGCGCTGATCTGCACCTCGCTGAGCATGGTCGCGGTGTCGAAGCGGTGCACCTGCAGCTGCAGCTGGTCGCCGGTGAAGCCCGGGCCCAGCACCAGGGTGCTGGCGAAGGGCGCATCGCCCGCCGGGTCGCTGATCTCGAAGCGCTGGCTCTGCGCGCGCACGGTCACGGTGAAGGCCTGCGGCGTGGCCACGTTGCCGTAGCCGTTGGCGTCGTCGTGCCAGACCACCACCTGGCTGAAGGTGTGCACCTGGGCGAAGTGGAAGGTGATCACCGGGTCCATCGCCGACCAGCCGACATAGGGGCCGGTGCCGGCCAGGTTCTCCACCTGGTCCCAGCGCTGGGTGGCGACCACGCCGTCGCTCAGGTCGCCCAGCCCACCGCTGAGCGGCGCGAAGTCCTGCGTGGTGTTGCCGCTGCCGCTGTAGGCCTTGTCCCAGTAGTTGAAGCTGCCGTCGTGGGCGGTGCCGTAGCCGTTGGGCAGGTCGTAGGCGCTGGGCGCGACGACGGTCTGGGCGCCGGCGCCCGGCGCGCCGAGCAGGGCCGCGGCCAGGGCGGCGGCGGCCAGGCCGGCGCGGCCGGCCGCGCGGGTGGCGGGGTGGTTCATGGCGGGATCCTCCTGATCGAACGGGCGGCCACCCCCTCGGCAGCCGCCTCTGCCCGGGCCAACGCGCCCGGCGGCGCCGGCCGGACACGCGCCCCCCACGAACGCGGGGGCGGCCGCATGCCAAGATTTGCCCATGCCCGCGCCCGCCGTTCCCGCGCCCGACGAGCCCACGCCCACCACCCCCGAGCGCTGGCAGGCCGCCTACCCCGAGCTGAAGAAGATCGCCCGCGCGCGGCTGCACGCCGCCGGGCCGGCCGGCGCCGCCGGGCTGAACACCACGGCCCTGGTGCACGAGAGCTTCCTGCGCCTGGCCGAGCGCCTCGAGGGCCTGGACTTCGCCAGCCGCGGCCACTTCTACGCCTACGCCGCGCGGGTGATGCGCTCGGTGATCGTCGACCTGCTGCGCGCCCAGCAGGCCGAGCGCCGCGGCGGCGGCGCGCCCCATGTCACGCTGGACACCGTGGTGGCCGGCGGCCTGGCGGCCGACGACGGCGAGGCCCTGCGCGTGGACGAGGCGCTGCGCGCGCTGGCGGCGCTGGAGCCGCGGCTGGCCCAGGTGGTCGAGATGCGCTATTTCGCCGGCCTGTCCGACACCGAGATCGCCGGCGCGCTGGGCCTGACCGACCGCACCGTGCGCCGCGACTGGGACAAGGCCCGGCTGCTGCTGCGCAGCATGCTGGACTGATGGCCGCCGCGGCCCGGCGCTGACCTGGGCCCGTCCGGACCTGCCCCCGCCCCCGCCGCCATCTCCGATGCCCGCCCTGCCCTGCCCGCCCGCCCACTGGCCCGCCTTCTCGCGCCGCCTGGACGCGCTGCTGGCCCTGCCCCCCGAGGCCCGGGCCGCCGCGCTGGACGCGCTGCCGGCCGACGAGCAGCCGCTGCGCCCCTGGCTGGCCGCCGTGCTGGCCCGCTCGGACCAGGCCCAGGCCGAGGACTTCCTCGTCGCGCCCAGCCTGCCCGGCCCCACCGCGGCGGGCGGCGACACCACGCCGGCCGCGCAGGCCGGCCAGCGCATCGGCCCCTATGCGCTGCTGAGCGAGCTGGGCCGCGGCGGCATGGGCGTGGTCTGGCTGGCGCGCCGCGCCGACGGCGCCTACGAGCGCGAGCTGGCGCTCAAGCTGCCGCACGCCCACCTGCTGGCCGGCGCGGTGCGCGAGCGCTTCGCCCGCGAGCGCGACCTGCTGGCCCGCCTGACCCACCCGCACATCGCCCGCTTCTACGACGCCGGCCTGGCCGAGGACGGCCAGCCCTACCTGGCGCTGGAGGCCGTGCACGGCCAGCCGATCACCGACTGGTGCCGCGCCCACCGGCTCGACCTGGCCGGCCGGCTGGCGCTGTTCGACCAGGTCTGCGCGGCCGTGGCCCATGCCCACGGCCGGCTGGTGGCCCACCGCGACCTGAAACCGGCCAACGTGCTGGTGACGGCCGAGGGCGAGGTCAAGCTGCTGGACTTCGGCATCGCGCGCCTGCTGCACGACGAGGCCGCGGCCAACGAGGCCGGGCCCGCCGCCGCGCTGACCCGCGCCCACGGCGTGCTGGCCACGCCGCAGTACGCCGCGCCCGAGCAGCTGGCCGGCGGCCCGGTCAGCGTGGCCACCGACGTCTACGCGCTGGGCCTGATGTTGTTCGAGCTGCTGACCGACCAGCCCGCGCTGGCCGGGGCGCGGCGCGCCGCCGCGGCCACCGAGCCGCCGCTGCCCTCGCACGCCGCCGCCACGCCCGCGCTGCGCCGCCAGCTGCAGGGCGACCTGGACGCCATCGTCGCCCAGGCGCTGCAGCCGGCGCCCGAGGCGCGCTACGCCTCGGTGGCGGCGCTGGCCGAGGACCTGCAGCGCCACCGCGCCCACCAGCCCATCCGCGCGCGCCGCCTGGGCGCCGTGGCGCGGCTGGGCCGCTTCGTGCGCCGCCACCGGCTGCCGGTGGCGCTCGGCGGCGCGCTGGCGGCCGCGCTGCTGGCCGGCGTGGCCGGCGTGCTGTGGCAGGCGCAGGAGGCCCGCACCCAGGCCCGGCGCGCCGAGGCGGTGAAGGACTTCCTGCTCGGCGTGTTCCAGGCCGCCGACCCGCGCCTGGCCGCCGACCGGCCCGCCGGGCAGACCCCGGCCAAGGCCCTGCTCGACCGCGCCGTGGCGCGCATCGATGCGCGCTTCGCCGACGACCCGGCGCTGCGCATCGAGCTGCTGCGCACCGCCGCCGACATCTACCGCGAGCTGGGCGAGGACGCCGCCCACCAGGCGCTGCGGGCGCGCCAGCTGGCCCTGGTGCGCCAGCACCACGGGCCGCTGCACGAGCAGCTGCTCGACGCCGGGCTGGAGGCCGCGCTGCAGGCCTACCAGCGCGGCGAGCTCGCCCGCTGCCGCCAGTTGCTGGCCGACAGCGACCACGCCCTGCGCGCCGCCGGCCGCGACGACAGCCTGCTGCGCGCGCACTGGTGGCTGACCGACGGCCTGTGCCGGCGCGACCAGCCCGGCCAGGACGCGCAGCGCCTGGCCGCCATCGAGCAGGCGCTGGCGCTGTTCCGCCGCCTGGCCCCCGGCCAGCGTGGCGAAGTCACCGCGCTGATGGAGCTGGCCACCGAGCATTCCACCCAGATGCGGCTGGCGCCGGCCATCGCCGCCAACCAACGCGCCATCGCGCTGGCCGAGGCGCTGCCGCAGCGCAACGAGGCCGAGCTGCAGACCGTCTACAGCAACCTGGGCGTGGCCCTGCAGCAGCACGGCGAGCTGGCCGCCGCCGCGCAGGCCCTGGGCCGCGCCGCCGACGTGGCCGAGCGCACCAGCGGCACCGACTTCCGCACCGCCTGGCTGCCGCGCGCCAAGCACGCCCGCACCCTGCACCTGGCGGGCGACCGCGCCGCGGCGCTGCCGCTGTTCGAAGCGCTGATGGCCCGCCTGCCGCCGCCCGCGCAGGCCGGGCCCGACGCCCACACCGCGCGCGAGGACTACGGCGAGCGCCTGGCCGCCGAGGGTCGGCCGGCGCTGGGCCTGCCGCTGCTGCAGGCGGCCGAGCAGGGCTACCTGCGCGGCGCCCACTACGAGTTCGACCTGCGCCGCGTGCGCCGCCACCTGGGCGACGCGCTGGCCCGCCTGGGCCGGCACGACGCCGCGCGACCGGTGCTGCAGCAGGCGCTGCGCGACTACGAGGCCCACGAGCGCCCCGGGCGCCAGCCGATGGTGGCGATGCGCGAGCGCTGGGCGCGCTTCCTGCTGGACCAGGGCGAGCTGGCGGCGGCGCAGGCGCAGTTCCAGCGCGCGGTCGACGACGCGGCGGACCCGGCCTGGGCCCATGTCGCGCTGGCGCGCGCCGGCCTGGCCCGCGTGGCGCTGGCGCGCGGCGACCTGGCCGCGGCGCAGCGGCACAGCGCCGAGGCCCTGGCCGGCTGGGACCGGCTGGTCGGCTTCCGCGACCTGCGCATGCTGCCCTACCTGCAGCGCGTGCGCGCCGCCGTGCTGGCCGCCGACGGCCAGGCCGCCGCCGCCCGCGCCCTGCGCGAGGCCGCATTGGCCGCCAGCCGCCGCTACGACGCGCCCGACAGCCCCAGCGTCACGCAGCCGGAGCGGCTGCAGCTGTAGCCGGCGGCCGGCCTCACTCCTTGCGGATCAGCTGGCCCTGCTCGGTCTGGGCGTCGGCCTTGAACAGGCCCTCCCAGCGGTCGCCGTTGGTCCAGCGCATGGTGCCCTGGCCGTCCTTCTGGCCGGCCTTCCACTGGCCCTCGTAGCGGTCGCCGTTGGCCCAGCGGTAGCTGCCCTGGCCCTCGGGCAGGCCGCGCACCAGCGTGCCCTCGTAGACGTCGCCCGACGCGAAGCGCAGCGTGCCGCGGCCGTGCGGCTGGCCGTCGGCGACCTCGCCGTCGAACTCGTTGCCGTTGGCAAAGCGCATGCGCCCGCGGCCCTCGGCCCGGCCCTGCACCCAGGGCCCCTCGTAGCGCTGGCCGCTGGCCCACTGGTACAGGCCCGCGCCATGCGGCCGGCCGCGCTCGTGCCCGCCGGTGTAGCGGTCGCCCGAGACCTGCACCGTGCGGCCCTGGCCGTGCGGCTGGCCGTCGACGACCGCGCCCTCGTAGACGTTGCCGTCGGCGAAGCGCAGCACGCCCTGGCCCTGCGGCCGGTCGTCGACCCAGTCGCCCTGGTAGCGCTGGCCGTTGGCCCAGACGAACTCGCCGCGGCCATGGCGCTGGCCGGCGCGCACGTCGCCGTCGTAGCGGTCGCCGTTGGGCCACAGGATCTGGCCCCGGCCGGTGTAGGTCAGCCCGTCGGGCGCGCGGGCGAACAGGCCCTTGAGCCGGGTGCCGCCGTCCAGCGTCAGCTCCTGCTCGCGCGGCGGCTCGGGGGCCGCGGTGGCGGCCACGGCCCCGGCGGCTGCCGGCGCGGCCGCGCGGGCCGCGGCGGCGGCCGGCGCCGTGCCCGCCAGTGCCGCGGTCGCCGCCATCGCCGTCGCCGCGCCGGCGGCCGTGGCCGTCCTCGCCGCGCCGGCCGTGGCCGCGCCTGGCGCCGCGGCGCCGCCGGCCACCGGGGCGGCCGGCCGCGGAGCCGCGGCCGCGGGCGGCGCCGGGCCGTCCTGCGGCAGCGTCGCCACGTAGGGCGTGCCGCGCTCGCGTGCCACCGCCTGGGCGTTGCTGCGCGCCAGGTCCAGTGCCGGGCCCTTGCACTGGACCACCGCGTCGCGCCACAGCGTCTCGGCGACCTGCTGCTGGGTCTGGCGCGCCGGTGGCGCCAGGTCGGGCAGCGCGCTGCGCAGCTTCTGGCTGAAATCGCGCGCGCGGTCGAAGCGCGGCGCGCAGTGCTCGGCGTTGTGGCCGTCGATGGCCACCTGCTCGCGCCGCTGCTGCGCCAGCTGCTGCTGCGCGCCGGTGCAGCGCTCGCTGGCCAGGTCCCAGCTGTCCTCGGCCTTGCGGAACAGCGCGGCGGCGTCCAGCCAGCGGCGCTCGGTGGCGGCCTGGCGCGCCAGGTCCTGCAGCGCCGTGGCGTCGCGCTGGCTGCCGGCGCACTGCGTGCCGGCGCCCAGCAGCTCGCCCAGCGCCGCGCGCTGGCGCTGGTTGACCGCCAGGTTGCGCTCGGCGCGCTCGCGGGCCCGCCCCTGGCAGGCCACCGCCGCCTGCTGCCACAGCGCGATGGCCTGGTCGAACAGCCGGGCCTGCTCGGCCGGGTCGCCCTTTTGCGACTGCAGCGTGGCGGCCTGCAGGTCCACCGCCATCGCGCGGTCGGTGACCGGCGCGCAGGCCGGTGGCGGGGTGGCGGGCGTGGTCGCGCCGTCCGACACCGCGGAGGCCGCGGGTGCCGGGGCGGCGGCCGCGGGTGCCGGCGCGGCCGCGGCGGGGGCCGGCGCCTGGGCGGCGGCCAGCAGCGGCCAGCAGGCGGCCAGCCACAGAAGAGCCAGGCGCCGGGCCGGCCCGGCCTGTCGAGATTCGGTTCGCAACGTCACTTCCTGCCCTTGTTCTGGTCCACCGGCATGTCCAGCATCGCGTCGATCAGGCCCCGCGCAAAGGGCTGGGCGGCGTCGGCCGGGTCCTCGTAGCTGAAGCCGGCCGGCGCCGAGGCCAGCGGCATCGCGTCCAGCGCCAGCACCAGCGCGTCGGGGCGGATGCCGTTGAGCGCGGCGAGCATCTGCGGCTCCAGCCCCCGGGCCACGGCCACCTCGCTGATCGCCTGCAGGCGCTCGGCGTCGAAGACGAAGGCGTTGGACGCCAGCCCGGCCATCGCCAGCTTCTGGTGCAGCGTGAAGCCGGCCACCGGGCTGGCGTCGAGCCGGGCCATGCGCTCGAAGGCCCAGCGGTCGGCGCGGTCGAAGACGGTGGCGCCGATGCGCGCCACGCCCGACAGCGAACCGCGGTTGACCGCCGCCTGCTGCATCGCGCCGACCATCGTGGCGCGGGCCATCTTCTCGGCGGTGTCGCTGAGCACACCGCGCAGCTGCGCCGCGGCGAAGGCCTTGGCCTGCTCGATCAGCTGCTGCTTGACCACCTCGGAGGCGACCTGGGCGGCGGCATTCTGCGCCACCTTCATCGCCGCGTCGGCGGCCATCGCCGCGCCCTTCAGGCCCGAGGCCAGCGTGGCGATGTTGTACAGCGTGCCGACGATCTTGCTGCCGTAGTGCCAGGTCTTCATGCGCGCGCCGCCCTCCTCGGACAGGCCCTGGGTCCACAGCACCACCCACAGCGCCTCGTCCTCGGTCAGGCCGGGCTGGGTCAGCTCCAGCGGGTGCAGCGACAGCAGCCAGTGGTAGTCCTGCAGCGCCGGCGTGCTGGGCGGGGCGAAGCGGGTGTAGCCGCGGCAGACCTCGAAGGGCTTGACCACCACGCCGCGTCCGGCGCTGGTGCGCAGCGCGAAGGGCTTGCCGGCGTCGCGGCGGTCGGCCAGCAGGGCCAGCAGGCCCTCGGCGTCGCCCTCCAGGCGGCGGCCGTCGATGGCGTCGATGCGCTCGCCGCGCGCCAGCGGCGAGCCCGGGGCCGCGGCGACCACCGTCAGCCGCTCGTCCACGCCCAGCGCGCGCACCCAGGCCACGCGGTCGTTCTCGGCCCAGGACTCGCTGGAGGCCACCGAGAAGGGCAGCTCCCACTGCTTGTCGCAGTCCTGGTCCTGCAGCGCCGCGGCGCGGGCGATGGCCGGGCGCACCGCCTGCTCGCCGGCGCCGTAGGCGCGGATCTGGCCCAGCAGCTGCTCGTCGACCGCCCGGCCGTCGTCGACCGTGTAGCGCACGCCGGCGCAGCCGCCCAGCAGCGCGCCGGCCAGCAGCAGCGCGGCCGTGCCGGCCCGCCGCCGGCCGCTGCCCGCCGGCGGGCGACCCGGCCGCGCCACCCTCTTGCCCCCCGCCGGGGCGCCTGCGCCCCGTCCCTGCCCGTCCGCCACCGTCATGTCGTGCGCTGTGCGGCCGGGCATCGCGGTCCGGCCGTTCTCCGTGGTTACCCTAAAATTGTAAAAGTTGCGCCCGGGCGGTCATGTCCGCAACAACGCGGACGCCGACCCGCATCTCGGCGGCTCGCCACGGCCCCGGACGACCCGCCCCTGGCCTCCATGAAACCCACCATCGTCTTCTCGCACGCCAACGGCTTTCCCGCGGGCACCTACGCCCAGTTGTTCAGGCACTGGCGGGCGGCGGGCTGGCGCGTCAAGGCGGTCGAGCAGTTCGGCCACGACCCGCGCTACCCGGTCACCAGCAACTGGCCGCGGCTGCGCGACCAGCTGGTCGACTTCATCGCCCAGGAGGCGCCGCAGGGCGCCTGGCTGGTCGGCCACTCGCTGGGCGGCCTGCTCAGCCTGCTGGCGGCCAGCCGCCGGCCCGACCTGGCGCGCGGCGTGGTCATGCTCGACTCGCCGGTGGTCACCGGCTGGCGCGCGCACAGCCTGCAGGTGCTCAAGGCCAGCCGGCTGATCGGCCGCGTCTCGCCGGGCCGCGTCTCGCAGACGCGGCGCCACGAGTGGCCCTCGCGCCAGGCGGTGAAGGCGCACTACGGCGCCAAGTCGCTGTTCGCCCGCTGGGCGCCCGGCGTGCTGGACGACTACATCGCCTGCGGCACGGTGCGCCGCGACGGCAAGACGGTGCTGGCCTTCGACCGCGACATCGAGACGCGCATCTACAACACCCTGCCGCACCAGCTGGACCAGACGCTGCGCCGCCACCCGCTGCGCTGCCCGCTGGGCTTTGTCGCCGGCACGCGCTCGCGCGAGCTGCGCACCGGCGGCCTGGGGCCGGTCAAGGCGCTGGCCGGCGAACGCTTCGTCTGGATCGAGGGCACGCACCTGTACCCGATGGAAAAGCCCGTCGAGACCGCCGACGCGGTGCTGGCGATGCTGGCCGGGATGCAGCCCGTCTAGAACCGCAGCGCCGGGGCCGGCCACCCCCCACCCGTATAATCGCGCTTTACCACCAGAACATCCCTGCAGAGGCCCACCGGACCGCCCGGTACCGGGGGCAGCTGCAGGGATGTTGCACGACATGACCAAGTACGTCTTCGTCACCGGCGGTGTGGTGTCCTCGCTCGGCAAGGGCATCGCGTCGGCATCGCTGGCCGCGATCCTGGAGTCGCGCGGCCTCAAGGTCACCCTCATCAAGCTGGACCCCTACCTCAACGTGGACCCGGGCACGATGAGCCCGTTCCAGCACGGCGAGGTCTTCGTCACCGACGACGGTGCCGAGACCGACCTGGACCTCGGCCACTACGAGCGCTTCATCACCACCCGGATGAAGCGCAGCAACAACTTCACCGCCGGCCAGGTCTACAAGAGCGTGCTCGAGAAGGAGCGCCGCGGCGACTACCTGGGCAAGACGGTGCAGGTGATCCCGCACGTCACCAACGAGATCCAGGACTTCGTCAAGCGCGGCGCCGACGGCGTCGACGTGGCCATCGTCGAGATCGGCGGCACGGTGGGCGACATCGAGAGCCTGCCCTTCCTGGAGGCGGTGCGCCAGCTCAGCCTGAGGGCCGGCCCCAACGCCACCGCCTTCGTGCACCTGACCTACGTGCCCTACATCGCCGCCGCCGGCGAGCTCAAGACCAAGCCCACCCAGCACACGGTGCAGAAACTGCGCGAGATCGGCATCCAGCCCGACGTGCTGCTGTGCCGCGCCGACCGCGAGGTGCCGGCCGACGAGCGCGAGAAGATCAGCCTGTTCACCAACGTGCCCGCGCACGGCGTGATCAGCATGTGGGACGTGGACACCATCTACAAGGTGCCGCGCCTGCTGCACGAGCAGGGCCTGGACGAGCAGATCTGCATGAAGCTGCAGCTGCTGACCAAGCCGGCCAACCTGCAGCGCTGGGACCACCTGGTGCACGAGGTGCTGCACCCGCAGCGCGAGGTCACCATCGCGATGTGCGGCAAGTACACCGACCTGTCGGACAGCTACAAGTCGCTCAACGAGGCGCTGCGCCACGCCGGCATCCACCACCATGCGCGCGTGCGCATCGAGTACGTGGACGCCGAGACGCTGACGCCCGAGACGGTCGGCAGCCTGGCCCAGTTCGACGCCATCCTGGTGCCCGGCGGCTTCGGCAAGCGCGGCATCGAGGGCAAGATCCTGGCCGTGCAGTACGCCCGCGAGCACAAGCTGCCCTACCTGGGCATCTGCCTGGGCATGCAGGTGGCCACCATCGAGTTCGCGCGCCACGTCGCCGGCCTGGCCGGCGCCAACTCCACCGAGTTCGAGCCCGACAGCCCGCACCCGGTGATCGCGCTGATCGACGAGTGGCAGGACCGCGACGGCTCGATCCAGAAGCGCCACGCCAACTCCGACCTGGGCGGCACCATGCGCCTGGGCGCGCAGAGCTCCGACGTCAAGCCCGGCACGCTGGCGCACCAGATCTACGGCCCGGTGGTCACCGAGCGCCACCGCCACCGCTACGAGGCCAACGAGACCTACCTCGACCAGCTGCAGGCCGCCGGCCTGGTGATCTCGGCGATCACCCAGCGCGAAAAGCTCACCGAGATGGTCGAGCTGCCGCGCAGCGTGCACCCCTGGTTCGTCGGCGTGCAGTTCCACCCCGAGTTCAAGAGCACGCCCTGGGACGGCCACCCGCTGTTCATCAGCTACATCGCCGCCGCGCTGGCGCACAAGGCGCAGGCCGCGGCCTGAAGCGGAGCACCCCATGCAACTGTGCGGCTTCGAGGTCGGTCTGGACCGGCCCTTCTTCCTGATCGCCGGCACCTGCTCGATCGAGAGCCTGCAGCTGTCGCTGGACGTCGCGGGCACGCTGCAGGAGGCCTGCACGGCGCTCGGCATCCCGCTGGTCTACAAGGGCTCGTTCGACAAGGCCAACCGCTCGTCGGGCACCACCCAGCGCGGTGTGGGCATCGATGCCGGCCTGAAGATCCTCGACGAGGTGCGGCGCCAGACCGGGCTGCCGGTGATCACCGACGTGCACGACGAGGCCCAGGTGCCGGTGGTGGCGGCCGTGGTCGACATGCTGCAGACCCCGGCCTTCCTGTGCCGCCAGACCGACTTCATCCGCGCCGTGGCCCAGTCCGGCAAGCCGGTGAACATCAAGAAGGGCCAGTTCCTCGCGCCCTGGGACATGAAGAACGTGATCGACAAGGCGCGGGCTGCAGCTCACGAGGCGGGCCTGTCCGAGGACCGCTTCCTGGCCTGCGAGCGCGGCGTGAGCTTCGGCTACAACAACCTGGTGGCCGACATGACCAGCCTGGCCGAGATGCGCAAGAGCGGCGCGCCGGTGGTCTTCGACGTGACCCACTCGGTGCAGAAGCCCGGCGGCCTGGGCGGCAGCAGCGGTGGCGCGCGCGAGATGGTGCCGGTGCTGGCCCGTGCCGGCGTGGCCGCGGGCGTGGCCGGCCTGTTCATGGAAACCCACCCCGAGCCGGCCAAGGCCTGGTCGGACGGCCCCAACGCCGTGCCGCTCAAGCACATGAAGGCCCTGCTGACGCAGCTGGTGGCGCTGGACCGCGTGGTCAAGGCCCAGCCGCTGCTGGAAAACGACTTCAACGGCTGACATGGCCCACCCCCTACGCGCTTCGCGCGCCCCCTCAAGGGGGCCACGCCAGCGGACCGGCGGAGCCGGATCCGCGGCGTGCGCTGGGTAAACACCTGGGAGACTTGTGATGCCTCACGCCTACGTGATCGTCGACATGAAGATCAGCGACCCCGAGCAGTACAAGCAGTACATGGCCGCCGCCCCCGCCGCGGTCAAGGCCTTCGGCGGCGAGTACCTGGTGCGCGGCGGCCGCCACGCCACGCTGGAAGGCGGCTGGCAGCCGGCGCGCCTGGCGATGCTGCGCTTCCCCAGCTTCGAGCAGGCCCAGGCCTTCTACGACGCCGAACAGTACCGTGCCGCTCGCGCCCAGCGCGAAGGCGCCACCGAGTTCTTCAACATGGTCCTGGTCGAGGGCGTGGCCGCCCCCGTCTGACCGCTGTTGCCCTGTTTCAACCATCCCTAAGGAAAACGATGAGCGCCATTGTTGACATCGTCGGCCGCGAGATCCTCGACAGCCGCGGCAACCCCACCGTCGAGTGCGACGTGCTGCTGGAGTCCGGCACCATGGGCCGCGCGGCCGTGCCCTCGGGCGCGTCCACCGGCAGCCGCGAGGCGATCGAGCTGCGCGACGGCGACAAGGGCCGCTACCTGGGCAAGGGCGTGCTGAAGGCCGTCGAGCACATCAACACCGAGATCAGCGAGGCCGTGCTGGGCCTGGACGCCTCGGAGCAGGCCTTCCTGGACAAGACCCTGATCGACCTGGACGGCACCGACAACAAGAGCCGCCTGGGCGCCAACGCGATGCTGGCGGTGTCGATGGCCGTGGCCCGCGCCGCAGCCGAGGAAAGCGGCCTGCCGCTGTACCGCTACTTCGGCGGTGCCGCCGGCATGAGCCTGCCGGTGCCGATGATGAACGTCATCAACGGCGGCGCCCACGCCAACAACAGCCTGGACCTGCAGGAGCTGATGATCCTGCCGGTGGGCGCGCCCAGCTTCCGCGAGGCCATCCGCTGGGGTGCCGAGACCTTCCACGCGCTGAAGAAGATCCTGCATGACAAGGGCATCAGCACCGCGGTGGGCGACGAGGGCGGCTTCGCCCCCAGCGTCGAGAGCCACGAGGCGGCGATCCAGCTGATCCTGGAAGCCATCGACAAGGCCGGCTACACCCCCGGCGAGCAGATCGCCCTGGGCCTGGACTGCGCCGCCAGCGAGTTCTACAAGGACGGCCTGTACGTGCTGGAGGGCGAAGGCGGCCTGAAGCTCAGCGCCGAGCAGTGGACCGACATGCTGGCCACCTGGGTCGACAAGTACCCGATCATCAGCATCGAGGACGGCATGCACGAGGGCGACTGGGCGGGCTGGAAGCACCTGACCGATCGCCTGGGCAAGAAGGTGCAGCTGGTCGGCGACGACCTGTTCGTCACCAACACCAAGATCCTGAAGGAAGGCATCGACAAGGGCATCGCCAACTCGATCCTCATCAAGATCAACCAGATCGGCACGCTGACCGAGACCTTCGCCGCCATCGAGATGGCCAAGCGCGCCGGCTACACCGCGGTGATCAGCCACCGCTCGGGCGAGACCGAGGACTCGACCATCGCCGACATCGCCGTGGGCACCAACGCCGGCCAGATCAAGACCGGCTCGATGAGCCGCAGCGACCGCATGGCCAAGTACAACCAGCTGCTGCGCATCGAGGAAGACCTGGGCGACATCGCCAGCTACCCGGGCCGCAGCGCGTTCTACAACCTGCGCTGACCGCAGCGCGGGCGTCCGGCGGGCGATGCGCTTCGTCACCCTGGCCCTGCTGGCCGTGCTGGCCGCCATCCACGCCGAGCTGTGGCTGGGCGATGGCGGCCTGCCGGCGGTGATGCGCCTGCAGACCCAGCTGGACGCCAAGCGCCAGGCCAACGCCGAACGCAAGCAGGCCAACGACCGGCTGCAGGCCGAGGTCGACGACCTGCGCCAGGGCCTGGAGATGGTCGAGGAGCGCGCCCGCGCCGACCTGGGCATGGTCAAGCCCGACGAGGTGCTGGTGCAGTACGCCGCCCGGCGCTGACGACCCCCGGCCCCGAGCCACGACAGGCCCTGGCCCGCCGGAGCGCACCGGCGCCAGGGCCTTGTTGCCTGGGGCCGCGCCGCCAACTGCACGGCCCGGCGATTCCCACGGCCCGGCTGCCGCCACCGCCCGCCCCCCTGCCGCCACCCCGCCACCCCGCCGCCCCTGCCCGTCCGCCATGACCGACCTGCTGGCCGCCACCGCCCCGCTGCTCGTGCCCGCGTTCACGCTGGGCGGCAGCGCCTTCACCTGGCTGGAGCTGGTGGCGGTGGCGCTGTCGCTGTGGATGGTGCGCTGCAATTTCCGCGTCGACCCGCTGGGCTGGCCGCTGGCCATCGCCAGCTCGGCGCTGTACGCGCTGCTGTTCCTGCACAGCCGGCTGTACGGCGAGGCGGCGCTGCAGGGCGTGTTCATCGCGCTGGCCGGCTGGGGCTGGTGGCAGTGGCTGCGCGGCACCACCGCCGACGGCCGGGCCCTGCCGGTGCGCCGGCTGACGCCGCGCCAGCGCTGGGCGGCCGCGGCGCTGACGCTGGCCGCCTGGCCGCTGCTGGGCGGGCTGCTGGCCCGCGCCACCGACAGCGACGTGCCCTACCTGGACGCCCTGCCCACCGTCGGCAGCCTGCTGGGCCAGGCGCTGCTGGCGCGCAAGTGGCTGGACAACTGGGCGGTGTGGCTGGGGGTCAACCTGGTCAGCGTGGGCCTGTTCGCGGTCAAGGGCCTGTGGCTGACGGTGGCGCTGTACGCGGTGTTCGCCGTGCTGTCGGTGCTGGGCTGGCGGGCCTGGGCCGCGCTGGCCGCACCGCGCCCGGCCGCACCGGGGGCCTGAGCATGGCCGGCCGCGCGCTGCGCATCGCCATCGTCGGCGCCGAGAGCACCGGCAAGACCGTGCTCGCCCAGGCGCTGGCCGGGCGGCTGGCCGCGCTCAGCGGCCTGCGCTGCACCTGGGTCGGCGAGTGGCTGCGCGACTGGTGCGCGGCGGCCGGCCGCACGCCGCGCCGCGACGAGCAGGCCGGCATCGCCGCCGAGCAGCACCGCCGCATCGACGCCGCCGCCGCCACGCACGAGCTGGTGGTGTGCGACACCACCGCGCTGATGACCGCGGTCTACAGCGACATCGTCTTCGGCGACCGCAGCCTGGACAACTGGGCCATGGACCGGCACCGGCAGTGCGACGCGACGCTGCTGACCGCGCTGGACATCGACTGGGTGGCCGACGGCCTGCAGCGCGACGGCCCGCAGGTGCGCGCGCCGGTGGACGGCCGGGTGCGTGCGCTGCTGGTCGGCCACGGCCTGGGCTGGTCGCTGGTGTCCGGCCAGGGCGAGGCGCGGGTCGAGGCCGCGCTGGACGCGGTGGCGCCGCTGCTGCGCGGGCGCAGCCGGCCCGGCAGCGGGCTGTTCACCCGCCTGGCCGCGCGCGAGGCCGAAGCCGCCGCCTGGCGCTGGACCTGCAGCGACTGCGACGAGCCCGGCTGCGAGCACGCGCTGCGCCGGACGCGCTAGGTCAGAAGCGGTAAGCCAGCCGCAGGCCGCCCCAGTGCCGGCCGGCCACGGTGATCGGCGCGGCCACCTCCTTGAGCAGCACGAAGTTGCCGCCGCCCATGTCGCGGCGGTAGGTCTGCAGCAGGAAGGGCTGGGTGTTGCGCGCCGAGCGCAGCCCGGTGCGGTCGTTGAAGATGCGGCGGTTGCGGCAGTGCGCGGTGTTCCAGGCCAGGTCGCCGGGGCGCTGCGGCTGGTTGTACTGCCGGTTGTGGCAGGCGATGTAGCCGTTGCGGTCGGCGGCGATGCAGAACACCACCTGCGGGCTGAGCTGCAGCAGCGGCTCCTGCACCGCCGGGAACAGCTGGTCGGCCAGCGCGGTGAAGCGCGTCAGGTGCTGGGCCGGCGCGCTGCCGGCCACCGGCTGGTACTGCTCGTCGAACAGCGCGGCCAGCTCGGTCCTGCGCTCGCGCAGCGCCTGCTCCAGCGCCTGGGCGATGCGCTGCGCGGCCTGCTGCGCGGCCTGCACGAAGGGCGTGTCGGCGGTCTGCACGCCGCAGGCGGCGGTGACCTGCAGCAGGTGCTCGGACAGGTCCAGCAGCTTCTCGGTGCGGCCCAGCGAGCCGTGGAACACGGCCATCGTGGCCTGCATCTCGCCCTCGATGCCGCCCATGCGGTCGGCCAGCGCGCGGCCGACCTCGGCGCTCTGCGCCGCCGAGCGGCTGATGCGCGCGACGCCGTCGACCACCTCGCCGAGCGCGGCGTGCACCGCGCCCTGGGGTTGGCCCTCGGGCTGGCGCTGGATGTCGCGGGCCAGCGCGGCGATGCGTGCGTCCAGCTGGGCCACGGTGCCGAGGATCTGCTTGGAGGTGGCCTCGACGCGTGCGGCCAGGTCCTTGACCGCATCGGCCACCACGCCGAAGCCCCGCCCGGCCTCGCCGGCGCGCTTGGCCTCGACCGAGGCGTTGAAGGCCACCAGCCGCGTCTGCAGCGCGATCTGGGTGATCGAGCCGGCGGCCTCGGAGACCTCGCGCAGCGTGCCGACCACGTTGGAGACCTCGGTGCCGACCTGCTCGACGACGCCGCGGGCGCGGTCCACCGCGGCCAGCCCGGCGTCGGACTCCTGCACGATCAGCGCCTGGGCCTGGCCGATGGCGGCCACGTCGCCGCCCAACGCATGCAGCGCCTGGGCCTGGCGCTGGGCCTGCTGGTTGGCGTCGTCGATGGCGCCGCGCACCTCGGCGGCCTCGCGGCCGAGGGTGGACGCATGGCCCGCCAGCTCGCTGGCCAGGCGGCGCGGGTCGCCGCCGGCGCACAGCTGGTCGTCGTTGGCCGGCGCCGCGGCGGGGGGCACGGCAGGCGCCTGGGCGGTCTGCGGGCGGGTGAGGGACAGCAAGCGTCGCACGTCGGTTTCCTCCTGGGCCACCGGCGGCGGCCCGGCACTGGGCACACGGGACTGCTGTGCTGCGCGGCAGGCTAGCTCAGGATCGGCCCCGGATCCAGGCTGCCATTTTTATCGTTTTGACATCGCGTGACGGATGCCGCACCGACGGTGCGCGCCGGGCCGCGCAGGCCCCGGCGCGGCGCTCACCAGGCGCGCAGCTTGCTGCGCAGGCGGGCGATCGACTGGCTGTGCAGCTGGCAGACCCGGCTCTCGGTCACCTTCAGCACCGCGGCGATCTCCTTGAGGTTCATGTCGTGCTCGTAGTACATGCTCATCACGTACTGCTCGCGCTCGGGCAGGTTCTTGATCGCCTCGACCAGGGCCTCGCGCATGCGGCGGTCCTGCAGCATGGCCAGCGGGTTGGCCTCGTCGTCGGCGATGTGGCGGTCCAGGTAGTCGTCGTCGCCGTCGTCGCCGGTCATGTCCTCGAGGTAGACCAGCTGCGTGCCGCGCACCTTGCCCAGCAGCTCCTGGTACTCGACGAGCGACAGGCCCATCTCGACGGCGATCTCGCTCTCGGCCGGGGCGCGGCCGAGCTTCTGCTCCAGCTTGTGCACCGCGGACTCGATGCTGCGCTGCTGCCGGCGGTCGCCGCGGCTCATCCAGTCGTTGCCGCGCAGCTCGTCGAGCATCGCGCCGCGGATGCGCTGCGTCGCGAAGGTCTCGAACTGCACGCCGTGGGCCGAGTCGAAGCGGCTGAGCGCGTCCGACAGCCCGATCATGCCGACCTGGATCAGGTCGTCGAGCTCCACGTTGGCCGGCAGCTTGGCGATCATCTGGTGCGCCAGGCGGCGCACCAGCGGGCTGTACTGCTTGAGCAAGGCGTTGGCATCGAGGCGGCCTTTGGCGGTGTACATGTTCATCATGCTCCGGACAACAGTTCAGTTCATACGGCCGGCAGCCGCGGGCCGGCGGGACGAGGCGGGCTGCGCGCCGCGCGGCATGGCCGCGCTGCGGGCGCCACGCGCCGTCGTGTCCTGCAAGGGGGCGCCCGGCCGCGCGCGGGCCGGGCCGGACTGGGCCGCGGCCAGGCGACGCAGCTCGGCCGGCAGCGCGCGCTGCGCCGGGGCCAGCGGGTCGACCACCGCGACATGGCGCAGCGCCGCGCCGAGGAAGTGGTCGGCGCACTCGGTCAGCCGCTCGGCCATGCGCTGGGCACGGCGCGGCGGCACGTCGCCGGCGATCACCAGGTCGTAGGCCAGCGCGCCCAGGCGCTGGCTGAGCAGTTTCATCGACCCGTAGGCGTGGGTCAGGCTGTCGGGCCGGGCGCCGGCCAGCAGCACCGGGCTGGGGGCGGCGCCGGCGAACATGCGCCGCAGGTCGGTGGCCCCGGCGTGCAGCAGCACGATGTCGGCGCGCGGCGCGGCGGCGCGCAGCGCGTCGAGGAAGCCGGTCAGCGTGGCGCGGGCGTCCAGGTGCTGCATCGGCAGGCCGCGCGCGGCCAGGTAGGAGACCTGGGCCGACAGCGGCTCGATGCAGGCGCCCAGGTCCACGCTGGCCAGCTCGTGCGGCCGCGTCGCGGTGTCGGCGGCGTCGACCACCAGCGTGTGCAGGCCCTGGTCGGCGAAGGCGGCGCACAGCCGCTCCATCACCGCGCCGGCGCCGGGCACCTGGGGGTTGTGCACCAGGGGCACGAAGCGCAGCTCGGTTCCGGCGAACAGCTGGCGCAGGCCGTGGGCCTGGTCGTGCGGTGCGGCGGAGCGGGAGGCGGGCGTGGCGGGCATGGGCGACTGCGCGGACGGGGGAAGGAAGGGGGCGGCGGATGGGGCGGTGCGGGCGCTCAGGCGTGCATCGGGGCCGGGTAGCCCGCGCCCTGGGTGGCGGCGAAGACCAGGTTGACCTCGCCGGCGTCGAGCTTCCAGGACGCGGTGCCGCCGCCCTTGAGCGCGCGCTGCACCAGGGCCTGGGCCGACAGGCGGTGCCAGTCCTCGGGCACGCGCTGGCCGTTGGCCACGCCCACCACCTTGGCGCGGTGGCGGATCAGCGCGTCCAGCGCCGGGCCCAGCTTGACCGCCTCGTCGAGCTTGCTGACGACGACGCCGGCACACTGCTGCACGCGGTAGCCGACCATCACGTCCTCCACCGTCTCGCCCTGGGCGGCGGCGTTGACGACCAGCAGCTTCTGGATCGCCGGGTGCTGCAGCATGTCCAGCAGCTCCTGGGTGCGGCTGTCGCGCTGGGCCATGCCGGCGGTGTCGATCAGCACCAGGCGCTTGGCCGACAGCAGCTCCAGCAGGTCCTCCAGCGAGGCGCGGTCGTGCGCGGTGTGCACCGGCACGCCCAGGATGCGGCCGTAGGCGCGCAGCTGCTCGTGCGCGGCGACGCGGTAGGCGTCCAGCGTGATCAGGCCCAGGTTGGCCGCGCCGTGCTTGGTGGCGAAGGCGGCGGCCAGCTTGGCGGTGCTGGTGGTCTTGCCCACGCCGGTCGGGCCGATCAGCGCCAGCACGCCCTGGTGGTCTTCCAGCGGCGCCTCGCGCTCGTCGGTGTGCACGTTGCGCTCGAGCACGCCGGCAGCCCAGGCCAGCTCGTCGGGCACCTGCTGGCGGTCGGCCGGCAGGGCCTGCACCAGCTTGCGCACCAGCGCGGGCGAGAAGCCGGCGTCGAACAGCTTCTGCGACAGCGCGGCCTGGCGCGGGTCGCGCTGCAGCCGCTCCATGAAGGCCAGCATGCCGAAGCGTTCCTCGATCAGCGCGCGCACCGAGCGCAGCTCGCCCATCAGCTCCTGGCGCTCGCGCGGCGCGGCGGCCGCGACGCCGGCGTCGGCCAGCAGGTCGTGCTGGCCCGGGCCGGGCTCGGCACCCAGGCGCAGGCGGCCGGGCGCCTCGGCGCGGTGCTCGCCGCGGCCGTCGACGCGGTCGGCCAGGCGGATCTCGTCGCGCAGCACCGGCACCTCGCGCCGTGCCGGCGCGGCGGCGATGCGGTCGCGCAGCGCCTGGTGGCGCAGCGGCTCGGCGCCCTCGGCGCGGCGGCCCTCGCTGGCGACCACGCGCAGCGGCGGTGCCGGCTGCGCCGGCGCGGCCTGGGCCTGCATCGCCTCGGGCAGCGAGGCCGGTGCCTGCTGGGCCAGCTCGGCCTGGCGGCGCTTGAGCATGCGCTCGCGCACATAGTCCTGGAAGGTCAGCGTGCTCATGCCCAGGGTCTCGACGTCGTCGGCCACGCTCTCGGTCAGCGTGGGCACGCGCGCGGCGTCGTAGCGGGGCTCGGCGCGGCCGCCGCCGGCCTCGGCCAGCGCCGGCTCCAGCCGCGGCTCGACGCGCGGCTCCAGCCGCTCGCCGCGGGCGGCGATGCGCTCGGCCAGGCTCGGGCGCGGCGTCGCCGGCGTGGCCGCGGGCAGCAGCACCGGCTGGGCGGCGGGCGCGGCCGGGGCGGCGGCGCGCGCCTGCTGGCGGGCGGCCTGTTCGATCTTGGCCATGCCCTCGGGGGCCAGGGCCAGCACCTCGACGCCTTCGGGTGCGGGCCGGGTGCTCAGCACCACGGCGTCCTCGCCCAGGGCCTCGCGCACCAGGGCCAGCGCGTCGCGGGCGGTGCGGGCGGTGAAGCGCTTGACGTTCATGCCGTGCCTCCGATGATCGAACCGATGCGGATCGAGTGGGTTTCAGGGATTTCGCTGTGGCCGAGCACCTTCAGCCGCGGTGCTGCACGCTTGAGCAGGCGCGCCATCGGCACGCGGATCAGGTCGGGCACCAGCAGGCAGGCCGGCTGGCCCTGGTCCTCCTGCTTGCGCGCGGTCTCGGCCGCGGCGCGGCTGAGCGTGTCGGCCACGCCCGGGTCCAGCGCCGCGCCATGCGGCGAGGCCAGGGCCTGGGTGACCAGACGCTCCAGCTCGGGCTCCAGCGCGATCACGTCCAGCTCCTTCACCGGGCCGTAGATCTGCTGGACGATGGCCGGGGCCAGGTGGATGCGGATGCGGCGGGCCAGCTCGCCCGGGTCGGTCACGCCGGCGGCGTGCTCGGCCAGGCACTCGACGATCGAACGCATGTCGCGGATGTGCACGCCCTCTTCCAGCAGCAGCTGCAGCACCTTCTGCAATGTGGCGATACCGACCATCTTGGGGATCACGTCTTCGATGAGCTTGGGGGCCTGCTTGGTCACGTGCTCGACGAGCTGCTGGGTCTCCACCCGGCCCAGCAGGCGAGCTGCGTTCACTTGCATCAAGTGTGAAAGATGGGTCGCCACGACGGTCGCGCAATCAACCACCGTGAACCCATTCATTTGGGCCATTTCGCGCTGGCGCTCCTCAATCCACACCGCGGGCAGGCCGAAGGCCGGGTCGATGGTCGCGGTGCCGGGCAGCTTGATCGTCGCGCCGCCGGGGTTGATGGCCAGCAGCATGCCCGGGAAGGCCTCGCCCTCGCCCACCACGGCGCCGCGCAGCAGCACCCGGTAGACGCTGGGCTTGAGCTCCAGGTTGTCGCGGATGTGCACCGCCGGCGGCAGGAAGCCGACCTCCTGCGCGAACTTCTTGCGCACGCCCTTGATGCGGCTGAGCAGGTCGCCCTGGCGCGTCTTGTCGACCAGCGCGATCAGGCGGTAGCCGACCTCCAGGCCGAGCGTGTCCACCGGCTGCAGGTCGTCCCAGCTGGCCTCGGCGTTGGCCGGCTGGGCGTCGGCCGGTGGCGGCGGCGGCGCGGCCTGGGCCAGCTTGGCCTTGCGCTCCAGCCACCAGGCCAGCGCGCCCAGGCCGCTGGCGATCAGCAGGAACACCAGGTGCGGCATGCCCGGGATCAGGCCCAGCGTGCCGACGATGCCGGCGGTGATGCCCAGCGCCTTGGCGCTGCCGAAGACCTGGGTGCCGATCTGCGTGCCGATGGCCTCTTCCTTGCCGACGCGCGAGACCACCATCGCGGCGGCCACCGAGATCAGCAGGCCGGGGATCTGCGCGACCAGCGCGTCGCCCACCGCCAGCAGCACGTAGCGGTCGGCGGCGTCGCCGGCGCTCAGGCCGTGGCTGACCACGCCGATGATGAAGCCGCCGACGATGTTGATGACCAGGATCAGCATGCCGGCGATGGCGTCGCCGCGCACGAACTTGCTGGCACCGTCCATCGAGCCGAAGAACTCCGCCTCGTTGCCCACCTCGGCGCGGCGGCGCTTGGCCTCCTTCTCGTCGATCAGGCCGGCGTTGAGGTCGGCGTCGATGGCCATCTGCTTGCCGGGCATCGCGTCCAGCGTGAAGCGCGCGCCGACCTCGGCGATGCGCTCGGCGCCCTTGGTGACGACGATGAAGTTGATCACCACCAGGATGGCGAAGACGATCAGGCCGACCGCGAAGTTGCCGCCGACCAGGAAGTGGCCGAAGCTCTCGATCACCTTGCCGGCCGCGCCGGCGCCGTTGTGGCCCTCCAGCAGCACCACCCGGGTCGAGGCCACGTTCAGGCTCAGCCGCAGCAGCGTGGTGATCAGCAGCACCGTCGGGAAGGCGGCGAAGTCCAGCGGCTTGACCATGTGCGCCGCGACCATCACCACCATCAGCGCCATCGCGATGTTGAAGGTGAACAGCAGGTCCAGCACGAAGGGCGGCAGCGGCAGCACCATCATGGCCAGCACCATGACGACGAACAGCGGCGCGCCCAGCGACTTCAGCAGCGCCGGGTTGACGCCCAGGCGCTGGGCCAGGCCGGGGGGCAGCTTGCCGGTGAGCAAGCCTTGCAGCTGGGCGATGAACGGCGGCATGGTGGCGGGAGCGGGGGTTCGGTCGCGGTACGGACTTCAGGCGCGGGCCTCAGGCCCCGGCGGCGGCCTCGGCGTTGAGCGGGTCCATGTCGGGCGGCACGGCGATGGTCGGCAGGTCGGCCGGCCAGGCGCCCTGGCCGGCCATGGCCGCGCGCAGCTGGTAGACATAGGCCAGCACCTGGGCCACGGCCGAGAACAGCCGCACCGGGATCTCGTGGTCGACCTCGGTGTGGGCGTACAGCGCGCGCGCCAGCGGCGGCGCCTGCAGCACCGGCACCTTGTGCTCGCGGGCGATGTCGCGGATCTTGAAGGCCAGCAGGTCGGCGCCCTTGGCCACCACGCGCGGCGCGGCGGCCTGGCCCTGCTCGTACTTCAGCGCCACCGCGAAGTGGGTCGGGTTCATCACCACCAGGTCGGCGCCGGGCACCGCGGCCAGCATGCGCTTGCGGGCCATCTCGCGCATGCGCTGCTTGATGCGGCCCTTGACCTCCATGTTGCCCTCGGCCTCCTTGTGCTCCTGCTTGGCCTCGTGGTGGCTCATCTTCAGCCGGTTCATCAGCATCATGCGCTGCAGCGGCACGTCGATGGCGGCGAACACCACCAGCACGATGACCAGCCCGGTCAGGCCGTTGAGCAGCGCGCCGCCGGTGTGCGCCAGCGCCACCGGCAGCGGCATGTTCAGCGCGTCGTGGAAGGCGCCGAAGTGCAGGTACAGCCAGCCGCCGCCGACGCAGCCCAGCAGCAGCGCGAGCAGGCAGGCCTTGGCCAGGTCGCCCAGGTGCTGGCCCGAGACCATGCGGCCCAGCCCGGCCAGCGGGTTGAGCTTGCCGAAGTTGGGCGCCAGCGGCTTGAAGGTGAAGTTCCAGCCGCCCGAGGCCACGCCGGCGCCCACGCCCAGCAGCAGGCCCACGCCGCCCAGCGGCAGCAGCACCATCAGCCAGGCCCAGGCCAGCTCGGCCAGCCGGGCGGTCATCGCGCCGGGTTCGGCCAGCAGGTGCAGGTCGAAGCGCAGGCCGCCGACCAGGATGCGCTGCAGGCGCTCGGCCAGCGACGGCAGCGCCGCCACCAGCAGGGCCCCGCCGGCACCGACCACCGCCAGGTGCGCCAGGTCGCGCGAACGCGCCACCTGGCCCTCGCTGCGGGCCTTGCGGATCTTCTTCTGTGAAGCGGGAAGGTTGCGGTCCTGGGCGTCGGCCATGGGCGCGTGCGGTGGGATGAACGGATCGGGCGGACGCCCGTCCGCCGTAGCACGGCATGGTGCCCAGCACCCCGCCGGGCTTTAGCCGGATAAGCGGGACGGAAGCGGCCGATTTCGGCGCCCCGGCGGCGGGCGCCGCCCGCCGGCGCAGATGTAAGCGGATGTGAGCGCCGCGCGGCGCCGGTGGGCGCCCTGCCCGCCCGCTGCCAAGGACTGCACACACCGACCCCGCCGTCCGTGACCGAACGCACGGCGCGTACAGACCGCCCCACAGGCGCCTGGGGGAAGCGGTGGCGAATTGGCGGGTGATTGCGGCGCTCATCGGAGCTCAAGTTCAAGGGCGAATCCCCGATAAACCGACGAGGAACACGCCGAAGGTGTGTGCCGTGCACCCATGGGTCCGCCGCACCACCGACAGCCACCGCACCACACCGTTCGCAGCACCACCGCGACCAAGGACACCCGACCATGGCAACCAACATCCCGAACCTGACCCCCGCCGAGATCGCGGCCATGACGACGGTGCAGATCGCAGCCCTGACCGCAGCGGACTGGGCGGCCTTCAGCATCGAACAGATCGCGGCGCTGACGGCGGAGCAGATCATGGCCATCCCGGCGCAGCGGGTGACGGTGCTGAGCGCGACGCAGGTCGGCGCCTTCGATCCGGGCGACTTCGGGGTCATGAGCACCGCGCAGCTGCGCGCCATCTCCACCGCGGCGGTGGCCGGCCTGACCGGCGCCGACCTCGACGCACTGACGGTGGGCCAGCTCAACGCGCTGAGCACGGCGCAGGTGCGGGTGATCGCCACCAGCGAGCTGGCCGCGCTGTCCGGCGCCACCGTGGGCGCGCTGTCGACGGCGCAGGTCGCGGCGCTGGCCACCAGCCAGGTCGAGGCGCTGGGCGCCGGCCAGCTGCAGAACCTGAGCTCGGCGCAGGTGCGGGCACTGACCACCAGCCAGATCGCCAACCTGTCGACCGAGGACCTGCGCGCGCTCAGCCAGGACCAGTTCACCACGCTGAGCAGCCGGCAGGTCGCCGCGCTGACCAGCACCCAGGTCGAGGTGCTGGACAGCGCCTACCTGGCCGGGCTGGACTCGACCCAGCTGCGCGGCCTGAGCACCGTGGCCGTCGGCGCGCTGGAGTCGTCCGACCTGGTCGCGCTCAGCAGCACCCAGATCGCCGGGCTGAGCACGGCCCAGGTCAAGGCGCTGGACAGCGACGTCGTCGCCGCGCTGGACGCCGACACCATGGGCCGCCTCAGCGCCGGCCAGGTCGCCGCGCTGAGCACCGCGCAGGTCGCCGCGCTGACCTCGGTGCAGCTGCAGGCGCTCAGCGCCGAGCAGCTGGCCGCGATGGGCACCGCCCAGATGGTCGCGCTGGGCAGCGCCGGGCTGAACAAGCTGACCAGCACCCAGTTCCAGGCCCTGACCAGCACCCAGCTGGGCAACCTGTCGACCGACCAGGTCGCCGGCCTGGAGACCGAGGACCTGGCCGCGCTCAGCGCCGGCCAGCTGCGCGGGCTGAGCACCGCCGGCATCGCGGTGCTCGACAGCACCGACCTGGCGGTGCTGACGCCGGCCCAGGTCGCCGGCCTGACCACCGCCCAGGTGCGCGCGCTCGACGCCGCCGACCTCGGCGGCCTGAGCACCGGCACTCTGGCGGCGATGAGCAGCCTGCAGGTCGCCGCGCTGGGCAGCGCCCAGCTCGCGGCGCTCGACTCCGAGCAGTGGCAGACGCTGAGCAGCACCCAGCTGCGCGCGCTGACCACCGCCCAGCTGGCCAGCCTGGCCACCGACGAGCTCAACCAGCTCAGCAGCGACCAGTTCCGCGCGCTCAGCAGCGCGCAGATCGCCGGCCTGGGCACGCACCAGCTGCGCCAGCTCGAGGGCGAGGACCTGGCCGCGCTGAGCACCGCGCAGCTGCGCGGCGTCGCCGCCGCCGACATCGCCGCGATGGACAGCGCCGACCTGGCGGTGCTGACCACCGACCAGCTGGCCGCGCTGGGCTCGGCCCAGCTGCGCGCCATCGAGACCGCCGACCTCGCCGGCATCGAGGCCGGCAAGCTCGCCGCGCTCAGCTCGGTGCAGATCGGCCAGCTCACCACCGCCCAGCTCGGCGCGCTGTCCAGCGACCAGCTGCAGGCCCTGACCTCGACCCAGCTGCGCGGCCTGAGCACCGGCCAGCTCGCCGCACTGGCGACCGACGACCTCAACACCCTGACCGCCGGCCAGGTGGCCGCGCTCAGCAGCGCGCAGATCGCCGGCCTGAGCAGCGTGCAGATCGGCGCGCTCGGCGGCAGCCTGCTGGCGGCGCTGGGCACGGCCCAGCTGCGCGGCATCGAGGCCGCCGACTTCGCCGCGCTCGACAGCGCCGACCTCGCCGCGCTGGGCTCGGCCCAGTGGGCGGCGCTGGGCACCGCCCAGCTCGCCACGCTGGACTCGGCCGACCTGCAGGGCCTGACGGTCAGCGCCCTGTCCGGCCTGGGCAGCGCGCAGATCGCCGCGCTGGGCAGCGCCCAGCTCGGCGCGCTGTCGTCCGAGCAGCTGCAGGCGCTGAGCAGCGTGCAGCTGGGCGGCCTGAGCAGCCAGCAGCTGGCCGGCCTGGCCACCGACGACCTGAACACCCTGACCAGCGCGCAGTTCGCCGCGATGGGCACGCGGCAGATCGCCGCGCTGACCACCGCGCAGATCGCCGCGCTGGAAAGCGCCGACCTGGCCGCGCTGAACACCGCCCAGCTGCGCGCGCTGGGCGCGCGCGGCATCGCCGCGCTCGACAGCGCCGACGTCGCCGTGCTCGGCTCGGCCCAGCTGGCCGGCCTGACCACCCAGCAGATCGCCGCCATCGAGACCGCCGACATCGCCGGCATCTCCACCGCGGTGCTGACCACCCTGGGCACCGCCCAGGTCGCGGTGCTGAGCTCCGCCCAGATCAACGCGCTGTCCTCCGACCAGCTGCAGGCGCTGACCGCCGACCAGCTGCGCGCCTTCGGCAGCGCCCAGCTGGCCTCGCTGTCCAGCGACGACCTGAACACCCTGACCGCCGAGCAGCTGCAGGCGCTGAGCACCAGCCGCCTGGCGTCGCTGACCAGCACCCAGCTGGCAGCGATGGCCTCGGAAGACCTGCAGGCCCTGTCCACCGCGCAGGTGCGTGGTCTGTCCACCGCCCAGCTGGCCTCGCTGGGCAGCGACGACCTGAACCTGCTGACGACCACCCAGTTCGCCGCGCTGAGCAGCGCCCAGATCGCCGCGCTGACCGCCGCCCAGGTGGGCAACCTGGCCAGCGCCGACCTGGCCGCGATGAGCAGCGCCCAGCTGCGCGGCCTGAGCACCGCGCAGATCGCCGCGCTGGACAGCGCCGACCTGGCCGTGCTGAACACCAGCCAGCTCGGCGCGCTGACCTCGACCCAGCTGCGCGCCATCGAGACCGCCGACCTGGCCGGCATCAGCGCCGCCGAATGGGCCCTGCTGAGCTCGGCCCAGCTGGCCCAGCTGACCACCGCCCAGCTCGGCGCGCTGTCGTCCGACCAGCTGCAGGCCCTGGGCGGCGCCCAGCTGCGCGGCCTGACCACCGAGCAGCTGGCCAGCCTGCCCACCGACCACCTGAACCAGCTCACCACCGAGCAGTTCGCCGCGCTGAGCACGGCGCAGATCGCCGGCCTGAGCAGCGTGCAGATCGGCGCGCTGGAATCCGCCGACCTCGCCGGCCTGACCACCACCCAGGTGCGCGCCATCGAGTCGCGCGACCTGGCGGCGCTGGACAGCGCCGACTTCGCCGCGCTGTCCAGCGCCCAGGTCGGTGCGCTGACCTCGGCGCAGATCCGCGCCATCGACACCGCCGACCTGCCCGGCCTGGACGTGCGCGGCCTGTCCGGCCCGCAGATCGCCGCGCTGGGCACCGCCCAGCTCGGCGCGCTGTCCAGTGACCAGCTGCAGCTGCTCAACAGCACCCAGCTGGCCGCGCTGACCTCGACGCAGCTGGCCTCGCTGGCCACCGACGACCTCAACGCGCTGACCAGCGACCAGTTCCGCAGCCTGTCGACGACGCAGATCGCGGTGCTGACCAGCGTGCAGATCGGCGCGCTCGAATCGGCCGACCTGGCCGCGCTGAGCACCGCCCAGATCCGCGCCATCCAGGAGCGCGCCGCCGCCGCGCTGGACAGCGCCGACCTGGCCGCCTTCAGCAGCGCCCAGCTCGGCGCCCTGAGCAGCGCCCAGTTCGCCCGCCTGGGCACCGAGGACCTCGGCGGCCTCGGCACCGAGGCCATCGCCGGCCTGACCACCGCCCAGGTTGCCGGGCTGACCAGCGCCCAGCTCGCCGCCCTGTCCAGCGACCAGCTGCAGGCGATGAGCTCGGTGCAGGTGCGCGGCCTGAGCAGCAGCCAGCTCGCCGCGCTGGACAGCGCCGACCTGAACACCCTGACCAGCGACCAGTTCCGCGCGCTGACCACCCGCCAGATCGCCGCGCTGAGCTCGGCGCAGATCGGTGCCCTGGAGTCCGAGGACCTGGCCGCGCTGACCTCGGCGCAGATCCGCGCCCTCGACACCCGCGACATCGCCGCGCTCGACAGCGCCGACGTCGCCGCGCTGACCACCGCCCAGCTCGCCGCGATGGGCTCGGCCCAGCTGCGCGCCATCGAGACCGCCGACCTGGCCGGCCTGGCCACCGAGACGCTGGCCGCGCTGAGCTCGCAGCAGCTGGGCATGTTCCGCGCCGAGCAGCTCAACGCGCTGTCGTCCGACCAGCTGCGCGCCCTCAGCAGCCAGCAGATGGTCGGCCTGAGCACCACGCAGCTGGCGGCGCTGGACACCGGCGACCTGGCCACGCTGACGACCACGCAGATCGCCGCGCTGAGCACCGCGCGCATCGCCGCGCTGTCCGACGGCCAGCTCGCCGCGCTGTCCAGCGACCAGCTGCAGGCCCTGACCTCGACCCAGCTGCGCGGCCTGAGCACCGCCCAGCTGGCCGACCTGGCCACCGACGACCTCAACACCCTGACCAGCGATCAGTTCCGCGCCCTGACCTCGACGCAGGTCGGCGCGCTGGGCAGCGAGCAGCTGGCCGGCCTGGAGAGCGCCGACCTGGCCGCGCTGTCGACGCTGCAGCTGCGCGCCATCGGCACCCGCGCGCTGGCCGCACTGGACAGCGCCGACCTGGCCGTGCTCAGCTCGGCCCAGCTGGCCGGCCTGACCTCGACCCAGCTGGCCGCGCTGGACAGCGCCGACCTGGTCGGCCTGACCACCGAGACCCTGCGCGGCCTGAGCCCGGTGCAGATCGCCGGCCTGACCAGCAGCCAGCTGGCCGCGCTGGGCTCGGACCAGCTGCAGTCGCTGAGCAGCCTGCAGCTGCGCGGCCTGAGCTCCGCCCAGCTGGCCGCGCTGTCCACCGACGACCTGAACCTGCTCACCGCCGAGCAGTTCACCAGCCTGACCACCGCCCAGATCGCCGGCCTGAGCAGCGTGCAGATCGGCGCGCTGGAGTCGGCCGACCTGGCCGCGCTGAGCTCCGCCCAGGTGCGCGCCATCGAGACGCGTGACCTCGGCGCGCTCGACAGCGCCGACCTCGCCGTGCTGTCCAGCGCCCAGGTCGCCGCCTTCAGCAGCGCGCAGATCCGCGGCCTGGACAGCGCCGACCTGGTCGGCCTGAGCACCGCCGCGATGACCGGGCTGAGCAGCGCCCAGGTCGCCGCGCTGAGCAGCGCGCAGCTGTCTGCGCTGGGCTCCGAGCAGTGGCAGTCGCTGTCGACCGCGCAGCTGCGCGGCCTGGGCACCGCCCAGGTCAGCACGCTGGACACCGCGGACCTGGCCACCCTGACCACCGCGCAGACCGCCGCGCTGAGCACCGCCCAGGTCGCCGCGCTGACCAGCGTGCAGCTGGCCGCGCTCGGCACCGACAACCTGGCCGCGCTGACGCCCACCCAGCTGCGCGCCATCGACAGCCGCAGCATGGCCGCGCTGGACAGCGACGACCTCGGCGCGCTGACCTCGACCCAGCTGGCCGCCTTCAGCTCGACGCAGCTGGGCGGCCTGGGCACCGCCGAGATCGGCGGCCTGAGCAGCGCCGCGCTGGCCGGCCTCAGCGGCGCCCAGCTCGCCGGCCTGGGCACCGCCCAGCTGGCCGCGCTCGGCTCCGAGCAGTGGCAGTCGCTGGGCAGCGCCCAGCTGCGCGCGCTCGGCACCCAGCAGATCGCGAACCTGGCCAGCGAGGACCTCAACGCGCTGACCACCAGCCAGATCGGCATGCTGGCCACGGCCCAGCTGGCCGCGCTGACCAGCGCCCAGATCGGCGCGATGGAGAGCGCCGACCTGGCCGCACTGAGCTCGGCCCAGGTGCGTGCGCTGAGCACCCTGGCGCTGACCGGCCTGGACAGCGCCGACCTCGCCGCGCTGAGCTCGGCCCAGGTCGCCGCACTGGGCACCGCCCAGGTGCTGGCCCTGGGCACCGAGGACCTGGTCGGCCTGAGCACCGCCGCCCTGGCCGGCCTGGGCAGCACCCAGCTGGCCGCGCTGACCAGCACCCAGTTCGGCGCCCTGGCGTCCGACCAGGTGCAGTCGCTGGGCAGCGCCCAGCTGCGCGGCCTGAGCACCCAGACCCTGGCCGCGCTGGCCAGCGACGACCTCAACCTGCTGACCAGCGACCAGTTCGCCTCGCTGACCACCACCCAGATCGCCGCGCTGACCAGCGTCCAGCTGGGCGCCATGGAGAGCGCCGACCTGGCCGCGCTGACCACCGCGCAGGTCCGCGCCATCGACGCCCGCGCCCTGGCCGGCCTGGACAGCGCCGACCTCGCCGCGCTGAGCTCGGTGCAGACCGCCGCGCTGAGCTCGGCCCAGCTGGCCGCGCTGGCCACCGACGATCTGAGCGGGCTGAGCGCCAGCGCCCTGTCCGGCGTCTCGACCAGCCAGATCGCCGGCATGGGCTCGGCCCAGCTGGCCGCGCTCGGCAGCGAGCAGTGGGGCGCGATGACCTCGGCCCAGCTGCGCAGCCTGAGCACCCGCCAGGTCTCCGAGCTGGCCACCGACGACCTCAACGCGCTGAGCACCGCCCAGTTCGCGAACTTCACCACCACCCAGCTCGGTGCCTTGACCAGCAGCCAGCTCGCCGGCCTCGGCTCGGACCAGCTGCAGAGCCTGTCCAGCGCCCAGCTGCGCGGCCTGTCGACCAGCCAGCTCTCCGGCATGGCCAGCGAGGACCTGAACCTGCTGAGCACGGCGCAGTTCGCCGCGCTGAGCACGCAGCAGGTCGCCGGCCTGACCGAGAACCAGCTGGGCACGCTGGAGTCGGCCGACCTGGCCGCGCTGGGCTCGACCCAGCTGCGCGCCATCGACGCCGAGCGCCTGGACGCGCTGGACAGCGCCGACCTGGCCGTGCTCAGCTCGGCCCAGCTGGCCGGCCTGAGCAGCACCCAGCTGCGCGGCCTGGACAGCGCCGACCTCGTCGGCCTGAGCACGCAGGCGCTGAGCGGGCTGTCGGCGGCGCAGGTCGCCGCACTGACCACCGCCCAGCTGGCCGCGCTCGGCTCCGACCAGTGGCAGTCGCTGTCGACCGCCCAGCTGCGCGCGCTGACCACCGAGCAGCTGGCCGGCCTGGACACCGCCGACCTGGGCGCGCTGACCAGCCAGCAGCTGGCCAGCCTGGGCACGGCGCAGATCGCCGCGCTGACCACCGCGCAGTTCGCCTCGCTGGACAGCGCCGACATCGCCGCGCTCGGCACGGCGCAGATCCGCGCGCTGGAGACGCGTGACCTCGCCGCCCTCGACACCGAGGACTTCCGCGGCCTGTCCACCGCCCAGGCCGTGGCGCTGACCACCGACCAGCTGCGCGCCATCGAGACCGCCGACCTGGCGGCGCTGAACACCGCCGCGCTGGCGGCCATCGCCGGCAGCAGCCTGGCCACGCTGGGCACCCAGCAGCTGGCCGCGCTGGGCAGCGACCAGTGGCAGTCGCTGGGCAGCACCCAGCTGCGCGCGCTGACCACCGCCCAGATCGCCCAGCTCGCCACCGAGGACCTGACCGCGCTGACCACCACCCAGCTGGGCTGGCTGACCACCGACCAGACCCGCGCGCTGACCACCGCCCAGGTGGCCGCGCTGGACAGCGCCGACGTCGCCGCGCTGTCCTCGGCCCAGCTGCGCGCCCTGGGCACGCAGCAGATCGCCGCACTGGACTCGACCGACCTGGCCGCGCTGAACACCGTCCAGGTCAGCGGCCTGGGCACCGCCCAGCTGCGCGCCCTGGAGACCGCCGACCTGGCCGCCATCAGCACCGCCGGCATCGCCGCGCTGGCCACCGCCAGCCTGGCCGCGCTGAGCTCGCAGCAGCTCGCCGCGCTGGGCAGCGACCAGCTGCGTGCGCTGGGCAGCGCCCAGCTGCGCGCCCTGGCCAGCGACCAGCTCGCCGGCCTGGACAGCGCCGACATCGCCGCGCTGGGCACCGCGCAGATCGCCGCGCTGGCCACCGCCCAGCTGGCCGCGCTGAGCACGGTGCAGATCAATGCGCTGCAGAGCGAGGACCTGGCCGCGCTGTCGACGGCGCAGATCCGCGCGCTGAGCACCGGCGCCATCGCCGCGCTGGACAGCGCCGACTTCGCGGTGCTGAGCTCGACCCAGGTGGCCGCGATGACCTCGGCCCAGCTGGCCGCCATCGAGACCGCCGACTTGGCCGCCATGGCCACCGCCGGCATCGCCACCCTGCCCACCGAGGCGCTGAGCGGCTTCAGCACCGCCCAGCTGGCCGCGCTGGGCAGCGACCAGTGGCAGGCGCTGAGCGCCGGCCAGCTGCGCGGCCTGACCACGCAGCAGATCGCCAACCTCGGCACCGAGGACCTGGGCGCGCTCAGCAGCGTGCAGCTGCAGGCGCTGACCACCGACCAGGTCGCCGCGCTGACCACCGCGCAGTTCGCCTCGCTCGACAGCACCGACATCGCCGCGCTGGCCACCGCGCAGCTGCGTGCGATGGAGACCCGCGACATCGCCGCGCTGGACAGCCAGGACCTGGGCGCGCTGAGCTCGGTGCAGGTCGCCGCGCTGACCACCGACCAGCTGCGCGCCATCGAGACCAATGACCTGGCGGCGCTGAGCACGCAGGCCCTGGGCGGCATCGCCGCCGAGCGCATCGCCGCGCTCAGCTCGGTCCAGCTCGGCGCGCTGGGCAGCGACCAGCTGCGCGCGCTGAGCGCCGAGCAGCTGCGCGGCCTGAGCACGCTGCAGATCGCCACGCTGGCCACCGACGACCTGGGCCAGCTGACGACCAGCCAGCTGGCCGCGCTCAGCGGCGAGCAGATCGCCGCGCTGAGCACGCTGCAGGTCTCGGCGCTGGAGAGCAGCGACCTCGCCGCGCTGGGCACCGACCAGCTGCAGGCGATGGAGACCCGCGACCTGGTCGCGCTGGACAGCGCCGACATCGCCGCGCTGTCGAGCGTGCAGTTCGCCGCGCTGGGCACCGCCCAGCTGGCGGCGATCGAGACCGGCGACCTGGCCGGCATCACCACCGCCGCCCTGGCCGGCCTGGCGCCGGCCAGCCTGGCCGCCTTCAGCACCCGCCAGCTCGCCGCGCTGGGCAGCGACCAGTTCCAGGCCCTGACCACCGACCAGGTGCGTGCGCTGACCACCGCGCAGCTGGCCGGTCTGGGCACCGAGGACCTGAACGCGCTGAACACCACCCAGTTCGCCGCGCTGAGCTCGGCCCAGGTGGCCGCGCTGACCACGGCCCAGATCCGGGCCCTGGAGAGCGCCGACCTGGCCGCGCTGCAGGGCTCGCAGCTGGGCGCGCTGAGCACCCGCTCGGTCGTCGCGCTGGACAGCGCGGACCTGTCGGCGCTGAGCTCGGCCCAGCTGGCCGCGCTGAGCACCGCGCAGATCCGCGCCATCGAGACCGCGGCGCTGACCAGCCTGAACACCCAGGCCCTGGTCGGCCTGAGCACCGCGCAGATCGCCGCGCTGAGCACCGTCCAGCTGGGCGCGCTGGCCAGCGACCAGCTGCGCGCACTGACCACCGAGCAGCTCGGCGGCCTGAGCACCGCCCAGCTGGCGAGTCTGGCCACCGACGACCTGAACCAGCTGACCGACAGCCAGTTCGCCGCGCTCAGCAGCGCGCAGATCGCCGGCCTGAGCACGCTGCAGTTCGCCAACCTGGAGTCGGCCGACCTGGCCGCGCTGGGCACGGCGCAGCTGCGCGCCATCGAGACCCGCGACATCGCGGTGCTGGACTCGGCCGACCTGGCCGCGCTCAGCGCCGAGCAGCTGGTCGCGCTGGGCACCGCCCAGCTGCGGGCGATCGACTCGGCCGACATCGGCGGCCTGTCGCTGAACGCGCTCGGCGCACTGGGCAGCGCCCAGATCGCCGCGCTGACCAGCAACCAGCTCGCCGGCCTGTCCAGCGACCAGCTGCAGTCGCTCAGCGCGGCGCAGCTGGCCGGCCTGAGCACCGCGCAGCTGGCCAGCCTGGCCACCGACGACCTGAACACGCTGACCGCCGGCCAGTTCGCCGCGCTGGGCACCGCGCAGATCGCCGGCCTGAGCACGCTGCAGTTCGCCAACCTGGACAGCGCCGACCTGCAGGAGCTGAGCACCGCGCAGATCCGCGCCATCGAGACGCGTGACCTGGCGGCGATGGACTCGGCCGACGTGGCCGCGCTGTCGGGCAGCCAGCTCGCCGCGCTGAGCACCGCCCAGGTGCGCGCCATCGAGACCGCCGACATCGCCGCCATCGGCGCGACCACGCTGACCAGCCTGGGCTCGACCCAGATCGGCGCGCTCAGCAGCGTGCAGCTCAACGCCCTGGGCAGCGACCAGATCCGCGCCCTCAGCGCCGACCAGCTGGCCGGCCTGGGCACCGCGCAGCTGGGCGCCTGGGACACCGAGGACCTGAACGCGCTGACCGCCGGCCAGTTCCAGTCGCTGTCGACGGCGCAGATCGCCGGCCTGAGCACGCTGCAGGTCAGCGCGATGGAGTCGACCGACCTGCTGGGGCTGAGCGCCGCGCAGGTCGCCGCGATGGAGACCCGCGACATCGCCGCGCTGGACAGCGCCGACTGGGCCACGCTCAACGGCGGCTTCGTCGCCGCGCTGACCACTGCCCAGGTGCGCGCCATCGAGACCGGCGACATCGGCGGCATCGGCGTCACCGCCTTCGCCAACTTCAGCTCGGCGCAGATCGCCGCGCTGAGCACGGCGCAGCTGGCGGCGCTGGGCAGCGACCAGCTGCAGGCGCTGAGCCAGCAGCAGCTGGCCGGCCTGACCACCGCCCAGATCGCCTCGCTGGCCACCGACGACCTGAACATGCTCACCGCCGCGCAGTTCGGCAACCTGGGCACGGCCCAGATCGCCGCGCTGAGCACCGAGCAGGTCACCAACCTGGAGAGCGCCGACCTGGGCGCGCTCAGCGGTGCCCAGGTGGCCGCCTTCAGCACCCGCGCCATCGCGGCCCTGGACAGCGCCGACATCGGCCTGCTCAGCGCCACCCAGATCGCGGCGATGACCACGGCCCAGATCCGCGCGATCGAGACCGGCGACATCGCCACGCTGAGCGGCAGCGGCCTGGCCGCGCTGACCTCGGCGCACCTGGGCGCGCTGAGCACCGAGCAGCTCGGGGCCCTGGGCTCCGACCAGCTGCAGGCGCTCAGCGGCGCACAGCTGGCCGGCCTGACCACGGCGCAGATCGCCTCGCTGGCCACCGACGACCTGAACCAGCTCACCGCCGCGCAGTTCCAGGCGCTGAGCACGCGCCAGATCGCCGCGCTGAGCACCGAGCAGGTCGCCGGCCTGGAGTCCACCGACCTGAGCGCGCTGAGCTCGGCGCAGATGCGGGCCCTGGGCGCGGCCAACATCACCGCGCTGGACAGCGCCGACCTCGGCGTGCTGTCGGGTGAGCAGCTGGCCGGCCTGAGCTCGGCCCAGCTGCAGGCCATCGACACCGCCGACATCGCCGGCATCACCGTGACCGCGCTGCGCGGCCTGACCTCGACGCAGATCGGCAGCCTGGCCACCGAGCAGATCGCCGCGCTGGGCACCGACCAGCTGCAGGGCCTGAGCGACACCCAGCTGCGCGGCCTGACCACGGCGCAGATCGGCGCCCTCGGCACCGACAGCCTGGGCACGCTGACCGCCGCGCAGTGGCAGGCGCTGAGCACCGCCCAGATCGCCGCGCTGAGCAGCGACCAGGTGGCCAGCCTGGCCAGCGACGACCTGATGGCCCTGAGCACGGCGCAGATCCGCGCGCTGGGCACCGAGGACATCGTCGCGCTGGACAGCGCCGACCTGACGGCGCTCACCGCCGACCAGCTGGCCGGCCTGAGCACGGTCCAGGTGCAGGCCATCGAGACCGCCGACCTCAACGCGCTGGGCAGCGCGCTCAACGACCTGGGCGCCGGCCAGATCCGCGCGCTGAGCCAGGCGCAGATCGATGCGCTGGCCACCGACACGCTGCGTGCGCTCGGCGCCGAGCAGGTCGCCGCGCTGACGACGCAGCAGATCGGCTGGCTGGACAGCACCGACCTCGGTGCGCTGACGCCCGACCAGCTGGGCGCGCTGAGCACCGCGCAGCTGCGCGCCATCGACTCGGCCGACATCGGCAACCTGACGGTGGCCGCGCTCGGCGGGCTGACGCCGGCCCAGGTGGCCGCGCTGAGCAACGCCCAGCTGGGCGCGCTCGGCACCGACCAGCTGCAGGGCCTGAGCGACGGCCAGATCGCCGGCCTGACGACGGCGCAGGTCGCCTCGCTGGCCAGCGACGACCTGGCCACGCTGACCGCCGCGCAGATCCAGGCGCTGACCACGCGCCAGATCGCCGCGCTGGGCACCGACCAGGTCAACGCCCTGGCCAGCGACGACCTGCAGGCGCTGACCGCGACCCAGGTGGCCGCCCTGCGCACCGTGCAGATCGCCGCGATGCAGAGCGATGACCTCGCGCTGCTGACCGCCGAGCAGCTGGGCGCGCTGAGCACCGCCCAGGTGCGGGCCATCGAGACCGCCGACATCGGCGCGATCGGGGTCACGGCGCTGGCCGGGCTGCGCGCGGCGCAGGTCGGTGCGCTGAGCAACGCCCAGCTGGGCGCGCTCGGCAGCGACCAGCTGCAGGCGCTCAGCGACGAGCAGCTGCGCGGCCTGAGCACCGCCCAGCTGGCCAACCTGGCCACCGACGACCTGAACCTGCTGACCGAGAGCCAGTTCCAGCAGTTCACCACCCAGCAGATCGCCGCGCTGAGCACCCAGCAGCTCAGCCAGCTCGACAGCGCCGATCTGGCCGCGCTGACCGCCACCCAGGTCGCCGCGCTGCGCACCGCCCAGCTCGCCGGCCTGGACAGCGCCGACGTGGCCGCCCTCACCGGCGACCAGCTGGCCGCGCTGAGCAGCGCCCAGCTGCGCGCCATCGAGACCGCCGACATCGGGGCGGTCAGCCTCGGCGCGCTGGCCAGCCTGCGGGCCGACCAGATCGCTGTGCTGACCACCGCCCAGCTGGCGGCGCTGGGCAGCGACCAGCTGCAGGCGCTGAGCAACGACCAGCTCGCCGGCCTGAGCACCGCCCAGCTGGCCAGCCTGGCCACCGAGGACCTGAACCAGCTGACCGAGGCGCAGTTCTCGGCGCTGTCGGCCAGCCAGATCGCCGGTCTGAGCACGCTGCAGGTCAGCCGCCTGGAGTCGACCGATCTGGCCGCGCTGACCGGTGACCAGGTCGCGGCGCTGCGCACCGCGCAGATCGCCGCGCTGGATGCCGCCGACGTCGCCGTGCTCAGCGCCAGCCAGCTGGCCGCGATGGGCACCGCCCAGGTGCGGGCCATCGAGACCGCCGACATCGGTTCGCTGAGCGTCGCCGCCATCGGCGGGCTGAGCGCCAGCCAGGTCGCCGCGCTGAGCACCGCCCAGCTCGGTGCGCTGGCCAGCGAGCAGCTGCGTGCGCTGAACAACGACCAGCTCGCCGGCCTGGGCACCGCCCAGCTGGCCAGCCTGGCCACCGAGGACCTCAACCAGTTCAGCGCCGAGCAGTTCCAGGCGCTGTCGGCGACGCAGGTCGCCGCGCTGACCACCCGCCAGGTGGCCAACCTGGAGGCCGAGGACATCGCCGGGCTGTCGGTGCAGCAGGTGCGGGCGATGGGCACCGCCCAGCTGCACGCGCTGGACAGCGCCGACCTCGGCGCGCTGACCGGCGAGCAGCTGAGCAACCTGAGCAGCACCCAGCTGCGCGCCCTGGACAGCGCCGACATCCACGGCCTGAGCGTGGACGCGCTGGCCAGCCTGAGCGCGACGCAGATCGGCCAGCTGACCACCCGCCAGATCGACGGGCTGTCGACCGACCAGCTGCAGGCGCTGTCGGAGAGCCAGATCCTGGGCCTGACCACGGCGCAGGTCGCCTCGCTGAGCGACGCCGACCTCGGCGCGCTGACCGACGCGCAGATCCAGGCGCTGAGCACCGCGCAGGTGGTCGCACTGACCACGGCGCAGTTCCAGAACCTGGCCGCCGGCGACTTCGGCCTGTTCAGCGCCGCCCAGGTGCGGGCGATCGCCACGGACGACATCGTCGCGATGACCGACAGCGGTCTGGCCGCCTTCAACGCCGAGCAGGTGGCGGCGCTGAGCACCACCCAGGTGCGGGCGATCGAGACCGCGGACATCGCGGCGCTGACGGCCGGCGACCTGCAGGAGTTCAGCGCGACGCAGATCCGGGCCTTCACCACGGCGCAGTTCAACGCGCTGGCCACCGACGACCTGCAGGCCCTGAGCGCCAGCCAGTTCGCTGCGCTGACCACCCAGCACATCCGGCTGATGGACAGCGCCGACATCGCGGCACTCACCGGCGAGCAGATCGCGTCGCTGACCACGGCGCAGGCCGCGGCGCTGACCACGGCACAGCTCGTGGCGCTGACCGACGACCAGATCGGCTCGCTGGAGGTGCAGGACATCGCGGCGATGTCGATGACCCAGGCCACCGCCTTCTCGACGGACGACTACAACCTGATGAACGCCTCGCAGCAGGCGGCCCTGACGGCGCTGTCGCCCATCGTGCTGGACCTCGACGGCAACGGCGTGAACACGCGGTCGGCCGCCGAGGGGGTGCAGTTCGACCTGACCGCCACCGGCCACACCGGCCAGTACGGCTGGGTCGGCGGCAACGACGGCCTGCTGGTGCGCGACCTCAACGGCGACGGCGCGATCAACGACGGCAGCGAGCTGTTCGGTGCGGCGACCAAGCTGGCCGACGGCCGCAGCGCCGGCAACGGCTACGTCGCGATGGCGGCCCTGGACAGCAACCAGGACGGCCAGCTCAGCGCCGCCGACGCCGCCTTCGGCGAGCTCAAGGTGTGGGTCGACGCCGACCACGACGGCCGGACCGACATCGGCGAGCTGCAGGGCCTGGTGGACCTGGGCATCACCGCGCTGGACCTGGGCTACACCCAGTCCGACGAGGTGGACAACGGCAACGCGGTGGCGCTGCAGGGCAGCTACACCACGGCCGACGGCCAGACCCACGAGATGGCCGACGTCTGGTTCGCCCAGACCCAGGGCAGCACGCCGCCGCAGGTCGCCGACCTGCTGGCCGACGCCCCGGTCGACGTGCTGCCGTCCGCCGCGTCCGACAGCGCCGGCACCACGGCCAGCGCCGGCAGCGCCAGCACCGCGACGGTGCAGCGCAGCACGCTGGAAGAGGAGCTGCTGCGCAACCAGCAGCCGCTGATCTGACGCCACGGCGCCGGCCGCCCATGCGGCCGGCAACGCACGCCGCCGGTCCCGCGCAGGGGCCGGCGGCGTGCGCGTTGGTGGCCGGCGCGGCCGGTGGTCGGCGCGGCGCGGCGCGGCACGGCCCGGCACGACCGGGCGCGGGCACGCGGCGTTCACGGACAGCGCGGCAAAGCGCGCGCGGGCGAGCAGGCGCGCGGGCGCGACGCTGAGGGCGTCAGGGGGAGGACAGGGGGCGCCGGCGCCGAATGCCGGCCGCCACCGCGGGCGGCCGGGCGCGGGCGCTCAGAGCAGGTTGGCCAGCGGTTCGGCGGTGGCCCAGGCGCGGGCGAAGGCCTGGAACTGGTCGCGGCCGAAGCACCACAGGTGGCGCGCGTCGGCCTGGTACAGATCCAGCTGGGGCAGCAGCTCGGCCAGCGGCAGCCGCGGCACCAGGGCGCCGTCGACCAGGGCCGTCTCCTCGGGCAGCAGCGGGCGCAGCTGCACGTGCAGCGTCGGCACGCCGCTGCGCAGCAGCTCGACGCTGGCGCTGGTGGGCACGTCGTAGCTCAGGCACAGGTCGCAGGCCTGGACGAAGTCGGACAGGCTGCCGCCCATGTCGGCCAGCAGCGCGTCGGCGTCGACCCCCAGGTCCTCGGTCAGCAGGGCCACCAGCGGCTCGCTGGGCTTGCAGCGCAGGCGGCAGGCCACGCCGCGCTCGGCCGCCCAGTCGCGCAGCTGGCGCAGGCCCTGGACGAAGCGCAGCAGGTCGGCACCGCACAGGCCGTTGTAGGACACGCCCGACAGCAGCACGCCCAGGGTGCGCAGCGGCCGCGGCGGCCGCGCCGACCAGCCCAGCGGCTCGGGGAAGGCCAGCGTGTGGCGCGGCACCTGGCGGCCGGCCACGTCGTGCAGCGCCCCGCCCTGCACCGCGTGGGTCAGGCAGTGCAGCGCGACGCCGGGCACCGCGGGCACCGGGGCGTTGAAGATCTTGGAATGCGGCAGCAGCACGACGCGCGCCTGGTGGCGGCGCGCCAGCGTCAGCAGCGGGCCGTGCAGGCCGGTGTCGTGGTTGGACAGCACCAGCGTGCGCGGCGGCCGCGCGTCGAAGCGCCGGCCCAGCGCGGCCGAGAACACCAGCAGGCGCCGCCAGCCCTCGGCCAGCGCGCGCGCCTGCGGCAGGCGGTAGCGGGCGCTGGCCATCAGCGGCTCCAGCGCCGGCAGCATCGCCGCCTCCAGCGCCGCGCTCGCGCGGTCGATGCGCTCCAGCTGCGCCGGCGGCAGGCCGGCGCGCACCTCGTCCAGCGCCGCCAGCGGCGTGCTGGGCAGGCGGCGGATGTCGACGTCGTAGTGCGGCGCACGCAGGTTCAGGCAGCGCTCGCCGCTGGCCTGGCCATGCTCGGCCAGCGCCTGCTCGAAATGCGTCACGTCGTAGAAGCAGGTCGGCAGGTGGCTCAGCAGCGCCCAGTCGCCGGCGGCCTCGGCGGCGTCCAGCCGCGGCAGCGGGTCGGCCTCGGGCGGGGCCAGCGGGTGGCTGTAGGCCTGCATCGGCCGGCCCAGCGCGGCCAGCTGCTCCAGCAGGGCCAGCGCCGGCAGGCAGGAATGCGCGCCGTAGCGGAACGGCAGCTCGGCCACCGGCACATGCCAGCGCGGCACCTCGTCGCGGTGGCGCAGCACGTTGCGCCACAGCGCGCGGTAGCCCAGCGCGGTGTAGCACAGGTAGAACAGCTCCTGCTGCAGCCAGTCGGCGCCCGGCGCCAGCGGCTCGACCTCGGCCAGCACCGCGTCGGCGCGGCGCTGCAGCGCGCGCGCCAGCTGCCGCGCCTCGGCGTAGGCCGGCTGCACCGGGTCGCCGGGCGTGCGCAGCAGGGTCACCGGCAGGTCCTCGGCCAGGCAGCGGTCGGCCAGGTGGGGGCAGACGACCACGCGCTGGGCCTCGGGCAGCTGCGCCGAGAGCTGGCGCGCCGCCGGGATGTCGAGCCGGTGGGTCAGGACCAGCAGCGGGCGCATCGCGGGCTCACTCGAACAGGTAGCGGGCTTCGGCCAGCAGGCGGCCGCGGTGGTTGGCGGGCACGTCGCCGACGATCTGGCGGTACTGCGCATCGGGCAGCTGGCCGCCACCGCGCGCCGCCTTGGCCTCGTACAGCCGGCGGTAGAAGGCCTGCATCGGCACCTGCAGCCGGCTGCGCGGCCGGTCGTCCAGGCGCTCGGCCACCGCCACCACCAGGCAGTCGGCGGCCGACGAGAAGCGCAGGTTGTTGAAGTCGGCCGGCACCGGCACCAGGCGCGCGCTGCGCTGCTGCTCGTCGAGGTACTCGAGCACGCCGCAGTAGCGCAGCGCGAAGCCGTTGGCCTCGTAGAACGAGAAGTACAGCGTGGGCTGCATCAGCACGAAGCCGTGGTTGCAGTAGCCCTGCACCGGGTTCAGGTGCACCACCTTGCCACCCGGGCGCACCAGGCTGGCGGTGTTGAACATCGCCTCCTTGATGTCGAAGACATGCTCGGTGGTGCCGGAGTCCAGCACCAGGTCGTAGCGCTGCGCCAGCGGCGAGTCGTCGGCCAGCGGCAGGTTCAGGTCCAGGTACTGGTCGGCGCGCTCGGAGACCTCCAGCGACTCGGCCTCGGCATAGCCCAGCGCGCGCAGGAACTGGCGGTCGGGGCGCTCGCCGGGCGCGCCGCCGGTCCAGCCGCGGCGCTGGAACACCGCGGGGGCAAGGTCCTGCGCGCCCAGCGTGGCGGCGCGGCCCGCGGGCGCCAGCACGGGGCGCAGGCCCTCCAGCACGTCGGCGACGATGGCGTTGATGCCCATGACGATCCTTTCCGGTGGCGCGCGCATCGCCGGGTGGCGTGGCGCGGCGCGGGCGCCCAGGGCCCGGCTGCCGCAGTGTGGCCGCCCGCCGGCGCGGCCGATGCGCCGAACACCGGGGGCCGGGCCCGCCAATCCTGCGCCGCCGCCGCCGACCGCCCGCGATGCGCCGAGAACCGCCGCGCCCACCCGCCACTTCGCCGCCTGCCCGGGCCGGCGCGGCGCCAGAATCGCCGGGCGGTCGCCTTGGCCGCGCAGCCTGTCCGAGCGCCCCGCATGGTCGATCTGGTCCACCGCGCCTGCCCCGTCTGCGATGCCGACGCGCCGCAGCCCCTGCACCAGCGCGGCTTCGCCGCCCTGCCCGGCCTGCCCGAGCTGCGGGGCCACGGCTTCACCCAGCGCCTGGTGGCCTGCGGCCGCTGCGGCGCGCAGTACGTGCAGGCCCACCTGAGCGACGACGACCTGGCGCGCTACTACGCCAGCATGTCCAGCTACGAGTATCTGGAGAGCGCCGCCGACTTTCCCGCCGAGGAGCGGCTGCGCACCGAGCGCCAGCTGGCCTTCCTGGCGCCCTACCTGGGCCGCCACGCCGCGCCGCCGCAGGTGCTGGACGTGGGTTGCTCGATCGGCTACACGCTGCACCGCCTGGCCGCGCAGGGCTGCGCGGTGCGCGGCGTCGAGCCCTCGGCCACGCTGGCGGCCATCGCCCGCCAGCGCTACGGGCTGGCGGTGGACACCGGCTTCGTCGGCGCCGGCAGCACGCTGCCGGCGGGCCAGCAGCTGGTGCTGCTGTCGCACGTGCTGGAGCACCTGCGCCACCCGGCGCAGATGCTGGCAGCGATCCGCCACTGCCTGGCCGACGACGGCCTGCTGTTCATCGAGGTGCCGGCCATCGAGCTGTTCGACGAGCGCGACCTGTTCCAGCTGTCCTTCGAGCACCTGAACTACTTCTCGCACGGCTCGCTGAGCAACCTGCTGCACGCCTGCGGCTTCGCCGCGGTGGACCACGTGGTGTTCGAGAACGACGACGGCAGCTCACCGCACTACCCGACGCTGGGCACGCTGTGGCAGCGCAGCGCGCAGCGCTGGCCGCTGGTGCCGCGCGGCGCGCACGACACGCCGGTGATGCGCCGCTACCTGGCGCTGGTGGCGCGCCACGCCGACGCGCTGGACCAGCGCCTGGACGCGCTGCTGGCCGGCGACGACGCGGTGCTGCTGTGGGGCGCCGGCACGCTCAGCGCCCAGCTGCTGGCCAACACCGCGCTGGCGCGCGCGCGCGGCCGCATCCCGGCGATCCTGGACATCGACCCGAAGAAGCAGGGCCAGCAGCTCGAGGGCATCCCGGTGCACCACCCCGACTCCGGCGCCGGGCAGGCGCTGCTGGCCGGCCCGGCGCGCATCGTCATCGGCTCCTGGTCCAGCCAGGAGGCCATCCACCAGGGCCTGCGCCAGCGCGGCATCGCCGAGCCGCGCATCGTGCGCCTGTTCGCCTGAGCGCCGCAGGGCCGGGCGGCGCCGGGCGCGCGCCTCGGCCGCGCCGGCGCCGGATTCAGGCCGGAATGCGTGGTCAATTGCACGCATCGCCCGCGGCGCGACGCTCCTAGACTGGGCCGCATGCCCCGGCACCTGGCCGCGGGCCGCCCGGCACGCCGCGCGTGCCACGCCTGGAGCCCCCGTGTTGTTCGACCGCCGCACGCCGCCCGCCGAGACCGCCCGCCAGCTGCAGCAGACGCTGGAGCGCCTGTTCCCGCTGTGCCGCAGCCTGACCGGCGAGCCCAACCGCCAGACGCTGCGCGCGCTGGCCGAGATCGCGCCGCTGACGGTGCACGAGGTGCCCAGCGGCACGCCGGTGCTGGACTGGACGGTGCCGGACGAGTGGGCGATCGACGGCGCCTGGATCGCCGACGCCCGCGGACGGCGCCTGGTCGACTTCGCCGACCACAACCTGCACGTGGTCGGCTACAGCGTGCCGGTGGACGCGCGCATGGACTGGGCCGAGCTGGCGCCGCACGTGCACACCCACCCGACGCTGCCCGAGGCCCTGCCCTACCGCACCAGCTACTACCGGCGCGACTGGGGCTTCTGCGTCACCCACGCCCAGGCCGCGGCGCTGGCCGCCGCGCCGGGGCCGCTGCAGGTGCGCATCGACAGCCGGCTGGCGCCGGGCAGCCTGAGCTACGGCGACCTGCTGCTGCCCGGCCAGCGCAGCGAGCAGATCCTGCTGTCGGCCTACATCTGCCACCCCTCGATGGCCAACGACAGCCTCAGCGGCGCGGTGCTGCTGGCCTACCTGGCGCGCTGGCTGGCGGCACGGCCCGAGCGCCAGTACAGCTACCGCTGCGTCTGGGTGCCCGAGACCATCGGCGCGCTGACCTGGCTGGCGCGCAACGACGCGAGCGCGCGGCAGATCGACATGGGCCTGGTGGTGACCACCTGCGGCGGCCCCGGCCCGATGAGCACCAAGCAGAGCTGGGACGCGCGGCACCCGATCAACCGCATCGTGCACGAGGTGCTGACCGCACGCGGCCGGCCCTTCCACACCTACCCCTTCGACATCCACGGCAGCGACGAGCGCCAGTACAGCTCGCCGGCCTACCGCATCAACATGGCGTCGATCCACAAGGACCGCTACTACGAGTACCCGCAGTACCACAGCTCGGCCGACGACCTGGCCCTGGTCAACGGCGCCCAGCTGGCCGAGGCGCTGCAGGTGCACCAGGCGGTGATCGAGCGGCTGGAGATGCGCGAGGTCTACCGCCGCGTGCAGCCGGGCGGCGAGGTGATGCTGTCGCGCCACGACCTGTACCCGCCGCAGGGCGGCGCGCAGCGCCCCGAGCTGGGCGGACGCAGCGAGCTGGACCTGATCCTGTGGCTGCTCTGGCACTGCGACGGCCGCCGCAGCCTGGACGACATCGCCCACGCGCTGGACGTGGACATCGACCTGCTGCGGCCGATCGCGCTGCGGCTGTGCGAACGCGGGGTGCTGGCCCATGGCTGAGCTGGCGCTGGAGCCGGCCGACGGCGCGGCCGACGACGCCGCCTGGGACGCGCTGGTGGCGCGCTCGCCGCAGGGCACGCTGTTCGCCGAGAGCGCCTTCCTGCGCGCGGTGGGCTGCCCGCACCAGCGCTGGTGGGTGCGGCAGGGCCAGGCGGTCAAGGCCGGCCTGCTGCTGCCCACCTCGGCCGACGGCCGCGCGGTGGTCGCCGACGACCTGGTGATCCACGCCGGTCCGCTGCTGGACCTGGACCCCGCGCGCCAGGAGGTCAAGCGCCGCCACGACGCCTTCGCGCTGTGCGAGTTCCTCGCCGCCGAGCTGCCGCGGCGCTTCGAGCGCATCGAGCTGCCGCTGGCGCCGCAGGTCGACGACCTGCGCCCCTTCCTGTGGCACGCCTACCACGGCCCGCAGGACCAGCAGTACCGGCCGGACCTGCGCTACACCAGCTACCTGGACATCGCCGCGCTGGCCAGCGCCGCACCCGACGAGGCCGAGGCCAGCGCCTGCTTCGAGGCGATGGAGACGGTGCGCCGCTACAGCGTGCGCGAGGCGCGCAAGAAGGGCGGCCGCGTGGCCGTGGTGCGCGACACCGCGCCGCTGCTCGGCTACTACCGCGCGCTGATGCAGGCCCAGGGCGAGGCGCCGCCCGAGGACAAGCTGGCCGCGATGCAGCGGGTGATGGACGGGCTGATCGCCCGCGCCCGCGGCGCGATGTTCCACGTCCACGCCGCCGACGGCACGCTGCTGTACTGCGTGTTCTACGGCTGGGACGCCAGGCGTGCCTACTACCTCTACGGCGCCGGCCACCCGCAGGCCAGCGCGCCCTGGCAGGGCACGCTGGCGCACTGGGCGGCCTTCGGCCACCTGGCGCGCGAGCACGGCGTGCGCGAGGTCGACCTCGAGGGCGTCAACAGCCCGCAGCGCGGCTGGTTCAAGCTCAGCTTCGGCGGCCGCCTGGTGCCCTACCACACCCTGCGCTGGGGGCCGGCCGCATGACCACGCCGCAGGCGGTCGAGCGCGCGCTGTGCCGGGCCACCGGCCGGCGCCACGCGCTGCTGGTGGGCAACGGCACCGTCGGGCTGACGCTGTGCCTGCAGGCCCTGGGCCTGGCCGGCAAGCGCGTGCTGCTGCCCGACAGCAGCTGCCTGAACGTGCCGCTGGCGGTGCTGCACGCCGGCGCGCAGCCGGACTACGCCGACGTGCGCCTGGCCGACCTGGGGCTGGACCCCGGCGCGCTGGACGCGCCGCTGCGCGGCGCCGGCGCGCTGCTGGCGGTGCACGGCTACGGCAGCCCCTGCGACCTGGACGCGCTGCAGGCGCGCGCCGACGCCGCCGGCTGCCCGCTGATCGAGGACGCCTGCCTGGCCTTCGGCGGCCGCGGCCCCGGCGGCCGGCCGCTGGGCGGCTTCGGCCTGGCCTCGGTGCTGAGCTTCGGCGCCGGCAAGCCGGTGTCGCTGGACCACGGCGGCGCGGTGCTGACCGACGACGACGCGCTGGCCGCCCGCCTGCGCGCGCTGGACGCGGCGCTGCCGGACTTCAGCGTGCAGGCCCAGGCCCGCGTCGACGCGCTGGGCAGCGACCACACCCGGCTGTACAACCGCCACTACCTGGCCGCCAGCGACGGCCCGGACGCCGCCGCCGCGGCGATGGCCGCGTTCCGCCGGCGCGCGCTGGCCAGCGCGGCCGACTTCGGCCACCGCTTCGACCCGCAGCGCGCCGCCGCGCTGGCCGCCGCCCTGCCCGGGCTGGCGGCCACGGTGGCCCTGCGCCAGCGCCACCTGGCGCAGCTGCACGCGGCGCTGGCGCCCTGGCTGGGCGGTGCGCTGCACTGGCTGGCGCCGGCCGCGGGCGCCGTGCCCTGGCGGGCCAACCTGCTGGTGGCGCCCCCGGCGCGCGACCGCCTGCTGCGCGCGCTGCACGCCGCCGGCCTGCACGCCAGCAGCTGGCACCCGCCGGCCTCCGACTTCCTCGCCGCGGCGCCGGCCGGCCTGCCGGTGGCCGGCCGCATCGGCCGCGAGATCCTGAACCTGTGGCTGGACGAGCGCTGCACGCCGGCCTACCGCGATGCGGTGCGCCGGGTGCTCGACGAGCAGCTGGCCGCCACCGCCTGACCGCCCCCATCCCCTTTCCGCGAAAGCCCGCGCCATGACCGCCCCCCACGTGCTGCCGATCAGCGTCAACATCTGCACCTACAACGAGGCCCAGGACATCGGCGACTGCCTGGACAAGGTGTTCGCCAACCACCCGGCCGAGGTCATCGTGATCGACGGCGGCTCGACCGACGACACCGTGGCCATCGCCCGCGCGCGCGGCGCACGGGTGATCCAGCCCGGCGTCAAGGGCCTGTCCTCGCAGCGCCAGGCCGGCATCGAGGCCTCGACCCAGCCCTTCATCGCCATCGTCGACGGCGACGACCACGTCGCGCCGGACTTCCTGGCCACCCTGCTGCGCGAGCTGCAGGGCCACGGCTACGACGCCTTGCTGGGCCGCGAGCTGGCCTTCCAGCCGCGCACCTACTGGGAGCGCGCGATGGGCAGCACCAACTACGGCATCACCTACACCGAGAAGCCGGTGGACACCAACATGGTCGGCCGGCCCTCGCTGTACCGCACCGCGGCGCTGCGCCACTGCGGCTTCGACCCCTTCTTCGACGGCGTCGGCGACGAGGACACCGACCTGTCCATCCGCATGGAGCTGGCCGGCTTCCGCCAGGGCATCGGCACCGGCCTGACCCACCGCCAGCAGACGCCCACCTTCGGCGGCATCGTGCGCAAGTTCGTCAAGTACGGGCGCGGCGACGCGCGCATCGTCTACAAGTACCCGTTCAAGGCCGGCAAGCTGGTGTTCCACCTGGCCATCCGCTACCCCTTCATCCGCGGCGGCCAGGCCATCGCCCGCGGCGACGGCCGCTACTGGCCGTTCTTCGCCCTGTACGGCTGGGTGCGCCTGGGCGCGCTGCTGCCCGAGCTGCTGCGCCTGTGGCTGGCCCGCCCGGCCCACGGTCCCTACCCGGCCAAGGCGCCGGCCGAGCTGTGCGGGAAGCCGGCCTGATGGCCGCGGCCGCGCCCGTGCAGGCGCCGCCGCGCGCCGCGCCGGCCACCGCGGCGGACCCGCGCCCCTGGTGGTCGCAGCTCGCCGCCAGCGTGCCGCGCTGGTTCGCCACCCTGCCCTGCCCGGCGCCGGGGCGCTGGCCGCTGGCCGCGCGCGCCTTCCACCCCTGGTCGGTCGACGCCAGCTCGCTGGCGCTGGACCTGGCGCAGATGCTGGCGCTGCCGGTGCCGGCGGCCGAGGCCTTCGCCGCGCTGGACGGCCAGCAGGACCCGGCCACCGGCTTCTTCCACGAGCCGCACCGCGGCGAGCTGGACGCCTCGGTGCCGCGCATCCACGAGATGTCGGGCACCTACTTCGGCTACCAGGTGGCCGCGGTGCAGCTGGCCTACGGCCGCGCGCCACGCCACCGCTACGCCTTCTACGACCCGCTGCGCCCGGCCGGCGCGCTGGAGGCCTACATGGCCGAGCGCATGCCCTGGGGCCGCGCGCCGATGGGCGCCGGCAACATGTGCGACCACGCCGCGACCATGCTGCGCGCCAACGCGCGCTTCTTCGACGACGGGTCGACCGTGCTGCTGCAGCGCATGCGCCGCTGGCTGGACGCCCGGCAGGACCCGGCCACCGGGCTGTGGGGCGCGCCGGACGCCCAGGGCCGCAACGGCCTGGTGCAGGCCGGCTACCACCTGATGCGCGGCCTGCACTTCGCCGACGACGCGCCGCCGGCCTGGTGCGAGCGCATCCTGGACACCACGCTGGCCAGCCTGGACGAGAACGCGGTGTTCGCCGACGGCCAGGGCGAGGGCTGCCACGACATGGACCACTTCGTGGTGCTCGAGCGCATGCTGCACTACACCAACGGCCACCGCGAGGCCGCCGTGCGCAGCTGGTGCGCGCGCCGGCTGGAGCAGCTGCGCTGCCTGCACCGCGCCGACGGCGGCTTCTCCTTCGAGGCCGCGGGCAGCATCACCAACCACAACCGGCACGAGGTGACCGCCGGCCTGCCGCAGAGTGACCTGGTCGGCACCGTGTTCTACCTGGAGACGCTGCTGCGCCAGTGCCGGGTGCTGGGGCTGGACGTGCCCTGGGGAACGTCGGCCAGCCACGGCGTGCCGCTGCGCGGCTGAGCGGCCCGGGAAGAGCGGCCGGCGCCCGCCGGCCCGGCCGGCGTGCCAGGTTCAGGCGGCCAGCGGCTGCCCGGCCCAGCCCTGCTGCAGGGCCGCGGCCACGACCTCGGCGGCCGGGCTGTTCAGGTCCAGGCCGGCGCGCGCGCGCAGCGCCTCCAGCGCGGCCAGGTGCGCGGGCTGGTCGACGTCGAAGCGCAGCGCCGGGTGGGCCAGCGCCGCCGGCGCCGGCGGCGCGGCCAGGCGGAAGTCGCCGGCGTGGTCCCACAGGTAGAGCGTGACGTGCTCGCGGTGGCGCGGCAGCACGGTGCTGCGGTGCAGGCGCTGCAGCAGGTCGGCGCCCAGCACCTCGGCGCCGAAGCCGTCGGCGTAGCCGCTGCCCAGCCGGTCCAGGTGGTTGCAGGCGTAGTCGGCACCGGCGCCGTCGAAGAAGCCGAGCAGGCGGTCGACCTCGCCCGGGCAGATGAAGGGGTTGTCGGCGCACACCCGCACCACGCGCTGCGCGCCATGGGCCTCGGCGGCCGCGGCGAAGCGGCCGAGCACGTCGGACTCGCTGCCGGTGAAGGCGGCCAGGCCCAGGCCGCGCGCCAGCGCGACCAGCGGCTGGTCGCGCGGCAGCTCGCTGGTGGCCAGCACCACCGCGTCCAGCCCCCGCGCGCGCTGCAGCCGCGCCAGCACCCAGTGCAGCAGCGGCCGGCCGCCCAGCGGCGCCAGCATCTTGCCGGGGAAGCGGCTGGAGCCCATGCGGGCCTGCACCAGGGCGACGGTGCGCGGGCGCATCGCGGCGGCTCCGGCGCTCAGGCGGCCAGCGACAGCGCGGCGCCGGCGGCCGCCAGGTCGTCCCACTGCAGCACGTGGTCGGCCTCCAGCGCGCGGGCGGCGCGGCGGCCGATGACCTCGTCCCAGTGCAGCGGGCTGACCCCGGTGCCGGGGCGCTTGTAGGTCAGGTCGGCCTCGGTGATCGCCTGGCCGGCGCGCAGCGGCCGCGCCAGCACGATGGAACGCCGGGCGTTGGCGCGCGCCGGTGCCTCGGTCGGCGTGGGCTGCTTGTGCTCGCCCTCGCCCAGCAGGGTGTGCACCAGGTCCATGCGCGCGACGAAGCGGCGCAGGTCGTGCACGTCCATCGCGTGGTAGTGGTCGTTGCCCGGCAAGGTCTTGTCGTGGGTGAAGTGCTTCTCGATCACCGCGGCGCCCAGCAGGTGGGCGGTGGTCAGCGCGGTCATCGCCTCGTCGGGCAGGGTGTGGTCGGAGTAGCCCAGCACCAGCTCGGGGTAGGCGCGGCGCAGGCCGTGCATCATGCGCAGGTGGGCCTGCTCGTTGGGCGTGGGGTAGTTCAGCACGCAGTGCAGCAGCACCAGGTCGCGGCAGCCGGCCGCGCGCAGCGTGGCCACCGCCTGGTCGATCTCGCCCAGCGTGCTGGCGCCGGTGGACAGCAGCACCGGCTTGCCCTTGGCCGCCACCTGGCGCAGGAAGGGCGTGTTGGTCAGGTCGGCCGAGGCGATCTTGAACAGCGGCATCAGCGGGTCGAGGAAGTCGACCGCCGCGGCGTCGAAGGGCGTGGACAGGAAGTCGATGCCCACGTCCTGGCAATGGCGGGCCAGGGCCTCGTACTCGGCCGGGCCGAAGGCGTCGTACTTCTTGAACAGCTCGTACTGGCTGCGGGTGGGCTCCTTGGCCGTGTCCCAGTACGAGGGCGAGTGGCGCGAGGCCAGCGTGCCGGCCTTGTAGGTCTGGAACTTGGCCGCGTCGGCGCCGCCCTCCCGGGCCAGGTCGATCAGGCGCCTGGCCAGGTCCAGCCGGCCCTCGTGGTTGACGCCGATCTCGGCGATGACATAGGGCTTGCCTTGGGCGGTGACGGTGCGGGAACCCAGGGTCACGGACGGGGCGGTCATCAGGCGATCCTCAGCTGGCTGGTGAAGGCGTGCACCGGCTGCGGCAGCAGCGGCAGCGGCGTGGTGGTCTCGAAGGCGCGGTGCGCGGCGTCGACGCCGTGCTTGGCGCTCAGGCGTTCGCGGTGCAGGTCCATCTCCGCGACGTCGTTGGTCATGTTGCGCTCGTGGCGGCGATAGCGGTACAGCGGCAGCTCCAGCCGGCCGATGCGGAAGCGCTGCTCGAAGCGCAGGCGGAACTCGCGTTCCTCGTGGCGCAGGAAGCTCTCGTCGTAGCCGCCCACCGACAGCAGCTGCTCGCGGCGGAACATGATGCCGCAGCCGATCGGCTCGACCTGGCAGTCGGCGCGCTTGAGCACCTGCTCGTCGTCGTCGACCAGCAGGTAGTCGCAGGCCACGGCGTCGTGGTTGGGGTTCTGGTCCAGGAAGAAGTGCAGGATGTTGACGAAGTTCGCGTTGACGTAGTCGTCCGAGTCCACCCGCACGACGAACTGCCCGCGGGCGGCGGCGATGCCGCGGTTCAGCGAGGCCGGCAGGCCCAGGTTGCTGGGGTTGCGCAGCGGCACGATCTGGTCGTGGAACAGCTCCAGCGCGTAGGACGTGCGGTCGGTGCTGGCGTCGTCGATGACGATGATCTCGTAGCGGTCGGAGGCCATCGTCTGCTGCAGCAGCGAACGCAGGCAGCGGCCGATGTAGCGCTCCTGGTTGAACACCGGGACGATCACCGAGACCAGGGGCTGGGCGTAGGGCATGGCGGGCTCCTCGTCGGGCGGGCGGCGCTCAGGCCGCCTCAGGCAGGTCCAGGGCCAGCGCCTCCGACAGCGCGGCGCGCGCGCGCTGCGGCGCGTCGTCGGCCAGGCCGACGCCCACCGGCATCGACACCGCGCGCGCCAGCCAGCGGCTGGACTGCGGGAAGGCGCTGCGCAGGTCGCCGCCATGGGCGCGCACCAGCTCGGGCATGTGCGTCCAGGCGCCGGCGAAGTGCCAGCTGGTGGCCTCGGGCAGGATCTTGGTGGCCAGGCCGCGGGCCAGCAGCGCGGCGCGGCTGCGGCGCGCGGCGTCGGCGTCGGGCACGAAGAACACCAGCGCGTCGGCGGTCTCGAAGGCGCCGGCGGGCACCGCCCGCGGCGTGATGCCCGGCAGGTCGGCGATGGCCACCCACAGCCGGTCGCGGTTGGCGCGCTGAGCGGCAACGATGCCGTCGAGCTTGCGCAGCTGGGCCAGGCCGACCGCGCCGGCCAGCTCGCCCATGCGGAAGTTGAAGCCCGAGGACGAGCGCGAGTCCTCCCAGCGCGGCAGCGCGGGGTTGTTCTCGTGGCCGTGGTCGTGCCAGGCGGCGCAGCGCGCCCACACGCCGGGGTCGCGGCACACCACCATGCCGCCCTCGCCGGTGGTCAGGGTCTTGGCGAAGTCGAAGCTCAGCGTGCCGGCGGCACCCCAGGTGCCCAGCGGCCGGCCGTGCAGCGCGCCGCCCAGGCCCCAGGCGGTGTCCTCGATCAGCGCCAGGCCGTGGGCGTCGCACAGCGCCTGGATCTCGGGCAGCCGCGCCGGCGTGCCCAGCATGTGCACGACGATGACCGCCCTGGTGCGCGGCGTGATGCGCCGGGCCAGGTCGGCCGGGTCCATGTTCAGCGTGGCGTCGACCTCGGCGCACACCGGCGTGGCGCGCGACTCGATGATCGCCTCGACGGTGGCCACGAAGGTGAAGGCCTGGGTGATGACCTCGTCGCCCTCGCCGATGCCCAGGCCGGCCAGCGCCACGCGCAGCGCGGCGGTGCCCGAGCTGACGGCCAGCGCGTGCGGCAGGCCCAGCCGGGCGGCCATCGCGGCCTCGAAGTCCTTGACCTTGTAGCGGCCCTGGCGCAGGGCGTCGAAGCCGTGGCGGAACAGCACCGCCCCGTGGTCGAACACGTCCTGGATCTCGGCCAGCTCCTCGCGGCCCATCAGTTCATAGCCTGGCATCTTCTGCTCCCGCGCTCACATCGCCTCGAACAGCGCGCGCATGCGATCGCGCGTCAGGATGTCGCGGTAGCCCGCGCCCAGCGCATTGGTCAGCGGCTTGCTGTGCACGATGCTGGCCTGGTACAGGGCCTCGAAGCCGGCGTCGTCCAGCCCGGCGCACACGCCCTGCGGGATGTGCACGCGCTGCGCGTCCACCCAGCCCCAGAACTCGTCGTAGGCGGCGGGGTAGAAGTCCTTCATCGCCCGCATCACGATGCAGTTGCCCACGCAGTGGTGGACGCCCAGCACCACGCTCAACCCCGCCGACAGCGGGTGCACCACGCCGACATAGCTGGTGGCGATGGCGCAGCCGCCCAGGTAGGCCGCGACCATCAGCTGCTCGCGGCGCTCGGGGGCCATCATGTCGCCGGGGCCGAAGACCTGGCGGCACAGGTTGATGGTCTCGCGCGAGTAGGCGTCGCCGATGGCGTTGCGGTAGCTGCCGCCCAGGCTCTCGATGCAGTGGATGTAGGCATCCATGCCGGTGTGGAAGTACTGGTCGCGCGGCACCGTGGCGGTCAGCTCCGGGTCCATGATCACGTGGTCGAAGACCGTGTGGTCGCTGTTCATGCCCAGCTTCAGGCCGCTGGCCGGATTGGTCATCACGCAGGTGCGCGTGGCCTCGGCGCCGGTGCCGCTGACGGTGGGGATGCCGATCTTGAAGATGCCGGGCACGCGCACCAGGTCCCAGCCCTGGTAGTCGGCGGCGCGGCCGCCGTTGGCCAGCAGGTTGGACGCGCACTTGGCGGTGTCCATGGTGATGCCGCCGCCCATGCCGACCACCGCCGCCGGCGTGGCCAGGCCGCGGGCGTTCAGGTCGGCGACCACGGCGTCGATGCCGTCGGTGGTGGGCTCGTCGTCGGTGGCGACGAAGCGCAGCGCATCGCCGTCGGCCAGGCCCAGGCGCTCGCCCAGCCCGGCGTCGTCGCGGAAGAACTCGTCGACCAGGAACACCACCGCGGCGCTGCCGCCCTGGGCCCGGGCGGCGGCGCGGCGCGCCGCCAGCAGCGGCCGCAGCTCGGCCAGGGACCCGGCGCCGATGTTGTACCGGCCCACATTGCGCACCAGCTTGATGCCGGTGTCCAGCGTTGCACCCATGCTTGCTCCTGAGATCGTTGGGGGCGGCCACCCGCGCCAGGGCGAGCGGCGGCATGCCCTTACTGGACCACAGGGGCGGCGACGGCGATCGCCGGTAAAAAGCCCTCAAGTCCGGCCAGATCCGGCCGATGGGCACGGCCGCGCGCGGCCACGGCGGCGCCGCGGCCGGGCTGGCGCCCGCCGCAGGACCGCCCGCTGCCGGGCTGGCCGGCGCGGCCGTCGGCCGGCACTGGCGCCGGCGTCGGCGTCGGCGTCGGCCTCAGCCGGCGACGGCCTCGGCTTCGGCCTCGGCCTGCACCGCGGTCCCGGAGCCGGAGGGCGCCGGCGCCGGCGCCGGGGCCGGGGCCGGCAAGGCCACCTCCTGCCAGGCGAAGCGCAGCAGCGACTGCGCACGCGGCAGGCCGGCGGCGGCCTTGGCCTGGATCAGCGCCTGGTTGCGCGTCGTGTCGCGGTTGAGCCCGGCGGTGCGGAAGCCCAGCTGCTCGAAGGCGATGTCGGTCAGCAGCACCTCGGCGCCGACGTGGCGGCGCCACTGCAGGCGGAACAGCACGTCCTCGTAGCCGTAGTGGCCGCTGAAGTCCTCGTCGTAGCCGCCGGCCTGGAAGAAGCCCTGGCGCGTGATCAGGAAGCTGTTGATGTGCGGCTCGACGTCGACCCCGCCCTCGGTGCGGCGGAACACGTGCAGCCGGCTGCGGTCCAGCCGCGGCAGCGCGCCCACCAGCTTGGCGATGGCCGCCTCGTCGGCGACGTTGTCGACGTCGAAGTACAGCATCCACTCCGAGCGCGCCTGGAGGGCCGCCAGGTTGCGGCAGCCGGGCATGTTCCAGGCGATGTCGTCGGTGACGCGCAGCAGGCGCAGGTTCAGCGGCCCGGGGTCGACCTGCAGCGGCGTGTCGGAGTGGTCGTCGATGACCAGGAACTCCAGCCGCGCCAGCAGCGCCGGGTCGTAGCGCTGCCACAGCGCCACCTGGTGGGCCACCGGCTGCTGGGCGTTGTAGACGTGGGTGATCAGGGTCAGGTCGGCCATCGGTGGTCTCCGGCGGTGAGGCTGCAGGCGCTCAGGCGATGTGGGTCAGGCACTGCGGGTTCAGGTACAGCCGCGCACCGGCGGCCACCAGGGCGGCGTGGTAGGGCACGTGCTCGCAGACCTCGCGGCCCTGGTCCAGCCCGGTGTAGCGGCCGCGGCCGGCGACCGCGCCCTTGTACAGGCCGAAGCCGCCGAAGGCCGAGCGCACCGGCACCCAGCCCCTGACCCGGCCGGGCGCCAGGATCTGCGTCGCGGCGTGGATCTCGCGGCCCTCGAACAGCGCGGCGTTCAGGCGGTGGCGGCCGTCCCAGACATAGTCGTCGCGGCAGATCAGGTCCTCGCGCAGCGCCCAGAGGTCGTAGTACAGCGGCCAGGACAGCGGGAACACCGCGTCCCAGGCGTCCTCGAACTGGAAGTTGCTGAGGAAGCCCTCGGTCGAGAAGCGCGCGCCGACCAGGCCGTCCAGGTCGGCCCAGCACAGGTAGTCCCAGGGGCCGCGGGCCAGCACGGTGTCCAGCAGCTTGTTGCGGCCGTAGGCCAGGCGCTCGGTGCGCAGCGGCATCTGCGCGGCCACGCCCTGCTCGCGCCAGGCGTGCAGCACGCCCTCGGCCGCCCAGCCGTCCAGCAGCGCGCCGGTGGCGTCGCGCGAGTCGTTCTCGTAGACGTGGATCTCGTGGCCGCCGAACAGCGCGCCCAGCTCGCGCAGGCGGGCGATCGAGGCCGGCAGCGCCGCGGCGCAGTCGCGCGCGGTGCCCAGGAAGGCGATGCGCTTGCCGGCCAGGCGGGCGCGCAGCGCGTCCTCGGGCTCGGGCGCCAGCAGGTCCAGCCGGCCCAGCGGCGCGGTCTCGGCGCCGGCGTCCACCGGCAGGATGTCGAAGCCGAAGCGGGCCCAGTTGTCCGGGCGGTCGAAGGTGATGGTGGCGGTGTCGCCGGCGATGTGCAGGCGGTGCGCCGGGGTGTCCCAGGCCAGCGGCTCGTGCACGCGGGCCGCGCCCAGGCGCAGGTCGCGGATGGCGGCGCCGGGCGTGCGCAGCGTGATGCCGCGCACGAAGCCGAAGGTGTCGTTGGACAGGCGGTGTCGCATCGTCGTGGCGGTCCGGCTCAGAACAGCGCGACCAGCTGCTGGGTCACGCGCGACCAGGCGTGGTCGGCCACCAGGCGCTCGCGGGCGGCGACGCGCTCGGGCGTCTCGCGCGGCACGCGGCCGTCGGCCACCGCGGCCATACACTCGGTCAGCGCGTCGACGTCGGGCACCAGGAACTCGCCGATCATGCCGGGCTCGTCGGCGCGGGTGCCGGGGCGCGCCGGCAGCTTCATCGCCAGCGCGTCGGGGCAGAAGTCGTCGGTGGCGCCGCCGCCGGTCACGATGACCGGCGTGCCGCAGGCCATGGCCTCCAGCACCGGCAGGTTGAAGCCCTCGGCGCGGTAGGGCGAGACGTAGGCGTCGGCCACGCCGTACAGCGCGCGCAGCTGGGCCTGGTCCAGGCTGCCGCTGATCAGCGAGACGCCGGCCAGCACGTCCGAAGTGACCAGGCCCGGGTGCTCGCGCGCCACCTGGGCCAGCACGCGGTCGGCGCCCATGCCGTACATCGCCTTGTGGTCCTTGAGCAGCAGGCGCACGCGGGGCCGGCGCTGGCGCAGCTGGGCGAAGGCGCGCACCAGCAGGTCCAGGCCCTTGTTCCAGGTGGCCACGCCGACGTTGACGAACAGCACCTCGTCCTCGGCGATGCCCAGCGCGGCGCGACCGGCGGCGCGGTCGGCCGGGTTCAGCGGCGCGAACACGTCGGTCTTGACGCCGTGCGGCACCACGGCGATGCCGGCCGGGTCCAGCCCGTAGTCGACCAGGCGGTCGCGCGACCAGCGCGAGGGCGTGACGATGCGGTTGTCGCCGCGCGTGAAGGCCGCGGGGTCGGTCGGCGGCGCGTCGAAGCACTCGGGCACCAGCCCGCATTCGGTGACCATGAAGGTCAGCGTCTTCTGCGCCGGGTCGACCACGCTGCGGAAGGGCGAGGAGATGCGCAGCAGGGTGTCGAAGCGCTGGCCCTCGGCCGGCGCCGGGATGGCGTCGATGCGCGCCTGCTCGTCGGCGGTGAAGCCGGCCGGCATCTGCCGGGCGTTCCAGTGCTTCAGGAAGAACGGCAGGTCGCGGTGCCACAGCTGCAGCCCGGGCTGCTTGAGCAGCTCGAGCAGCTGGAACTGGTTGACCAGCGCGATGGAATGGCTGACGCCGCGCCAGCCCTCGATGCACACCGATGTCATCGCCCTGCCCTTCCTAAGCCGATCCGGTTCATTGCAGCCAGTCCGACAGGCCGCTGCCCAGCGACAGCAAGGTCGCGTTCATCTGCTGGCCGTCGTGCAGCGCGTTGGCGTACTGCACGCGCAGGTTGTAGTGGTCGCTCTCGGCGGCGATCACGTCGAACAGCGAGCGCCGGCCCAGCTGCTGCCACTGCTGCAGCGTGAAGCCGCGCAGGCGGTCGCTGTCGCGCAGCACCAGGCCCACGCGCTTGAGGCGGTCGAAGGCGTTGCCCGCCTGCTCGTGCACCTCGACCACGCGCTGGCGGCGCTGCTCCAGCACCTCGGCGCGCTGCAGCCGCGCGGCCTCGGCGCGCTTGGCCGCGGCCTGCATCGAGTACTCGATGGCCGGGTTGATCAGGGGCACGCTGACCTGGATGCCGGCGCTGAGCGCCCCGTTGCGCGGGCTGCCGCCGCCGGCGGCCACCAGCGCGTTGCCGCCCACCGTCCAGCTGACCTGCGGCTTGGTGCCGGCGGCCACGACGCGGGCGATCTGGCTCAGCGCGTTGGCGTTGGCGTCCAGCGCGGCGATGTCCGACGAGCGCTCGGCCGAGGCCAGCACCTCGGACAGCTCGGGCACGCCGAGCAGCAGCGTGGCCATGCCCTCGACGCTGGGCAGGCCGTCGCCGACGATGCGGCGCAGCTTGGCCTCGACCTGGCGCGCCTGCGATACCGCCTGGGTCTGCTGCAGCTCGGCCATCTGCTGCTGCTTGCGCGCCTGCACCAGCTCGCTGGTGCGGCCCTTGTCGTTGGCGACGATGGTCTCCAGCGCCTCGACCAGGCAGCCCATCTTGCGCACCTGCTGGCCGTAGATCACCGCCTGCATGCGGTAGCGGCTGCGCTCCAGCGCCAGCGCGGTGGTCGACAGCGTGATCTGCTCCTGCGTGGACAGCAGGCCCAGGCGCGCGGCCTCGGCCTGGGCGCGGCGCCAGTCGACGATGCGCTCGGTGCGGCCGCCGTCGTACAGCGTCTGGCCGACCTGCACGCCGGCGCGCACCTGCACCTGCGAGGACGAGCCGTCGTTGCCGCCGGCCAGGCTGGGGCTGACCGAGCCGGTCAGCGCGGCCTGCGGCTTGGCGGCGGCGCGGGCTTCCTCGACGTCCTGCAGCGCGGCCTCGGCCAGCAGGCGCTGCGCACCGATGCCGTGGCTGCGCGCCAGCGCGTCCTGCACCAGCTGGCGCAGGTTCTCGCGCGGGGCGGGGGCCGGCGGCGCGCCCGCGGCGGCGGCCGGCGCCGGCGCGGTGTTGGGTTCGACCGTCTGCTCGTTCAGGCAGGCCGCGCGGGCGGCCGGCCAGGCCAGCGCGGCCAGCAGCGCCGCGGCGGCCGCAGCGCGGCGGCCGGCGGTCGGCAGGGGGCGGGTGGCGGGCAGTGGCGGCTTCATCGCGGGGCTCCATCGGCAGACCGTGGCGGGGCCGGCGCGCCAGCGCGCACGGATCCCGACGGTGCAGCCGCCAGTAGACGCTGCCGCCGCCGAGGCCGATCGCGGGAGTTCCGCACGTTTTGGCCGCCACATCTCGGCTGCCAGGCCAGGCGGCCGGCCTGAGCGTCCAGGCTCAGGAGCCTGGCCGCGGGCAGGCGGCCAGGGCGTTCGCCAGGCGCAGCCCAGGCCGCAGGGCCTGGGCTGCGTCCGGGCCCAGGAGCCTGGCCGCAGGCAGGCGGCCAGGGCGTTCGCCAGGCGCAGCCCAGGCCGCAGGGCCTGGGCTGCGTCCGGGCTCACCGCTCGGTGAAGGCTTCCTGGGCTTTCATCATCGGGCGCACCAGGAAGCTCAGCATCGAACGCTCGCCGGTGCGGATCTCGGCGGTGCCGACCATGCCGGGCAGCACGGTCAGCGGCTTCTTGCCGGCCTTCAGCGTGCTGGCGTCGGCGCGCACCAGTGCGCGGTACCAGGTGCTGGCGGCGCCCGCGGGCGCGGCGGTGTTGCGGTCGTCGTTGCCGATGGCGTCGGGGCTGATCGTCTCGACCTGGCCGCGCAGGCTGCCGTAGACGGTGTAGTCGTAGGCGGTGAGCTTGACCTCCACCTTCTGCCCGACGCGGACGAAGCCGATGTCCGAGGGGTTGATGCGCAGCTCGACGAGCACGCGCTCGCCCACCGGCACGATCTCCATCACCGCCGCGCCGGGCGAGACCACGCCGCCCAGGGTGTGCACGCGGATGTTCTTGACCAGGCCGCGCACCGGCGAGGTCAGCGTGGTGCGCTTGAGGATGTCGTCGCGCACCACCAGCTGCTCGTCCTGCATCGCCAGCTCGGTCTGCAGCTTGACCAGCTCGGCGCTGGCCTCCTGGCGGAAGCGGTTGACGCGCTCCTGCGTCTGCAGGTTCAGGTCGTTGACCTGGCGGCGCAGCCGCATCACCTCGACGTCGCTCATCAGGCCCTTGGCGGCCATGCTGTTGGCCACTGCCAGCTCGCGCTCCAGCAGGGCGCGGTTGCTGGCGTTGACGCCGACCGCATCGTGCAGCGCGCGCTGGCGCGCCAGGTAGGAGTCGGTCTCGCCCTGGACCAGCGCCGGCACGGCCTTGAGCTCGTCGGGGAACTTCAGCGGCTTGCCGGCGGCCTCGGCCTGCAGCCGCGCCACGGTGGCCATCAGCGCCAGGCGCTTGGCCCGGCTCTCGGCCTGCTGCGCCTCGACGCGCGTCGGGTCCAGCAGGGCCAGGGCCTGGCCGGCCTCCACCGCCTCGCCCTCGCGCACCTTCAGCTCGCGCAGGATGCCGCCCTCGAGGCTGGCGATGACCTGCTCGCGGCCCTCGGGGATGACCCGGGCCTCGCCGCGGGTGATCATGTCGACCTGCGCCACCGCGGCCCAGGCCAGGGCCACCGCCAGCGCAGCCAGCATCAGGTAGACGGCCCAGACCGCGGCGTTGGCCGGCTCGACCTCCTGCGCGGCCTGCGCCGGGCTGAGGTAGGCGATGTCGCCGGACTGCAGCTTGCTCATCTCGGGGCTCGGACGACAGCCGCGGCCGGGGGAGTCAGACCGCCGCCCGCTGGTCGGCGGGCTGGGTGCTGGGGTGGCGGTGCACGTTGGTCGGCGGCAGCTGGGCGGCAGCGCCGGCCGGCGGCGCGGCCTGGGCCGCCGGCTTGGCGCCGGACAGCGCCGCCAGCACCGCGGCCTTGGGACCGTCCATCACCACCTTGCCGGCGTCGACGACGACGATGCGCTGCACCAGCTCCAGCAGCGCCGGCCGGTGTGTCACGACGACCAGGGTGCAGCCGGCGGCTGCCTCCTTGAGCTGGCGCAGGAAGGCCAGCTCGCTTTGCGCGTCCATCGAGCTGGTGGGCTCGTCCATCAGCAGGATCTTGGGATCGGTGATCAGGCTGCGTGTCAGCGCCACGAGCTGGCGCTGGCCGCCCGACAGCAGGCCGCCCTGCTCGCCCACCGGCATGTCCCAGCCCAGCGGGTGGCCCTCGGCCACGCGCGCCAGCCCGGTCAGCCTGGCCACCGCGGCCAGGCGGCCGGCGTCGGCGCTGGCGCGGCCCAGCAGCACGTTGTCGCGCAGCGTGCCGTTGAACAGGCGCGGATCCTGCGGCACGTAGGCCACGCGGGCGCGGAAGTCGCCCGGGTCGAGCTGGCGCAGGTCCACGCCGTCGACGTCGACCATGCCCTCGCCGGGCCGGTACAGGCCGCTGAGCAGCCGCAGAATGGTGGACTTGCCGCTGCCGATGCGGCCCAGGATGGCCACGCGCTCGCCCGGCTCGAAGCGCAGCGTCACGCCCTTGAGCACGCGCGGGCCGTCGCCGCCCTCGGGCTTGGGGTAGCTGAAGCCGACGTCGGCCAGGCCGATGCGCCCGCTGATCTCGCGCAGCGGGATGTAGCTGCGGCCGGGCTCGCGGTCCAGAGGCTTGGCCATGATCTGGTCCAGCGCGCGCATCGCCGCGCGCGCGCCCTGGTAGCGGGTGGACAGCATCACCACGCTGGTCAGCGGGGTGATCGCACGCATCGCGAACATCACGCCGCCCATCAGCGCGCCGCCGGTGATCTGCTTGTCGTGGATCAGGTAGACGCCCCAGACCAGCATGACCAGCGTGACCAGCTGCTGCGAGATCGCCGAGAGGTTCAGCGTCAGGTTGGTCAGCCGGCGCGAGCGCAGCTGGCTGTGCACCGCGCTGGCGGCGCTGGACTCGTAGGCGTGCAGGAAGCGGCCCTGGGCGCCGGTGGCCTTGATGTCCTCGGCGCCCTCGACGGCCTCGACCAGCAGCCCGTGCAGGTCGGCCTGCTGCTGCAGGTGGGCGGTGGTGGCACGGCGCATTGCGCCCTGCACCAGCCAGGTGGCCAGCAGGATCGCCGGGATGGCCAGCACCAGCACCCAGCCCAGCGGCCCGCCGATGACGAAGGTCATCGCCAGGAAGATGAAGATGAACGGCAGGTCGCTGATCGCCGACAGCGTGGCCGACGAGAAGAACTCGCGCACCTGCTCGATCTGCGCCAGCATGTGGGCATAGGCGCCGGCGGACTCGGGCCGGTGCTCCATGCGCACGCCCAGGCTCTGCCGGAACAGCATGGTGCCCACCAGCAGGTCGGCCTTCTTGCCCGCCAGGTCGATCAGGTAGGTGCGCAGCTGGCGCGCCGCCAGGTCGAAGGCCAGCGCCAGGCCGCCCGCGGCGGCCAGCGCCCACAGCGTGACGAAGGCCTGGTGCGGGATGACCTTGTCGTAGATCACCGAGGTCAGCGTGCCGGTGACCAGCATCAGCACGTTGCTCAGCAGCGCGGCCAGCAGCGCCGCGCGGTAATAGGGCACGAAGCGCCGCACCGTGCCCCAGAACCAGTGGCTGGACGGGTCGCGCAGCGCGGCCTCGGCCGCGGCCGGCCGCCCGGCGGCGGCCGGCGCCGCACGCACCTGGGGCGTGGCCAGCAAGGCGATGCCGGAGTACTCGGCGGCCAGCTCGGCCTCGGTGGCCTGCAGCGCCTCGGGCACCGGGCCCGGCATGACCACGGTGCACAGCGCCGGGCCGCGGGCCTGCGGCTGGCGCGCGGTCAGGATGCAGGCGTCACCGTTGCGCAGCAGCAGCACCACCGGCAGCAGCAGCTCGTGGAAGTCGGGAATCGCCCGCTGCACCAGGCCGGCGTTGTAGCCCGCCTCGTGCAGCGCGCGGATGGCCTGGTCGGGGCCGACCGCGCCGGCCACCTGCTGGCCCTCGAACAGCGAGGTGACGGTGCGCTCGTTGCCGTGGTGGCGCGTCAGCCAGACCAGGGCCTGGGCGAGCGCGTCCTCCGCCAGGCCGGGGGCGGCCGCGTCGGCGGGAGGCGGGGCGTCGTGCGCGCTCACGGATCAGGCCGGGGCAGGGACTGCGCGTGCGTGGGGGGCGGCTCAGCCCGCGCGGGCGGCCAGCGCCAGGCGCTCGAAGGCGGCCTCGATGTCGCGCACGATCTGCGGCAGGTCGAACAGCGGCGAGCTGCGGCCCTGCTCGGCCAGGTAGCGCTTGTAGCTGGCCACGCGCGCCGGCTGGCGGCCCAGCGTGACGGCCAGGCGCTCGTACTCGGCCAGGCTGGTGGTGGCCAGCTCGGGCAGGCCCACGGCGCTCAGCAGGCTGCCGGCCATGCGCGAGATGTAGGTGCGGCCGCTGAGCGTGACGATGGGCGTGCCCATCCACAGCGCGTCGCTGGCGGTGGTGCCAGCGTTGTAGGGGAAGGTGTCGAGCACCAGGTCGGCGCACTGGAAGCGCGCCAGGTACTCCGGCGGCGCCACCCGCGGCGCGAACAGCAGGCGGTCGCGGGCCACGCCGTGGGCATCGGCCTGGCGCAGCATGTTCTCGCGCGCGGTATCGTTGTCGGCCAGCAGCCACAGCACGCTGTCCTCGACCTGCTGCAGGATGCGCATCCAGGTGGCGAAGACCTCGGGCGTGAACTTGTGGTTGTTGTTGAACGAGCAGAAGACGAAGCGGTCCTCGGGCAGGCCGTAGCGGCTGCGCGGCGGCGTCGGCGCCACCTCGCGCTGGCGGTCGCTGACCTGGTAGCAGTGCGGCAGCCGGATCGGCTTCTCGGTGCAGTAGGGCTCCAGCTCGGGCGGCATCACGTAGTGGTCGGCCAGGATCCAGTCGATGCCCGGCAGGCCCGAGGTGCCCGGCAGGCCCAGGTAGCTGACCTGCACCGGCGCGGCGCGGTGGCCCAGGATGGCCGGGCGGGCGCCGTTGGTCAGGCCCTGCAGGTCGACCAGCACGTCGATGCCGGCCTCGGCGATCAGCCGGGCGGCGGTGGCGTCGTCCACGCCGCCCAGCCGCACCAGGTGGTCCATGGCCTGGACGATGCGCTTGCGCTGCGGCAGCTCGCTCTCGGGCGTCCAGCAGAAGGCCCAGACCTCGAATTTCTCGCGGTCGTGCAGCTCGAACAGCTCGGGCGTCAGCAGCCCGACGGCGTGCATGTGCAGGTCGCCCGACAGGTAGCCGATGCGGATCTTGCCGCTGCGCGGCGGCATGGTGCGGTGCAGCGGCACGGCCGCGGCCTTGGGCACGCGCTCGCTGGCGAAGCGCACCGCCGACAGCAGCTGCAGCGCCGGGTCGTCGCTCATGCCCATCATCGCCAGCAGCGAGGTGCCCATCAGCAGCTTGTTCGGCCCGACCTCGCCCACCGGCTCGTACACCGGCCAGGCGCACTGCTTCTGGCGCAGGTGCACGTAGTGCTGCACCACGCTGGGCTGCTCGGGGTCGATCAGCAGGCTCTGGCGCAGCGCGGCCTCGGCCTCGGGGTAGCGGCGCAGCTGCTCCAGCAGGCGGCCGCGGTTGTTCCAGGCGTGCACCTGCAGCTCGGGCGCGGCGTGGGCGTCCAGCACCGCCTGCCACTGGTCCAGCGCCTCGTCGGTGCGGCCGGCGCGCTCCAGCAGGTGGCCCAGGTTCAGCCGGGCATGGGCGAAGCCGGGCTGCAGCGCGACGGCCTCGCGGTAGGCCGCCTCGGCCTCGGCGCTGCGGCCCAGCGCGCCAAGCAGGGTGCCCAGGTTGAACAGGGCGACGTGGCGCATGCCGGCCGGCGCGCCGCCGTCCAGCCAGCCGCGGTACAGCGCCACCGCGGCCTCGGCCTGGCCGGCCTGCTGCAGGCGCTGGGCTTCGGTGACGAGCTCGGCCAGCGTCAGCGGCGCTGGCGCGGTCAGGACGGCTGCAGGCATGGGCACTCCGGGCACGGACATGGTGACAAGCCATGCTAGGCGGGGGGGACCGCACACAAAGCCGGCATCAACAGCCCTTCTCCCGGCCTGATCGGCGCCCGGAACCGGAAACGACGAAGGCGGCCCGGGGGCCGCCTTTCGCATCGTGAAAACAGAGCCGGGTCAGAAGCCCAGGCTGGCCAGCAGGTCGTCGACCTCGCCCTGGCTCTTGACCACGTCGGTGCGGCCTTCGGGGTTGACCACCGGGCCGTGCAGCACCGTCGGGTCGACCTTCTCGCGCTGCTCCGGCGGCACCACCTGCACCAGCAGCTTGACCAGGCTGGACTCCAGCTCGTTGGCCAGGCTGACGACCTTGGCCACGACCTGGCCGGTCAGGTCGTGGAAGTCCTGGGCCATCATGATGTCGGTCAGGTGACCGTCGATGACCTTGGTGCGCGCCTCGACGTCGTTGACGAAGTTGTAGACCGCGCCGGTGGCCACCGCCTTGACCGGGTCGTCCAGCAGCGACTTGGCCAGCTCGCGGGTCTGGTCGGCGATGGCGGCGTGCTCGGCCTTGGCCTGGTCGACCGAGTTCAGCACCTTGTCGGCGGCCGCGGCGGTCTTGGTGGCGATGTAGTTCAGCCGGCTGCGCGCGTCGGGCAGCCCGTCGGCGGCCACCTGCAGTTGCGGCATCACGCCCAGCTGCTCCAGCGTGTCGTGCAGCAGGCGGGTGAGCGCGCCGAGTTGCTGGAACACCTCGGGCGAGGCGGTGACGCCCTGCTCCGGTACCAGCGCGGCGATGTCTTCCATCTTCATGGCAGCTCCCTGGGATGGTTTCAGGCGGCCGCGGCGGCCAGCTTCTGCATGATCTTCGTCACCTTCTCCTCCAGCGTGGCCTTGGTGAAGGGCTTGACGACGTAGCCGGCGGCACCGCTCTGGGCGGCCAGCAGGATGTCCTCCTTGCGCGCCTCGGCGGTGACCATCAGCACCGGGATGTGCTTGAGCGTGTCCTCGGCCTTGATCGCCTTGAGCAGGTCGAAGCCGTTCATGTTCGGCATGTTGATGTCGCTGACCACGAAGTCGTAGCGGTTGGTCTTGAGCATCTGCAACGCGATGGCCCCGTCCTCGGCTTCCTCGACGTTGTTGCAGCCCATTTCCTTGAGCAGGCCGCGCACGATGCGGCGCATGGTGGAGAAGTCGTCGACGACCAGAAACTTGAGGTCGGAGGGATTGCTCATGTCAGTCCTCGTGGCGGGCAGGGAATGGGGTACAGGGAAGGAGCGCCGCGGCGCTGTTGGCTGCTTATCGGCCGGCCGCGGCCGGACTTGACACCAGCGCGGGCTTTTCCGGACGAACCGGCGGCTCGCCGGCGGCGGCGCCGCCGGTGGTCGGAACCGACGGGTCCAGCGCGTCGGCGGTGGGACGGTAGAAGCGGTCCTCGGCGTCACGGTTCATCACGATGATGCTGATGCGCCGGTTCTGCGGGTCCAGCGGGTCGTCGCGGTGGAAGGGCTGGCTGCTGGCCAGGCCCTGCACGCGCAGCACGCGCTCCTCGGTCAGGCCGCCGGCCACCAGCTCGCGCCGCGAGGCGTTGGCGCGGTCGGCCGAGAGTTCCCAGTTGCTGTAGCCGGCGCCGCCGCCGCCGAAGGGCTGGGCGTCGGTGTGGCCTTCCAGCGTCAGCCGGTTGGGCACCTCCAGCAGCACGCTGCCGATGGCCCGCAGCAGGTCGCGCATGTACGGTTTCACGACTGCGCTGCCGGAGTCGAACATCGGCCGGTTCAGCTCGTCGACGATCTGGATGCGCAGCCCGTCGCGGGTCATGTCCAGCTTGATCTGCGAGGCGTACTGCGCCAGCTTGGCGCTGTTGCGCAGCTCGGACTCGACCTGCTCGCGCAACTCGTGCAGGCGCTGGGCCTCGGCCATGCGCTGTTCGTAGCGCAGGGCCTGCAGGTTGATGGTGTTGCGCGGCGCCTCGACGTCGCCACGCTTGACCTGGCCGTGGCTGCGGCTGAGGTCGGTGCCGCCGCCCTTGACCAGCGAGGACGAGTCGCCCGAGCCGGAGCCGCCATTGAGCAGCGCCACCTTCAGCGGGCTCTGGAAGTAGTCGGCGATGCCCTTCTTGTCGCCCTCCGACGTGCTGCCCAGCAGCCACATCAGCAGGAAGAAGGCCATCATCGCGGTCACGAAGTCGGCGTAGGCGATCTTCCACGCGCCGCCGTGCGCCGCGTGGCCGCCCTTCTTCACCTTCTTGATGATGATGGGCTGCAGCTTCTTGGCGTCACCGGCCATCTATCGCTCCCCCCGATGCGCCTGCGGCGCCGCCCCGCCAGGGGGGCGCTGCCCAGGGCCCGGCCAGGCCGGTTCCGTGGCGGCCGCTCGCGTTGGCTTGTGCACTGCCGCGGGCATCACTTCTTCTTCACGTGGCCTTCCAGCTCGCTGAAGCTGGGGCGGTCGCCGGAGAACAGCACCTTGCGGCCGAACTCGATGGCCACCTGCGGCGCGTAGCCCTGCATGCTGGCCAGCAGGGTGGTCTTGATGCACTGCAGTTCCTTGCCGGCGTCCTCGACCTTCTGCTCGAGCAGGCCGCCCAGCGGCTCGACGAAACCGTAGGCCAGCAGGATGCCGAGGAAGGTACCGACCAGGGCCGAGCCGATCATGCCGCCCAGCACCGCGGGCGGCTGGCCGACCGAGCCCATGGTGTTGACCACGCCCAGCACCGCCGCGACGATGCCGAAGGCCGGCAGGCCGCCGGCCAGGCGCCCGATGGCGGCCACCGCGGCATGTTCCTCCTGGTGGTGCGTCTCGATCTCGCTGTCCATCAGGCTCTCGATCTCGTGGGCGTTGAGGTTGCCCGAGACCATCATGCGCAGGTAGTCGGTGATGAACTCCACGACATGGTGGTCGTTGCCCACCGTCGGGTACTTCTGGAAGATGGCGGAGCTGTGCGGGTCCTCGACGTCCTTCTCGATGGACATCAGGCCTTCCTTGCGCGCCTTCTGCAGGATGTCGAACAGCAGCGCCAGCAGCTCCATGTAGCGCGCCTTGCTGAACTTGCTGCCCTTGAAGCAGCGGCCCAGCCCGGCCGCGGTGGCCTTGACCACCTTCATCTGGTTGTTCGCCAGGAAGGCGCCGGCGGCCGCACCGAAGATGGTGATGAACTCGAACGGCAGCGCCTTCAGGATCACCCCGATGTTGCCGCCGTGCACGATGTACACGCCGAAGATGCAGCCCAGTGCGAGTAGCCAGCCGACGATGACGAACATGGTGGGAGGAGGTGTTGCCGCTCAGCGCCGCCCCTGGCGGGCCGGCTTGTTGGGGGGGTTATCGGCCTGCAATCGGGCAGGTTGAGCGGCATCGCCGCGGCCCGGCATGCGGTACAGCCAGACCGGCTGCCGCCCGGGCGCACGCAGCACCGCGGCGGGCGCCACCTCGGGCACCGCGAAGTCCAGGCTGGCCAGCCAGGTGCCCGGGGCCATCTCGGCACAGGCCTTGGCATGGGCGCGGGCCATGCTCTCGGGGCGCTGGAACAGGTAGACCAGGTCCAGGCCCGACCAGTCGCCGGCCCAGAGGTCGCCGCGCCGCACCCGCGCCCAGGGGCAGCGCCAGCCGGCGGCCAGGCGCAGCGGCCAGCTCCACTCCACGCCCTCCAGGCGGGCCTGGGGATAGACCCGGCGCAGCGCCGCCAGGCCGTGGCCCAGGCCGCAGCCGGCGTCGAGCACGCGGGCACCGGGCGCCAGGGGCGCCAGGCAGTCCAGGCCGGCCAGGGCGTCGGCCGGCGTCGGAAACAGCGGTGCGTCCCGCCAGGCCCGCAGCGGATAGGCCGCCAGGCCCAGCGCCAGCGGCAGCAGCCAGGACCAGGCCGGTGCCCCGGCCGCCAGCCCGCTGGCCAGCGCCGACGACGGGAAGCCCGCGGCCACCAGCACGCGGCGCCAGGCGCCGGTGCGGCGCATCGCCAGCGCCACCAGCACGCCGGCGGCCGCGCCGGCGGCCCAGGCCGTGCCGGCCGGCCATCCGGCGCGCAGCAGCCCCAGCGCCAGCGCCCAGGCCCCCAGCCAGGCCAGCAGGGCCGGCAGCGGCCAGGGCAGGCGCGGCGCGCCGGCGCGGGCCGGCGCAGCGGGGCAGGTGTCGGCGGAGGAAGCCATCGCGCCAGTCTGGGCCGGCCGCGGCGCGGCCAGTCGCCGGAAAAGCGTGCCGCTTTCCGGCCGCCTGCGACGACGGCTCAAAGAAAAAGGGCGGTCTCCGCGAGGAGGCCGCCCGCAAAGCACAGGGGATGTGCTGGGAGGAGACAAACCACAATGAACGCCGTCGCCGGCCTGCCCGCCGCCGGCCCCCGGACGCCCGGGCCGCCACGACGGGCGCATGCACACCTTATCGGCCGGCGGCGGCGGCACTTGAGGCCGCCGGCCGGCGCGCGGATCTCAGTCGACCAGGCAGTCCTGCGCCGACGGCAGGCGGATGCCGCCCGCGTTGCGGCCCTTGCCGGCGCGCGCCGGCGGGTTGCACAGGCCGCAGACGTAGTGGCGCGCGATCTCGTGCGGGTGGGTGACGAAGTGCCCGCCGCACTTGCTGCACTTGGTCATCGTCAGCATGCCGTTGTCGACGAACTTCACCAGGCGCCAGGCGCGGGTGATCGACAGCTGGGGCTCGAGATCCTGCGCCCCGACCTGCTCCAGGTAGAGCTTGTAGGCCTTGATCACGGTGTCGATCTCGTCGAGCTCGGCCACCTTGTTCAGGTATTCGTGGACGTTCAGGAACAGGCTGGCGTGGATGTTGGGCTGCCAGGTCATGAACCAGTCGGTGGAGAACGGCAGCTGGCCCTTGCTGGGGCTCTTGCCGGCGACCTCCTTGTACAGGCGCAGCAGGCGCTCGTAGCTCAGGTCGGTCTCGCTCTCGAGCACCTGCAGACGCGCGCCGAGCTTGATCAGCTCCACCGCGGTATCGATCTGCTTGGCTTCGGTCAGGATGCTCTTGCTGCGCGACATGGTTCTCTCTCCTGTATCTAGCTCTGTATCGTCTCTGCCCCGTCCCCTCTGGGACCGGTCGCCGCAGGCGACCCGGGGCGGTGCGTGTCGAAGGGCCCTGCCAGGCCGGTGACGTCAGCCCCTCGGGGGCCGGCGCCCGGCGCCGCGGGCCGACACCTTATGCGGCTTCCTGGTGGCGGCCGGCCATCAGGATCGAGGCGTGCAGGCGGCTGACGCTCTCGTTGGCGGCGCTCTTGCCGTGGCTGGTCAGCAGGCCCCAGACCATGTCGTCGTCGCAGCGCATGCGGCACAGCAGGGTGTTGCCCGAGGCGATCTTCATCATCTGCGCCGGGGTCAGCGCGGCGATCATCGCGGCGCTGTCCTCGCTGATGCCCAGGCGGAACAGGGCCTGCTCGCGGTCGGTGCGGATCAGGGTCTGGGCCAGCATCAGGTACGACAGGTTGGCTTCACGGATCTCGGCGAGGATTTGCTCGGTGTTCATGGTTCGTGTTCCTGGGCGGTGCGGTTGCGGGGGACGGCTGGTGTGAAACGAACTGTAGGGACGACAACAAGGCGGCAACATCAGCCCAATTCGCCATCTTGAGTCCCGGTTCTTCCGTGGGCCTTGTCAGGCAAATTCCTACAAGCCTGACGGCCGCGCGGACGCCGCATCGGCACGGGCGGGCCGCCCCGACCGGCCATTTCCGGCACACGCCGGCGCGCCGCTGGCCGAGAATCGCCCCACCGCCCCCGCCTGGTCTGGAGCCCGACCCGATGCCGTTCTCGCTGCTCGACACCCTGAACGCCCTGCTGCTGCCGCTGGCGCTGGTGGCGGTGCTGGTGATCCTGGTCTACCTGTGGGCCTCGTCCCAGCAGGGCGCGCGCGCGCGCCGCCCGCGCGCCGGGCAGCCGGCAGCGGCCCGCGAGGCCGCCCGCGCCCCGGCACCGGGCAGCGCCGCGGCGCGGCCGGCCGACACCGGCTTCGCCGACACCGATGTCGACGAGGCCGACTTCGTCGCCATCGCCGCGCCGACGCCGCCCGCCCCAACCGCCCCGCCGGCCGCCGCCGCGGCGCCGGCGCGCCCGCTCAGCGCCGACGTGCTGGTCGTCGACGACTCGGCGGTGGTGCGCGCCAAGCTGCAGCGCCTGCTGCTGCAGTCGGGCTACCGGGTCGAGACCGCCAACAACGGCCGCCAGGCGCTGGAGCGGCTGCAGCAGGGCCGCTACGGCCTGCTGATCACCGACCTGGAGATGCCCGAGATGGACGGCTTCGCCCTGGTCCAGGCGCTGCAGGCCGACCCGGCGCTGGCCGCGCTGCCGGTGCTGGCCATCACCGGCCACGAGAACCTGCAGGCCCAGCTGCGCCAGTGCGCCGGCGTGCTCGGCATCCACCGCAAGCCCTGGATCGACGACGTGCTGCGCGACGACGTGGGCTCGATCCTGCGCAGCGCGCCGATGGGGCTCGACGCGGCCTGACCCCCGCGGCGGCGTGCCCGGGCACGGCGCCGCTTTGGGCCGGGAACACCGCGCTTTTCGGCCGATGGCGGCGCACGGGGCCGATGCAGACTGCGCCCACATCCCGATTCACGGAGAGCGCTGCGATGAACGCCCCTGCCCTGGCCCTGCCCCTGACCCAGCCCGACGTGGGCGCGCCGGCCCGGCCCGCTGCGGCGGCCGGCCTGGTCCTGAGCGCCGACAACTGCGTCGCCCAGACGGCAGAGCTGCTGCGCCTGGCCTGCCGCCGCGGCCAGTTCGAGGACGCCGCAGCCGCCGCCCGCGTCGCGCTGGGGCTGGCCGGCGCCCGCACGCCGCACGCCGCGATGCTGCGCCTGCTGGCTCGCGCCCAGCCCACGCTGATGCTGGCGCCCGAGGAGTCGCGCCTGTACCTGATGCGCGGCGCCGACGGCGTGCTGCTGGGCCGGCTGCGCCTGCGCGACAACGGCCGCCTGAGCTGCGCGCCGCAACAGCCCCTGGCACGCTGGGCGATGCGCGACGGCCAGATCGAGCTGCTCGACGGCCAGGGCCGCACCGACGCGCGCTTCAACCTGTGCGGCCAGCAGGACGGCTTCCGCCTGTACCTGGGCGGTCGCCTGGCCGACGGCAGCCCGCTGCTGCTGCAGGAGGTGCGCTGCCTGTACACCCGCCTGAGCGCGCTGGACCCCGAGCTGGCCGAGCCCTTCGCCGGCCTGTACGAGATCGACGCCATCGTCCCCGCCGACATGCCGGCCCACCCGGCGCTGCTGCTGGGCGCGCCGCACAGCGGTGCCGTCGGCCTGGCCGCCACGCTGAACCGCCAGGACGGCCTGTACTTCGACGGCGAGCTGCTGCACCCGCAGGGCATCCGCCTGGCCGAGGGCGGCGTGCCGCCGCAGGCCGCCGGCACCCTGCTGGCCATGCGCGCCCGCGACCCGGCCTGGTTCGCCCGCATGGTGATGGGCCGGCGCACCGACCACCACGGCCGCGATCTGGCCGAGGCGTCGGTGCGCGGCTTCACGATGGCGCCGCAGCACGCGCCGACGGTGCTGGAGTGGGCGTTGCGCGAGCCCGCGCTGCGCATCGTCCACGTCGCGCGCAGCAACCTGCTGGCCGAGTTCGCCGACATCCTCGCCGAGCAGCCGGGCACGCTGCGTGCCGACGGCCGCCTGGTGTTCGAGCCCGAGCGCTTCGGCCGCTACGTCGAGATGCAGCACCGCTACCTGGGCGCGCTGCGCGAGCGCCTGGTGCGGCGCAACGCCGACACGGTGGAGGTCGACGGCAGCCGCCTGAACCCGGCGACCATCGCCGAGCTGACCGGCTTCCTGCTCGACCGCGAGCCGGTGGAGCCGACCGCCGACAGCGTGCCCGCGCCGTCGCGCCAGCCGGTGGCCGAGCGCTTCGACCGGCCCGAGGCGGTGCGCGCCTGCCTGGCCGCGCTGGGCCGGCCCGGCTGGGGCGAGGCCGAGGGCACGGTGCTCGACCCGCATTGAGCGGGCTGCGGGCATCAAGCCCGCGCCGCAGTTGTCGAAAAGGGGCCTTCGGGCCCCTTTTTGCTCCCGGCTGGCCGGCGCGATCGGGGCGCCGCGACGCCCCAGGCGCCGCAGGCGGCGCCGATGACGGCGACTTGAGGCTTTTTTGCAGGCGAAGCCGTGACGAATGCCACGACTTCGCGGCCAAAGCGTCTTGACACCGCCAAGAAATCTTTCGCCGGAAGCCCTCAAGTGGAAAAGCCGGCGAGCCGATACCCAAACCAACGGGTGGTTGACAAGCCCCCGCGGTCCGGTTAGCCGGCCGATGGACGAAGGTCACGCAGGTGTCCCGAGAACAGAGGCGACTAGCGCGGGCGTGCTGGACAACGCGCAAGCGCTGTCCGGCGTGCAAAGGTGGTGACGAAAGACGCCACCACCCGAGTGACGCCGGCGCTCGTGCCGGGATCAAGGAAGCTGAAAGGAAATTACCGTGCCTCAGACCATCAACACCAACCTGAACTCGATCAATTCCCAGCGCTCGCTGAACGGCTCGCAAAGCGCCCTGGCCGTGTCGATGCAGCGCCTGTCCTCGGGTCTGCGTGTGAACTCGGCCAAGGACGACGCTGCCGGCCTGGCGATCGCCGAGCGCATGACCTCGCAGGTGCGCGGCATGAACGTCGCGATCCGCAATGCCAACGACGGCATCTCGATGTCGCAGACGGCCGAAGGCGCGATGGGCAAGGTCTCCGACTCGCTGCAGCGCATGCGTGAACTGGCGGTGCAGGCGGCCAACGCCACCAACTCCGACAGCGACAAGGACTCGCTGGACAAGGAATTCGGCGAGCTGTCCAAGGAAATCCAGCGCGTGCTGGGCGGCACCACCTTCAACGGCAAGAACATCCTGGGCTCCGATGCCGGCGCCTACCAGTTCCAGGTCGGTGCCAACACGACCAACAACGACACGATCGACATCACCACGACCGACATGACCGCCGACGCGACGATCACCGTCGTGGCCGGCACCGACAACACCGGCGCCGGTCGCGCGGTGATCGACAGCACCGCCGACGCCGCGGCCATCCAGGGCGTGATCGACAACATCGACACCGCGCTGGACACGATCAACAACCAGCGCGCGATGATGGGTGCCTCGCAGTCGCGCTTCGACTCGGTGATCTCCAACCTGCAGACCTCGGTGGAGAACCAGACCGCCGCCAAGAGCCGCATCATGGACACCGACTACGCGGCGGAAACCGCCAACATGAGCCGCGCCAACATCCTGCAGCAGGCCGGCAACGCGATGGTGGCCCAGGCCAACCAGCTGCCGCAGCAGGTGCTGTCGCTGCTGCGCTGAGCGCGCGCCGGCGCCGGGCGCAGGCGACGCCGGACGGCGGCGCACCCACCGCGGACGGCGCGCTGCAGCGCTCCGGCCAAGCCCGCGCCGCCCTGTAACAGGCCGGCGCGTTTTTTTTGCACGCCGCGGCGTGCCTGCCACATCAAGTGGGCAGGTGCCCGGCCGATAAGCCCGGCAGTAGTCGTTCATTTCGGGCGATTCCGCAGCCTGAGCCATGCCAGGCCGCCCCTCTCGCGAAGGAGCCGTTCGTGCCGCAGAGCATCAACACCAACATCATCTCGCTGAACGCGCAGCGCAACCTGGGCAGCTCCGAGTCCGCGCTGGCCAGCTCGATGCAGCGCCTGTCGTCCGGGCTGCGCGTGAACTCCGCCAAGGACGACGCGGCCGGCATGGCCATCGCCGAACGCATGAGCGCACAGGTGCGCGGCATGAGCGTGGCGGTGCGCAACGCCAACGACGGCATCTCGCTGGCGCAGACCGCCGAGGGCGCGCTGGGCAAGGTCTCCGACTCGCTGCAGCGCATGCGCGAGCTGGCGGTGCAGTCGGCCAACGCCAGCAACTCCGACAGCGACAAGGATTCGCTGGACAAGGAGTTCGGCGAGCTGGCCAAGGAGATCCAGCGCGTGCTGGGTGGCACCACCTTCAACGGCCTGGCCATCCTCGGCGGCGACGCCGGGTCGCAGACCTTCCAGATCGGTGCCAACACCAGCAGCAACGACACCATCAACATCACCACGACGAACATGACGGCGGCCGCCGAGATCACCACGGTGGCCGGCACCGACAACGGTGGCAGCGGCCGCGCGACGATCGACAGCAGCGCCTCGGCCGGCGACATCCAGACGGTGATCGGCGCCATCGACAGCGCGCTGGACACGATCAACGGCGAGCGCGCCACGCTGGGCGCCTCGCAGTCGCGCTTCGACGCGGTGATCTCCAACCTGCAGACCTCGATCGAGAACCAGACCGCCGCGCGCAGCCGCATCCTGGACACCGACTACGCGGCCGAGACCGCGGCGATGAGCCGGGCCAACATCCTGCAGCAGGCCGGCGCCGCGATGGTGGCCCAGGCCAACCAGCTGCCGCAGCAGGTGCTGCAGCTGCTGCGCTGACTCAATCCCGGGCTGTTTCCCGACAGCCGGGGTCCGGCGGAGGCGTCCGCGCCAGCGGATGAAGGCGCGCCGGACCTGACCGCCGGACCACCGGCCGGAACCTGATCGCCGGGGCGCGCCTCCCCGGCAGCGCCACCTCCTCCAACACACCTCCTGCCGCGCCGCGACGGCCCTGCCGCCGGCCCCGCCGACGTCAGCCACCGCCGACGCCGGCAAGCACCGCGCCCGCGCCCGCCGCGCGCGCAAGCGCCCGCCGCAGGACGCCGCCCCCGCTGCGCCCCGCCGCCCCGGCCCCGGCGCACCGAACGCCCACGCCGCCGCGCTGGCCCCGGCCACCGCGGCCGCCATGCCTGGCCCGCACGGGCACGAACAGGCCGGACTTCGCTCCTCATTTCGACGCTTCGCCGCCGCATGGCCTGCCCACAATGGGCCCCAATGCTTGATCTGCCGCGCAGGCGTTATCCGACAGACATCGGCCACGACAGTGGACGGCGTCGGGCGGTGTCGATGGCGGCAGGCGGCAAGAAACTGCCGCACACCGCCCTTGCTTCCGGCGCTGCAGCCGGTGTCGTCGAATCTTGAGGAGTGGCCACCATGCCCCAGACGATCAATACGAACCTCGCGTCCCTGAACGCCCAGCGCTCGCTGAATGCCTCGCAATCGGCGCTGTCGACGTCGATGCAGCGGCTGTCCTCCGGCATGCGGGTCAACTCCGCCAAGGACGACGCCGCCGGTCTGGCCATCGCCGAGCGCATGAACTCCCAGGTCCGCGGCATGAACGCCGCGATCCGCAACGCCAACGACGGCATCTCGATGGCGCAGACCGCCGAGGGCGCGCTGGGCAAGGTGGCCGACGCGCTGCAGCGCATGCGTGAGCTGTCGGTGCAGTCGGCCAACGCCAGCAACTCCGACAGCGACAAGGATTCGCTGGACAAGGAATTCGGCGAGCTGGCCAAGGAGGTGCAGCGCATCCTCGGAAGCACCACCTTCAACGGCAAGCACATCCTGTCCGGCGAGGCCGGCACGATGCAGTTCCAGGTCGGCGCCAACACCACCAGCGACGACACCATCGACATCACCACCAAGGACCTGACCGCCGACGCGACGGTCACCGTGGTCGCCGGCACCGACAACACCGGCGCCGGCCGCTCGGTGATCGACAGCACCGCCGACGTGGCCACCATCCACGGCGTGATCGACAACATCGACGCCGCGCTGGACACGGTCAACGCCGAGCGCGCCACGCTGGGCGCCTCGCAGTCGCGCTTCGACTCGGTGATCTCCAACCTGCAGGTCTCGGTCGAGAACCAGAGCGCCGCGCGCAGCCGCATCATGGACGCCGACTACGCCGCGGAGACGGCCTCGATGAGCCGCGCCAGCATCCTGCAGCAGGCCGGCAACGCGATGGTGGCCCAGGCCAACCAGCTGCCGCAGCAGGTGCTCAAGCTGCTCGGCTGATCCCGCCGCGATGGCCGTGCCCCGGGGCGCGGCCGCACCCTGGCAAACCCACAGGCCCGGCGACCCCGGGCCTGTGTCCATTCCGGCGCCGCTTCAAGTCGGCGCCAAGGCGGCCGAAACCACGGCAGCGAAGGAGCGTTAGCACCATGGCCTCATCCGTCAGCGGCACCGGCACCATCTCATCGGCGGGCCTGGGCAGCAGCCTGGACGTCAGCAGCATCATCAGCGCGCTGATGGCCGTCGAGCGCAAGCCGCTGGAGCAGCTGCAGAGCCAGGCCGAGACCATGCAGACCAAGCTGTCCAGCGTCGGCAAGGTCAAGAGCTACTTCTCGGAGCTGCAGACCAAGGCCAACGCGCTGACCTCGACCACGCTGTGGACCGGCACCACCGCCACCGCGTCGGACAGCGCGGTCAAGGTCGCCACCAGCACCGGGGCGGTCGCCGGCAGCTACGCGGTGCAGGTCAACCGCCTGGCGGTGGGCCAGACCGTCACCGGCAGCGCGCTGGCCTCGGCCAGCGACACCCTGGGCGAGGGCAGCCTGACCATCGAGCTGGGCAGCTACGGCGCCGGTGATCCGGCCGCCGACTTCACGCCCAAGGCCGGCAGCAGCGCCGTCACCATCGACATCGGCCCCGGCGAGACCAGCCTGTCGGCCATCCGCGACAAGATCAACGCCGCCGGCGCCGGCGTCACCGCCACGCTGGTCACCGACGCCAGCGGCACCCGGCTGAGCCTGCGCTCGCGCGAGACCGGCGCGGAGAACGCCTTCCGCATCAGCGCCAGCGAGACCAGCGACGACGGCAACGCCGCCACCGGCCTGTCCTCGCTGGGCTACGACGCCACCGCCGCCAGCTCGGCGATGAGCCGCACCACCACCGCCGCCAACGCCGACCTGACGATCAACGGCATCGCCGTGGCCTCGGCCAGCAACACGCTGAACAACGTCGTCGACGGCCTGACGCTGACGCTGACCAAGACCACCACGAGCGCGGTCGACGTCACCGTGGCCGAGGACTCGACGGCGATCAAGACGGCGATCACCGACTTCGTCAGCGCCTTCAACACCCTGGCCAGCTACATCAAGACGCAGACCGCCTACAACGCCGACAGCAAGACCGCCGGCGCGCTGCAGGGCGACCAGTCGACGCTGGCGCTGCAGTCGCAGCTGCGCAACATCATCAACCAGGGCAGCAGCGCCGCCTCGGCCTGGTCGCGGCTGTCGGAGATCGGCATCACGATGAAGTCCGACGGCACGCTGGAGACCAGCAGCACCAAGCTGGACAACGCGCTGGGCAACCTGGGCGAGCTGCGCAAGCTGCTGGCCACCGACGGCAGCGGCGCCGCCGACTCCGGCTTCATCCGCCGCTTCAAGCGCCTGGCCGACAGCGCGCTGGCCTCCGACGGCGTCTTCGCCACCCGCACCTCGGGCCTGCAGAGCAGCATCGACCGCAACGGGAAGTCGCAGGACGCGATGGAGCTGCGGCTGGAGAAGACGCAGGCGCGGCTGCAGGCGCAGTACAGCTCGCTGGACACCACGATGTCCAAGCTGAACAACCTCAGCAGCTACCTGACGCAGCAGATCAGCGCGCTGAACACCTCGGCCTGAGGCCGACTGCCGCCGGCGGCGCGCGGCCGGCCGCGCACGGCCCCACCGCCGTGGGCGCCGGCGCCCCCCCACCCCGCCACCCCGGCCCGCGGGCGCGCGCCACGCGCCCCGCCCGGCGCGCGCGCCCGGCCCCCCCCTCCCTCTCCCGCTCCCCTCGGGCGCAGACCCGCAGCGGCCAGGCCGGTGTCGGACGCCGGACCGGTGCCCCACCTCCCCGGCGCCACCACGCCGCCCCGCCACCGCCACGCCGCCCCGCCGCCGCCACGCCGCCCCCGGGCCTGCCTGGGGCCCGCGAAGGGCCCGCGAGGGGCCGGCCGGGACGGCCGGCGCCCCCCGGCGGCCGCCGGCCCGGCGTGCGCCGCCGCCCGCCGGGCGCGCCCAAGCCAGCGCTCAAGTCCCGCCGGGGCGGACCGATAAGACCAACACAGAGACCGCACACCGAACGCCCAGCCGCACCATGTTCAGCGCCCCCTCCGCTTCCTCCAACCCCCGCGCCCGGATGTTTGCCGGCGCCTACCACCAGGTCGGCGTGCAGACCCAGGTGGCCAGCGCCACGCCGCACGGTCTGGTGGCCATGCTCTTCGACGGCTTCCTCGCCGCGGTGCATCGGGCCAAGGGCGCCTTGCGCAACCAGGATGTCCAGGGCAAGGGCCAGGCCATCGGCCAGGCGGTGCGCATCGTCGACGAAGGCCTCAAGGCCGCACTGGACCTCCGGGCCGGCGGCACGCTGGCGGCCGACCTCAACGAACTCTACGCCTACGTGTGCATGCGGCTGACGCAAGCCAACCTGCGCAGCGACGAAGCCGCGCTGGACGAGTGCGTCGCACTGATCAGCCCGCTGCGCGAAGCCTGGCAGGCGATCGGCGACCGCGTGAACACGCCGGCCAAGAACTGAACCCGCAGCGAGCCCCCCATGAACAGCAGTCTCCTGAGCTACTACGAAGCCATCGAGAAGGCCAGCGCCGACATGCTCGACGCCGCCCGTGCCGGCAACTGGGACCACGTCATCAAGCTCGAAGGGGCCTGCGTGCTGCTCATCAGCCAGCTGAAGAACGCCGCCCGGGGCAACGCCCTGAGCAGCGAGGAGGCGCAGCTGAAGTCGCGCATCATGCAGCGCGTGCTGGTCAACGACGCCGAGATCCGCCACCTGGCCGAGCCCTGGCTGGAAGACCTGGACCAGATGATGGCCGGGCGCCCCAAGACCCTGCACTGAGCACCGGCGCGCCCCCGCCGCTGCCCCGCCCGACATGGCCTTCCTCGACACCCAGCCCGCCGCGCTCGGCGACGACGGCCAGGGCGACCCCTTTGCCGACTTCCGCTGCGAGCACCCGCGCGAGGTGCTGACGCTGCTGCGCGAGCTGCGCGACGGCGCGGTGCCGGTGGCGCTGTCCGCCCCCGGCGGCGCCGGGCTGACGGCGACCGTCTGGACGCTCGACGGCGAGCGCCAGCGCATGGCGCTGGACGTCGAGCCCTCGGACCCGCAGCTGGCCCAGCTGGTCGAGGCCAACGAGGCCACCGCGGTGGCCTACCTCGACGCGGTCAAGCTGCAGTTCGACCTGCAGGACCTGGTGCTGGTGCGCAGCCCGCGCGCCACCGCGCTGCAGGCCGGGCTGCCGCGCTGCGTCTACCGCTTCCAGCGCCGCGCCAGCTACCGCGTGCGCACGCTGGACCGCAGCGCGCCCACCGCCCAGCTGCGCCACCCGGCGATGCCCGAGATGCGGCTGGCGCTGCGCGTGATCGACGTCAGCATCGGCGGCTGCGCGCTGCTGCTGCCCGACGACGTGCCGCCGCTGCCGCTGGGCGTGACGGTGCACGACGTGCGCCTGCGCCTGGACGACGACACCCTGCTGGAGGTCAGCCTGCGGCTGCAGCACGCCACCTCGCTGGGCACCGCCGGCAGGCCCGGGCTGCGCCTGGGCTGCGAGCTGCTGCGCCTGGACCCGACCAGCGAGCGCACGCTGCAGCGCTACATCGACCACATCCAGAGGCGGCGGCGCCTGCTGTCGCTGGACTGATGGCCCGCGCCCGCGTCCGCCGCCACGGCTTCACGCTGCTGGAGCTGATGATCGCCCTGGCCATCGCCGGCGTGCTGGCGGCGATGGCCACGCCCAGCTTCGCCGAGCTGCTGGCGCGCCAGCGCCTGCAGGCGGTGGCCCACCAGCTGCAGGCCGACATCGCGCTGGCGCGCCAGGAAGCCAGCCGGCGCGGACAGACGGTGTACCTGAGCTTTCGCACCGGCGCGCGCTGGTGCTACGCGCTGAGCGCGGGCGGCGCCCGCGACTGCACCGCCGGCGCCGGCGACAGCGCGACGATCAAGGTGGTCCACGGCCCCGAGTTCCCCGGCGTCACGCTGGCCGAGGCCAGCGCGATGGCGCTGGACGCGCGCCAGGGCGCCGCGCTGAACGGCAGCGGCCAGGCGCGCTTCGTCTCCAGCCTGGGCGACCAGCTGCAGGTCCGCCTGGGCCCGCTGGGCCGCGGCAGCCTGTGCGCGCCGGCCGGCGCGATCGCCGGCACGCCGGCCTGCCCGGCGACCTGAGCCGCGCGGCGGCCCCGGCCCTGCGCCACCCGGCAGCGCAGGCGCCGCGGCGCGTCAGACCTGCATGTTCATGATGTCGCTGTAGGCCTGCACCAGGCGGTTGCGCACCGTCAGCGCCGCGGTGAAGCCGATCTGCGACTTGTTCATCGCCACCATCGTCTGCTCCAGGCTGACCGTCGGGTTGTCCATCTGCAGCTCGCGCTGCAGGCGCTGCGACTCCAGCTGCGCATCGCTGACCGCCTTCAGCGCCTGCGTCATCGCGGTGCTGAAGCTGGCGGACTCGGCCGGCTCGGACGCCGCCGCGCGCTGCGCCGCGGCCGCGCCGCCGGCGATCGGCGTGCCGTCCGGCCGCAGCCCGGCCCGGGCGACGGCCTGGGCGAAATCGAAGGGCTTGAGCTCGAGCTTCATCGGGGGCGGAGGTTGGGGGGCGGGCGCCTTGCCGGGCCCTGCCACGACCTGAACTGTAGACGCCCCCCTCGGCCGCGATGGCGGGAACTGAAGCCCGAATTGCGGGCTGTTTGCGCCATGAACGCGGGGCGCCGCGGCGAACAATCGACGCCGTACAGGGCCGTCTGCGCATGGCCCCCTGCCCCACCCGAGTCGCCATGGACGCCGCCGTCACCGCCCTGACACCCGCCAACGAAGCCGCGCTGCTTGCCGAAGCCACGCCGCCCGCCCCCCGCGGGCCGCTGGGCCGCATCCAGGCGCTGCCGATGCGCAAGAAGCTGATGCTCGGCGGCGGCACGGCAGGCCTGGTCGCGCTGCTGATCGCGCTGGCGCTGTGGAGCCGCGCGGTGCCGATGGCGCCGCTGTTCACCCACACCCTGCCGCCGGCCGAGGCCGGCCAGGTCATCGACCAGCTGCACAAGCTGGGCGAAAAGGTGCAGTACGGCCAGATGGGCGACCTGATCATGGTGCCCGCCGAGCGCGTCAACGAACTGCGCATGAAGCTGGCCACGCTGGGCTACCCCAAGTCGGCGCCCAGCGGCTACGAGCTGATGGACAAGCAGAGCTTCGGCCAGAGCCAGCTGCAGGAGCGCACCAACCTGCAGCGCGCCCTCGGCACGCGGCTGGAGCAGCAGATCGCCACCATCTCGGCGGTGCAGTCGGTCAAGGTGATGGTCGCGCTGCCGCACCAGAACGGCTTCTACCGCGAGCAGGACAAGGCCTCGGCCTCGGTGGCGCTGACGCTGCGCCCGGGCATGAGCCTGGACCGCGGCCAGATCGCCGGCATCGTGCACATGACGGCCACCGCGGTCCCCGGCCTGGTGCCGAAGGCAGTGACCATCACCGACCAGGACGGCAACTGGCTGACCCAGCCCGAGGGCGACCTGCGCGCCGACCTCACCGCCCAGCAGCGCGCCCACCTGCGCGAGACCGAGGCCCGCCTGCTCAAGCGCGTCAACGAGATCCTGGAGCCGGCGCTGGGCGCCGACAACCTGCGCGCCACCGTCACCGCCGAGCTGGACTTCAACCAGGTGGAGTCGACCAGCGAGGCCTACAGCCCCAACCAGGGCGACCAGGCCAAGACCATCATCCGCAGCCAGCGCACGCTGGAGGCCGCCGGCGTCAACCAGCCGCTGCCCACCGGCGTGCCCGGCGCGGCCAGCAACCAGGCCCCGACCCCGGCCACCGCGCCGGCCACCGGCGCCTCGGCGCCGCTGCAGCCGGCGCAGACCGGGCTGACCGGCACCGGCGCGCGCCGCGAGAGCCAGGTCAACTACGAGGTCGACAAGACCGTCGAGATGCGCCGCAACTCGGTGGGCACGATCAAGCGCGTCAACGTCGCGGTGCTGGTCAACCACCGCAGCGTCACCGACGCCAAGGGCAAGCCCGGCAGCCAGCCGCTGCCGCCCGAGGAGCTGGAGAAGCTGACCGCGCTGGTGCAGGAGGCGGTGGGCTACAGCAAGGACCGCGGCGACTCGGTGCGGGTGGTCAACATTCCGTTCCGCGCCGACCCCAAGGCCGAGCCCGAGGCCACGCCGTTCTACCAGCAGCCCTGGCTGGTCGAGCTGGTCAAGGCCGGCGGCGTGCCCGCGGCGCTGAGCCTGGTCGCGCTGCTGCTGGTCTTCGGCGTGATCCGCCCGGCCCTGCGGCCCGAGCCGCCGCCCGAGCCGGAGACCCCGCCGGCCACGCTGGACGCGGTGGTCGACGACACCGAGGCCCTGCCCGCGCCCGACCAGGCCGAGCAGAACGCGGCGGAGGTCAAGCAGGTCGAGCTGCGCCTGACCGACGCCCGCGAGATGTCCAAGCAGAACCCGGCCGCGGTGGCCAACATCCTGCGCGGCTGGATGGACGGCGCCGAGGGCTGAGCCCGCCCGCCGCCCGCCGCCCGCGCAACAAGACGAAGACGACCATGGACGAGAACGGCGTTGAGGAAGCAGCGATCCTGCTGATGTCCATCGGCGAGGAGGAAGCCGCCGAGGTCTTCAAGCACCTGTCGCCCAAGGAGGTGCAGAAGCTCGGCGAGACCATCGCCCGGCTGAAGATCGTGCCGCGCGAGCGCCTGGCCAAGGTGGTCGACCGCTTCGCGGCCAACGCGATGGAGCAGCACTCGCTGGTGGCCGACACCGACGAGTACGTCAAGAGCGTGCTGCGCAAGGCGCTGGGCGAGGACAAGGCCGCGCTGCTGATCGACCGCATCCTGCAGGGCAGCGACGTCACCGGCATCGAGGGCCTGAAGTGGATGGACCCGCAGACGGTGGCCGAGCTGCTGCGCAACGAGCACCCGCAGATCGTCGCCGCCATCCTGGTGCACCTGGACAGCGAGATGGCCTCGGACATCATCAAGTGCTTCACCGACCGCCAGCGCAACGAGGTGCTGGTGCGCATCGCCACGCTCGACGGCATCCAGCCCGCCGCGCTGAAGGACCTCAACGAGGTGATGAGCAACGTGCTGGCCGGCGGCGAGCGCATGCGCAAGGCCACGCTGGGCGGCATCAAGACCGCCGCCGAGATCATCAACCAGCTGGGCAGCGCCCACGAGACCAGCGTGCTCGACTACGTGCGCGAGAGCGACGCCGACCTGGCGCAGAAGCTGATGGACAACATGTTCAGCTTCGACGACCTGATCAAGCTCGACGACAAGGGCGTGCAGGCCCTGCTCAAGGAAGTGCAGAGCGAGTCGCTGGTGCTGGCGCTCAAGGGCGCCACGCCCGAGATGCGCGAGAAGGTGTTCAAGAACATGTCCAGCCGCGCCGCCGAGACCCTGCGCGAAGACCTGGAAGGCCGCGGCCCGGTGCGCGTCTCCGAGGTCGAGGCCGAGCAGAAGGAAATGCTCAAGATCGTGCGCCGCCTGGTCGACGAGGGCCAGATCGTGATCGCCACCGGAGGCGCCGATGAGTTCCTCTGATCGGCTGCAGCAGGCCGCGCTGGCCGCCGCGGCGCGCCGCGACGCCCAGCCCCCCAACGCGCGCGCCGGCGCCAGCTACACCCGATTCATCCCACGCGAGGAGCTGCGCGGCTTCGCCAGCTGGATGCCCGACGCCTTCGGCGAGCCCGCGCCCGACCTGGCCAACGTCGCCACGCTGCGCCCGGGCATGGAGGGCCACCCGGTGCAGATGCCCGGCGTGCACCCGCCCAGCCGCGCACCGGTGCCGCCCGAGCAGTTCGACGACTTCGGCGCGCCGCCGGCGGCGGCCGCCGCGCCGGCCGCCGCCGCGGCCGACATCGACGTCGAGCCGCCGGCCGGCCCGTCGCTGGAGGAGCTGCAGGCCGCCTGGCAGGCCGAGCTGCAGGCCCAGGTGGCCGCCGCGCGCCAGCAGGGCTACCAGGACGGCTACCGCGACGGCCTGGTCGCGCTGGACAGCTTCAAGCAGAGCTATGCCAACCAGGTCGGCGGCCAGGTCGGCCAGGTGCTGCAGGCGCTGGACCGCGAGCTCGACGCGCTGGAGCAGCTGCTCGGCCAGCGCGTGGCCCGCGTCGCCACCGAGCTGGCGCGCCAGGTGGTGCGCAGCGAGCTGGCGGTGCGCCCGGCGCTGATCGCCCAGGTGGCGCAGGAGGCGGTCGACGCGGTGCTGGTCAGCGCCCGCCACATCACCGTGCACCTGCACCCCGACGACCAGGCCCTGGTGGCCCAGGGTTGCGAGGAGGCGCTGGCCGCGCGCAGCGCGCGGCTGGTGGCCCAGCCCGGCATCGCCCGCGGCGGCTGCCGCGTCGAGAGCGACGCCGGCGTGATCGACGCGCGCATCGCCACCCGCTGGGCCCAGGCGACGCAGGTGCTGGGCGCCGGCGTGCCCTGGGACGACGCCGAGGGCGCCGGCGCCGAGCCGGCCGGAGGCGACGCATGAGCGAGCGCCTCGCCCCGTCGATCGACCTGGCGCTGGACGGGCCCGTGCCCGCCGGCGCACCGGCCCCGGCGGCCGCCCCCCCGGCCGGCGACGCTGCGGCCGAGCCGCCGGCCCGGCCGCAGCCGCCGGCCGTTGCCGCCGCGCCCTCCTCGCCGCGGCTGCAGCGCTGGGCCCACTACCTGGACGACCTGCAGTCCTTCGCCGCGATGAAGCAGCCGCTGCAGGCCCATGGCTCGCTGGTGCGCGTCACCGGCCTGGTGCTGGAGGCCGCGGGCGTGCGCGCGCCGCTGGGCGCGATCTGCGAGATCCACGACGAATCGGCCGGCGCCAGCGGCACCCCGGTGCTGGCCGAGGTGGTCGGCTTCAACGGCGACCGCGCCTTCCTGATGCCCACCGGCGACATCCAGGGCCTGGCCAGCGGCGCCCGGGTGACGCCGCGGGCCACGCCGCATGCGCCGCCGCAGCTGGGCAAGGACAACGCGCTGTGGCGCCGCAGCGAGGACCGCGGCCTGCACCTGCCGATGGGCGACGGCCTGCTCGGCCGGGTCATCGATGCCCACGGCGCGCCGATGGACCGCCTGGGCCCGCTGGCCCATGTGCGCAACGAGCCGATGCAGCGCCGCCCGATCAACGCGATGGAGCGCGACCCGGTGCGCCAGCCGCTGGACACCGGCGTGCGCGCGATCAACGCCCTGCTCACCGTCGGCCGCGGCCAGCGCCTGGGCCTGTTCGCCGGCACCGGCGTCGGCAAGTCGGTGCTGCTGGGCATGATGGCCCGCTGCACCGCGGCCGACGTCATCGTCGTCGGCCTGATCGGCGAGCGCGGCCGCGAGGTCAAGGAGTTCATCGAGGACATCCTCGGCGAGGAGGGCCTGCAGCGCAGCGTGGTGGTGGCCGCGCCGGCCGACGCCCCGCCGCTGGTGCGCATGCAGGGCGCGACCTACGCCACCGCGATCGCCGAGCACTTCCGCGACCAGGGCCGCCACGTGCTGCTGCTGATGGACAGCCTGACGCGCTACGCGATGGCCCAGCGCGAGATCGCCCTGGCCATCGGCGAGCCGCCGGCGACCAAGGGCTACCCGCCCAGCTGCTTCGCCAAGCTGCCGCAGCTGGTCGAGCGCTCGGGCAACGGCCTGAACGGCGTCGGCTCGATCACCGCCTTCTACACCGTGCTCAGCGAGGGCGACGACCAGCAGGACCCGATCGCCGACGCCGCGCGCGGCATCCTGGACGGCCACATCGTGCTCAGCCGCGAGCTGGCCGAGGCCGGCCACTACCCGGCCATCGACGTCGAGAAGTCGATCTCGCGGGTGATGGCCAACGTCGCCCCGCGCGATCAGGTCGAGGCCGCGCGCCGCGCCCGCGCCCTGCTGGCCAAGGTCGGCAAGGCGCGCGACCTGATCCAGCTCGGCGCCTACCAGCCCGGCCACGACCCCGAGCTGGACCGCGCCGTGCAGCTGCACCCCCACCTGGTGGCGCTGCTGCAGCAGAACATGCACGACTGCGCGCCGCTGGAGGCCAGCCGCACCCAGCTGGCCCAGCTGATCGCCCACTGAACCGGTAGCCCACCATGACGATGAACTCCATCGCGCTGCTGCAGACCCTGCTGCAGCGCGCCGAGCAGGAACGCGACACCGCCATCGCGATGCTGCGCCAGGCCGAGCAGATGGTCGAGCGCGCCGAGGCGCAGGCGCGCCAGCTGCACGCCTACCGCAGCGAGTACGACGCGCGCTGGACCGAGCGCTTCCGCCAGTCCGGCACGCCCGAGCTGCTGCAGTGCCACCGCGGCTTCGGCGACCGGCTGGACCAGGCCATCCGCTACCAGCAGAACGACGCCCAGAACCTGGGCAACCGGGTGCAGCAGGCGCGCGCCGTGCTGCTGGCGCGCGAGCAGCGCGTGGCCGCGGTGCGCAAGCTGATCGAGCGCCGCCAGACCGAGCTGACCCGCATCGCCGAGCGCCGCGACCAGCGCGCCACCGACGAATCCGCCCAGCGCGCCGCGCTGTCGCGCCCGCACCCGCTGGCGCTGCTGTCGTCCTGAACCGGCGCCCCGCCGACCGACTGCCCCACCGTCCGGACCGAGGACCGCCATGATCCGCGCCCTGCCCACGCTCCCCGCCGCCCTGCCCGGCGCCGCCACCAGCGCCGCCACCGACACCCGGGCCGCCGTCCGCGCCGACGGCACCGACGCGCCGGGCTTCGCCGACGCGCTGAGCCGGCACCAGCGCACGCTGGCCACCGATCCCGCCGCGCCCGCGCCGGCCGGCGGGTCCGCCGCGGACGCGGGCGACAGCGGCGAGCCCGCCGGGCCTGCCGGCACCGGACGCGGCAGCGCGCGGGCCCGCACCACCGGCCGCCCCGCGGCCGGCAGCGCGCGCGGCGCCAGCCGGGCCGGCGACCCCGCCAGCAGCCCCGCCGCGGCCGCCACCGCGGCCGGCGCGGACACCAGGGTGGACCGACGCGGGGCCGCGCCCGAGGTGGCGCGCGCCGGCCTGCCCGGCGCCGCCGGCGCCACCGGCCACGCAGCAGCCGCCGAGGCGGCCGACCGGCGCGCCGCCGCCCCGCTGGGCGCGCCGGCCGACGGCGCCGCCGCGGCGGCCACGCCCGCGGCCTCGCCGCCGGCCACCGCGGCCCTGGCCGCGGCAGGCGCCGAGGCCCTGCCCGTCCCCGGCCTGCCCGGCCCCGCCGCTGCCGCAGCGCAGACCGCCGCGGCCGCCGACGCCGCAGCCGGCCTGGCGGCGGCCACCCGCGGCGCCGGCGCGGCCAGCGGCGACGATGTCCGCGCCGCCACGCCCCGCCAGGCGGCACGCGCCGGCGCCGCACGCGACGACAGCGCCCCGACCGGCGCCCACCGTCCCGGCACCGCGCCGGCCGGGCCCGACGCCGGCCCGGCGGGCGCCGCCGCCACCGCTGAACAGGAGCTGGCCGAGGCGGCCGACCCGGCCGGCCCGCCGGCCCCCGACACCCCCCTGCCGACCTGGCTGCAGGGCCAGGCGCTGGTGCAGGCCTGGGTCGATCCGGCCGCCCTGCCCGCGGCCGGCGCGGCGACCGCCTTGCCGACGACCGCACTGCCGACGACCGCGCAGGCCTCGGAACCCGGCACGCCCCCGTCCGCCGGCGCAGCCGCCCCCGCGACGGTCAGCCTGGCGCGCGCCCGCACCGAGACCGGCCTGCCCGGCACGCCGGCCAGCCGGCCCGACACCCCGGCCTCGGCCCAGCCCGCGCCCGGCGCGCTGCCCGTCGCCGCCGAGGCCCCGGGGGGCGCCCCCGCCGACGCGGCCGCAGCCGCCGCCGCGGGGGCCGCAAGCCCCGGGCCCCTGCCCGCCACGCCGGCCATGGCCGGTGCCGCGGCCGCCCAGCCGGCCGCGCCGGCCGGCCTGCAGCCAGGCCCGCTGGCGGACGCCAGGGCCGCCACGGCCGCCACGGCCGCCACGGCCGACGCCGCCGGGCGCGCGGACGCCGCGCCGCAGCGCGTCGCGGCCGGTGCGCGTGCCGCCGCGGCCGACCCCGGCACCGCCGCCACCGTGGCGCCGGCGGCCCGCAGCGCGCGCGGCGCACGCCCGGACGCCGAGGCCGGCGGTACCGCCACCGGCCCCGCCACCGGCCGGGCGCGCCGGCCCGACGCCGACCCGGCGACGCCGGCCGCCGCCACCGCGCCGGCCGGTGCGGCACCGCAGCCGGTGCCGGGCCCGGTCGTGCCGGCGGCGGCGCCGACCGCCCTCGCGACGGCCGACACCGCCGGAGCCGCGGCGCGGCCCGGCGCGGACGGCGCGGTCGATGCCGTCGGTGCCCTGGGCCCGCGCGGTGCCGCCACGCGCGGCGATGCCCCGCGCAGCGCCGAACGCGGCGCGGCCGACACCGAGGCGCGCCCGGCCCGCGCCGGTGCCCGGCCGGCCGACGGCCTGGCCGCCGCGGCTGCCCAGCCCGGCCCGGCCGCCCCGGCCGCACGGGCCGACGCGGCGGGCGGCGCCGGCACGGCGCCGGCCCCGGCCGGCGACGCTGCGGCCGCGCCGCGTGCCGCCACCGGCGACGGCCTGGCCGCCGCCGGCATCACCGCAGCCGGCTGGACGCCGCTGCCCGCGGTCGACGGCCTGGCCGCCACGGCCGGCAGCGCGCCCGCCGGCGCCACGGCCGAGGCGCGCCTGGCGCCGGCCCTGGACGATCCGCGCTTTGCGCCGGCGCTGGGTGCCCAGGTCAGCGTCTGGGCCCGCGACGGCGTGCAGACCGCGCGGCTGGAGCTCAACCCGGTCGAGATGGGCCCGGTGGTGGTGCAGATCGCCGTCGAAGGCGCCGCCGCGCGGGTCGACTTCCAGGCCGAGCGCGCCGCCACCCGCGACGCCATCGAGGCCTCGCTGCCGGCGCTGGCCGGCGCATTGCAGGACGCCGGCCTGACGCTGGCCGGCGGCGGCGTGTTCCAGCAGTCGCCGGGCCGCCAGCAGCAGCCCGACAGCGCGGCGATGCCGGCGCGCGGCGGCGACCGCCGCGACGGCCCGGCCGAGCCCGCGCCGGTGGCCGCGACGCCCGCCGCGGCCCGCCGCGGCCTGGTCGACCTGGTGGCCTGAGGCCCGCGGCGCGCGCCGCCGCACACGGCGGCAAATCGGCGCGCTTTGCACCGCTTCTCGGCGCTTTGCCGCAGGGGTCTGCTCCGAATAATGGACTGACAGCGTCGCCGCGTGCCCGTCGCACGCGTCGACCTGTCCAGACCTGGAGCCCTGCATGTCCGCCGCACCTGCTGCCACCGCCGAAGCCACGCCCGCCGCCGGCGGCAAGAAGAAACTGATCATCATCATCGCCGCCGTGCTGCTGCTGGTGCTGGGCGGTGGTGGCGCCGCCTTCATGCTGATGAAGAAGAAGCCGGCCGAGGGCGAGGAGGACGGCGAGGGCGGCAGCGCCAAGGCCGAGGCGCACGAGCCCGCGCCCAAGGCCCGGCCCAAGCGCGATCCCAAGCACGCGCCGGTGTTCGTGCCGCTGGACCCGTTCACGGTCAACCTCGCCGACAAGGAGGCCGAGCGCTACGCGCAGATCGGCGTGACGCTGGAGATCGACGATCCGAAGACCGGCGAGGAGCTCAAGCTCTACATGCCGGCGATCCGCAACAACATCCTGATGGTGCTGGCGCACAAGACCGCCGCCCAGCTGCTCAGCCGCGAGGGCAAGGAGAAGCTGGCCCAGTCCATCCTCTACGCCTCGGTGCGGCCGCTGGGCTACGACATCGAGGAGGACGAGGAGGAGGCCGAGCCCGCCGCCGACGCGCCGCCGAAGAAGAAGAAAAAGAAGAAGAAGGTGCCGAACAACCTGCCGGTGACCGCCGTCCACTTCTCCAACTTCATCGTCCAGTGACGCGCCTGTGACCATGACCGCGGTGTCGATCGAAGGGCCTGCGCGCGCCGCAGCGACGCGGGCCGGGCGCCGGGCCGCGTGCCCGCGGACCGGGGGGCCGACATGAACCAGCAGATCCTGTCGCAGGACGAGGTCGATGCGCTGCTGCAGGGCATCACCGGCGAGAGCCAGAAGCTCGAGTCCGAGGAGGTCAAGACCGAGGGCATCCGCGACTACAACATCGCCAGCCAGGAGCGGATCGTCCGTGGGCGCATGCCCACGATGGAGATCATCGGCGAGCGCTTCGCCCGCAACATCCGGCTGGGGCTGTTCAACCTGATCCGCAAGAGCCCCGAGGTCGCCATCGGCGGCGCCAAGGTCATCAAGTACAGCGCCTTCCTGCGCGAGATCGTCGTCCCGACCAACTTCAACATCGTCTCGGTCAAGCCGCTGCGCGGCAGCGGGCTGATCGTCTGCGACCCCTCGCTGGTGTTCGCGGTGATCGACGCGCTGTACGGCGGCAACGGCAAGTACCACACGCGCATCGAGGGCCGCGACTTCTCGGCCACCGAGCAGCGGGTGATCCGCCGCCTGGTCGACTGCATCGTCCACGAGTACAAGAAGGCCTGGGCCGGCATCTACCCGGTGGAGCTGGAGTACCAGCGCTCGGAGATGCAGCCGCAGTTCTGCAACATCGCCACGCCCAGCGAGGTGGTGGTGGCCACCAGCTTCACGCTGGAGGTGGGCGACACCACCGGCACGGTGCACTTCTGCATCCCCTACTCGACGCTGGAGCCGATCCGCGACGTGCTCTACAGCGCGATGCAGGGCGACGCCGAGCCCGACCGCCGCTGGGTCAAGCTGCTGCGCGCGCAGATCCAGTCGGCCGAGGTGCCGCTGGTCGCCGAGCTGGCCACCGCGCGCGCCACCGTCGAGCAGCTGCTGAGCTTCAAGCCGGGCGACTTCATCGAGCTGGACCTGCTGCCGATGATCCAGGCCAAGGTGGACGGCGTGCCGGTCTTCGACTGCCATTACGGCACCTCCAACGGGCGCTACGCCATCAAGATCGACCGATTGCTGACCGGCGCCGACAAGGGCTGGCTGGGAGACACGCATGAGTGACGCCGCGACCGCCGGCATGTCCGAGGAAGACCGCATGGCCGCCGAATGGGCGGCCGCGCTGAACGAGGCGAAGACCGAGACCGCCTCCGAGGTGGCCGCCCCGGCCGAATCGGTGGCCTCCGCCTCGTTCACCAACTTCGCGCCCTCGCCCGCCGGCGGGCCGCAGGGGACGGCGGGCAACGACCTGAACATGATCCTGGACATCCCCGTCCAGCTGACCGTGGAGCTCGGCCGCACCCGCATCCCGATCAAGCACATCCTGCAGCTGGCCCAGGGCTCGGTCGTCGAGCTCGAGGCCATGGCCGGCGAGCCGATGGACGTGCTGGTCAACGGCTACCTGATCGCCCAGGGCGAGGTGGTGGTCGTCAACGACAAGTTCGGCATCCGCCTGACCGACATCGTCACGCCCAGCGAGCGCATGCGCCGCCTGTCCAGGACCTGAACGCGATGAACTTCTCCTCCGCCGTCGGCCCGATCGCGGCCTTCGTGCTGATCCTGGCCCTGATCCCGGCCGCGCTGTGGCTGCTCAAGCGCACGCCGATGGGCGGTGCCGGCGCCAACGGCCTGATGCGCGTGGTCGGCGCACTGCCGCTGTCGCCCAGCCAGCGCCTGGTCACCGTAGAGGTCGGCAGCGGCGACGAGCGCCGCTGGCTGGTGCTGGGCGTCTCGCCCGGCAGCATCGCCACGCTGCACGAGATGGCGCCGCAGGCCGAGCCGCCGGCCACCGGCGCCCCCGCCCTGCCCGGCTTCGCCCAGCTGCTGCAGCGCCAGCAGCGCGCCACCCGGCCCGCATCCGACGGAGCGTCCGATGCGCGCTGACCGCACCGCCTTCTTTTGCGCCCTGGGCCGGCGCGCCGGCCAGGTGCTGGGCTTGTCGGTGATTTCGGCCGTTCCTGCAGTGGCTTTAGCCCAGGGCGCCGGCGCGCCGGGCCTGCCGCTGCTGGTGGGCCAGTCCGGCGGCGGCACCGCCTACTCGGTGCCGATCCAGACCCTGCTGTTCTTCACCGCGCTGAGCTTCCTGCCGGCGGTGCTGCTGATGATGACCGGCTTCACCCGCATCGTCATCGTGCTCAGCCTGCTGCGCCAGGCCCTGGGCACGCAGGCGGCGCCGCCCAACCAGGTGATCATCGGGCTGAGCCTGTTCCTAACCTTCTTCGTGATGGCGCCGACGCTGGACAAGGTCTACAGCGAGGCCTGGGCGCCCTACCAGGCGCAGCAGATCGAGTTCGGCGAGGCGGTGGAACGCGCGTCCAAGCCGGTGCGCGCCTTCATGCTCAAGCAGACGCGGCACAGCGACATGCAGCTGTTCGCCAAGATGGCCAAGGTCGCGCCCGACACCAAGGCCGAGGACATGCCCTTCTCGGTGATCGTGCCCGCCTTCGTGGCCAGCGAGCTGAAAAGCGCCTTCCAGATCGGCTTCCTGATCTTCATCCCCTTCCTGATCATCGACATGATCGTGGCCAGCGTGCTGATGAGCCTGGGCATGATGATGCTGTCGCCGGTGCTGGTCAGCCTGCCCTTCAAGCTGATGCTGTTCGTGCTGGCCGACGGCTGGAACCTGCTGCTCGGCTCGCTCGCCGCCTCCTTCGCGACCTGACCCCCCTTATGGACAGCCAACAAGCCTTCCACCTCGGCCAGCAGGGCCTGTACATGCTGCTGCTGGTGTCCGCGCCCATCCTGCTGACGGTGCTGCTGGTCGGCCTGGTGGTCAGCGTGTTCCAGGCGGCGACGCAGATCAACGAGTCGACGCTCAGCTTCGTGCCCAAGGTGGTGGCCGCCGTCGCCGTGCTGGCCATCGCCGGGCCGTGGATGCTGACCATGCTGGTCGAGTACATCCAGCGCACGCTGCTGGCCATCCCGTCGACGCTGGGCTGAGGCCGGCCCGGACACCGGACCCGCCCGCCACCGCCGCCGCCGGGCGTCGACCGCCATGCTGAACCTCACCGAAGCCCAGATCCTGGCCTGGCTGTCGCCGCTGCTGTGGCCCTTCCTGCGCACGCTGGCGCTGCTGGGCAGCCTGCCGGTGTTCAGCCAGCGCGCGGTGCCGATGCGCGTGAAGGTGGGCTTCGCGCTGTTCATCGCGCTGGCCATGCAGCCGGGCCTGCCGGCGATGCCGGTGCTGGCGCTGGACACGCCGCTGGCGGTGATGCTGGTGGTGCAGCAGTTGCTGGTCGGGCTGACGCTGGGCTTCGCGGTGCGCCTGGTGTTCGCCGCGGTGGAACTCGGCGGCGAGCTGATCGGCCTGCAGATGGGCCTGAACTTCGCCGGCTTCTTCGACCCCGGCACCGCCAGCCAGGGCACGGCCAGCAGCCGCTTCTTCGGCACCATGGTGGCCTTCCTGTTCGTGCTGAGCAACGGCCACCTGGCGATCATCGGCGCACTGGCACGCAGCTTCGAGGTCTTCGCCGTCGGCGACGAGCCCTTCGCCTTCCTGCGCGCCGTGCAGCCGCAGACCTGGGGCGCCGAGGTCTTCACCCTCGGGCTGTGGATCGCGCTGCCGCTGGTCGGCATGCTGCTGTTCGTCAACCTGGTGCTGGGCGTGATCTCGCGCGTGGCGCCGCAGATCAGCGTGTTCTCGGTCGGCTTCCCGATCACCGTGACGGTGGGCCTGATCGGCATGCTGCTGACGCTGCCGCTGCTGGAGCAGCCCTTTGCGATGGCGCTGGAGCGCATGATGTCGCGCTTCATGTGAGCGCTGCGCGCAAGGCCCTCAAGTTTCCACCGCCGCTGCCGATCCCCCCGGAGGCCGACCTCCCGCCCGCCATGTGCCACGCCCCGCCCGCCCTGCAGCACTTCCTCCAGTTCACGGCCGACCTGCCGCCCCTGCCCGAGGTGGCCCAGCGCCTGATCGCCAGCTTCGGCCGCGAGGACCTGTCGCTGCGCGAGCTGTCGGCGCACATCGCGCAGGACCCGGCGCTGACCGCCCGGCTGCTGCGCCTGGCCAATTCCGCGCGCTACAGCCCGCGCGAACGCATCACCCGGCTGCAGGACGCCGCCGCGGTGGTCGGCCTGGGCCCGCTGCGCGCGCTGGCGCTGAGCGCCTGCCTGGCCCGCGCCTTCCCGCCGCTGCCCGGCTTCGACCGCCTGCGCTTCTGGCGCCAGAACCTGGCCACCGCCGGCTATGCGCGCTGGATGTCGGGGCTGCTGGAGCTGGACGCCGACATGTCCGAGGTCGCCGGCCTGGTGCTGCGCAGCGGCGAGCTGCTGATGCTGCTGGCCGAACCCGGCCTGACCGCGCTGGTCGAGTCGCTGTGCACCGAGGCCGACAGCGTGTTCGAGCTGGAACGCCTGCACCTCGGCTGCACCCACGCCGAGCTGAGCGCCGAACTGGCCGTGCGCTGGCATTTCCCCACCAGCATCGTCGACGCGCTCTACACCGCCGCCGACCCGCTGGCCGCCCGCCCGTTCTCGGCCGAGGGCGCGGTGCTGCGCGCCGCCAGCGTGCTGGCCGACGCCGCCGACGACGGCCTGGACCCGCTGGCCGAGCTGGCCCGGGTGCAGCCGCTGCTGGTGCAGGGCCTGGGCCTGGACCTGCCCGCCCTCGCCCCCCGCCTGCCCGACTTCACCCTGCTGACCGCCCCGGTGGCCGAGTTGATGCACTGACGGTCGCCGCGGGCTTCGGCAGACGGCGCTTCTCAGTCGTTCTTCTTCGGCCGAAGCAGACCTTCGACGCATTGCGCGAAGGCCGAGACCACCGGGTACCCGGCTACCTCCGTGTCCCCCGCCGGCCTGTGGCCGGCTCCTCCTTTACCTGCGGTAGCCGGGCACCCGGTGCTCTCGGCCCGGCACCATCACCGCAGGGCACGGATC
>Ga0255210_1000025_pt1 | contig 111174 bp, 120 predicted proteins | sample Miss_Yuk_RepA_8d_FD_188422 | JGI IMG/M metagenome (GOLD analysis project Ga0255210, IMG submission 188422) | Freshwater microbial communities from Mississippi River, Louisiana, United States - Miss_Yuk_RepA_8d | ecosystem: Environmental > Aquatic > Freshwater > River | place: USA: Louisiana...
CGGCGATCGTCACCAAGAGCTTCGACCCTGGCCAGATGCTCGAGATCATCGAGCGGGAGCGGTTGACCTTCTTCATGGGCCTGCCTTTGATGCATCAGGCGTTGCTCGAGCATCCGTCACGACCCGGACGCGACCTGTCTAGCCTGCGCATGTGCATGTATGCGATGGCGCCCATGCCCGAAACCCTGTTGCGCCGATTGATCGCCGAGATCTGTCCGAACTACATCCTGGGCACCGGGCAGACCGAGATGTACCCGCTGACCGTGGCGTTCCGGCCCGAAGAGCAACTCCGACGCTTCGGCTCGTACTGGGGCGTCAGCGCGATGATCAACGATACCGCCGTCATGGACGACGCGGGAAACTTGCTTGGCGACGGGGAGGTTGGCGAGATCGTGCACCGCGGCCCGAACGTGATGGAGGGGTACTTCAAAAACCCGAAGGCCACCGATGAGGCGCGTGCCCACGGTTGGCACCACACCGGCGACCTCGGCATGTGGGTCGACGCTCAGCTCATGTTCAAGGACCGCAAGAAGGACATGATCAAGACGGGCGGGGAAAACGTGCCGTCGATCAAGGTCGAGGCGGTGCTGCTGCGACATCCGGCGGTAGCGAATGCCGCGGCGATCGGGCTGCCGCATGCGCGTTGGATCGAAGCAGTGACGGCGGTGGTGGTCAGACGCCCTGGCGCGGAGGTCAGCGAGGAGGAACTGCTGCAGCACTGCCGCGAACATCTGGGCGGCTTCGAGGTGCCCAAGGCCGTGGTGTTCGTCGATGCACTGCCCATGACCAGCACGGGCAAGATCCAGAAGCATCCGCTGCGCGAGCAACTGCAGACCCTCTATGCCGACCGCGCCGGATGAGTCGGCCGGCCCGAGCTTCTTGGTCTAACGTTTGTTAGATTAAAGTACGCGTCTCGCGCTTCGCCATCCCCCATTTCATGAACGCTACTGCAGAACGTCACCCAGAGCTCCGCGCTGCGTTGAGAGACCTGTTCAAGCGCTTCCCCGACGAGTACTTCCGCAAGGTCGACGCGGCGCGCGGCTACCCCGTGGAGTTCGTCGACGCACTCACCGAGGCCGGCTGGCTGGCGGTGATGATCCCCGAGGAATACGGCGGCGCCGGCCTCGGCCTAGCCGAGGCCTCGGTGGTGATGGAGGAGGTCAACCGCTGCGGCGGCAACGCCGGCGCCTGCCACGGTCAGATGTACAACATGGGCACGCTGTTGCGGCACGGCTCGGTGGAGCAGAAACGCCGCTACCTGCCCGGCATCGCCAGCGGCAAGCTGCGCCTGCAGAGCATGGGCGTCACCGAGCCCACCACCGGCACCGACACCACGCAGCTCAAGACCACCGCGCTGCGCAAGGGCGACCGCTACGTGGTCAACGGCCAGAAGGTGTGGATCTCGCGCGTGCAGCACAGCGACCTGATGATCCTGCTGGCGCGCACCACGCCGCTGGCGGACGTGAAGCGCAAGTCCGAGGGCATGTCGATCTTCATCGTCGACCTGCACAAGGCCATCGGCAAGGGCCTCACGGTGCGGCCGATCCCCAACATGGTGAACCACGAGACCAACGAGCTGTTTTTCGAGAACCTGGAGATCCCGGCCGAGAACCTGATCGGCGAGGAAGGCAAAGGCTTCAAGTACATCCTCGACGGGCTGAATGCCGAGCGCACGCTGATCGCCGCCGAGTGCATCGGCGACGCGCGCTGGTTCGTCGCCCGCAGCGCCGCCTACGCGCGCGAGCGCCGCGTCTTCGACCGGCCGATCGGCCAGAACCAGGGCGTGCAGTTCCCGATCGCAGAGAACCACATCGAGACCGAGGCCGCCGACCTGATGCGCTGGCGCGCCTGCGAGCTGTTCGACGCCAAGCAGCCCTGCGGCGCCGAGGCCAACATGGCCAAGTACCTGGCGGCCAAGGCCTCGTTCGAGGCCGCCAACGTGGCCATCCAGACCCACGGCGGCTTCGGCTTCGCCTGCGAATACGACGTGGAACGCAAGTTCCGCGAAACGCGCCTGTACCAGGTGGCGCCGATCTCGACCAATCTGATCCTGTCGTACGTCGCCGAGCACGTGCTCGAGCTGCCGCGTTCGTTCTGAAAGCCCCCGCCATGCGCCCGCTCCAAGGCATGCTCGTCGTCACCCTCGAGCACGCCATCGCCGCCCCGTTCTGCACGCGCCAGCTCGCCGATCTGGGCGCGCGCGTGATCAAGGTCGAGCGCCCCGGCGAGGGCGACTTCGCGCGCGCCTACGATACGCGCGCCAAGGGCTCGGCTTCGCACTTCGTCTGGTGCAACCGCGGCAAGGAAAGCCTGACGCTCGACCTCAAGAACCCCGCTGCGCGGGTGGTGCTGCAGGAACTGGTGGAGCGCGCCGACGTGCTGGTGCAGAACCTCGCGCCGGGTGCGGCGGCGCGCATGGGCCTGGACCACGCGAGCCTGACGCCGCGCAACCCCAAGCTCGTGGTGTGCGACATCTCCGGCTATGGCGACGGCGGGCCCTTCACCGAGAAGAAGGCCTACGATCTGCTGATCCAGAGCGAATCGGGCTTCGTGTCGGTCACCGGCACGCCCGAGCACCCGTCCAAGGCAGGGCTGTCGATCGCCGACATCGCCGCCGGCATGTACGCCTACAGCAGCGTGCTGGCCGCGCTGCTCGAACGCGGGCGCACCGGGCGCGGCAAGCGGCTCGAAATCTCCATGCTCGAGGCGATGTCGGAGTGGATGGGCTTTCCGCTGTACTACACCTTCGACGGCCAGCCGCCGCCGCCACGCGCCGGCGCCTCGCACGCGGCGATCTATCCCTACGGCCCGTTCATGTGCGGCGACGGGCGCCAGGTGGTGCTCGCCGTCCAGCACGACCGCGAGTGGGGCACGTTCTGCGACAAGGTGCTGCGCCGACCCGAGCTTGCCGCGCCGTACAAGGGCAACGCGAAGCGCCTGGCGGAACGCGAGACGCTGCGGGGGATCATCGAGGGGGTGTGCGCGGGCCTGACCGGCGAACAGCTCGTCGAGCGCCTGGAAGACGCGCAGATCGCCTATGGCCGCCTCAATGAGATGGCCGATCTCTGGCGCCATGCGCAGCTCCAGGCGCGCGCGCGCTGGACCGAGATCGGCACGCCGGGCGGGCCGATGCCGGCGCTCTATCCGCCGCACCACGTGGTCGGCGAGGAACCGCCGCCGATGGGCGCGGTGCCCGCGCTGGGCGCACACACCGACGCCATCCTGGCCGAACTCGGGCGTTCGCCCGCACAGATAGCGGCGCTGCGTGCCGAGCGCGCGGTCTGACCGCGCAGCGCTGACGCGAGGGACGACGATGAACGATCACCCTTCTGCTGCCTTGGCGGCCTTCGCCGCGCAGTTGCGTGTGCAGGACATCCCGGCGCCCGTGCTGCGCCGTACCGAGGACCTGTTCCTCGACTGGCTGGGTTCCACGCTGGCCGGCAAGAGCGCCCGCGCCGTGCAGGCCATCGAGCGCTACGCCCTGGCGATGGGCCCCGCCCTGCGTGCCGGCGACAAGGGCGGCGCCGAGGTGCTGATCTCGCGCCGCTTCACCTCGCCGCACTTCGCCGCGATGGTGAACGCCGCGGCCTCGCACGTCGTCGAGCAGGACGACGTGCACAACGGCTCGGTGTTCCACCCGGCCGCGGTCGTCTTCCCGGCGGCGCTGGCCACGGCGCAGGCCGTCGGCGCGAGCGGGCGCGAGTTGCTCGCGGCGTCGGTCGCCGGCTACGAGGTCGGCATCCGCGTCGGCGAATTCCTCGGCCGCTCGCACTACCGCATCTTCCACACCACCGCGACGGCCGGCACGCTGGCCGCCGCGGCGGCCACCGGCCGGCTGCTCGGGCTCGACGCCGCGACGATGCTGCACGCCTTCGGCAGCGCGGGCACGCAGGCCGCGGGGCTGTGGGAATTCCTGCGCGACGCGGCCGACTCCAAGCAGCTGCACTGCGCGCACGCGGCGTCGTCCGGGCTGGCGTCGGCCTGGCTCGCCAAGGACGGCTTCACCGGCGCGCGCCGCATCCTGGAAGGCGAGCAGGGCATGGCCGCGGGCATGTCCAGCGACGCCGACGCGGCCCGCCTGACGGCCGGCCTGGGCCGGCGCTGGGCCACCGCCGAGACCTCGTTCAAGTACCACGCGTCCTGCCGCCACACGCACCCGAGCGCCGACGCGCTGCTGGCGCTGATGCGCGAGCAGCGGCTCGCCGCCGACGACATCGCGCAGGTGAAGGCGCAGGTGCACCAGGGCGCGATCGACGTGCTCGGCCGCGTGGTGGTGCCCGCGACCGTGCACCAGGCCAAGTTCTCGATGGGCACCGTGCTCGGGCTCGTGGCCGAACACGGTTATGCCGGCCTGGACGAGTTCGACCGCCACTTCCTCGCGCCGCGCGTGGCCGCGTTCCGCGACCGCGTGGCGATGCAGCTCGACGCCGAGGTCGACACCGCCTACCCGCAGCGCTGGATCGGCAAGGTGCAGGTGCGCACGCGCGACGGGCGCACGCTCGACGCACGCGTCGACGAGCCCAAGGGCGACCCCGGCAACACGCTGAGCCGGGCCGAGCTGGAGGACAAGGCGCGCCGGCTCGCGGCCTACGGCGAGGCGGCCACGCCGGCCGAGATGGCGGCGCTGATCGAAGGCGTGTGGGCGCTCGAGCGCGCGCCGCGCATGGGCCGCCTGCTGGGCGCGTGAGCGGCACGCGGCGGGCCGGGCAGGGACCTTGCAGATGACCGACGACGCGTCCGCGGCACGCCAGCCGCGCACCTACCTGTTCGTGCCGGCCGACCGGCCCGAGCGCCTGGCCAAGGCGCGCGCGGCGGGGGCCGATGCCGTCATCGTCGACCTCGAAGACGCGGTCGCGCCCAGCGCCAAGGCCGGTGCGCGCGATGCGCTGGCGAACGCCCTCGACAGCGCCCCCGACGGCGCAAACGACAAAGCGCCGCCGCTGATCGTGCGCGTGAATGCCGCCGGCACGCCCTGGTTCGACGACGACCTGGAGCTGTGCCGCCATCCGGGTGTGGCCGCGGTGATGCTGCCCAAGGCCGACGGCATCGATGCCGTCTGCCATGCCTTCGAGACCGCGTTCAAGGACGTGCTGCCGATCATCGAGTCGGCGCGCGGCATCGAGGAGGTGCGCGCCATCGCGCGCGTGCCCGGCGTCGTGCGGCTGGCCTTCGGCAGCATCGACCTGGCGGTCGACCTCGGCATCGACTGCGCGCCCGACGGCGGCGAGGCCGAGCTGCAGCCCTACCGCGCGCAGGTGGTGCTGGCGTCACGGCTCGGCGGCCTGGCAGCGCCGGCTGACGGCGTGAGCCTGGCCATCGACGACGCGCCGCGCCTGCGCGCCGACGCCGAACGTTCGCGCCGGCTCGGCTTCGGCGCCAAGCTGTGCATCCATCCGAAGCAGATCGCGGTCGTGCAGGGCGTGTTCACGCCCGAGCCCGAACGCGTCGCCTGGGCGCAGCGCGTCTGCGCCGCGTTCGCCGCCTCGGGCGGCGCCGCGGTGGCGGTGGACGGCCAGATGATCGACGTGCCCGTCGTCGAGCGCGCCCGCGCCGTGTTGCGTGCCGCCGGCCTGGCCAGCTGACCCCTGTTCCAACCCGACCCCCTTCGACCTTTCACGCACAAGGACCGCACCATGCCCCGCAAGACCAAGCCGATCCGCTCCGACATCGCCTGGAGCACCCCCGACCGCATCGAGGTGCGCGGGCGCAGCCTGCCCGACGATCTGCTGGGCAAGATCAGCCTCGGCGACATGGCCTGGCTGCTGATCGTCGGCCGCATGCCGACGCCTCAGGAATCGACCGTGTTCAACGCGGTGGCCGTGACGCTGGTCGAACACGGCATCACGCCCAGCGCGCTGGCCGCGCGCATCACTTACGCTGGCGCGCCCGAGTCACTGCAGGCGGCGGTGGCCGCGGGGCTGTGCGGCCTGGGCTCGGTGTTCGTGGGCTCCACCGAGGGCACCGCGAAGATGCTCTACGAAGCCCTGCCGCCCGGCACCAAGGGCGCGGATCTGGAGAAGGTCGCGCGCGAGCTCGTTGCGGGCTACCGCCAGCGCGGGCAGATCGTGCCCGGCCTCGGCCACCCGCTGCACAAGCCGGTCGACCCGCGCGCGCCGCGGCTGTTCAAGATCGCCGAGGAGAACGGCTTCTCGGGCGACTACATCAAGCTCGAGCGCCTGATCTGCGCCGAGGCGGAACGCGCCAGCGGCAAGATGCTGCCGGTCAACGCCACCGGCGCCATCGGCGCGATCTGCTGCGAGCTCGGCCTGCCGTGGAAGATCGTGCGCGGCGTGGGCGTGTTCTCCCGCGCCATCGGGCTGGTGGGCCACATCCTCGAGGAGAGCAACAATCCGATGGCGGTGGAGATCTGGCAACGCGTCGAGGACGAGGCCACCGCCCACGTGCGGCCGAATGCGGGTTGAAGCGAGCATGAATGATCTGAAAGAGTCCGTCGAAAAGCCGGTGCAGTGGATGCTGGTGCGCCGCGGTGCCGGCAATGGAAGCGGCGCTGCGGCGGCCGCCGCTGGCGAGCGCTGGAGCGTGGACCGCGTCGAGGCGCTGTTCGAGCTGCCCTTCAACGACCTGATCCACCGCGCGCAGCAGGTGCACCGCGAGCACTTCGACGCCAACGAGGTGCAGCTGTCCACGCTGCTGTCCATCAAGACCGGCGGCTGTCCGGAGGACTGCGGCTATTGCCCGCAGTCGGTCCACTTCGACACCGGGGTGGCCGCCGGCAAGCTGCTCGGCGTGGACGAGGTGGCCGCCGCGGCACGGGCGGCGCGCGAACAGGGCGCGTCGCGCTTCTGCATGGGCGCGGCCTGGCGCGAGCCCAAGGACCGCGACATCGAGAAGGTGGCCGAGCTGGTGCGCGCGGTGAAGGCCGAAGGGCTGGAAGCCTGCTGCACGCTCGGCATGCTGAGCGACGGCCAGGCCCAGGCGCTCAAGCACGCCGGGCTCGACTACTACAACCACAACCTCGACACCGCGCCCGAGGCCTACGGCCGCATCATCTCCACCCGCACCTACGACGACCGCCTGCGCACACTCGAACGCGTGCGCGACGCCGGCATCGGCGTGTGCTGCGGCGGCATCGTCGGCATGGGCGAGTCGCGCCGCGAGCGTGCCGGGCTGGTGGCGCAGGTGGCCAACCTCGAGCCGTATCCGGAATCGGTGCCGATCAACCAGCTGGTGCGCGTGGAGGGCACGCCGCTGGCCGACGCCGAGGCGCTCGATCCGCTGGAGTTCGTGCGCACGATCGCCGTGGCGCGCATCACCATGCCGCGCGCCCGGGTGCGCCTGTCGGCCGGCCGGCGCCAGATGAGCGACGCGGTGCAGGCGCTGTGCTTCCTGGCCGGTGCCAACTCGATCTTCTACGGCGACAAGCTGCTGACCACCGGCAACCCCGACTGGGAGGCCGACCAGCGGCTGCTCGCCACGCTGGGCATGCGCACGAGCTGAGGAACCGCACCATGTTCCGCCACATGCTGAAGTCCAAGATCCACCGCGCCACCGTCACGGCGTGCGAGTTGCACTACGAAGGGTCGTGCGCGATCGACCAGGACCTGCTCGACGCCGCCGACCTGCGCGAGAACGAGCAGGTGCACATCTGGAACATCGCCAACGGCGAGCGCTTCATCACCTATGCAATCCGCGGCGAACGCGGCAGCGGCATCATTTCGCTGAACGGCTCGGCCGCGCGCCGCGCCGCGCTGGGCGACCTGATCATCATCGCCGCGTTCGGCCTGGTGGCCGAGGACGACCTGGACCGGCGGCGCCCGAAACTGGTGTTCGTCGACGAGCGCAACCGCATCCGCGAGTTGCGGTCGGAAATCCCGATGCAGGAGGCCGAGGCATGAACGCGCCGGTGCCTGCCGCGCCGTCGGCCGAGCGCAAGTCGGTGTCGCTGCTGCGGCTGCGCGCCATGCTCGATGCGGGCGAGAAGATCGGCATGCTGACGGCCTATGACGCCGGCTTCGCGCGCAGCGGCCGACGACGCCGGCGTCGACTGCCTGCTCGTCGGCGATTCGCTCGGCATGGTGGTGCAGGGCGGATCGAGCACCGTGCCGGTGACGCTCGACGAGGTGGCGTACCACGTGCGCTGCGTGGCGCGCGGCCGCCGCCATGCCTGGCTCATCGCCGACCTGCCTTTCGGCAGCTACGAGGAAAGCCCCGAGCAGGCACTGCGCTCCAGCGCGGTGCTGGCGCGTGCGGGCGCCCAGATGGTCAAGCTCGAGGGCGGCTGGGCGGCGGAGACGGTGCGCTTCCTGGTCGAGCGCGGCATCGTGGTCTGCGCCCATCTCGGGCTGACGCCGCAGTCGGCGTCGGCGCTCGGCGGCTACCGCGTGCAGGGCCGCGACGAGGCCGCCGCCGACCGCCTCGCGCGGGAAGCGCGCGCGCTGGCGGACGCGGGCGCGGCGATGCTGGTGCTCGAACTGGTGCCTGCCACGCTTGCGCGGCGGGTGCAGCGGGAAAATCCGGCGCTCGTCGTGATCGGTATCGGCGCCGGCGGCGACGTCGCCGGCCAGGTGCTGGTGCTGCACGACATGCTCGGCGTGACGGCCGGGCCGTTGCCGCGCTTCGTGCGCGACTTCGGCCGCGAGGGCGGCGGCGTCCGCGAGGCGCTGCGGCGCTACGTCGCCGCCGTGAAGGACGGCAGTTTCCCCGATGCGATGCTGCACACGTACTGACCCGCGTCGAGCGGCACACCATGCAAACGATCCACACCATTGCCGCACTCAGGTACGCCCTCACGGGCTGCGGTGCGACCAGCTTCGTTCCCACGATGGGCAACCTGCACGACGGCCATCTGGCGCTCGTCCGGGAGGCCAGGCGCCAGGGCGGCCCGGTGGTGGCGAGCATCTTCGTCAACCGGCTGCAATTCGCGCCGCACGAGGACTTCGAACGCTACCCGCGGACGCTAGCACGCGACTGCGAGCTGCTCGAAGGGGTAGGCTGCGACATCGTTTTCGCTCCCGACGAGCGCGAGCTCTACCCTCAGCCTCAGGCGTATGCGGTGCGCCCGGACCCGGCGCTCGCCGACATCCTGGAGGGTGAGTTCCGGCCCGGCTTCTTCGGCGGGGTGTGCACCGTGGTGCTCAAGCTGTTCGCCTGCGTGCAGCCCGCAGTGGCCGTGTTCGGCAAGAAGGACTACCAGCAGTGGAAGGTGGTCAGCCGCATGGTGGAGCAATTCGCGCTGCCGATCCGCATCGTCGGCGGCGAGACGGTGCGCGCCGAGGACGGCCTTGCGCTGTCCAGCCGCAACGGTTATCTGACCCCCGGCGAGCGGACACGCGCCGTCGGGCTTTCGCGTGCGCTGACGCGCGTCCGCGACGCCTGGATGACGGGGGCGCCCGATGTGGCGATTCTCGAGGCGTCTGCGGTGGCGGAACTCCGCGATGACGGCTGGGTACCGGACTACGTGAGCATCCGGCGACAGTCCGATTTGGTCGTGCCGACATCGCAGGATCGTGCAGTCGGCGTGCCGGTCGTCGTCCTTGCTGCCGCCCGGATGCGCTCGACGCGATTGATCGACAACATGGAGGGAGGCACGGTAGCCTTGTAGCGTGAGCGTAGGTGAGCGCCCGAAAGGGGCAGATACCGATCTCAATCTACGGAACGTGCCAGCGTGAGTTGACATAATTAACCTTGTCACGCATTGAGAAATGCACCCAAGAAGGAGGTAATCGAGGCGCTTGCTGCCTGGATTCGAACTCCGAATGGCTGGAATCCAGCCCCCGGCGCTGAGGCCAGCAAGGCAAGACCTGCGCCGCTGGCGCCGTCGCGAACGCCAGCCGCATCGTACCGGCCAGCGATTCACCATGCCTGCACCCGCGCTGCGCGCAGCTTTGGCGCGGGCCTTCCTGTCCGCCGCCGGGACCAGGCTGTCCTGAGCGCTGTGGCTTGCATCGACCTTCCGGGCGGTCTATGATGTACATAACGTACACAACGCGGAAGCACCCACCATGGCCAAGCTGCAGCAGCCCGCAACGGCAGTCGGATTCGTCCCCGCCGAAGAGCGCTCGCCCGATGTCGTCCAGACCACGATCCGCCTGGGCGGCATGATTGTCGAAGTCGACGAGATCGGTGTCGGCTACGCGCGCACCGAGATCCCGAGCCTGATCCGCGCCTCGGCGCGCACCGGCCGCGCCTTCCACATCCGCAACGCCAAGAATCCCGAGGCCGCCTCCGCGCTGCTGGTCAGCCCGGGGGCGCTGGAGCAACTGGTCTTCGCCCCCGTGCGTCGGCGCAAGCTCTCCGAGGTGCTGGACCTGCTGCCCTTCAAGCACACGGGTGCCGAGCGCGTTCGCGCCGGCATTGCCGACAACCAGGCGCGCACGCTTCGCGTGCCGACGGGCGACGCCGAAGGCTGACCCAGCGTGGCGACCGTGAATTTCCTGCTGCCGGCGCAGACGCTGCTGGACCTGTGCGACCAGCAGGCCAACGCCGCGCGCGCCTGGGCCGCTGGCGTCGATACGGCGTCGCTGCGCGTGAGCGTCATCTCCATCGCCGAAGCGCGCTCGGCCATCGACGGCGTGCCGTCCGGCCAGGTGCGCGCCCGGCTCGATGCCAACCTGTCCGCGCTGCTGTCGCAGGTCGAGGCCGATTCCGAAGAGCCGCTGGTATTCGACGACCAGCACGCCTCGGTCTGGCGCGCGCTGCTGGGCGACTCGAACCTGCAGGGGCTCGGTGCCACCGACCGGCAGGTCTACGCCACCGCGATGCACGAGGGTCTGACCGTCGTCGAGGAAGCCCACGCCCACACGGCCGCGCTGCAGGCCCTGGGCGTGAGCATCCACGTGCTCTGAAGCGATGGCCAACGAGAACCAGGTCCGGCCGCTGCGCGTTCCTGCGCCTTCGTTCGATGTCGCGAGCGTCCACCGGCCCCTGAAGATCCTCTCGCTGACCGGCGGGGGCTACCGGGGCCTGTTCACGGCGCAGGTGCTGGTCGAGTTGTGCGACCGGGCCCGGCGCCCGGGCCGCCTGGACGACAGCTTCGATGTCTTCGGCGGCACCTCCATCGGCGGCCTGATGGCCTGCGCGCTGGCCGTGGGCGTGCCGCCGCGCCGGGTGCTGGACGCGATCGACGCCCATGGCCCGCTGGTCTTCGTCAAGAAGCGGCAGCGCACCCTGCGCCGCGTCTTCTTCGGCACGCTCTACGACTCGGACAACCTGGCTAAGGCCATCGACGAGTGCCTTGGCCGCGCGGGGCGCACCAAGCTCAAGAACATCGACGCCGGCGTGGTCATCCCCGCGGTGGACTGGGCCAGGGGCACGGTCCAGCTGTTCCTGAGCGGCGCTTTCGGCAAGGCGCATGCATCTGAAGCCACGCTGCGCGATGTGTGCCTGGCAACCTCTGCGGCGCCGACGTACTTCAAGCCGCACGTCATCGATGGGGCCGCCATGCTCGACGGCGGACTGGCGGCCAACAACCCGGACACGCTGATCCTGCTGGAGGTCGCCAAGCGCTGGCCCGAACGCTTTGCGCGCACACAGATGCTGAGCATCGGCACGGCCGGTGCCGATCCCGTGCGGACGCCCAAGGAGGCCGACAAGACAGGCCTCGGATGGGCATCCGAGCTGGCGATCTACATGATGGGTGTGCAGGAGCGCACCGCGGCGGCGCAAGCGCAGCGCCTGCTCGGCGCGAAGCGGTACCTGCGGATCAATCACCAGCCGACCCAGCGCCTGCCGGCCTTCGAGCAACTCGATCTGGCCACCGACGAGGCGCGTACGCTTTTTATGGATGCCGCCACGACCAGCGCCCGGGCCGCTTACCGGTCCAACCGAGCCTTCCTGGACCGTGTGCTGGCGCCGCGGCCTGGTCGAGGGGCCAAGGCCTGAGCTTGCGACCTCTGCTGGTTGGGGGAGTGGAGGTTTGCGCTCACCGTTGCAAGGCAGAGCTTCGTCCCGCGCGTCAGAATGTGCGCAAAGTACGACGTTCCTATCCGATCGCGGTGAGTCCGCCGCTGCAGTCGCAACGACCGACTCGCCCGTACCCAGACCCACAAGCGAGGCAGACCCAATGAGCACACCTCGGCAGCCCGACGCCGTCATTGCCAACGCCATGTTGGCGGCCGCGCGCCAGGACACGAGCCCGGCGATCACGGCCGAAGAGATCGCCGCGCTCGAACGTCTGCTGGCCCACGCGCAGCGCGACTCGGGTCAGAGCCGGATCGTGGCCGACTTCCTGCTCGCCTGGTGGAACTCGGGCAGTTGCGGCGCGTTCGGCCTGACGGCCTTGTGGTCGCTGGACTCGGCCATCGTGGCGGACATGGCGATCGTGTTCGCTCTGATCGGCCGAGTCCATCGCTATCCCGACAGCCTGGGCTACGAGGCGGAGTTCAAGGCCATCGTCCGCGCGTGGCGCCCCGAACTCGAAGACTGAACACCACGACCGCGGTGGCCGCCGGAGCGCGGTCGCTGCCCCTTCACACTCTCCGTTGCCTCGATCCATGAGTTCCCCGAAGCCACCTCCCGGCCCGAATGTCTCTGACAAGGATGTGCAGGCGCTGCTGCAGCGTCTGCGCTGTCCGATGCCGCTGCACGCCCTGCGCACCCTGCTTCTGGGCAACATCGCCAGCCCGCGCATGGACGTCTCGCCGATGGCGCCGCTGGCCCAGGCTTGGGGTGGCGAGATGCCCGAGTTCGCCTCGGCCGCAGAGGTCGAAGAGGTGATGCAGGTCATCGTGCACGGCCTGTGGAACCGCCTGTCGGAACACCAGAACTCGCGCACGCCGTTCCGCTTGCCGCGCTTCGAGGTCGCCCCCACGCGCACGGCGCTGCTCGATCTCGCCCGCATGCGAGGCCAGGAGCTCAAGGGATTCGTCGACGGGCTGTTCGGCACCGAAGACGAGATGCTGTTGCCGCAGAAGGCGCATGAGGCGGTGACGGCCCTGGCCGAGTTGCACGCGATGTTCGATGGCGCCGCCGGGCTGTTGGGCGACGAGGCGAAGCCGGCGCCGGAGGCGGAGCTGAAGGCCTTGCTGCGCAACCTGCAGCAGATGGCCATCGTCGCCGACGAGCAGATCAACAAGGCAGTGCAGTCCTGCAAGCGCGCGCGCGGCCAGCGCCTGGAAACCATGGCCACGGTGATGTCGAGGAAGATCAAGACCGCCGGCGACGATGAATACGGAGAGGGCAACGACGAGGGCAGCCACGACGACGGCGAGCCCGCCTTCATCGAGTCGCCTCTCAGCCAAAGCGTCACGCGCCATGGTGTGACGGTGCGGGTGGACATCTACGGCGACTCCAACGACCGGTGGATCCTGGAGATCGTCGACGCCGAGAACAACTCCCATGTCTGGGAGGAACACTTCGAGACCGACCAGCAGGCTCTGGATGAGGCGCTGCGGGCGCTCGACGAGGAACCGCTCGAGTTTCTGGGTCGCACCGCGGAGCAGCCACTGAACTGAGGTCTGCGGGCGGTTTCTGCGGGGGGCTGGACCGGCCTTTCGAGTTGCGCGGCCCGGGCAAGGGAAGCAGGATGGTCTGCCCTTTCCACGCATTGCCATGAAGCCCCGGACATCCCCCTTGCGACTGGCGCTCGCCGGCCTGTGCGGTCCGACTGCACAAGCCGGCCCCGCCAACGTCGACGGATTGCTGGCGATCGCGGGGCTGCAACTGCAGGCGTACGACCCGCCGACACGCTTTGCCGATCCGCGACTCGCGACGGTCTGCAAAGAGGCTGCGAAGAAGGGCCTCATCGTCACCGACACTCAGGGCCGGCTGGTCGGTGATCTTCGGGCGGTTTCCGTCGCGGACCTTCTTCCTTCGCTTCGGGACGGTTAGGCCGACCCGCGGCAGGGCCGGTCGCCGGCCGGCTCAGGTGCGGTGGGATGCCGCGGGCCCGCGACGCTCCAATGCGCGGACGATGGTGCCGACCATCGTCTCTGCTTTGGCGGGCTTGGCCACATAGGCATCGAAGAGTCCGCTGTGCTCTTGCGCGAGTCCGAACGCGCTCATCGCGATTAACCTCGTCTCCGACCTCGGATGGCGAGCCTTCAGGCGCCTCGCGAGTTCGTAGCCATCGGCGCCCGGCATCTGGATGTCGATCAACGCGGCTTCGTAGGACTGGCCTTCGAACTCTCGAAGGGCTTCTTCGGCGCCAGGTGCCTCCACACAGACGGCGCCCTTGGCGCGCAGCAGGTCGGCGACGGCGTTGCGAACGGAGTCCTCGTCGTCGACGACCAGCAGCCGCAAGTTCGACAGGCTGGCGTTCCCGGCGCTTGGCCGCTTAGGGGCTTGGTCCAACAGCTTCACCGGAATGCGCACGCAGGCCGTCGTGCCTCGACCCTTCTCCGACTGGAGCTCCGCCGTCCCCCCGAGCTGCGCGACCAGGGACCGAACGATCGACAGGCCGAGCCCCAGACCCCGCGCCTCACGCGTACCTCGGAACCACGGCTCGAAGACGTTCGGCAGCGCCTCCTCAGTGATGCCGCTGCCCGTGTCGCTAACCCAAAGCGACATCGTGCAGGGATCGCCACCGTCGAGCTCGGCGCGAATCTCGATGTGCCCGGTGCTCGTGTACTTCACCGCATTGCTCACCAGGTTGCCGATGATCTGCTGCATACGCATGTCGTCGGCATGCAGCGTGACCTCCGGGACGGCCACGCGAACCTCGATGCCCTTGCGGTTGGCGAGTTCACGCAGCTCAACGATCGATGCCGCGACAACTTCATCGAGCTGAACCGGCCGCTCGCGGATCTCGTAGCCGGCGGCCTTGTTCGCTCGTACGAAGGCCGCAAGGTCGTTGGCCTGGTGCATCAGTTGGTCTGCTGCGCGCGACAGTCGCTGGACCGGCTCCTGCAAGCCCTTGGACTTGTCGTCTGCGGTCTTCAGGGCGAGCAGGTCGGCCAGGGCCACGATGGTCTGCAGCGGCGTCCGAAACTCGTGCGAGACCTTCGCGATGAACAAGTCGCGGGTGGCCGCGGCTTCGTTGCGCGCGGACTCAGCGGCGAGCTTGGCTTCGGTCAGTTCCAACTCAGCCAGGCGCGCGTGATCGGCCCGAAGGCGGTCCCGCTCCAGAAGGGCGCGGGCGAGGCGCTGGCCAGCCGCCTTGGACATCTGCGCGGACCGGTGCATCGTGAAGCCAAAGCCGGCCACGATGGCAGCGAGCCCGATCGAGCGCAGGCTGTCAAACGCCAGGTGGGCTGCCACCAGCGATGCGACCTGCGGGACGATCATGTACAGGTAGGCACGCCCCGCCAGCGGCGCATAGAGGGCCGCCACACCGGCTGATCCCGCCAGCAGCATCGGGTAGGCGATCTGCGCAACCTCTCGGAGGTGTGGGTAGATCGCCAAAGCACCGTAGGCCCACATCAGGCCCGACAGACCGGCGTTGAGCTCGACCTCATGCCGCGCCGACTGATCCGTCGCCTCGTCGAAAGGCTCACGCGCGCGGTAGCGCTTGCGCATCGACCATCGCCAGCCGGATGTCGCCAGGCCGAGCGCACCGAAGACCGCTCCCTGGGAGTTCAACCCTGCCTCGAACGCCATGTAGACGACCAGAGCGACGGCAGCCAGCAGCAGGGGAACGTTGGCCACGGCCGAACCCACTGCGTTCGCTGTCATCGCGCGAGCTGTTTCGCCGGCATCGGGCGAGTAATCCCAGCCTGGCGATCTGCCCGAGACGTCGCCCTGCGGTCCCCCCGCGGCCCTGCCCTGCTCGCTCATGGTTCGCATCTTCCTGAGATTGACCCGTCTGCCTGCTCCAGCGGTGTGTTGACCGGTTGGTGTTCGTCCGTTGTCCATGCACCAGAGTGCTTGCCGTCTGTGCGCCGTCAAGCCTTGCTGCATGAGATACGCACGCCGCCTTGACCTGCATCCAACCGTGCTGCAGTAAACGCAGAGTTTCCACGTTCCTTCTGAATTGCGACCCGACGGATCGAAACAGCCCATGCAAATCGTCTGCGGGCGAGCACTGTCGCGAGCGCGCCCCTGACCATATTCACGCCGGATGACTGGCGAACCGATCGCCCAAACGAGCGAGTTGATGGCTGCCCCCCAATGGGGGGACACCTTCTTCCCACCTTGCGGTGCCTCACCATGGGGCCGAGGGGGGGGGGGCAGAGGGCTGCCTCGGAGTTCGCGAAACCGAACCAACGGCGCCGCTTTGCCTTCTCGTTTGAGCTGTATTTGGGCGTTGGGGGACAGGATTTGCATCGAGTCACGGGGAAAAGAACATCCTTCGCCGTTGGTTCGGATTTATGATTTTCCCCATGGCATCCCGGACCCTCGACCTGTTCGACGACACCGACCCGACGATGGAGGTTCGCAACTACCAGGTGGCGTTCGACACCTGGCTGACCCACCAACGCACGTCGGTCGCGCGCAAGCTGACGCTGCCCTCGTCGATCAAGGCGTACACCGTCCTGTGGCAGGCCTTCGCGGAGTGGTGCCTGGGTCAGTCGCCAGTCGTCGCGTTGGACACGCTCACCGAGGCCGACCTCAACGCCTTCATCAACAGCCGGCTGGCGGCCAAGTCCACGTCCCACGCGAAGCTCAGCCGGCTGAAAGAGGCCGGGAAGTTCACGCCGCGGCACGCGTGGCGCCTGCTGACCTTGATCGACGGGGTGCTCGAGGTCCGTGCGCAGGCAACCGGTTCGACAGTGTCGAATCGCTGCGCGTCCGACCTGCTGCAGTCACGCGAGGACTGGCTGTATGCCAACGCCAATCGGCGCGCGACCCTGCCCAACTACCTTGAACCCGCCGAGGCACGCGTCCTCGTGAACTACCTGTCCGCGGGCTTGCCTCGCTCCGGGCGGCGAGGAGCCGATGTCACCTGGCAGGAACTGCGCAACCGCTGCGCCGTCGCCCTACACCTCGGCTCCGGCCTGACGCCGGCAGACGTGCGCGAGCTTCGGCTTTCGTCGCCGCGGATCCGCGCCGGAGACGAGAAGGGCGTACCCGGGACCATGCATGTACCGGCTCACGGAGACAGCCCCGAACGAGAGGCTCCGGTCGTCAAGTGGGCCGGTCGAGTGCTGGCCCACTGGCTTCAGGTGCGCAAGGAGCAGGAGATCGCAGGTGACTACCTCCTGACGGCAACCCGAACCGGCAAGCCATGGGGCAAGGTGACGCACTACGACGCCGTCAGATCGGTCCTCGAAGCCTCCGGCATCGACAAGACCCTCTCCGAGGGCGGCGCCTATCGCCTGCGCCACACGTTCGCCCTGCGCCAGCTGCGCCGCGGCAAGTCCGAGGAACTCGTGGCCAAGTGGCTCGGGATCGTCGAGATGCGCGTGATGGATCGCTACCGTCGCGTCGACTACTCCACCGAGCGACCGGACTGAGTCCGCGCACGGGCGACGGGGATTGCGAACCGCATGCCGGCAGACCTCATGGCCATTGCCCACGTGCGCAGGGTGCTGCTCGAGCTCGGACTCGAGGACGTGCCTGAGCGTCTCGTTCCCGCGTCGCTCGGGTTGTCGTTGTGGGTGTCGTTGCCGATCTCTGACCTGGCCGGCCGAAGTCCCAAGCAACTCATGGCCGATGACGACGGCCGAGTCGCACTTCGGCAGTGGATCGTCGCCCGCCTGGTTGCTGGCACTTAGGCGGCGGCCTGCACCGCCTCCTGATCCTGGGCAGCCGCCAGCGGCAGTTCCGCAGCAGCAGGGTCCGGACCTGCGGGCGCCGCACTCACCTCCTCGGTCGCCTTCACAACAGCCGGGGTTCCGATGCCGCTTTCGACCACTGTTTCCGCATCGGTCTCGCCCGACGCGTTCCGGCGCTGTCCCGTGGGCTTGGGCTTGGCCGCCTCTGCGGCCAGCCGTGCATCGCGCTCGTTCATCCGCCGTCGCACGCCCATCCACAGGTTGCGCGCCCGCGTCGAGATGTGGAGCACGGCGCGCTTGTACATCGACCGGCGCGTCTCGAGCTCCCGCTCGTTGATGATCTCCTCGATCGCCAGGGTCTCCATCATCGGCATGACGACATCGAGCTTATGCATCAGGTCGAAGTAGCGCCGGCCGAACGACGAGGTGATGCCAATCTCCACCTGCAGCGGCACCGTGTCGTAGGAAGCCAGCACATCGATGTTGTGATGCTTGAGCAAGGCCTCGGCCTGATCGATCGCCGTGTTGATCTCCGCGGTCGCCGAGTCCAGCGACTCGCGGATGTTCTGCTCGATGCGCTCCACCACCTCGTGGTCGAGCTTGACCCGCCCGAGCTCGCTGATGAAGTACATCGACGCCTGGAAGCTGTAGAAGCACCGGGCGAACAAGCGCTTGGCGTGCGGGCTCGACAGGTGCGTCGTGCGCTTGAGCGAGGCGCCTTCGACCTTTCGGAAGTCGGCGCGGTACTCATCCTTGTTCAGGATGCGCTCGTTCACCTGGCCGGTGTCGATGACGGCGAGTCGGGGCGAAGTCATGGGGCCTCTCCGTTGTCCGGGCGGGATGGACGCATACCGCGATCATCCCGAGCACGCCCGCCGCGCGCCACCGCAAAAGGCGGGCCCAACCCCCTGCCGAAAGCGCGCGTCGCCCCGTCGTTGACAAAGCCAGCCGCCCGGCGCTATGGTCCCGCACGTGCAGAAGCTGGCCCTGCACCCCAAATCCGGCAAGCCCTCCAGAGCGTCGTTCCGACGCGCCGCCCGTAACGGGCACACCCACATCCGCCGATCAGCCTTTCGAGGCGCGACCTGCTTGGTCGTGCGCCGAAAGGTGTTCTCCGATCGGTAGCTGGCACACCGATTGACGCGGCTCGCGCCGCCAAAGCCAGCCCTTGAATGCCGGTTCATGACCGGCTACCACCTCAATCCCCGCGGGGCATTCGCTGCCCCGACGGGGACGGGCGTTGCTCCGCATTCCCTTGGAGGCAGCAATGCTCACCATGAGTGCCACCACCGCGTGCATCCGTGGCTCCCTCTTCGACTTCGAGGAGCCCATCTCCATACCCGGCAGTGCCGAATCCATCCACAGCCTGCAGTTGCATCAATGGCCGCTGCAGGCGCTCGACGAGCCGAGTGCGTCGGTTCCGACCGACGATGTCCAGTGGAGCGAAGCGGCCGTCGTGCAGCTGCACTGGGTGCTCCTGCAAGAGCTGAAGAAGCTCACGGACCCCGAGACGCCGCTTGAAGAGAAGATCGAGACGCTCGACTGGGCACTGACCAGTCCGGCGAACGATCACCAGCCGTTCTCGTTCGCCTCGTGCGTGCGCGTCGTCGGCACCAGCCCGCTGTCGCCCACCGCGTACTTCGGGCTGCTGGATGTCGACGAGATTCGCCAGTGGCTGCTCGTCAATGCGCGACGGTGGTTGCGCGAGTCCGTCGCACGCTATCCGCAGTGGGCTCAGGACCTGTTCTACAGCGATCCCCATTTCGCTGCGGCGCAGCTGACGACCAATCCGCAGTGGCTCAACGAGCAGATCCGTCGCCACGAGGCATCGGTGTCCTGGGACTCCGCCCAGCCCGACCTGTTCGCGCTGCCGCTCGACGAGGGCGGTGCTCGCACGCCGGAGGTGCCGTGCCACATCAACTGATGCGACCCGAGGCGCTGCTGGTGGTCATCCTGGTGCTCTGGGGCATCGCCGGCAAGCTGGACGAGCCCCTCGAGGGCTTCGACCGCGAAGCCGCGAGCCCGTTGGCACCCGCCATCGACGCGGAGGCTCGGGCGCCGACCGTTCACCTGCTGTGCACCGTCGACGAAGTCGGCGAGAGCACGGACGGGCGACACGCCGTGCCGTTGCTCACCTCGGCGTCAGCCGCCTCCCTGCAGCCATCTCCCCCTCCCCGGCTCGTCGCCGCGATCCATCGCGACGCCACGAGCCGCCGACTGACCTGCGTCGTCATCGACGACGAGTAGGAGACCTCGATGAATGCCCAGACCCTTTCCATCCGCACCGCGAGCATGCAGCACCTGCTGCCCGTGCGCTCGGTGGGTGAGTTCGAGCACCTCGTGAAGGAAAGCGAAGTCCTCACCGGCAACGCCGGCCGCACCTTCGTGGTGGCCGGCGTCGATCGGCCCGCCTACCAGGTGCACGCGGACGCCGCAGGCTTCCAGATCGCACGCCTGGACGGCGCCGTGCCGCATCAATGGCTGGCCACGGCCTCCGAGCTGGCCAGCCATGCGATCGGCCACGCGATGGCGTGCGGTCTTCTCTATACCGAGCCCCTCGCGCCGTAGTGCGTCGGGTGCCACAGATCCCGCAAGGAGAAGCTTCCATGTCGATGAACCCTCCCAGCATCGGCTCGGTCCAGACGCCCTACGGTCTTGCCAGCATCCACGTCGGCCGCTATCCCAAGGGCGGCGCCATCTACGTCCAGCTCTACACGGCCGACGGCGACGAGCCGCCCGAGCCGCTCGCGACCCTGAGCTGCAACCTGGTGCCCTACGGTGCCGTGCTCTCTGACGACGAGTTCTCCGTGAAGTCGTGGTCCGAGAACGAGCCGCTGATCGACTCGATGCTCGCCACCGGGTTGTTCGAAGACACCGGTCGGCGCACGCCCACTGGCTTTGCGGTGGCGCCGACCTGGCGCATCACGAATCCGCAGTTCGTGCCCGCTCGTCAGTAGGCCCGACGCGTCGCGGCGCGACGGCGATCGATCCGACATGCCATGGGCACGACGATCGACCACGACACGCAGTTGCATCGGACAGCGGTTCCCCCGGCAACGGGAGAACCGCGGTCTGGAAGGAGTCGCCTCACGGCGGTTCTTTCTGAAGGGATGGTCGCCCTTCGGAAAGAGCCGATTTCCCCACAGGCAGCTGACAGGCCTGGCGCCCTCCGGCGCGAAGTCAGCCCTTGAATCGCAGCCGCTGCCCTTCAGCGGTCTCCATGCAGGCCACACGCCTGCACGACCCATCCCGTCCGGCGGGCAGCAGTCCGGCCATTCCGTGGCCGCTTGCCTGCCTCTTCAGCCCACCGTCGCGCATCCGAGCCTGCCAGTCCACGCCCTCCGGGCGTTCGGCCTGGCAGCGCCTTGCCGCGTGGGCATCACGCACCCGAGGAGTTCTCATGAACCTCAGTGACCTTTCCCTACCCGCTGCGGCCCTCGAGCCGCAGCCCATCAGCATCGACGTCCTGCGCGAGAAGTACTGCAAGGGCGACGAAGCGACCATCGACGACGTCAACGCGCGCGTTGCCAACGCGCTTGCGAACGTCGAGCTCGACCACCGCGAAGAGCGCCGTTCTGAATTCCTTCGGGCGCTCCAGCAGGGCTTCCTGCCGGCCGGTCGCATCCAGTCGGCCGCAGGCATGGACCTCGCGGCGACGCTCATCAACTGCTTCGTGCAGCCGGTGGGCGACTCCATCGCCCAGGCGGACGACGGCCACCCCGGCATCTACACCGCGTTGACCGAGGCCGCCGAGACCATGCGTCGCGGCGGTGGCGTGGGCTACGACTTCTCGCGCATCCGCCCACGCGGTGCCTGGGTCGGCAGCACGCGCAGCCACGCGTCGGGCCCGGTGAGCTACATGCAGATCTTCGACCGCTCCTGCGAGACGGTCGAGAGCGCCGGCGCGCGACGGGGTGCCCAGATGGGCGTGCTCCGCTGTGACCACCCGGACATCGAGGAGTTCATCCACGCCAAGGACACCGGCGGCCTGAAGAACTTCAACCTCTCGGTGGCACTGACCGACGCCTTCATGCAGGCCGTGGTCAACGATGGCGACATCGACCTGAAGCACACAGCCCAACCGGGAGCCTCTCAGATCGCCGCAGGGGCCTGCCAGCTGTACGCCAGTCAGGGCCCCTGGGTCTATCGAACCGTCAGGGCCCGAGTCCTGTGGGACCAGATCATGAGGTCCACCTACGACCATGCCGAACCCGGCGTGCTCTTCATCGACACGATCAACCGCGACAACAACCTGTCGTACTGCGAAACGATCGAAGCCTGCAATCCGTGTAGCGAGCAATCGTTGCCGGCCTATGGCTGCTGCTGCCTGGGCTCCATCGACCTCACTCGCTTCGTGCTCGACCCGTTCGAGCCGAACACGCGATTCGACGAGGAAGCCTTCGCCCGCGTGGTCGCAACCGCGGTGCGCATGCTTGACAACGTGCTCGACGCCACCGTCTGGCCGTTGCCGCAACAGAAGCAACAGGCGATGGACAAGCGTCGAGTCGGCTTGGGCTTCACCGGCCTGGGAGACGCACTCGTGATGCTCGGGCTGCGCTACGACACGCCCGAGGCGCGTGGCCAGGCGCGACGGATCGCAGAGGTCTTGCGAGATGCGGCCTACCAGGCCTCCATCGACCTCGCGCGCGAGCGCGGGCCGTTCCCACAGTTCGACGCCGAGCTGTACCTCTCGCGCGGGACCTTCGCATCACGCTTGCCGGAACACCTGCGGGAGCAGATCCGGCAGCACGGCATCCGGAACTCGCACCTGCTGTCGATCGCGCCGACCGGCACCATCAGCCTGGCGTTCGCGGACAACGTGAGCAACGGGATCGAGCCGGCGTTCAGCTGGCGGTACACGCGCAAGAAGCGCATGCCCGACGGCAGCATCCAGGAGTACGCAGTCGAGGACCATGCCTGGCGGCTGTACCGGCGCCTCAAGGGCGAAGCGACCCCGCTGACATCCGCCTTCGTCACGGCGCTCGAGATGAGCGCCATGGCCCACGCCGCGATGGTTGCGGCGGTCGCCTCCTGCATCGACACCGCCATCTCCAAGACGGTCAACGTCCCGGCGGACTATCCCTACGAGCAGTTCAAGGACCTGTACCTCTGGGCCTGGAAGGCCGACATCAAGGGCCTGGCGACGTTCAGACCCAATGCGGTGACCGGCTCCGTGTTGAGCGTCGGGGGTGAGCACGCCGCGCAGACGGCGCCGGCGGCTCAGGATGACGATCCGCTGCGCAAGCAGTTCGACAGCCGACCCGAGGGCGATCTCGAGGGCGTGACCTCGAAGGTCGAGTACCACACGAGCGAAGGCAAGAAGTCGGTCTACCTGACGATCAACTTCATGCGCGTCTCGGGCAGCGTCAACGGCCACCAGGTCGTCATCGAGCGGCCGGTGGAGTTCTTCATGCCGGCAGGTCAGCGCGACGAGGGCCAGCAATGGATCGCGTCGAACATGCGGATGCTCTCGATGGTGGGTCGCTCCGGTGGCTCGATCGAGAAGGCGCTGCTGAACATGCGCGAAGTGGTCTGGGACAAGGGTCCGGTCCAGTGCGGCAGCGTGCAGCGTGGCGACGGTCACGTGGCCAGGCGCTGGCACGACTCCGAGGTCGCGGCGATCGGCTATTGGCTGCAGCAGATGTTGGCCAAGCGCGGATTCCTGGATGCCGAGGGCGCGCAGGTGCCGGTGCTCGAGCTGTCCGCACGCCTGTCGCGGCAGTTGGAGCTGCAGTTGGACATCGAAGGCAATGTGGCCTCGGCCGACAGCGCGGCATCGCTGCCGACCTCATCGAGCTTCGTGGCCCGCGGCCGCCAGTGCCCCGAGTGCGGGGCCCGCGCCCTGCAGCGCGTCGACGGCTGCGAGCGCTGCCCCGAGTGCAACCACGTCGGCAGCTGCGGCTGAATCAACAAACCCGGTGTCCTCGGCGCATGGTGCTCACCTTCCAGGTGGGCGACGCGTGCCGAGAGCGCCGACTCATCGGACGACATCATGAACAATGACTTTGAGGTGCGCGTGAAGGACTTGAAGTCCCGTGCGCACGGGCATTGGACGTCCATCCTGCGAAACCTGGGCGTCGACGAAGACATCCTCAAGGGCAAGAACCTGCCCTGTCCCATCGACGGCTGTGGCGGCACCGACCGCTTCCAGTACACGGACAAGTTCGGCGAAGGCAACTACCACTGCCGCTCCTGCGGTGCCGGTGGCGGCCTGAAGCTGGCCCACGCCGTGCGCGGAGGGCGTTTCGGCGAACTGCTGGACGACATCGAAAGGATGCTCGGCACGGCGCGTGTCATGCCGGCACCCGGGCTGTCAGGGCCATCGCTGGAGCGGATGAAGAAGCTGTGCCACCAGACCTGGCTGCAGGCGGCCCCGGTCGCCGCCGGCGACGAGGTGGACCGGTACCTGCGCAACCGCGGCATCGACCAGCGTGCGTATCCGAAGACGCTTCGGTTCCATCCGGCGCTGGGCTACTACGAGAAGCAGCCCGGACAGAAGCGCTCGAAGCTGATCGCCACCTACCCGGCGATGCTCGCTTGCGTGCAGGGAACAGACGGTCAGGCCGTCACGCTGCACCGCACCTACCTGAAGGACGGGCGCAAGGCACTGGGTGACCAGTCCAAGAAGCTGCTGTCGGCTGGCATCAATGGATCGGCCGTGCGCCTCGACGAGGCCACGGACGAACTCGCGATCACCGAAGGCATCGAGACCGCGCTGGCAGTGCGCCTGCGAACGGGCAAGCCGACCTGGGCCGCGCTGAACTGCGGCAATCTGGAGCGCCTGTGGGTCCCCGATCGGGTGCGGCGCGTCTGCATCTATGCCGACAACGACGCCAACGCCGAGTTCGCCGGCCAGTCGTCGGCTTACCTGCTTGCGCAACGCCTCGTTCGCGAGGCACGCAAGGCAGGTCTGCATCGCACGGTGGAGGTGTTCGTGCCCCGCCAGGCCGGCACGGACTGGGCCGACATCTGGCTCGCCTCGCTTGCCAAGGACAAGCGGGCGGCGTAGTCTTTTGGGGTGGCAGCAATGCCACCCCCTCTTTCCTTGTGCCCCTCGCTGGACACAGCGAAAGAGGTTTCCCAGTGGCAGCTGCCATGCCACGCTGATCGACAGCAAAGGTAGCCCTTCAATCCAAGCGCACGACGGCCGGGCCGTCGCGCCGCATCACCGCTCAGCCACGCTGAGCCCACCACCCTGCGGGGACGCGCTTCCCCGCTCATGGGGTAGAGCCGTCCCCGTATTTCATCTGGAGATCTCCATGAAATACGGACGTTCCCTCGTCGACCTCGCCACCGAACTCGAGCGTCAGCTCGCGACGAAGCAGGACATGATCGTGCCGACCCCGCTGATGCACCACGTCACCAGCGAGAGCGGCAGCTCGGTGCTCAACATCGAGACCGGCGATGGCGTGCGGACCTTCCGGACCACCGAGAACTGCCGCCGGCAGCTCGCGGACCGCCTGAAGATCCCGTACGCCTACTTCGAGCGCATGCGCGCCGAGCAGCCCACGCTGCTGGACCGCAACATCGACACCTGGCTGCATTCGCAGCCGGAACAGCGCATGGTCCGCACGCTGGACGGCAACGCGCGGGCGTTCCTGTCCGACCGCTACCGCCGCCTGGACAACTACGATCTGCTCGCGCACGTCTACCCGATGCTGCGCGAACTGCCCGGGGCCCGCGTGGAGTCGTGCGAGGTCACCGACAGCCGGATGTACCTGAAGGTCGTCACGTCCCGCGTGCAGTTCGAACTGCAGCCGGGCGACGTGGTGCACGCCGGCGTCGTCATCAGCAACTCGGAGACCGGACAGGGATCGCTGTCGGTGAGCCCGCTCATCTTCCGGCTGCTGTGCAGCAACGGGCTGATCGCAGCCGACCAGGCGATGCGCAAGACCCACATCGGGCGCATGACCGAGACCTCGCCGGACGAGGTCACGTTCTTCAAGGAAGACACCTTGGCTGCCGACGACGCGGCCTTCTTCCTGAAGGTGCGCGACACCGTCCAGGCCGCCGTGTCCCAGGCCACCTTCTCGCTGATCGCCGAGCGCATGCGCAAGACGATGGGCATCAAGCTGGTGGGCGACCCGGTCAAGAGCGTCGAGCGCCTCGCGGTGAAGTACCTGCTGCAGGAGCACGAGAAGGCCGGCGTGCTGCGCACGCTCATCAAGGACGGCGACCTCACGGGCTTCGGGCTCGTGAACGCGGTGACGGGCTACGCACAGGAGGTCGGCCTGTACGACCGCTCGACCGAACTGGAGGCCATCGGCGGGCGTCTGCTCGACCAAGGCGCCAAGGAGTGGTCCGAACTCGCCGAAGCTGCCTGACCCGCATCGCACTGCCCCTCGGGGCAGTCGTGACCCCATCAAGGACGCCGCACCCGCGGCGTCCTTTTCTTTTTTGCGAGCGGTCGTTTTCCGGGCGTGCACAACGGCTCGGGAGGGCCTAAGCTTCCCGGTTCGGAGTAGGAAGTCCGGGATGCCGAACTCCCCACAACATCGCTCCGTGTCCTGTGGTCGATCCGAGGCGACCACCCCTGGAAATTCGGGTAGCATGCGCCGGTTGCGGGGAGGGACAAGAAGAAGGATCAACGAAAGTCCAGAACATTGGGCGTTCGTTTGCTCTGAGCGGCGATTAATGATGACTCCGAACGCAAACATTGCGCTCCGTCGGTTGGGCTAGTCATGGCGGCCGAACGCTCCGACGAAGATCGGCACCGAGCCCTCGCTGCCTTCATCGAGTCCATGCTGGATCGGCACGGGGTGGCCGAGCGCCAGCGCATCCGTGCCCTCGAGGCGGCGCTCGGGATGTCGTACACCCAGGTGCGACGTCGCATGCTGGGGGACGCTCCTTGGACGATCGATGAGATCAAGCAGCTGGCGAACCACTTCCACGAGCCGCTGATCCCGATCCTGGCGGCCCTGGCCGACGAGCCTGGCGTGCCCGCCACCCTCCCCTTCGGTGGCGCTGCCATCCCGTGCACGATCTGGCCGGTGGGAGAGCCACTGACGGGCCGCATCGGGCCCATGGTCGCGGTGCGCGACGACACCACCGGTCAGTGGACTGTCGCCCCGGCCTCCGAGGTCGCCGACAGCCCCAGCTACGAGCTCGCGCGCCTGCTGTTCGAGCGCGCGCCTCCGAAGCGGGTCGCCGTCCTCGACGACGATAGCGATTCCGCGCAGTCCATCGTCGACTTCCTCAGCGCCAAAGGACTGGATGCCAAGCCGTTCAACTGCGCGACCAACCTGCTCGCAGCCATGGAAGACGAGCAATTCGACGGGTTCGTGGTGGACTGGCTGCTAGGCGAGAACACGGCCAAAGATCTGCTGTCGAAGATCCGAGTGCGCGTGCCGTCAGGCCCCCTGGTGATCCTGACCGGGCAGATCGCGACCGGGCTCGCGACCGAGGAAGAACTGGTGATGGTGGGTGCGTCCTACCGCGCCCTGCTGTTCGAGAAGCCGACCCGCCCGCTGTCGATCTTCAATGCTCTGCAGGTGGGTTTCGCAGGCTCGGCAACGGCGGCTTGACGCTCGCCGCCCGGCCCTCTTGCAACCTGGCGGCTGCGCCGCCGCCCACGGCGGCCGCAAGTGATTGGAATGTTCGAACTCCGCTCATTCACATTCCGATACTGACGACATAAGATCTAACTAATTTACTTCCAGCGCCGTCTAGTGTGTTATCAATGTATATGTAACGCCAATTATCATTGACACCTCACGCCAGGAATCGGTAATCTTTGGCTCAAGTCGCCACGGCGCCGCCGTTTCGACTTGACGCCGGGTCCGCTTGCCGCCCGCGTCAACCCGCCACACGGCAGACCGGACGGACACCATGGACCACGCAACCTCACTCTCGCAGGTTCAGCGAGCCAATCTGAACCTCCTCCTGCTCATGCGCGACGTTGCATTGCGCGACATGGGCGGCGCGGTTTGCAGCTTCGGGCTGGCCCGCCAAGACTTCGCCGCCATCGTCAGTCGTGCGCCCGACGAGTTGCTGAGCTTCGTCTGCGGCCTCGGTGACCAGGCGCTGTTCCTTCCTCGCAGCGACCTGTCCACGCTGCTGGCCTTGCCGCCGGCCGTCGCGCCGGCGATTGCCTCGGCTCGCCCGGCCACCGTCCGTTCAACCCGCATCGCCGACGCCTGAACGGCCCAGGGGCAGTGACCCGTGCTCAGCACGACGGCGGCCAGCCTGCGTGCGCTCGAAACAGCGCGCCAGTGCGCGATGCTGGGCGCACACCACCGCACCATCTCGTTCATCACAAGCCTGACGCCCGGCTACATCGCCCGCGCGGTCTACTGCAGGCAGTACCCGGCGCCCATCGGGCGTCCGCAGTACTCCGAGGACTTCCTCTTCAAGACCAGCCGGCGCCTCCAGGCGGAGGCGAGTCTGCTCGCAGCCCACTACCGTCGCCTGACCGGTGACGGCTTCCTGCCCGCGGACGCGCTGATCACCAGCTACCGCCATCACCGCACCACGCACCCGTCGTCGGAACTGGGCTTCGATCAGGCGTTCTTCATGGTGTCGCGTTTGGACGGGATCTGGGCCTCGGAGAAGAGCGTGCTCTCCTTCGTCGAGTGCCTGAACTGCCGCAGTTCCTACCTCGCAGCCCACGGCATGGCCAAGCGCGACAACTGCCCTGTCTGCCGCACCGACTGGCAAGCGCCCTCACGTCGTCGGCCGGCGGCCAACGCACCTCGCTCCGCGCCAGCCCCTCCGGTTCCGCCGCGACCCGAGCATGACGAACCGTGGCAATTGGACCTGGACATTGCGCACGTGCGACTGGTGCGCCGACTCGAGCAGTTGGGGGCCGGCCACAGGGTCTGCGCCGTCCTGGCCGGCGAACACTGGACGAACCTGTTTCGTGCCTCCCGCGGCCGCCCGACCGTGACGTGTGCGCATCTGTCTCGCCCCATGCCGCTGGACCATTGGTCCGCGAAGACGGAGGTTACGCACCGCGTGCAGTACGCGATCTTTGCCGCGCACTTCCGACGGCTCGTGCAACTGGACCTGACGCCGGTCGAGGCCATCTGCACGGCGATCGAGGAAATGCGCAAGGCCTGCCACGGGTATCCCAAGCCCGTGAGCTTCGATCGCTGCTTCGAGGTTGCCGCCCTGCTCGAAAGCCTGTGGGGTGTGCCGACCCGGCAGTTCGACCTGGTGCGGTGCCTGGAGTGCGACTCTCACCACCTGGTCAGTAAGGCCGAGACCCGACCGATGGGCTGCCCCTTCTGCATGCTCATCCGCCGTCACCGCGTGCTGCTGCCCACACCGGAGGCAGCGGGCGCGAACCCATCCTGAATCAGGAACCTCCCTGCCCATGCCCGTCGGGCAAGATTTGCGGGGGGATGCAGCCGCCGTTTCGGGTTGAAGACGCGGAGTCCATCGGCCCATCATGGACGCCACATCAGCCATGGCGTCCCACATGGGCTTTCTCGAACTGCTCCAGCGTCGCCATCGCCCTGCCCCCTCGGTCCGCACCGAACCCGGCGGCCTGGCCGCATCGGCACACGCAGGAAGGCATCCCTCGGTGGACCCCGGCATCGCGGCCTGCTCGGTCGACGACCTGCTGGCCTCTGAGGCTGAACTGCTGCAGCGTTTCAAGTACTGCTATGGCTGCGACGCCGAGACCTTCGAGCGCGACATCGTCGCCCCGATACGACGCTACGCCAGCTATGTGAACCTGCTTCCAGCCACCGCCGACAACTTCTTCTGCAGTGCGGGTGGCTTGTTCCGTCTCGGACTTGAAGTCGCCTTCTTCGCGCTGCAGGGCACCGACGCGCACATCGTGTCCGGACGCGCGACCATCAGCGTTCGCAAGGACCTCGAACCACGCTGGCGCCGAGCCACGTTCCTCGCAGGCTTGTGCAGCGAGTTGCACCGCACGCTGTGCGCCGCCACGGTGACGGATGACCAGGGCGAGGAGTGGCCCTCCTACCTGCTGCCCTTGACGGCCTGGCTCGAGCGGCGCCGGGCGCGTCGCTTCTTCGTTCGCTGGATCGCCAATGCGCCGGAGAGCCGCGGCCTGAGCCTGTTCGCGTTGCCACACATCGTCGCGCCCGAGGCGATGCAGCAACTTGCCCAAGCCAACAACATCGTGGTGCCGCAGATGCTGGCCTCGATCACGGGCATACCGCTCCTTCACGAGCAGAGCATCCTCATCGAACTGGTCAAACGCTCCGCGGCGTTGGTCATCGACCGCGACCTGGCTGCCAGTGCCCACCGATACGGCAGGCCCATCCTCGGCGCACACATCGAGCGCTACCTGCTCGATGCCATGCGCCAGCTCATCGCCGCTCACCCGGCCTGGTCGCCCAACTCCGAGCGCTCGCGTGTCTGGGTGGGGATCGAAGGCCTCTTCATCGTCTGGCCCAATGCCGCGGCGGAAATCCGCAAGGTCCTCGAGGACGACGAACTGCGGGGCATCCCCAAGGCACCTGAAACGATCGTCGAGATCCTCACCGCAGCCGGCGTGCTGGTGCCGCCCCCTCCGGAGATCGGCTGCTGGACGATCCTGCCACCGGGGACGTCCTCTGCCATCGAAGCGGTGCGCCTGACATCCCCGGACATCCTGCTCGCAGGGCAGGCTCGTCAGGTCGTCGCGCTGTCCCAGCCATTGCTCGCACGTCCGGCTGCTGTCGCGACTCGTGGCGACACGCAAGGCACAAGCGCTGCCGGCAGGCCTGTACCGGTCGCGCCCCTTGCAACTACATCGGGCGCATCCCAATCCGACGTCTCAGTCGCAACCGATGCGCAACGCGACGCTTCGCCCGACCTCACGCCGGACCCGCAGGCGCCGCTCGACTTCGGGCCGGCGCCAGGTGCTGCGCCCACGGCACAGCAGACTTCCGACGATCAGGCCGCAGCTGCACCTCCCACCCTCCCGAACCGTTCGCCACACGCGCCTGTTCCCGGACGCCGATTCGCGTTGAACGCACCCCTGCGGCTCGTGCCGCAAGTGCGCCAGGCCTTGCAGGAGGCCATCGACACCTTGAACGGCGATCCGAAGTCGGCCACAGCCGTGACCGTCGCGTCGGGGGTCTTCGTTCCCCTGTCGCACTTCAAGGCCAGCAGCGTCGATGTGAACGTCGCCCTCCGCGCACTGGCCGAGGTCGACCTCCTGGTGGGGACCAAGGATCGGCGCCCCAGGACCTACCAGCACGACATCGCCGGGCTGGAGCAGGCTGGCGTGATCGTCAAGCCAGCGCACGTCCAAGGTCTCGATCCGTCCGACTTCCAAACTGCCGCGTGAGGCTCGCCATGCTGGTCCGACCCTATGAGATGCCATGGCGCCCCGCCTACGAAGCATGGGCCGCCGCTGCCTGGCTGTCGGGCCTCCTGTACTTCGTCTACATCACCGGATCCCGGACGGCGTTCACCCCGCTGACGTTGGCGCTGGCCGCACTCGCGCTCGGGATGGTCGTCCTGCGCACGCGCCAGGCAATGGGCGTCCTGACCGTGAGGGCCTCCCTGTCCGGTCGGGCGATGCAGGTCATCACCACGCGCCGCCTCGGGCAGCTGACCCCGAAGGCGGACCAGGTGTTCCTCGGCTTCGGCTTCGAATGGCAGCCCCTGCATTCGCAGCGCCTCTACGAGCTGGCCAAGATCGACTACAAGGCCTTCACGCTGCCGCCGCGGCTTCTGTCCCTCCTGGGGTACACGGTCGACCCCCAACCCGACTCCGAGATCGGCATGCCCTTCATCCACGGCGTGGAGCCGAAGGAGCAGCCGCTGTACCGCCCGCTGCAGAACTTCGAAGGCGGCACCTTGCTCGTGGGGACGACACAGGCCGGCAAAGGCGTGGCCTTGGCGACCCTGCTCACCCAGGCCATCAAGCGGGGCGACGTCGTGGTCTTCATCGACCCGAAGAACAGCCGACGCCTGAAGCGTGTCGTCCAACGCGCCTGCGAGGACTACCGACAAGCCGACACGTTCCTGGAGTTCCACCCGGCGTTCCCGGAGGTCGGCGTTCGTCTCGACTTCACCTTCAACTGGCAGAAGCCCACCGAGATCGCGAGCCGCCTGCAGTCGATCATGCCGGCGGACAAGGACGGCACGTTCAGCGCCTTCGGCTGGGACGCGGTCAACGTCGTGGTCCAGGGCCTGGTCAGCCTCGAGGATCGACCCAACCTGGTCAAGCTCATCAAGTACGTTGCCGGCGGTGTCGAGCCGGTGCTGGAGGCGTCGCTCACGCACTTCTTCGACCGCGTGCTGCCGCGGGGCTGGCGCGACTCGGTGGAGATGCGAAAGCTGCTGCAGGAGGCCGGCCGCGGACAACTGCGCCGGCCCTCCGAGGTCACGAGCCCGCAGTTGATCGCCTACGTCACCTACTACGAGCAGCACGTCCCGCAGAATCAGCACGAGCGTGTGATCGACGACCAGATCCGTGTCTTCAGACACAACCGCGAGCACTACCAGAAGATCACTGCCAGCCTGCTGCCCATCCTGTCGATGCTGACCTCGGGCGACCTCGGCCGCAGTCTTTCGCCGGATCCCTTCGATCTCGACGACACGCGCCCGATCATGAACTTCGAGAAGATCGAGCGCGGCCGGCATGTGCTGTACATGTGCCTGGACTCGCTGCCCGACCCCTCGGTTGCTTCGGCGATCGGGGCGCTGGCCCTCGCCGACATGGCCGCGCGCGCGGGCATGCGCTACAACCTGGACATCAAGGGCCGCATCACGCTCGTCGTCGACGAGGTGTCCAACGTCATCAACAAGCCGCTGATCGAGATCCTCAACAAGGGAGCCGAGGGCGGCATCCACTCGATCTGCGCGATGCAGACGCTTGCCGACCTCGCCAACCGACTCGGGTCCGAGGACGCAGCCCGCATGGCGCTCGGCAACCTCAACAACCTCTTCGCGCTGCGCACCAAGGATCGCCCGACCCAGGACTTCGTGGTCGAGACGTTCGGCAAGACCGGCATCCACACGATGCGGGTTGGGCGAAACCTCGGCGCGGACACCCACCTCGGCGACTGGAGCAGCGGCCAGTCGGTGCAGATCACCGACGCGATGGAGGAGCGCATCCCGGCCGACATGCTCGGAAAGCTGCCCAACCTGCAGTACTTCGCGCAGGTCTCCGGCGGCCGGCTCATCAAGGGCCGTTTTCCGATCCTCGATCCCGACTTCGACCGGCCCACGCCTCGCCGCAACGGGGACGCCCCATGATCCGCTTTGTGTGGATCGCCGCGCTGGCATGCGTGCTGTGTCTGGTGCTGTACATCCCCTCCGCCGTGCCACCGGAGCGGCTGATGCAGACGGTGCGGTCTGAGCACGACCTCAACACCAGCCTGTGGGGAACGGCAGCGGCCAACCGCATCCTCGAGCGCATGCTGAACCTGCAGGCCAGCGGGCTCAACGTGTCGACGCCACCACCGGAAACCGTGCAGTTGGCCGGCCCCGGGATCAACTCGGCCATGACCTCCGAGTTCGGACAGATGAGCACGCGCCTGTTCGCGTCGCCGTACTTCAAGTCGGTGGATGCGCTGTTCACGCTGGCAACGCTGCGGGCGGCAACGCTCATCCACGTGCTGCCGCTGCTGCTCGTCTTCCTGCTCGTGTGCGCGATCGACGGATTCGCCGTCCGAAGTGTCAGAGCCCGCGAGTTCGCGGCGCACAGCGCCGAGGTCTACACGATGAGTGCGGCCAGCGCCATCGCGCTTCTCTCGCTCGTGCTGGTGGCCATGTTCCTGCCCTTCACGATCAATCCGCTGTACACGATCGCTGCCCTGCTGCTGATGCTGTTCGTCCTCAGCCGAGCCATCGCGAACTACCACGTGATCCGCTGAGATCGGCTCGCGTTCCCTGATGCGGCCCGCCACCGAGCGGGCCGCGTCGCTTGTGCCTCCCCCACATCGCCTTTCTCGCGCCTCTTGAATAGCGACGGTCGAAATCTCGGGGGCCTTCGAGCCGGGTTTCGAGTTGAGCGGTCGCGCCTTGCTTTCTACGCTCACCACCTGAGGTTTCGCATGTCGCGAGCCTCAACGAGGCCCCGCCGATGCAACCCCATGCCGCCCACTCACGAGGACAGTCGATGCCGCATACCGTCGTCGCCGCACAGCCGCCGGCCATCGTGATGACGCGCGTGTGGCTGGTCGAGCACGACTGGCTGCACAGCGTCTACGCCAGCAGCGCGAACCACTCGCCGAGGTTCCGGTTCCCCGACCTGCTGTCCGCGTGCATCGCCTTGGTCCTGGCCAGCAGCGACGCGATGCCCGCCCTGCAGCGCTTTCTCAGCACCGAACTCGGCGCACGCGACGGCGGCACACCGCGGCGTTCGTGCCATGTCTGGCGCCGCCAGTTCGACGACCTCCTTCGCGAGCACCGCGCCGCCTGGAACTCCCACCCGAACCCCAAGTTCGACCTCGACGACATCGCCACCGGCTGCGTGGCCGTGGTGCGCGCCGGACACGATCCCATCGGCCGCGTGCTGCAACAGGCACGCCTGAATTACGCGGCCCGCTCGGCAGCAGAGCGCGACCTGCAGGCCTGATCGATGCGGTACGCACACCCCTCCCTGATCTGGACCGCCCTCGCCGGCGTCTTGATGCCGCTTGCAGCCCGCGCGTGCTGGGACGACGCGGCGGCGCGCTACGGGGTCTCGCCGCATCTGCTGTACGCGGTGGCACGCGCCGAGTCGGACCTCAATCCGTCGGCCGTCAACCTGACCCATCGCGCCCGCACCAAGACCTACGACATCGGGCTCATGCAGATCAACAGCTCCCACCTGCCGACGCTCGCGCGATTCGGCATCGCCGAGCGTGATCTCTACGAGCCCTGCACCAACATCATGGTCGGCGCCTGGCTGCTGGCCGGGCAGTTCTCGCGCCAGGGCGTGAGCTGGGATGCGGTGGGTGCGTACAACGCCGCCTGTACCCAACTCAAGGGCACAGCCTGCCAGCAGGCACGCTCGACCTACGCGTGGCGCGTCTTCCGTCGTCTCCCGACCCAGACCGCCGGTTCACACCATGCCGCTTTGAGCGCGGCGCAGCCTCCCTCCGGATCGAACGCCACCGCGCGCACTGCGCCCTTCATCCTTGCCGCCAGGGTGGCCCCATGAAGCTGCGCCTGACCCGACTTGCGATGGCGACTGGCTTCGCCTTCACGCTGCTGTTGGCGACCGCTTCCTGTTCCCACCAGCCTCACACGGCGGATGCGCCGACGCCGACGATCGCTGCCCAAGTGCGCCCGGCCCCGCTGCGGATCGCGCAGATGAGCTTCGGCCCGAACGCGTACTTCGCGGCGTGTGCCGAGCCGGCGTGCCCCTCGCCCACGCCCAAGACGTTGCCGGGTCCACTCGCGCGACCGGTGGCCGCTGCCGCTAGCGAGGTCGTCGGCCAACCCATTCGTGCGCCGGCAACTTCTGACTCGCCCCCCGTCGACGAGCCTGCCAAGCCGCTGACCGCTTCGGCCTCGCGCGCCCCCAGCGCCGCGGACACGCACATCCTGCTGACGTTCGCGTTCGGGTCCGCCGCGCTGACGACCGAGTCGCGCCAAGTGCTTCGGCGCTCCCTGCGCCTGGCCCGCGAGTCCGACCGCATCGTGATCTCGGGCCGCACCGACAGCGTGGGTCCGGAGGAGTTCAACCAGCAGCTCGCCCTGGCGCGTGCCATGGCCGTGCGCAACTTCATCCGCGACGCCGTGCCGGACCTGCCCAACGTCATCGCCATCGATGCAAAGGGCCGGTGTTGCTTCATCGCGTCCAACGACGACGAAGGCGGTCGCAGCCGCAATCGGCGCGTCGAAGTCGTCTTCACGAGCTCGGGGGTCATGTGATGGATCGCCCCGTCGCACGCCCTGCTCGTACCACCACAGCCAACTCCGCGTCCTCGGGCGCGGGGCCAGCCGCATCCCCGCAGCACAAGCGCAAGCCTCGCCCCGGATGGAAGGCAACGATCGTCCGTAGCGAAAGCTTCGCCGAGCTGCGGCGCATCCAGAAATCCACGAGGGATCCCGTCATCGATCTCAGCTACCTGGCCGACGCCTGCGTCGAGCTGGCGCTGGAACTCGGTGCCGAGCGAATCGTGCAGCGGGCCATCGCCTCGTTCGGTGTCGCCCAAACGACCCCCTGAACTCACCACCTTCATCTGGAGAACGCAATGCAAGCAACCGCCGTACCGACCCTGGCCCTGCCCTCGCGCAAGGTGATGCTGGGCACCGGTCTGATCTTCGCCTTCCTGGCCGGCCTGATGGCGGCAGCCCCCAGTCACGCGCTGGACCTCGTGGCCTTCACCGGCATCGCCGGTCCGCTCGCGGCCGCGCTGGCGCAACTGGCCGCGCTGGCGCCGGGGGTCAAGGCGCTCGTGGGCTTCGTCGGCTTCGTGGTCGCCTTCATCAGCCTGGCCGCGCTGCGCAACTTCGGGCCCGTCCTCTTCTACCTCGGCATGGCCATCTTCGGCGCCGTCGGGCTGACCATCGCCGGCGCGATCCTGGGTGCGGTCATCTGAGCCGGTCGGCAGGGCCACTGAGCAAGGGGAAGCGCCATGCAGTCGGACACCTACATCCCACGACGCCTGGACGACCAGTGGAAGCTCGGCTTCTGGGATGCCGACGTCGCCTTCCCCTTCGTCTTCTTTCTGTTCCTCGGTTGGATGTCCGGCACCAAGTGGGGCTTCGTGCTCTGTGCAGGAGCCGGCTTCTTCCTGAGCCGGTGGATCTCACGCACCAAGGCCGACAAGCACCCCGCGTTCGCGATGCACTGGGCGTACTGGGCGTTGCCGACCAACCCCGCCACCGCGTTGCGTGCCACGCCGCCTTCGCACATCCGACGCATGGTCGGCTGAACCCTGCAGGACCACCCAGCCATGGACTTTGCCCAGCACCAGAACGACCTGCGCGCGCAGCGGCGGGCCAATCGTTTCCTCAGCGCCATCGTGGCCGCCCTGTCGGTGACCGTGCTCCTGTGCCTCATCGTGATCGTGAGCATCGTCGGGTCCGATCGGACCGTGATCGTCCCGCCCACGATCGATCGCACCTTCTGGGTGACGAAGGAGAAGGCGAGTCGCGAGTACCTCGAGGAGATGGCGAGCTACGTGGCCTGGCTGGTCCTGGACGTGACCCCGACCACGGTCGACTGGAAGAAGAACGTGCTGTTGAACTGGGTGGCACCGGACCAGCACGCGGCCATGAAGACCAAGATGGACCTGGAGGCCGAGCGCCTGCGCGGCAACAACGCCGCCACGTTCTTCCTCGTGCAGCAGCTCGCCGCCGACGAGGCCAAGCAGTCCGTGGTCATCACGGGGCGCTTGCGCAGACAGATCAACGGCGCGGACGTCACCGAGCCGGAGACGCGTTCCTACCTGGCGCAGTTCCAGTACGCCGGCGGTCGCGTCCACATCCAGTCGTTCAAGGAGATTCCGTATGCGCAACCTGGCCAGCAAGTTCGCGTCGGCGCTGCTGATCCCAACGGCGCTGCTGCTCGCTGACGCGACACCTGCGTACGCGCTCCAGGTCGTCGAGGCCAGCGACGGTGTCTCCGTCGACGCCGTCCTCTCGCTGAAGGAGCCAACCCGCATTCGCGTCGACGGTGCGCCGATCACCAACGTGTTCGGCAACATCTACTCGACCAACTGCGGTGCGGCCATCACGAGCACGGCGCCGGCTCAGCCCGGTGCGATGCCGGCGCCGGCGGCTGGTGCCGTGAACCCCGCCGGCGAAGTCGTGCTCGAGTGCGATGTCGACAAGGGCGAGATCTACGTCCGCCCGGTCGGCGGGCCCGGCAAGCCGGTCAACCTGTTCGTGTCGACCCAGCAGGCGACCTACACCCTGCTGCTGCGTCGCTCCGACACGCCGGCAGACACCATCGTCATCCGCGACAAGTCGCCACGCTCGGCACGGATGGATTCCGCTGCGGCGTCGCCGTCAGCGCGCACGCCGCAACACGTCAGGGCGCTCAAGGCGATGCTGGTCGCGATGGCCGCGGACCGCGCACCAAACGACATCCGTGTCGACGAGGTGAACCGCCCGATCCAGCTCTGGCAGGAGGCGAAGTTCTCGCTCGTGCGGCAGTACGAGGGTCGCGGCCTGATCGGCGAGCGCTACGTGCTCACCAACGTCTCGAACCTCGACATGGTGCTGGCCGAGCAGGAGTTCGATCGCGAGCGCGGCAACGTGTTGGCCATCTCGATCGAGAACCACAACCTGCGCCCCGGTGAGAGCACCACCGTCTACGTCATCCGCCAGGGGTCCTGACCATGCCCAGCTTCGTCGACAACCTTCGCGAGCGCTGGACCGGCATCGCCGAGCGCATGTCGCCACGTGCACGGCAATGGACAATGGCCGCCTTGATCTCGGGCGGCGGCGTCGCGCTGCTGTGGGCCGTCTTCTCGGCAGGCTCGGGCGACAGTGCCCAGCGCGCGGCGGCCGCTGCCGCGAAGAGCGACGTGCGGCCGACCAACGTCGACCTGATGGCCCCGGGCTCGCAGGTCAAGGACTCCGAAGTCTGGATCGGCAAGGCGGGTAAAGAACTCGAGAGCTACAAGGCCGAACGCGACGAGCAGCGCAAGCTCAACCGCGACCTGAACGACAAGCAGTTGGATCTGCTGCGCCGCCTCGCCGACATGGAAGAGCGGCTCAAGACTCGCCCGGCAGAGGCGGCCCGACCGGCGTCCGCCCCCGGAACACTGGCGCCGCCGTCCACCCCCCCGCTGCCCGGCCCGCCTGATGCCGCGCTGCCCCGTGCGCCGGCAGGGCTTCCCCCGCCACCGCCACCGCCCGTCGCGTATTCGCGCGGTGCGATGCCGCCAGGCGTGCCGGGGACGGCGTCGCCGAGCGGCATCGATGTCGGCGCCGCGCCTGCCGTGCCGCAACTCATGCGCGTGACGCTGGCCCAGCCCGCCAAGGCCGGCGATCCAGCCGAGCCCTCTGGCAAGAAGCCGCGCGAGACGCTGGAGAACTTCCTGCCGGTCAGCTTCACGAAGGGCGTGTTGCTGGGTGGGCTGGATGCGCCCACCGGCGGCCAGGCGCAATCGAATCCGCATCCGGTGCTGATCCGGCTGTCCGACAACTCGGTGCTGCCCAACCGCTTCCGGGCGGAGTACCGGGAGTGCTTCGTCATTGCCGCCGGCTACGGAGACATCAGCTCGGAGCGCGCGTTCCTACGCACCGAACTCCTGTCCTGCGTGCGGCCGAACGGCGACTCGCTGGAAGTGAAGATCCAGGGCTCGGTCTTCGGCGAGGACAGCAAGGTCGGCATGCGCGGCCGACTGGTGACCAAGCAAGGCCAGATGCTGGCGAACGCGCTGCTCGCCGGCGTGGTCAGTGGCATCGGCCAGGGCTTCTCCCAGGCGAACACGACCTACAGCACATCGCCATTGGGATCGGTGGCCACCACGTCCGGTGCCGAGGCCTACCGCGCCGGCATCGGTTCAGGCGTCGGCAAGGCGATGGACCGGCTTGCCCAGTACTACATCAAGCTCGCGGAGCAGACCTTTCCGATCATCGAGATCGACGGTGGCCGCGAGATCGACGTGGTCCTCACCAAGGGTGTGCGCATCGACAACACCGATGCCCCCTCGGCGTCCAACTCCCCCACCTCGCTGCCCGGCCGCACCGAGCCGTCGGAGCGATACCAGAAGGTGACCACCGATGAAGAATGAACCGCTCCTGGTCGGCGCGCTCCTGGCGTTGGCCGTGCAGGCCGTAGCCGCCGGCCCGACAGGTGAAGAAGCTCGCCTGCTCGCCACGCTCAAGCGCACCTATCCCGCGACGACCTTCACCTCGGTCACCGCCAGCGAGGTTCCCGGCCTCTTCGAGGTCTGGATGGGCCCGAACGTGGCCTACGTGTCGCCCAAGAACCCGCGCTACTTCGTCATGGGTCGGCTTCTCGACGCGAAGACGGCGACCGACATCACCGGACCGAAGCTCGCACGAGCCCAAAGCCTTCGACCGCCTGCCGAGACGATGGAGGTGGCCGAGAAGACGATCGATCCCTCGCGGCTGCCACTGCAGGACGCGCTGAAGATCGTCCACGGCACGGGTGCACGCATCCTGTACGCCTTCAGCGATCCGGCCTGTTCGTTCTGCAGGCGACTCGAGCCGGAGCTCGCCCGGCTGACGGATGTGACCGTCTACACCTTCGTGCTGCCCTTCCAGGGACGCCAGCTGCCTCAAGCCGTGCTGTGCTCGGCCGACCCGGTGAAGAGCTGGCAGGCCGTGATGCTCAACGCCGACACCAGCGGGCTGAACGGACAGGCCGATTGCGCCACGGCGTTGGACCGCAACGTGCAACTGGCCCGGCAGCTCGGCGTGAACGGCACGCCGACCATCTTCTACGCCGACGGCACACGCACGACCGGCTACGTTCCCGGCGCCGACATCGAGCGGCGCCTTGCATCGGCGATTGCGAGCGACCTGCCGGCTACGCCGTCGAGAACCGTCACCCAGGTGAGGCCGCAATGAGCAACCGATCCTTCATCGTCCCAACGCTGCTGGCCCTGCTGTCGGGCTGTACGTCGATCACCGGACTGGACGGCGAGTCGAAGTACGCCTGCAAGGCACCCGAAGGCGTCCGCTGCGACTCGCTCTCGGGCAACTACTACAACGCCATCCAGAACAACCTGCCCGTGCAGCGCCGGTCCGCGACGCCTCCGGTGGAAACGGCGCCGCAGTCGGCTCCCCCGCCGGGCGGCGTGCGCGCTGCCCCGGCGATGCTGAACGCCTCCACGCGCCCCTCGGCGAACGACGAAGGCACGGCGTACCAGGCGGCGCCGCTGCGCGCCGCGCCGCGGGTGCTGCGCATGTGGGTCAAAGCCTGGGAGGACGCCGACCGCGACCTCGTCGGCGAGAGCCTGGTCTACGTCCAGGTCGACAACGGCCGCTGGCTCGTCGATCACGTCCAGCGCCAACAGCGCGAGGCCTTCATGCCGATCCGCGCGCCGAAGGCGCCGCCCTCGACGAAGTCGGCCGGCACGCCGCCCGGGCCGAACGGTCCGTCGACGACACCGACCGAAGACGCGCCCTCCCTGACGCAGGCGCTGCGTGCGCTGCAGGGCCGGGCGCCTGCCGCCGATCAATGAACCGAGAAGGCACCTCCATGCTCGAGACCCTTCGCCTCAACCTCTTCGGTGGCGCTGCGTCCGCGGGATCGGGCGACGGCAACGGCCCCGGGTTGTTCTCGTTCGGCCACAAGGACGAATCGCCGGCCGACCAGTTCGCCAGTTGGCTGCCCTACATCTCCTACCTCGACGACGAGCAGCTGTTCGTCAACAAGGACGGTGTCGGGTTCCTGCTCGAGGTCATGCCGCAGAGCGGAGCCGACGACCGGATGGTCGACGTTCTTGTGTCGCTCTACTCGAACTGCCCGCCCGACACGGGCATCCAGTTCCACCTCTTCGCGTCCCCGCACGTCTGCCCACCGCTGCGCCGGTACGCCAACCTGCGCATGGAGGACCGCGACCAGATCCAGAAGGCGCAAACCTTCGGCCGCCCGGCGCGCAACGACAACCTGTACCGCAAGCTCGCACGCCGCCGGTATGCCCACCTGTCCCACGGCGCGCACCACTCGCTCACGCAGGGCTTCCACTACACCATCCGCGACTTCCGCCTGATGGTCAGCGTGTCGGTCAAGGCCGACCCGGCGAACCTGTCCGATCGCGAACGCATCATCGGCCTGCGCGACGGCATGGCGACAACGCTGCGCTCGGCCTCGCTGCCCAATCGTGTCTGCGACGCCGCCGACCTGATCAACTGGTGCTCGCTGTTCGTCAATCCGGACCGCATCGACGCAGCGACCGCACCGGATCTGCACTACGACGACGGGCGCGAACTGCGCGACCAGATCGTCGACCACGACACCATCCAGGACGCGCGCTCCAACGGCCTGCACCTCTGGAAGGAAGGTGCCGGCGACGGACTGGACGTGCGCTTCTTCTCCATCAAGTCCTTCCCCGAGCGCTTCGGCCTGTGGCAGATGGGCGCGCTCGTCGGGGACCTGATGCAGCCGGCCTTGCAGTACAGCTCGCCCTTCCTGCTGACGATGGGCGTGTACATCCTCGACCCCAATGCCACCAAGACCGTTGTCACGGCGAACCACGTGCGCGCCACGCAGAACGCAGGCAGCAAGATGGCCGTGGTCATGCCCGACGTCGCCAAGAAGGCCCGCGACTGGTCGGCGGCAGCCGACGCGATCGATACCGGCGGCGCGCTGGTCAGCATGTACCACCAGCTCGGCCTGTTCTGCCACCCCGCCAAGGTGGCCCAGACCCAGGAGACCGCGAAGGCCATCTGGCGCGCGCGCGGCTTCGAGCTCAACGCCGACGTCTACAAGCATCGGCAGGCCCTGCTCGCCAGCCTGCCGATGACCTTGTCGCCGGCCTTCCACGGCGACCTGCGCAAGATGAAACGCGTGACGCGCAAGACGATGGCCAACGCCATTCACCTAGCGCCGGTGCTCGCCGAGTGGCGCGGCAGCAAGACACCCACTCTGATGTTTGCCGGCCGCCGTGGTCAGTTGCTCACGCTGGACCTGTACGACAACGATGGCAACTACAACGCGGCCGTCATCGGCTCGCCCGGTTCAGGCAAGTCGGTCCTGCTCAACGAGCTCGCCTGGTCCTACCGCGCCATCGGCGCCAAGATCTGGATGCAGGACCTGGGTCGTTCGTTCGAAAAGCTGTGCCGCAAGGCGGACGGCACCTTCATCGAGTTCCGGCCCGACGTCGAGATCTCGCTGAACCCGTTCCCGCTGGTCACCGACATCAACGAGGACATCGACATGCTGCTGCCGGCCATCGCCAAGATGGCCTCGATGAAGCAGCTCGAGGAAGTCCAGATGAAGGCGATCTCGGCCATGCTGCTCAAGCTCTGGGCCAAGTACGGCCAGGACCTCGACATGACGATCCTGCGCGACTCCTTCGTGCCGGGAACGATCGAGGAGCTGGGCATCAAGGAGGACCAGCGTGTCCGAGACCTGGCCGTCATGCTCAACCCCTATGCCAAGGGCGGGCAGTACGCGCGCTTCTTCACCGGCCGCAACACGATCGACTTCTCCAACGACTTCGTCGTCATCGAGAGCGAGGAGCTCAAGCGCAAGCCGGACCTGCAGGCGGTCGTCAACATCATCCTGTTCCACGCGATCACCCGCGAGATGTACCTCACGCGCGATCGCAAGAAGGTCTGGTTCATCGACGAGCTGAAGCAGCAGCTCGGGGACTCCAGCGAGAACGACCTCGTGATGGCGGCGGCCATCGATGAGGCCGCGCGCCGCGCGCGCAAGTACGGCGGCAGCCTGGTGACCGCGACCCAGAACGGCGACGACTACTTCACGTCCGCGCAGATGGAGTCCGCGCTGAAGTGCTCCGACTGGACGTTCCTGTTGCGCCAGAAGCCCGAGTCCATCGAACTGCTCGCCCGTACCGGCCGCTTCTCGATGGACGAGCCGAAGAAGCGGCTGCTGAACTCGCTGCGCATGGAGCCCGGGGTGTTTTCGGAGTGCTACATCACCTCGCCGATCGGGGAGGGGGTGGCCCGCATCATCCTCGATCCGTTCTCGCACCTGCTGTTCAGCAACAAGCTGGACGACAACGCGCCGCTGGACGCGCTGCGCCGGCAGGGCCTGTCGATCGACGACGCGATCACCGAGCTGCTGCGGCGCCGAGGACACGCCGTATGACCAACGTCGCGACCCAGGTCCTGGTGTCGGCGTTCGTGACCGCGGGCGCCCTGCTCGCCTACGACCGCCTCGTCGTCAAGCCCGCGCAGGTCATCGGGATCGTGGACATCGCCGAGGTCTATCGAACCAAGGAGGCCGAGTTCGCTGCCCTTCTGACGGCCAGCAAGACCGACGACGAGCGCCAGCGTGCTTACGCGCAGGCCCAGGCCTTCGGCGACCGTCTGGACCGGGCACTGCGCGAGATGCCTGGGGAATGCCGCTGCACGGTGGTGGTCAAGTCCGCCGTGGCCGGCAGTTGGTCCAACGCGATCGACCTCACGGCCGCTCTCAAGGCCAAGGTCGGCGCCAGGTCGTAGGGACCGCCATGGCGAGCGCCCGCGTCGAACTGGTTCCCTGGCTGCTGCACGGCGCGCGTCAGGTGGTGCGCGACATGCGCCGGCATCGGCTGGTCTTCAGCCTGGTGGGTGCGGTCTGGGTGCTTGCGCTGGTGCGCACGTTCGTGCATCCGGTGCCGGTCGTGCCGCTGCTGTTCAACTGGACGCCGAGCCTGCCCTACACCGTCGCCGTCATCGACTACCGACAGGGCCCGATCGGTCGGGGCGATCTCGTGGTCTACGCGTTCGAGGGACCGGCAGGCGAAGCTGCCTATCCGGGCCTGCGCCACCAGGCGCTGTTCAAGCGCGTGGCTGGCGTGGCCGGCGACGTGATCACGGTCCAGGGCCGCGAGGTCTTCGTCAACGGTCAGCCGGTCGGGCGCGCCAAGACCCATGCGTTCGACCGCCGCGAACTGAGCCCGATCGCACCGACGGTGATCCCGGCAGGCCACCTGTACGTGCAGGGCACCAGCGCCGACAGCTTCGACTCGCGGTACAGCCTGAGCGGGCTGGTGCGGGAGCAGGACGTGAAGTCGCGGGTCATTCCCCTTCTGTGAGGACGTGATGCGAGCGATCTCGATGTTCACGATGCTGTGTCTGGCGGGCACCGTCGGCGCGCAGCCGCAGCGGCTCGATCTGCAGGACGACGTGCCGATCGACACCTACCTGGCGCTGCTGTCCCAGGTGGCGCCGCCGGCGCGCGACGGGGCCGAGGCCTACATGGCGGCGTTCCGCAGCCGCTGTGGTCGCGCCCTCCGCACCGTCGAGCTCCGCCGGGCGTTCGCGCAAGGTGACGGCGACCCCGTGCTGATGGGCATGGTGCGGGCGTCGCACGAGCGGGACACCGCGGCGCTGCAGCGCCTGGGCAGTTCCATCGCGTGCCCGGGGAAGTGAGATGTCCTCGCCCTCCCGCACCGTGTTCTTGCTCGCCATCGCATGGTGCGCCTTCGGTGTGCGGGCCGAGAACCTCGGGACCATCGGGCCGACCTATCCCGTCCTGGAGAAGAACCTCCTCGACGTGATCATGGCCCGGCTGCGCGCCAAGGAGGCCAGCGGCGAGCTCAAGCGACACGAGCAGGAGGCACGGGACCGCGCGGCCTATGCCGTCAACAACCCGAAGCCCGTTGACGGCCTTCGAACGGCCCTCGCGCCGCGCACCTACTACTTCGATCCGAGCTTCACGCTGCAGTCCAACGTGGTCGACGCCACAGGCGCGGTGCTGTTCCCGGCGGGCACACGCAAGAACCCGCTGGAAGTCGTCTCCCTGTCCAAGCACCTGTTGTTCTTCGACGCGCGCGATCCGGGTCAGGTCTCGCGTGCCCGCGAGTTGATCGAGCGCTACCAGGGGAAGGTCAAGCCGATCCTCGTGGGCGGAAGCTACATGGACCTGATGAAGCGGTGGAACAGGCCGGTGTTCTACGACCAGGAAGGCACGCTCGTGCGCAAGTTCGGCATCGCCGCCGTACCTGCGATCGTGTCCCAGGAAGGCCAGCGCCTTCGCATCGACGAGGTGCCCGCGCGATGAACACCCTTCGAAGGCTGCTCACCCTCCTGGCCCTGCTGGCGTGGTCGTCGATGGCCACCGCTGCGGGCATGGCCACCTGCACGGGCAAGTTTCCGAACCCGCTGACCGACATCTGCTGGTCCTGCGTGCTGCCCATCACCATCGGCGGCGCCACCATCGCGAACTTCGGTGGGCAGGAGGACAACGGCGACAACCCGTCGAACCCCATCTGCAGCTGCGGCGTGAACCCCACGATCGGCCTGTCGATCGGCTTCTGGGAGCCGGCCCGACACGTCGAGGCAACGCGCAAGCCGTTCTGCCTGCCGTCGCTCGGCGGCCTCAACCTGGACCCCGGCATCCCCGCTCCGGAGGCCGCCCGCTACACCCGTTCGGAAGGCGACGGGGACGGCGGCTCCTTCTACCAAGCCCACTTCTACACCAACCCGGTGCTGTACTGGCTGGAGGTCGTCGCCGACTTCCCCTGCCTCGAGCGCGGCAGCTTCGACCTCGCCTACCTGACCGAGGTCGACCCGCTGTGGAACGACGACGAGCTGACCCTGATCCTGAATCCGGACGCGGTCCTCTTCGCCAACCCGATCGCGATCGCGGCCTGCGCCGCCGACTGCGTCGCCTCCACCGTCGGCTTCGGTCTGAACACGCTCTTCTGGTGTGCCGGCTGCCAGGGCGGCATCTATCCCCTGGACGGGCAGGTCCAGTACCACATGGGAGGCGTGCGAACAGCGGCCCTGCTCGCACAGCGCCTGACGGCCAAGATGCACCGCGAGTTGATCGCCTGGGGCTGGCATGGCTCGCGGGGTCTGTGCGGGCCCTACTTCGAGCCGATCATGGACAAGGCGTCCTACAAGACGAACCTGACCTACCCGATCCCGTCGACGGACAAGCTCGACGGCAAGTGCTGCCAGCCGTTCGGACGCACCACCGTGCTGTGGGGCGCCGGCAAGGAGTATCCCGTTCGGGGCGAGGACTTCGCCTTCATGCTCTTCCGCAAGAGGAATTGCTGTGTCGGCTACTGAGTCTCGCCGCTGCCTCTTCGCCGTGAGCCTCTTGGCCGCGCTGCTGGTCGTTGTCGCAGTGCCCTGCGCCCGCGCGCAACCCGGCCAGAGTCCCGTCACCGACGCCGACATCGCCCGGGCGACCAGAGGCCAGCCGACGATCACCGACAAGGACATCGACGCGGCGCGGCGCAAGTACCGCATGCCCACCGAGGACGAACTTGCAAGAGTCCCCGTGCCCTCGACTCCACGGATCGACGCCCTGCCCCAGCCCCGCTCGCCGCAACGCATCGATCTCGGGGCCATTGCCCGAGGCTTCGACGAGATGGGCGCTCCCGATCCCACCAAGGCTGCCGTCGCGGCGGGCCCGGCCCTTCTGGTCTTCGTGAGTTTCTCGATGCCCGATGCCGCCCTCGAGCGGCTTGCCGACCAGGCGGCACGCAGCGGGGCTACCTTGCTGCTGCGCGGTCTCGTCGAGGACTCGCTGCCGAAGACCGTGACGCGGGTCCAGCGGGTCATCGGACAGCGCAAGGTCGGCTTCCAGGTGGATCCGCAGGCCTTCGATCGCTTCTCGATCACGGCCACACCCTCCTTCGTGCTGATCAAGGACCGATCGGTCCCGACACCCTGCGCCGCCGGCACCTGTTTCGCGGCCGACAGCTACGCGCTTGCGGCCGGTGACGTGAGCATCGACTACGCCTTGCGCTTCATCCAGCGCAGCACCCCGAAGTTCTCGCGCGACGCCAATCTCTTCCTCGCTCGGATGAAAGGAGGCTGAGCATGAACGTCAAGCGCCTGGTCGTCTGGGTGATGACCCAAGCCCTGCTGGTGACCCAGACGGGCGCGCTCGCCCAGACCTCGCACGATCAGGGCGTCACCGCCGGCCAGGCCGCCAATACGGCGATCCGCGGCATGGTGAACCAGCCGTCCGCCACCAGCGTGGTGCCGGGCTACACGACCACGCCGCCGGAGGCCGCGCTGGCCGGTCGTCCCGCCCTCGGCCCCGACGTCAGCGCCAAGCTTGCTGCCTGCGCCGCGACGCCGAACGATCCGAGCTGCCAGGCGCTGCGCACGGCCATCAACTCGGCCAACACGGCGCGCCCGACGATCTCGCCAAGCGACCCGGCGGTGGCGGCCGCATCGCGCATCGCCCGCAATCCCTCGCTCGATCTGGGTAGCCTAGCGGCCTACTACAGCGGCTGCACAACCACCGACACGACGATCGCGACGCACACGGAGACCCGTGTCTGCGCCCGCTACGTGACGGCCGGCAGCTACAGCTGCTCGAACGCCCTGAATGTCTCGGTCGCGCGCTCGACCAACTGCACCGCCGGCGACTGGTTTGCGCAGGCCTCCTCGGGATCGACTGCCGTCGCGGCCCAGTGCCTGCCGGATCGGCCTGACACCAGCCAGCACTTCCGCGTGACGAGTGCCGGCAATCCGCTTGCGTTCTTCGATGTCGACATGACGACGCCCGTCGTCACGCCGCAGCGGGTGGCTGTCATCGGGACCACCTACAACTGGCCCAGCTTCACCCCAGCGGAACGCGGCGTCTACGTGGCCGACAAGAGCTGCAGCGGCACGACCTGCAGCTTGACCGCCATGATCGCCGACGACCCCGTGGAGTCCTGCACCGGCGGCTGGGACTCGATGACGTGCGTGACAGTCCACCCGTTCATCGACGTGTATGCCGCCTGCCCGGCCGGAACCCAGAGCGGCGACAACCTGCTGACAACCACCTGCGCGTACGGCGGCGACGGCATGGAGTGCACGAGCTCGCCGCTCTCGACAACGACGTGCTACAGCCCGGGGTCGCCCGGCGACACCCAGGCGACCGACGTCACGGGCACCTATGCCGCTGCCTACTGGCGTGCCTCCTCCACCCGCGCCGTGGTGGGCTGGGCTCCCAACCCCGCCTACGGCCCCATCCCTCAGATGCGGCTGTCCTACACCAAGCCCGCGACGCTCAGCACCGCGACGGACACCTGGAACAACCAATGCCCCGGCCTCGCGGCGGACAGTCGTTGCGCGGTGGCCAGCGCACCGGTCTGCGTTGATGGCCCCTCCACCAAGGTGATCGATGGCGTGCCAGTCACGCGGGATTGCTGGCAGTACCAGAGCACCATGAGTTGCAGCGGCACGTTCACGGCCGACCAATGCGCACCGCTGGTCGCGACCGGCTGCACCCCGCTGTCCTCGACGTGTTCCAGGACGAATCCCGCGACGGGAGCGTGCGAGGCCTACCAGGATCAGTACAGCTGCACCGTGCCGAACGAGACCGTGACGCAGGCCACCAACTGCCCTACCAATGTCTTCTGCCTCGGCACCAGTTGCTTCAACACCGCCTACACGAACGACGCGGACTTCGCCCGCACGATGTCGATGCTCGAGGCAACCCGCGAGGCCGGGGTGTACATCGACAGCGACCGGATGCAGGTGTTCAAGGGCGAGGCCAACAGCTGCCGAGACCGCCTGCTCACGAACTGCTGCAACTCCGACGCGTCCGGCCGCGGCATGACCAACCAGAGCGTCTTCGGCGCCGGTTCGCGTCTGGTCTACGACATCCTGATGAACTCGGAGAACCGGCAGTTCGTCTACCAGGGTCTGAGCGCTCTGCTCACTGGCGCCGGCTTCAGCGGCTCGTTCACCAGCTACGGCGTGACGATCGCCGTCAATGGCACCGCGCTGCCTGCCGGCTCAACCGTGCTGTACTCGTCCAGCACGGTGGCGGGCGAGGGCTTCGTGATCGCAGTCGATCCCTGGACCCTGGTGATCGCCGCCGTCATCTACATCGTTCTCTCGCTGACCTCGTGCAACGAGAACGAGGCCTTCCTCGCTCTGAAGGAAGGCGCTGGCCTGTGCCACAGCATCGGCAGCTACTGCTCCTCGTGCATCCGCATCCTTGGCTCGTGTGTGTCCTGCATCGAGCACACGACCGGCAAGTGCTGCTTCAACTCGATGCTCGCGCGCATCGTCAACGAACAGGGGCGCGGCCAGATCGCCAAAGGGTGGGGAAGTGCCCAGAGTCCTGACTGCTCCGGCTTCACCATCGCCCAGTTGCAGTCGCTCGACTTCGCCCGCATGGACCTGAGCGAGTTCTACGCCTCGCTAGTTGCGAAGAGCCCGAACCTCGCCGCGATCCAGAACAACAACGGCGCGAGGGTTCCCAACTGCTACTTCGGCCAAGGGAAATGTCAATGAAGCTGCTGCGCGCGCTCATCTTCCTGCCGTTCGCGACACCGCTGCACGGCCAGGCCCAGGTCGCCGATGCCGGGCGGCTACCCGTCGCCGACGTACGGGTGTTGATGGTTGCAGCCATTGACTCGCCGTCGGGGACCGCCCAGGGCCTCCTGACCGGCAAGGACGCCGAGAGCATCACGCGCCACTTCAAGGCCTCCGGCCCCATCCTGATCGACGTCACCACGCTCAAGCGTTACGCGCAGGCCGGCTGCAGCCGGCTCAACGTGAGCTTCAGCCAGGAGGGCGTCCAGCTGGCCGGGCAGCAGGGTGCGAAGCGCCACTCCGTCGACTTCGGCATCAACTTCTGCCGCGACGGTCAGCCGCCAAGGTCCCTGTCCTGAGGAACGCGCCATGTGCATCGTCAGACCGCTCGCGGTGCTTGCCGCCATCGCCGCGCTCATCGTGGCCAGCGCTGCGCAGGCACAAGGCGAGCCCCCGCCCGCAGCAGCATCCGCCACGCCTTCACCTGCCTCACGCGCGCCGTTCTGGGACGACGCACGGCGGGGCTGGCACTTCTACGAGGATCCGGAGTCGGAGGTCACGCTGGCGCCTCCGCCAAAACCGGCCCCGGTCAGGGCTGAGCCGCGGCGGCGCGACACCCGGGCGCCGGAGCTCATCGAGTTCGAGCAACTGCAGAAGCGTCTGGAGGAGTACCGCAACATCGCGATCATCCGGCCGAGCGAGGACAACGTCCGTCGCTACATGCAGCTCGAGGCGCAGGTCGTACGCCAGGCCAGCTACTTCTCTGACGTCGCCCAGCGGGTCGCCTGGGCAACCCCCGAACTGGACATGACGCTGCAAGGGCGGCCCGTGAACTCGCAGGCCATCGAGGTGTTCGACCGCGAGCAGTCCAACAGCCGCGCGCAGTCCCTGGCGGATCTGGCGCGCACCCATGTGCTGTTCTTCTTCTTCCGGTCGGACTGCCCGTACTGCCACGCCTTCGCACCGACGCTGGAGGCGTTCAGTGCTCGCTTTGGGGTCCAGGTCGTGCCGATCAGCGTGGACGGCAAGGGGCTGCCGAACTTCCCCAGCTTCCGCCGCGACAACGGCATCGCCCGCACCCTGCAGGTCACGCAGGTGCCGGCCGTCTACCTGGCCGAACCCTTCACCGGAAAGATCACGCCGATCGGATTCGGCGTCCTCTCCGAGTCCCAACTGCTCGAGCGCATCGCCACGGTCGCCGCACCCGGCGCAGACGCGTACGCGCCGTCCATCACCCGCCGGGTCAACCTGCAATAGGGAGCCGCCATGGCTGCACGCCTCCTGCTCCGCCAGTTGGTTTCCGTCCTCGTCGCCTACGCGCTCGCGTTCGCGGCGCCGCTCAGTTACGCCGGGGACCTCAACGCCGAGGTCAACAACATGTTCAACAACCTTGGCGCGATCGGCAACTACACGGCGCCGGGGGCCTTCAAGGGACAGACTTTCAACACCTACACCGGCGGCAACCTCTACCTGCGCTCGCCCAACAAGACCTACCAGCTCGCGGCCATCCAGTTCCCGACGGCCAAGGGCGGCTGCGGCGGCATCGACCTCTTCGGCGGATCGTTCTCGCACATCTCCGCCACCGAGTTCCGGAACATGCTGCGCAACATCACCGCGGCGCTGCCGGGGATCGCCTTCCAGCTGGCCCTCGAGGCGGTCTCGCCTCTGCTTGGCGGGCTCACCAAGTGGGCCAAGGGCCTCGAGACCTGGATCAACAACGCCCGCATCAACTCCTGCGAGACAGCGACCGCGCTGGTCTCGTCCGCCGCCGAAGCCGTAGGCTACGACTCACACCGTGCGTGCGCCAAGCTTGCCATGCAGATGGGCCTGGAAACCGACATCGACTCCGCCATGCGGCGATGCGCGTCCGACAGCCCTTCCATCCTGGCATCGGCACGCACCAGCGCGGACGCCAACATCGCTGCCCAGGCCCCCTTCGTGGGCAACTTCACCTGGCGCGCGCTCAAGAGCATCGACACGCTGGACGACCCCGCGCGCGAGCTGGTGATGAGCATCGTTGGCGCGGTGATCTTTCCGGCGGAGACCGCCAACCGCGACCCCGAGTACGTCGGCCCGAGCATCACGACGGTCGCGCAACTGCTCTATGGCCAGTCCGACGCCGCCGGCGGCAACATCAACCTGCAGCTGCTCCGGTGCAACAACTACACCGACTGCGACGCCATCACCCGCGACAACACCTACGTGCATCAGCCGCTCACCAAGAAGGTGTCGGACATCATGCAGGCCATCTCCGACAACATCCGCACTCGGACGGCGATCCCGAACAACTCGGCGGCAGTCGGATTCGTCAACAGCACCAGCATCCCCGTGTGGCGCATGCTGTCCATCGGCAACACCATCCCTGGCTCCGGGCTCGCCGACATGATGATCGGCAACTATCGCGAGGTCATCGCAGCCGACTACGCCTTCACCTTCCTCAATCAATTCGCCAACGTCGCCATTTCTGCGCTCACGAAGCAGCATCGGCTAAGCGAACGGCAGCGCAGCTTGGCCAACCAGCAACGCGAAGACGTTCAGAAGTTCATGGCGCTGCTGCAGCAGGAACAGGCCACGCTCTACCGAAAGGTGACCGCTGTCTCGACTGTGGCAACCGACATGGAGCGCCTCGAGCGCAACCTCAGATCGAGCATGTCCCTGCACGCGCTCGACATGCTGGGCTACTCCAGTCGAGGCAGCAAGTAGCCCGCGCCGAGGACAAGAGGAACCGTCATGTGGGAGATCTTCGCGTATCACAACAGCGATGCGTTGGCGGGCATCTTCAACGCTATCGCCGCCATCATGGCCTCGGGGACTTACCTGAGCGCCATTGCCGCGGTCGCGTTCTGCGGCTTCGTCGCTGCCATGGTGGCCTACATGTTCCAGCCCGAGAAGCTCGTCGGCTGGCGGTGGCTTGCATCGGTGGTGCTGATCTATGGCGTGCTCTTCGTTCCTCGCGTCACGGTGGCGGTGGTGGACAAGACGGGGGGCACGGCCAACCGGGTCATCGCAAACGTGCCTTTCGGGATGGCAGCCCTTGGCGGCCTCACCAGCACCATCGGGAACAGCATCACGGAGCTTTTCGAGACCGCCTTCCAGACTCTGCCTGGTCCGGCTTCGTTGCCGGGTGAACTCTCGTACCAGCAGAACGGACTCATGTTCGGGAGCCGTCTCATCCAGGAGACTCGAAGCATCTCGATTCCCGACCCCGCGGTGTTGAACGACATCCTCAACTTCGCCAACAACTGCACCGCCTACGACATCGCCGACGGCACGATCTCGGCCACGGCCTTTTCGACCTCCGACAACCTATGGGCGGCGATGGCCGCAACCAATCCCGCGCGGTTCACGGTCATCACGGCTGGTGCAGGGGTCACCACAACGACCTGCGACGCCGCGTATGCTTCGATCGCTGGTCGCCTGCCCGCTCAGGTCAATGGGCTGATTGCGCGGCTGGGCCAGCGGCTGAACCCCGACCTCTCTGCTGCAGCGGCTCAGGCAGCCGTGCTCAACCAAATTCCTCAGGCCTACATCCGTTCTCAAATCGCGGGAGCAGCAGCGACGGCCGCCGACCTGATCCGGCAGAACGCCATCGTGAATGCGATCAACGATGCAGGCGAAATGGGCTGTCAGCGCATCAACGATCCGGCGTGCATGATGCTTGCCACGGGTCGTGCGCAGGCGGTTGCGGCGCAGAATGCCTCCTGGATCAACGGGGCGAAGATTTCGTCGCAGGCGCTACCCGTGGTGCGCAACGTGGCCGAGGCGATGTGCTACGCGGTCTTTCCGCTGGTGGTGCTGCTGCTGTTCCTCTCGAGCGGGCGCACAACGATCCTGATCCTCTCGGGGTACGCCATCGCCCTCGTGTCGATCCAACTGTGGCCGCCGCTGTTTGCGATCCTCAACTACATGGCCACGCTCTACGGTCAACTTGACCAGGCCGCTGCGGCCGAGATTGGCGGCGGGGTGAAGGCTCTGTCGCTGCAGACCGCATCGCCGATCTACTCCAACTCCGTGTCGGCGCAGGCGGTGGTCTCGTACTTGATCATCGGCATCCCGATGCTTGCCTGGTCGCTTGCCAACCGCATGGTCAATTTCGGGTCTGCGGTCATGGGTGGACTGCAGGGCCTTCAGGCCGCTTCCATGTCAGGAAACGCGTCCGCCGCAGCGGCGACTGGCAATGCGAGCATGGGCAATGTGTCCATGGATCAGCGGACGATCAGCCCGTCGACGTCGAACCCTTGGGTCAGTCGGGAGCAGGACCTCGACGGCAACTGGGTCACGACCACAGCCAGCGGAACTCAGGCGACGTCCTACCTACGCAACGAGAGCGCCACCTCCCGTGTTGTGTCGTCGCGAGTTACCCAGTCGTCGGTTCAGGAGGCTTCCCGGTCTGTCGAAGCGGCGCGCACAGATGCGTTGGCAGCGTCGAGTGATCTCTCGTCGGCCTTGGTTGACACGATGTCTCGCGGAGCTGGCCGGTACCGCTCGACCGTGCGGAACGACGGTCAGTCCGTCAGTTCGAGCAACGAGCTTGGTGCGACGGCTGAGCGCTTGCGCGTAGCAAGCGAAGCGGTTGCGAAAACCACTGGCTTGAGCGCCCAGCAGGTTGCCAACATTGCGTTCCAACTCTCGGGCGGAGTAGGAACACCCGGGATCAGCCCTATCAAGGCAAGCGCAGGGGGCAGCGTCGGCAAGACCTATACGAGCACGTTGAACGATGCGGAGACAAAGGTTGCGAACGAGCTGTCAGCAGATCAGCTCAGGGAGTTCAAGTCGTTCGCCGAGCGCGCCACCCGCGATCAGTCCTTCGTGCGTGGACTCGGTACCGACCAGCGCGAAGGCACCGAGCTTGCTTCGCGCCTCTCCACTGCCGTCACCCGCTCGGAGAACGCTCAGTCCACGCTCGCGGACCGCACCGCCGTCGCCGAGCGCCTTTCCAGGGCATACGAAACAGGTGAAGTGCTTTCGATCGACCTCGCCCAGTTGCCGGCGAACTCCGACTTCATCGCCCGCTACAACCGCCTCGCGGCTGAATACGGCTCCGATAGCCTGGCTCTTCAAGCGGCCATGGCCAGTGAACTCGCCTCCCGAGCGCTTCCTCCCACAAGGACCGCCTCTGGGACCGCACTTCCCAGCACGTTCTCCGAGGTCCGAACGGTAAACCGCACAAACAATGCGGACCCGATCTTCGCGAAAGAAAAAGTCACATCCGTCGATGCGGCAAACGATCGCACCGTTGGAACACGAATCGGAACTTCACCTCTGACACCACCCTCCGTCCCGGCACGGCTAGATCAAGTACGCGATGACGTCGATGCCCAGGCGCGCGACGCAAATGCTCGACCGACACAGGCTTCAACGTTCGAGAAGCGCAACGAAATCATTCGCAACCCAGATGGGACAGTGTCAACCCGTCGCTCGCAAGTGCTGCGGGACGCCAGACAACTTCGTGATGACGCGGCAGCACTTGCCGAGAACGCCCGAGAGGTCATCGAAGACGGACCCGAGGCGGCACTTCGATCCGCCGAAGAGGCACGCAAGCGTCAGGCAGATTCTCCGCGGGAGAAGGCGATCGATGCCACGCCCGAGGTCCCCACCCTGATGCCCAGGGGCGGCCGCCGCAAATAGCATTCGCGCAACCTAGTCCGCTAGAAGCGACCGTTCGCTCCTGGCCGAGGATGGTTCTCTAGGTCAAGAGCATCCCCAGGATACCGCTGCACACCAAGCTCGTCAGTGAAGGGATCCGGCACCCTTTGCTGGGGGACGGCGACATCTTGGTTTGCCCCGGCGAACATAGCAACAGCAGCAGCTATGCCACCGAAGATGATCCAGAAAAATGCGATGAGAAAGGCGCCTCGCTCAGACACCGTCGATGCGGCGAGGCCGCCGACGACAACGAACGCAACCATCGCAAACTTGGCCTTCGCCACCTTCATCACCCCAGCTGAAACAATCAGCGACACGGCGCCCACGCGGGCTCTACGCCTGTGTTCATATACTGCCCGGGAGATGCCGTCAAGGGAGCAGCCGTGAACGCCTGTGGATCCCGCTTGTTGAGCCTCGCCGTGGCCCTGGCCACTTGCTTCGCCGTCGGGTCTGCGGAGGCGGTTGCACTCCGTCCGAACAAGGCCACTGACGACTCAGTGTGCGATCTCGCTCACGACACGAATCTGTTCCTGGGCTCGAGGACGTTTGTACCGTCTGCCGCATCGAAGAAGGATCAGATTGACGCTTTCTTCCGCTTGGCCGCAACGTTTGTCGCGACCAAGTGTAGGAACGGCCAGCTTCTAATCGTCCAAGGCGCGACCGCCAGCAGCATCGATGTTCAATCGCTCACCGAGGTGGCGAACTCCTCGTGCCCGGTCGCCAGTGTCACGCGCTCTGAGGTGAGGCTACCGCTCGGCGATGTCACCCAGGCTGGCTTCGAACTCCGGTGCACGATCCTCAAGCACGACGAACTCGTGACCAAGTTGAACGAGTTGGAAAGGACCGACTCAATGGACGCGCTCAAAGCTCGTCTTGCCTCAGCAGCGCAGCAAGGTGACCGCGGACCCTCCAAGACAGACATGACTTCGGAATCCAAGAAGGACTGCGGGAAGATGACTCTGGCCTCGGTCCTCCAAGGTGGCTCCTGCAAGTAGACCAGCTCGCCACTGAACTCTGATGCGGCATCGCCCTCAGGCGCCCCGCCGCCGATTTCGACGGGGTCTTGAACCGGCCTTTCGAGTGGAAGCCAATCACGAGGCGCTCTATCTTCGTGTTTCCGGCACTGGTCGTCCGGCACGGAGCGCGCGATGTCCACCACCCCCATCGAACCGCCGCCCTCTCGGGACGGTCACAGCGAGGCGACGAGCTTCCCAGCCGTGGTTCTCGAAGTGCTCCGAGAGATGCGGGAGCAACGCGATTCCTTCGAGCGGTCAGCGGCACTAGCCGCCAAGGAGCGCAAGTCCGAGCGACGCTGGCGCAACCTGTTCCAGGCCATGTTCTTCGGGGCGCCTGTGCTCCTCGGGGTGCTGTACTTCCTCTTCTTCCTGAGCTCGACGGGGTTCCGCTGGGGCCCCTTCGGCAATGTCGTCGGCATCGTTCGCATCGAAGGCCCCATCGGGTCGACGGAACGCGCCTCCGCCGAGAACATCATCCCGATCCTCGAGAAGGCCTTCGGCAACCCGAACGTGAAGGGCGTCGTCCTGCACATCGATAGCCCCGGCGGCGCGCCAGTCGAAGCCGAGCGGATCTCCTCTGCCATCAACTCCCTCAAGGCCAAGCATCGCAAAGAGGTGGTCGCCGTCATCAACAACCTCGGCGCGAGTGCCGCCTACATGGTCGCCTTGAATGCCGACAAGATCATCGCGGCCAAGTACTCGTTCGTCGGCTCGATCGGCGCCATCATGGCTCCGTGGCAACTGGACAAGGCCATCGCAAAGGTCGACGTGGCGCAGCGGGTCTACGCCTCGGGCAAGCTCAAGGCCTTCCTCAACCCGTTCACGCCGGTGTCCCCGGAGGTCGATCGCAAGGCGCAGCAACTGGTCGACCAGATGGGCGGGTTCTTCCTCGCCGAGGTGAAGGCCCGCAGAGGGCAGGCGCTAAAAGCCAACATCGACTTCGGCACCGGCGAAGTGTGGCCGGGGCCCGAAGCGAAGGAAATCGGCCTGGTCGACGCGGTAGCCACCGTCGACGACTACGTGGCAGTCCACTGGGGTCTCAAGCCCTACGACTACGGCCCCAGCACAGACACCGCCCCGTTTCTCACGAGGTCCCTGCAGGATGCCCTCGCGGGCGCGGTCAAGCGACTCGCGCTCTCCGGCCCGGTCGTGCAGTAGCGCTGACGTCCGCCCTCCTTCGCGGTGCGGCCGCGCTGCACTCGATGGTCAGCTCCGCGCGCCGGGGCTCTCGTTCAGATCCCACGCGGTTCCCTGCCACTTCGAGATTCGGCCCTCCGCGCCGCAGGCCGGACAGGCCCACACGATGGCCTGATCCATGGCCCGCGCGGCGGTGACCGCGCTCTTCCGACACTTGAAGCACGCCGGCGCCGGCGACTCGTTGTCCGCTCCCGCGGTCGCGTGTGCGACCACATCGACGAGAAATTGAGCCAAGGTGCGGGCCGGCCCCTTAACCGGCGCGAGCGCGCCCGAGGCGTCGAGGACGTGTGTCAGGTCGGTGATGTGCATCGGCGGTTCACAGGATCCATCGAGTCTTGGCAACGGGGGACGCCGGCCGCTGTTCGCGCCGGCGACCGGTCGGCATTGTCGATGCCTTGCGACCACAAACGCGTGCAGCACCCACGGATGTAGTTCACGCTTCGCTCGAGGCCGATGGAACTGGCCTGCAGCGCGGCAATTTCGGCTAAACGATACCCGCGCCGATCGTTCGTTAGAAATCAGCTTCTTGGCATCAAGCGGCCGCCGTAGTGTGGAGCTGCGAGACGCCAAAGTCGCTGTTGTCCAGGATTCGGGCGGCATTTTCTGCACCCATGCACCTTCACCTTGCCCGAGCAGTCCGGACTGAACGCCTTGCGGCCGGCCGAAGGCGTCACGCAGCACTACCGCGCGTACCGCGCCGCAGGCGCGTCAGCTTCGCGACTTTGATGCGAAAACCCACCAACTGCTCGGAGACGTTGAAGTGCCTTCCGATCGCGCCGACGTCCATCCCGCCCGCCAACATCTCGCGCAGCGATCCATAGGGCACCAGGGCAGCTGCGCCGCTGCCGTAGGCTTCGCTCTCCTTGCCACTGTCAAAGTCCCTTCCGCCGGCGCCATCGGAGTGCAGTCGGATCTTCGTCGGAGGGTGTCCCAGCCAGAGATGGAAGAACTCCTCCATCAGGGTCGCCCGTACACGGGTCTCCGAGTGGAATCCGTTGTAGACGACCAAGTGATCGCCCTCAGGCAGCGGTATGCACATCCCCGACCACCGAGTCTGACGTGAGCCCGAGAAGTGGCGCTCCTGCTCGTCGGGTGCTCCAAGATCCGTGTGCGGCACGACATCCAGCACACTGTCCAGGAGTTCGAACGCCGCCATGTGATCCAAGGGTTCATCGCCCCGCAGGCGCAGCTCGTGCCGCACGTCCAGCGCGTTGTGCTCGTGCTCCCAACGCGTCGGATTGGGAGGCAGAAGCCCCTTGCCCTTGCGACTACTTCTGAGATCGAACCTTTTTCGCATGGTTGTAGCCTGCCCTGACCATCGCCACGAGTGCCTCCACGTCGGGGCCTTCGAGACCAGGCAAGGCACGCAAGTGGACTTCCACGTCCGCAATCGTCGACCCCTTTTCACGCACGGGCGCAGCCGATAGATCGGACAGCGAGGTGCCTGCCCAGTCGGCTGCCTTGCTGACGTTCGCCAGGTCGGGCGTCGTCGTGCTCGCCGAGCCCTGCAGGAGCCTGCTGAGGGTGGCTGCCCCCAGCCCCATTTCTGTGGCAGCTGCCCGCACCGACAGCTCACGAAGCTGCATCTTCGAACGTAGTCGGATGGCGAGTTGGTCGAGGTTGAATTCGTGCGGCATGCCTGTCTCCTGGAGGGGCGGGAAATCCGTCGAACGACCGCAGCCCGGCCTCTCGAGCTCCCGGGGCTTTCGGGGGCGCAACGGACGGCATTGAACGCGATGCAGTGTCGGCGGGCTGAAGCAACGCATCGGCAGGGGTGCGTGAGAGCGAGTGCGCAGCCCGATACGGCGCGCCGCATGCGTCGCCACCGCAACCAGACACCACGCACCCCGGCCGCAACGGTCGGTGCTTGACACGGAGGCAATGGTGCTCCACACTTGAATCAGTGCATCACGGCTGGCGCAGTTCTCATAGGGATTGTTCCACGAATGACGCATTGCATCAAGCGCCTGCGGCGGCGCTGTTCCGTTGGCCAAAGGAGCCAGTCATGAACGATCTGTCGTTGGAATTGGAACTCGAGGGCAACACCGCCACCACGGTGCTGCAGGTGCCTCCCAACCTGGATGCCATCGCGGCGGCGGCGCGTGCGCACGTCCCGGGCGCCGACGCGCTGCACTTGTTCGAAAAGGACAGCGACGAGGAGCTCGCGAGCGTCGAAGGCCGCCGCGCGATCGCGATCGTGGCTCACCGCTGCAAGCAGCTCGCCGTGAAGGTGGACTTCAACGGCGGTTCGCACACCGAGCGTTTCCCGCCATCGGCGACGGTCGGGAAGGTTCTGCGCTGGGCGACCGGCAAGCGCGGCTTCAACCTCGACGACGATGCCCGGCCCAAGGCAAACCTCATCGTGCGCGGTACCGAGCAGCCGCTGCCCAAAGACGCGCCCATCGGGCGCTACGCGATCGCCGGCACGTGCAACGTCGAACTTGACCTGACCCTGAAGGACTTCACCAATGGCTGATGAGACCTCCCCGCCGGCGCGCACCTTGATCGCGCAGATCAACTCGGTGTCGGTCCAGCGCGGCATCGAAGAAGGTCGGTGGCTGATCCAGGCACTGGACTTTCCCGACCTGCACGTCCGCATCATCGCGACGGATCCCGAGACGCGTACGCAGGCGCAGGCGGACTTCCATTTGCTGTGCGACGACTTCCCTGCGCTGGGCCCCTTCGTCGAACGGTGGGACTTCGCCTCCGGCACGCGCCCTGCGCCGCCGGCGGGCGGCCAGGCGTCGCCGGGCTACGTCGATGCGCTGAAGGACTGGAATGAGCAGCCGACGCAGCATGGCGGCGTCTACCGGGCCTGGCAGCGCTACGCCTCGCGTCACAACGGGTGGGCCGCCAAGCGACCCGACGAGGCCTGGCATCCCGGGCGCCACATCGCCTTCATCCTGGAGCGACTCCATGACCTCGTGGCTGAACAAGCTGTTTGGCTGGCTGTCCGCAAAGCGGCCTAGCCTCACTTGCGATGCCGACGTGTGGCGCGACGGTACCGCGGAACTGAACCGCCGCACGCTGGACGGACGCCGCGAGAGCGGCGCCTTTCTGATCGGCCGCCGACGCGGAAGCGCGTGCCACATCGAAGAGTTCGTGTTCTACGACGACCTCGATCCGCACGCGCTCGCCACCGGAATCGTGCACTTCGACGGCAACAAGTTCACCAAGCTCTGGGACATCTGCCGTTCGCGCGGGCTCAGCGTCGTGGCCGATGTCCACGTCCACCCCGGCGGCTACGAGCAAAGCGCTTCCGACCAGGACGAGCCCGCCATCCCGTGCGCGGGGCACATCGCGATCATCCTCCCGCACTTCGCCAGGCGGTCGGTCGAGCCGGGTGGCATCGGTCTGTATCGGTACCTCGGCAACAAGCGCTGGCGAGACCACACCCAAAGCGGCCGCAACTTCTTCAGGCTGATTCGACCATGAGCACTCTGCACCTCGAACACTCGCGGGTCACGAAGGCGTTGACCGACAACTCCGACATCGACTTCGCCGAAGCCGAGCGGCGCCTGCGCGCGACCCACGTTGTCGTGCTCACCGAGGGGGCTGACCTGTCAAGCCCCGCGGCCCTGTGGTGCGTGCTGACCGCGCTGAACGCGAGCAGGCGGACGTTCGGCTCTGCGACGCTGGTCCTGACGTTCGACGTCCCGCTGCAGCGCGCACTGCCCGGCGCCATCACGCTGGCCATGGCAGCGCGGCTGATGGGCGCGACCGTGGTGCGTTCAGTACCGGAGCATGCGACCCACGTCATCTGCGTGGGCACCGCGCTGGAATCCGCGGCGTTCTGCGTGCGCTGCTGGTGGAACGGCTGGTTGGCCGGCATTCGGCCGTCCTGGGATCCGGCGCCGGCGCAAGCAGCATGGAACCCGCTGGCCGGCATTGTCGCCGCCGCGATCGCGGTGCGCGAGGTGTTCGCGAATGTGCGTGGCATCCGCTCGTCGCCGCGCGCGACGACCCTGTCGCTGTGGGAGCCATGGTGCGACCCCGGCGCTGCGTCCCCGGGGCCCCACGTGGTTCACGGCATCCGCGCGCTGTGGCTGATCGGCCTCGGACACCTGGGACAGGGCATCGGTTGGTCGCTGTCGGCCTTGCCGATGGCCGGGCGGATCGCGCTGCAGGACGATCAAGTCGCCGGCATCGAGAACGAGGCGACCGGATTGGTCACTTGGTCGACGGACGTCGGACGGCGCAAGACACGCATCGCGGCAGGCTGGCTCGAGCACTTCGGGTGGGAGACGGATCTAATCGAGCGTCGGTTCGGTGCTGACACCTCGGCCTCGATCACCGACCCGCCGGTTGTGGTGACGGCCCTCGACAGTCCCGCGCCACGCCAGCACGTGCACGCGGCCAGCTTCGCCTACATGGTCGACATCGGCGTGGGCCACGGTCCGGTCGACTTCGAGTCGGGGCAGTTGCGCGTGTTCGCGCGCGGCGACCCCGCCAACTGGCAGGCTGCAGCAGGCTCCAAGAACATCGATCGACTGCTGCAGCGACCGGCCTATGAGCAAGTGGCATCCAAGGATCGATGCGGCGCTTTCGAGCTCGCCGACGCGAGCGTGGCGGTGCCGTTCGTGGGAGCCGCGATGGGTGCGCTCGCAGTCGCGCAGCTGGCGCGCCTCGGGGCGATGGAGCCGGCGATCCGGCTCATGCAGATCGAACTCGGAGCGCCGGACATGGCGTCCTGCGGCGCGATGGCTGCGGCGCCGCTCGGAAACCTCGGCACAGTGGAAATGGATCTTCGCGGTGCCTGCACCCGCCTGTGAAGTGTCAGCGCTTCTTGCGATGCGTGGGCACGATAGGGATGGAGATCCCCGTCCCCTTGATCGGATCCCCAACGAGACGGCGCACATCGGCGATCAGGTAGCTTCCGCTGCGGGCTAGGTTCGCTTCCATGCTCGTGACCACTTCCTTCAGCGTTCGCTGGTCGACTGCCCTTCTGACGTTCGCCTTGTTCATGAGAAGTCTCCGTCTTCGATCGCCGCGTCCCACGGCTTGTGCCGGACCCATCGGAACCGTCTGTCGGAGGTGATCACGGCGATCTCGATCGGCCCCCCGCACACTTGGGCACCGGTCGAAAACTTCATCGCCTTGATCGTGCAGTAGATCGCCGAATGGACATAGTCGATCGCATCGCGCATCGGCAACCGGGCCCGCGGCTGCAGCCCGTGCGCTGCCAACAGGTCGGCCAGATCCTCCGGAGTTCCGCTCCACTTGCCGGAGGCCAGAAGCGCATCGATGAATGGCTGGTCCACGCCGTATCGCAGGCGATTCATCACGTTGGGCATGCCCCATAGCTGCAGCTCGTTGAGAACCGGCTTGGTAACGCTGGGGACAAGCTCGGTGGCCTTGAAAGTGATGATACGGGCGTCAGGAACACGTTCGGGCATGCAATGCCCGGCAACGCAGAAGCCCACAGCGTTCGCGTCTACGCGATCGCGCAGCTTTGCATCGTCTTTGCCTTTGCCACCGGCTCGGCGTCCTGCCTTGCTCAGCGCCTTGCGCAGGTCGACCACGGGCTGGTGCGCGTCGTAGAGGGGCTGGAACAAGCGCACCCATCGCGTTGCCACGTCGTCGATCGAAGGTGGAGGGTCTCGGGCTAGGTCGTCGCCGAGCAACGCCACGAGCCGGCGGTAGCTGACGTCGCCGATGTGCCCGACGCCCCAGGTCAGCAACCCGAACGTCGAGCCCTCGCCGATCTCGAACAGCTTCTGCGCGAAGTTGAAGTAGTGCAGGTGCTCGTCGCCGAGAAACGAGGATGTGCTGTCCGCACCGAGCACGATGCCCTCCTGCGTGACGTACAAGCCGGCAATGGTCACCTTCTGCCCTCCCCGGGGTCTGTTCGGCCGGCGTGATGTGCCTGTCGCGCCAGTCGTGTTTGGGGCGGCATTCTCGTCTCGCGTCCGGCACGACACAAGTGGCGGATTCCTCTTCGATGCCGCGTCGGCGACCTGAGCCACCACCTCATGTGCCAAACGCCTCCCTCATCTGCCGCGCCCGCCGCGCCTGATCCGCATGCGGGTACACCGACGTGGTGGACACCGAGGCATGCCGAAGGTTGTCGCGCACGGTCGTGAGCTCATCGCCGGCTTCAGGGTTGCTGCGGGGCGCATGCGTGTGCCCCAGCCGGTGCGGCGTGGTGAGCCGCAGCTTCTGCGCCGTCCCGGGAACGGTCAAGTGAAGCTGTTCCGCCGTGTGCCTCGAAGAAGCGCCGGAATACCGCCCAGGATGCCGCCCTTGCCCTCGAGCGGCCTACGCGGTCTCGGCGTCACCCCAGCTCGACGCGACGATCACGCGGGTCAACCTCCTGGCGGTCAAGGCGGAGTTCCTGAAGTCGGACCTGAGCCTGGGGCTCGCCGCGATTCGCGCGGGCGCTCAACTGCCTCGGCGTCGTCCAGTTGATCGCCGCCAGTTGCATGAGAGCGGACTTCCACGACGACAGTGTCCGCATCAAGGTGACCGCCGTGCGCGCGTTCGGCGCGACCCACGTCCGGCTGAGCGCGCCGGAGCGCACGCTGCGGCCGACGGCGCCGTTGGAAGACACGTGCCGCCGGCTCGGGATCGAGGTCCTGACGGTCAAGTGTGGCGGCGGTCGGTGCGGTCTTGTCACGCGGCCGGAGGCGCGCCGTCTTGTGCAGGCGCATCGAACGCAGCGTCCCTCTCCTGGCCATCGTTCGCCAGCATCATGTTCCAGGTGAACGAACTGTACGGATGGAATTCGGGCAGCAGGCTTTGGACCTGGCCGTCGGCGAAGAAGTGATGGGCGATCCCGGGGAACATGTGCGGGTCGACCGGACGCTCTGCGTGCGGGTTGTGGAACATCGACAGGCCTTCGGCCCAGGTCTCCGTGACGTCGCCCTGCTTCACCTCGTGGAAGAAGGGCTCCGGCAAGGCCGCATTCCGGTCGTGGCGATGCTTCACGCCCCCTCGGTAGACGCGTTGGTTGGCAAGCCCGAAGCCGGCGAGCATCCCCATGCGGTTGAACTTGGAGATCGTGCCGGACGACGAGAAGAGCACCGCGCTCACGTGCTCGGCGCCCGGCTGGAAGAAGTAGCCTGACGGGATGACCTTGCCTTCGTGCTCATGCGTCTCGATCTTCAGCGGCGTGATCACAAGCTGTCCGGCATCGTCGAAGAGGAAATCGTGAGTCACGCCGTACAGGTACTCGAGGAGCGCGGGCGATGTCCAAGTCATCGACTGGTCCTCGTGGAAGTCGGCGACCGCGAAGATCAGCGAGTGCCCCTTTACGTGCTCGAGCTCCCAGTAGGGCGTCTTCCGGTTGAGCTTGGAGTACAGCGCGCTGCCGAACCGGATCGGCACGCGCGTCTTGATCAGCGCGCGGATCTCTTCGGTGGTGCGCAGGTGGGGGCGCCCGTCGGACCGGCTTTCCAGCGGCGGGTCCTTCGGCGATCGACCGACGATGACGGCCTCGATGAACGCCTTCTGGCGCCCTGCCCTCACCTCGAAGTCCGGCGCCTCGTGCTCCTTGCTGACGAACAGGCCGAGCTCGAGCAATGCGGCGTAGAGGTACAGCTCCCAGATCCGCGAGTCGAAGGCCGTCGTCTGGAACTGCTGCACGAAGTTGCCGTCGACGTCGACGAAGTGCCGCATCATCTCCGACATGATGGCCCGGGCGGGCGTCCAGTGCGGGGCCTCGCTCAGCAGCCGAAAGGCCGCATGCCGACCGTCTGCGGGTCCCTGCAGGGCGAAGAGGTCGACGCCCGCCTTGTCCTCGTCCTCATCGTCCTGCGGGAACACGCTCTGTCCGCTCTCGGTGTGCTTGCGCATTGACGCGAAGAGCGCGTGGCGCGCCTGCGTCCGGCTCATGCTCGCCGACATGTCGGTGCAACGGAACCGGCCTTTCCGGTCGCGCCCGAGCACGACGCAGCCGTAGTCTCGATCGGTCCGATCGATGATCAGCACCCCGATCAGCGTCTGCGGCCTGTTGGCGAAGAACTCGACTTCGCGTCCGTACGCTTCGAAGATCGGCGATCGGGTCCACGCGACGAAGGCGTTGTACCGCTCGGGCGTCAGCGGCACGACGCCGCTGTCGTCGAGCAGGGCCGCCACCCGCTGCTCCCTCGTGCCCCGTCGCTTCGCCTCGCCCATGCTCCCTCGCCTCCCTGTCCGACCAACGCACGCGGCGTGGTTCGCCACGATGATGGCAACGCAGCCCCCGCGCGCGTCCGATTCTCCCGTCGTCGCGCCCCACACGCGGCGACGGTGACGTCCTTCCAGGGGACATCTTCCGGGCACCCGAGCACAAGACCGGCCAGCGACTGCAAGCGGCATCGTCAGGATTGATGATTCGGTGGTGCCGCGCGCTAGGAATGATCGTCGGTCGGCAAGGTCCGGTACGACGTCGGACCAACATGGGGAGGATCGCATGCATCGAACCGGGTGGTACGGTTTGGCGGCCATCGCTGTCGCCTTGGCCGGCTGCGGCGTCACGCTCGAGGCGACCCGGGTCGCGCCGACCGATCGGGAGAAGGGGCTGACGCCCACGAGGGTCAAGGGCGAGGGCATCGTCTATGCGCTGCCGCGAACCGAGTTCGAGGTGGTCCAGCCGCTGAAGCTGAAGTTCTCGACGGCAGGCGGGCTGCGTGAGACCTATTCGACCTGCAAGCGCGCCTGCGCGGCAGATCCGAACAATACCGGCGACGCCTGCAAGTTCGACACGGCCCCGACGCTGCTGTTCGCCCCGCCGGAGCTGCGCACGGCGTCCCGGCCTGACTACACACGGCTGTACCAGATCACGCCCTCGGCGGACCTCTTCCAGTCGCTGACCTTCAAGTTCGAGATCGCCTCTAACGGTGTCGTGGACAAGATCGACGCCACCGCCTCGAACACCGGATTCGAGGTCGTCAGCAGCCTGGCCTCGGCCCTGATCAAGGCCGCGCCGGCCGCCCGCGCGGCGATGGAGGCGAACACCCGCGTCCTGAGCGCGACGCGTCGCACCTGCTACCAAGTGTCGAACGACGTCGTCAAGCTCCTGGAGCAGAGTTCGGGTGCATTGAGTTGCGGCCTCGCCCAGGAGGTCGAAGGCTGCCTCGTCTCGTACGAACAGGACGTGAAGTCGGCGCAGAAGAGCGTCGACGACCTCTTCGACCGCGCCGAGCGCGGTGTGTTGAAAGCCGACGTGGTGGGCGCGATCGCCACCCACCGCAAGGACCGCTTGGCGGCAGCCACCGCACGCCGAGATGAGGCAGCGGGGCTGTTCGGGCTTGCCGACGGGAAGGACGTCGAGGCGGTCTACCAGGTCATCGTGCCCATGGGCGGGCCCGCGGAATACCAGCCGCATGCCACAGAAGCGACCCTGGGGCCGCTCGTGGCGCGCGGCGAGGCCCGCGTTGTCGGCATGTCCGACAACGCGGGTAGCTTCCTTGCGAAGATGCTGACCCCGCTGAAGGCGAGCACCCGCCACTACGCCGTTGCGAGCACGATGCCCGGCACCTTCGACGCCGCGACCGTCGACGAGAGTGCAGCGCTTGGCAAGGGCTATCGCTACAGGGTCCCCGTCTCCGCGCCGACGACACTGACCGTCTACAAGGACTCGAGCAAGGGCGCCTTCGCGTTCGGGCCCGCGACGGACCAGAAAGTGATCGCCCAGTACGGACCGATCGCCGCGCTGCCCTCTTCGTTCAAGGGCAAGGGGGGACACGTGCTGGTGAAGCACTGGCCCGACTCGGGAGGCCTGCAGACCGTCGAGATCGGTGCGGAGGCGCTGCCAACGTCGGCAGTGACCAACGTGATCGACACCGCCTCCGAGCAGCTCAAGGCGCGGCGCGACAAAGCCGCGGCCGCCGACCCCGAACTCGATGCGCTGACGCGCCAGCAGAAGATCCTCGCGCTGCAAAAGCAGATCCGCGATCTGGAGGCCGAGCTGGCCAAGCAGGAGGGCAAATGAGCCGCGTTGTCCCGCGTTGTTGGCGGTCGGGTTCCCTGCTCGCCCTGCTTTGCAGCGGCGCCGCAGGGGCTGCGGCGGCAGACGTCCCGCAGTTCGTCTTTGAGGCCTACCCCTCGGATGTCCTGGCCAGCAAGCAGCTCTACCACCAGAACCTCGCGGCGGCGGGATCGGCGGTCCAGAACGTGCCGTTCTACCTGCTGGTCCCGCAGCTGCAGCGGTGGGTGCCCGGACAGGTCGTCCGCGTCGCCTTCAACGGCGGCAGCAAGGACCTCCACCAGAGGATCGCAGGGGTGGCCAATCGCTGGATCACCGAGACGGGCATCAACCTGCGCTTCAGCTTCACCGACAACGCCGGAAACTTCCGAACCTGGACGACCGACGACGCGGTCTACGCCGCGGAGGTGCGGATCGCGTTCTACACCGATGCCCGGGGAGGCAACTGGTCGCACGTCGGTACGGACAGCACGAACGTCAACCTGGTGGGCGGGCTGGCAGGCCAGGCGTCCATGAACCTCGGCGGCTTCGACCGGCAGCTGCCCATCGGCTGGGAAGGGACCGTGCTGCACGAGTTCGGCCACGCCCTGGGCTTCGAGCACGAGCACCAGAGCCCCGCGGGAGGCTGCGACTTCCGCTTCGAAGACGACCCGGGCTACGTCGCGACGACCGACGCGGCGGGCTGGTACACCGTTGACGCACAAGGGCGCAGGCCTGGCTTGTACACCTACCTGGGCGGCTACTCCAACCGGTGGCCGCGCGAGAAAGTGGACAGCAACCTGAAGGTGCTGCCGGTCTCCTCGGCCTTCCTCGTCGGGGCGTTCGACAAGAACTCGATCATGAAGTACCAGTTCCCGGCGTTCTTCTTTAAGGCGGAAGGCCAAAGTCCCTGCTTTACGCCCAACGACAACCGCAAGCTCTCTGCCGAGGACATCGCGGGGGTGCGCAAGACATATCCACCCGATGCGAATGTCGCTGCGACCCAGATCACCGAGCGCAGGGCGACGCTGACGCAACTGCTCAACGCGCCCAAGGCGAGCGCCGGCGTGCGGACCCAGACCGAAGCCCAGCTGAAGGCGATCGCGGCGCAGTAGAGAGACGGCTGCGCGGTCGACAAGATTTCAGGCAAACTCCTGGTTTCAGCAGGCGCTGAAACTTCACCTGAGGCTGAAAGTCGTCCTTGATTTCAGTCGATGTGCTATATTCATCGGACGCTGAAAATACCGCCTCCGATGAAACAGTCTGCCGCCGACATCGAGGGCGCCTGGCCCACCGTGCTGGTGGCGCTCCTCGAACGGTCGCCTCTGGTGACCGACGTGCTAGTGGAGACCTCGGTCGTCGGTCGCGATGGTAGCGACAGCGAACTCGACGGCGATGTGACCTTCAAGGTCGCGGGTGAACCCCACCGGCTGATCGTGGAATGCAAATCGTCCGGGCAGCCGCGCCACGTCCGAGGCGCGATCCAGCAGCTGGGCCAGGCCATCTTCCGGGCGCACGAGTTGACCCGGGGCCTGTTCGTTGCGCCCTTCATCTCGCCATCCGTCCGCGAGCTGCTGGCGCAGACCAACATCGGATGGCTCGACCTTGCAGGGAACGCGCGTGTGGTGTTCCCGAGACTGCACCTCGAAGTCGAGAAGGCGGCCCGCGACCCGTTCGCGACCAGGCGGGAGCAACGATCGCTCTTCTTTCCGAAGTCGGCGCGCCTCCTCAAAGTGCTGCTGCACCACCCGCAAGTGCCCTGGAAAGTGACTGACCTGGCGGAAAAGGCCCAGGTCAGCCTGGGCCAGGTGAGCAATGTCCGCCGCGCACTCATCGATCGGGAGTGGGCCACTGCCGAGGCGGGCGAAGGACTGCGGCTGACGCAGCCTGACGCCCTGCTCGACGCCTGGCGCGACGATGGTCTGCTTCCTCCGAGCGTTGCCTTGCGAGGCTACACGCTTAAGCACGGCAAGGCGCTCGAGGCGGCGATGGAGGCAGTGTTCGCAGACCCCGCCCTCAACGGCGATTCGCGGGTGCTACTCGCTTCTCACTCCGTCGCCCGGCGGGCCGCTCCTTATGCTCGCATCGCCGGGGAGTTCTTCTATGCCAGCGAGGTGGGCATCCGCCTGCTCAAGCGCCACCTGGACCTGGCCACGGCGGACAAGGGCGAGAACATCACCATCTACCGCCCAAGTGATGAGGGCCTGTGGATGGAGACCATGAAGGTGAGCCACGACATGATGGGCACGGGTCCGATCCAAACCTACCTCGACCTTCTGACCACCGGCGAGCGGGGCCGCGAGGCCGCTGAACACTGGCGCGCCGAACGCATCAGGCCCTTGCTCGCAGGAGTACCCTGATGGAAGGGAAGTCCGCGGCCGAGTACGACGACGTCACTGCCAGCGCCGTGCTGTCGGTCTTGCTCGAGATAGGGCAGGTCCTCGGCGCCTTCAGGGACCGCTTCGTCGTGATCGGTGGCTCGGTCCCATGGCTGCTGCTGCCCAATGCGCAGCCCAGCCACATCGGGACGCTGGACATCGATCTCAGCCTCGATGCCGAGGCGCTCGGCGACGGGGACTACAAGTCCCTGGTGGACTCTCTCCTGGCCGCGGGCTACACGCGCAACGAGGCCGAGATGAAGTGGTTTCAGTTGCGTCGCCTGGTCGAAGTCAAGGCCCACGGTCGGGTGCCGGTTCTCGTGGATCTGCTGATGCCGCGCGAAGCGAAGTTCAAGCGAAACAAGCCACCGTTGCTGGCGAACTTCGCGGTGCAGAAGGCCGACGGGGCAGCTGTGGCGATGAAGTCCTACGTGACGCACACCATTGACGCCGCGATGCCAGACGGACGGCCCAATGCGGTGGACCTGCGCGTGGCCAGCATCCCGGCACTGCTCGTGATGAAAGGCTACGCGCTTGTCGGCCGAGACAAGCAGAAGGACGCCTACGACATCTACTTCTCGGTACGCAGCTTCGAGCCTGATGTCGGTGCACTCGCCGCCGAGTGCATGCGTCTCATCGACGACCCGATCGCACTCGCCGGCTTCAGCCACATCGCGAGCAAGTTTAGGCACGAAACCGACTTCGGACCCACGACGGTCAGAGCATTTCTGGCTGATTCGGGATCCTTCGCGGGCATGACACCCGAGCAGGTTCAGATCGATGCGTTTCGTCAGGTCCGTGCGTTGCTCGATCGCATGGGACTCTGAGCCACTCCTTCTGCTCGGAGCATCGACCTCCAGAAATTGCCGGTCCGGAGATTCGCTTTATGCCGGTCCGGAATCACCTAATGGTGTTTCCCACACGCTAGTCGCGGTCTCCGTACGTTCGTTGGCATACCGTCCTGTGGGCGCACTTCTCGCAGGCCTTCCTGCGTGTCGCCGGGCGAGGCTCCGGCCCGTGGCCGGTCCTCGTCTGCAGCAGCCGATGTCGCATGGCCATCACCTGCTGTTCGTCGAACAGGTCGACCCGAATTGCCCGCAGGCCCGGTCTGCCAGACTGTTGGACTGCGACGTGAGCGACCGGTGAGACGCGCTCGCCAGTGGCTTCCTCGAGAACCAAGCGCTGCACAGAGAGCTCGATCGCATCGGACGCGTGCGCAGCGAAGTACGCCCTCGTCTTCAGCTCCACCAAGTGCAGCTCTCCACCGGCGCGGTAGGCCCGGTCGAGTCTTGCCACCAAGCCATGTCGCCTCGACTCGAAGCGCTTCTCTGCGAAGGCGAGTTGGCCTCCGGTAATCTCTCTCGGCAGCCAGCTCTCGTCAGGCTCCGGTTCCATTGCACGCAGCCACACGTAGCCGCCAGCGAAGAGCAGCAGCCCCACGACCAGCAGCCCGCCGGAAAGGGCGTCACTCATCCGGGTAGCCTCCTAGCATTCGCCCATGCCGCTGCCTTCGCAGCGAGGCGAACGCAGGCCCGCACACACTGCAGCAGTCGCCGGTGACGGCCCAGCAGTTCGCAGAGGGCAGGACCGAGGCGGTAGTAGGTTCTGATCAGCCACCGCCCCGCCGCGGTCCTCCTCATATACAGATCCCGGAAGGCTCGCAGGTCTCGTGTCTCGGCGCACTCTCCAAGGGCCAAGGTCGCGACGAAGCACCGGCCCTTCTTCTCGCTGGCCCGGGCGATGGCGACGCTGTCCCGGTAAAACTGATCGTGCGCGGCGTTGCCGCGGTCCTGCGCATTGACCTGTTCGTTAGTCCGCCTGGCACCATCGCGCCAGTCGAAGTGGGCCACACGTTCGCAGTAGCCCAGCTGCGCCAGCTCGCTGGCGCTCACCAGTTCGCGGTCATTCCGGCTCATCGACACCCGGGCCCACGTCCGATCCCTCGAACATGTCAGCCATCTCCGCAATGCTCTGACCACCGAGCTGCGCCGCGGGTGTGGTCGGGGCACCAGCGCCGTTGGGCGCCACCGGCTTCAGCGGCATCGACGTCGGGGCACCGCCGGCGCCGCGCTGCGGCAGACCGCTCACACCGACGCGGCCCTGCTCGACAAGAAGGCCCAGCTCCGCCAGCTTCAAGAGGCGCTTCACCCGCCTCCTGGCAGAGGTGATTCCGCTGAGCTCGCGGTGCAGGTCGGGACACTCTTCGGGCGTGATCGTCACCTGCATCACCATCTTGGGCACAGCACTCATGGCCGTTTACGCGCCGACCAGTGCAGCACCGGACGACACCTCCGTGCCGGCAAAGTGCTGCGGGTTCTCGCGGACGTACTGCTCGCCCATCAGTTGGAAGCCCTTCACGTTGGCATAGAGTGGCTCGTCGACCTCGCTCATCTTCACCTCGGGAAACTTGCGCCGGATCGTGGCACGGTACAGGTGCATGCCGCCACCCACCACGACGATGTGCTCGAGATCGTCGGTCGAGCCGAGGCGTTTGTGGATCGCGGCCACACCCTGCTCGGCGATCTTCTCGACCATCTTGTCGTACTTCTTCAGGTCGATGCTCCGCTGGTAGGCGCGCAACGGCTTGCGATCCCTCAGGGCCTTGTCGATAGCCTCGAGGTTCTGGTAGTCCCGTCCCGTCTCGCTCGAGATCGCCGCTGCGATCTTCGTCAGCATGTCGTGCACCCCTCGATTCACCGAGTGGCTCATCTTGCCGACGACCCTGCTGTCCAACGTCACGAGCCAGTCGAAGGTGCGCGATCCGGCGTCAATGACGAGCGTCCGCCCCTGACGCAGGTTGGCATTAGCCTGGTCACCGAACACCGCATACATCGCACCCTGCGGTTGTGCGACGACCAGGACACGGCGAACTTCCACCTTGCGCTTGCGCCCAACATCGAACGTCCCCGTCATGGCCTTCTGCAACTCGCCCCGACGGTTCATGTACTGCGAGACCGGCAGGCCCAGCACCAGGAGGTCGACGTGGTCCACCTTCATGAAGTGCAGCGCTCCGGCCGTGAAGGCACGGTACTCCTGGGTCCGGATGTAGTCGTCGTGGTGATTGCGACCGACGAAGCCGTCAGCCGCGAGTGCGACGTCGGGACCGACTTCGTACCAGATCCCACCCACTGGCACGCACACCGTTTTTCGAGAGCTTCCGATGCCGTCGCCCGAACTGTCATGGGCGCTGTCGTAGGCGATGGACGCGAAGTGCGCGCACTCCACGTGCCCGTCCTGCGACGCGCGCACGTACTTGGTGTTCCCGAACCCCACGTCGATGGCTCTGACGATCGGTGCCATGGGCTGTGCTCTCCACGTTGCGTTGGTCGATCTCGCCAGCATCGCCAAGCCCGCCCTCCTCGCCAACTCGAAACGACGCCCGCATCCCCCGGCATTTCGGTCGTCCCACGTCTTGGTGCGCGCTCGACGAGCCACCTTCGCAGGACTTCGGCCGTTGTCCAGACGGCAGCGCGCGCATTGAAGTCCGCTGGAACTGGCAGCTTCGGCTGCCAGCGGCCTCGCGCTCCTCCGCGTGCCATGGCGCCTGTCCGCATCGATTTGGTGGCTCGGATCCGCCTGTTACGGGTCGCCTTCCACGACTAGACGGGGGAACCTGTAGGTCAAGCCCCTGGGAAAGGTCGGAGCAAACCTCCGAAATGCACTAACCATTGCCATACCATCGCGCTCTTTTCTTCAAGGGCTGCGCGCTGTTGACAACCGCGCCTCGCATGGGTTCAACTTCTCCCCGAGCCTGTGCTGCCTGCCACAGCTCTCTATGCAAGCAGGCCGGTGCTGCGGGATCCGAGAACCCGCCGTTCGCAGTCGTGACCTGCACTTCAAGCCTGGCCCTTCGAGGCCTTGCCGCGCCAGTCGCGGTGCTCCCACCTCTCCATCTCGATCCGTTCAACGGATCTGCCCGAGTGGCCTTCGTTAGCGGCAACACCGCGGCCGAGGCCATCCCACGAGCAGCCAGCGCGCTGCTCGCGAAAACACCGTCGCCTACGTCGTCAACCCCATGAGGGTTCTCGGTCGTGGTCAGCCCGTCTGAGGCTGCACGATCGATTCCAGACGTGGCCCCGTGCGCTCCGGTGGCAGGAGCGCTTTCAAGCGGCGAGAGACGGTACCCACGAACTCCCAGAAGCACCTCGGCATGGACCGAGGACGGCGCAGCGCATCCGACGAGGTGTGCTGGCCAGTTAGTCGACCGCCGCGGAATCGCGACGGTGGGCTACGGGACTGAGATTTTTCAACACCTGCCAGGTCGCTCCGCGCGGCCGAACGCTTGAAACAACGCACCGCCTTCGAGGGTCGGTGGTGCCGGCTGCTCCCTTGACCTTCGACCTGCTCGCGCGACCCTGGACGCACGTGCGAGCTGGAGTTCCGCGTTCGAACCCATTGACGCGGCCGCAGTGGCTCGCCGGCCGTCAACGGAGCAAGAAATGTCGTCGAAGAAGCCAATGCCCCCGGCCAAGCTGCCGGTCTACGCACGCCGGTCGCCAGCGGGCTCGCCCAAGAACCCGCAGAATGTTCTCGACACGGAGCCCAACGGCACGCGCGACTGGAAGCGCGTGCTGCACTGTGTCCTGGCGATCCACAACCCGGAGCACTCCAAGCTGCTCAAGACGGTCTCGCAGAAGACCATGCTCGATCGCGAGCGGTTCTACTTCAAGTTCTGGGACGACCTGCGGTTCAACACCACGTTCAAAGACGCTGATCCGCGAGTCCTGACCAACCGCCAGGTGCAGGCCGTTGCCAACCTCTGGGCCGAGCGCAAGCTTTCGGTGGCCACGGTCCACAACTACCTCTCCTTCCTGCGCACCTATGCGGCGTGGATCGGCCGTCCGGGGATGGTGCGCGACGTCGCGACCTACTTCGGCGCCGATTCCCACTACGTCCACCGCGAGCGCACGGCCAAGGTCGATCGCAGTTGGATTGCCCGATGCGTCGAGGTCGAGGCCAAGATCCGCGAGGTGACGGCCTACGACCCGTGGGTCGGGATGCAGCTCGAGCTCTGCTATCGATTCGGCCTGCGCGCCAAGGAGGCTCGGCACTTCCGGCCCCATGTCGCCGTCATCTCGCGCGAGTTGGCCAACCCTCGTGACGCCCAGCACTTCCCGGACTGCAAGCAGTTCCTGCGGGTGCGCTACGGCACCAAGGGTGGACGCCCGCGCGACATCCCCGTGCAGACCCCGGAGCAGCAGGAACTGATCGAGCGCGCGCTGCAGTCGGTTGCGCCTGGCCACTACGTCGGCGCGCCGGGCCGCACAGCGGTCCAGAATGCGAACCGCTTCTACAACGTGCTGCGTCGGTTCGAGATCACGAAGGCCGCCCTCGGGGTGACCGCGCACGGCCTGCGGCACCAGCATGCCAACGACCGCTACGAGGAACTCTCCGGCGAGCCCTCGCCGGTGCGCGGCGGCGCTGGTGCCGGGGACGCAGACGGGACTGCGCGCATGGCCGTCTCGTCCGAACTCGGCCACGGTCGCATCGAGATCACCGATGCGTACCTGGGCAAGAGCCTGGCTCAGAAGCGGGTGAAGTCACCAGCCTCGGGCGACGAAGCCGTCGCCCCGCCGGCCGCGTGAGGGGCACGCGATGTCGAATGTCAGAGCGCTTCGCGGCCCTACCTGCTCGCCGCGCCGCTGGCCGCTGTATCGCAATGGTTTCGAGCGCGGCCTGTGGCGCAGGTTGAAGTTACCTTTCGCCAAAGTAGACTTGCTCGTCCACAGGGGATCGAATTGGCAAAGTCCTACAGCCAGCTTCAGGCCCAGATTCAGAAACTGCAGGCCGAGGCAGAGGCGATCAAGGCGAAGGAATTAGACGGCGTCATTGACCGCATTCGCACCGCCATCGAACACTATGGCATCACGCCCGACCAGCTGTTCGGCAAAGCGAAGAGGACCAAGGCCACGCGGGCGGCGGCGAAGAAGGCGCCGGCGCGAAAGTCGGTGGCCAAGGGTCGCCCGGTGGCCATCAAGTACCGCGACGGCGAGAACACCTGGACCGGCCGTGGCAACAAGCCGCGGTGGTTGGTCGCACGCCTGGCCGAGGGCAAGCAACTCGGCGACTTCGCAGTCAGCTGAGCCACGCACCCGGCGAGCCCAAACGTCCAGACGATGGCGGGCTCTTTCGGCGCGGGGCTGCAGTCCCGTTGCACCAGCCGAGCAGGCTGAGGCCATCCGCCAGCGGCTGGGCGCCCAGGGGCGGCGCCTCACGCCCCGCCCGTCATGCCCACCGTGGCAAGTCGATGTCCTCCCACTCCCCGTCCGCCTGCATCATCGGAAAATGCCCGCGGTCGCGGCACTCGGCCAGCCTCCGCAGCGCGCGCCGGAAGTCGCTGCGGCCGCGCTCGAGCATCGGCTGCATCGCCCGGTAGACGGCCACCGTGTTCGGCCGCGCCTTCTCGCAGGCAATGAAGGCCCACTCGGGTTCCTCACCAGTGAGTTGGTAGACGCCCTCGCAGTACATCGCCGCCGACAGCGCGTAGCCCAGCCGGCCGCAGGCCCTGCGGAAGCCCTCGAAGGTCACGTCCTCGGCCGATTTCACATCGGCGAGCGTGCGGGCGTCGTGCCACCAGTCGATCTTGATCTTGCACTTCACGCCGGTCTCGGGGTCCAGCCAGACTATCGCCACCTCGGCCTCGCCCTTGGCCAGCAGTTCGCGGGCCCTGCGATGGGTCATCGCGTTGTCGATGATCCGCTCGATGGGTTCCTTCCATGCCTTGGGGTAGACGGTGCGGCCGGCCGCCTCCACCAGGTACTCGGCGTAGCGTTGCTTGCCGTCCTTGCGCGCACGGTTCACCTTCGGCATGGCGTAGAAGCGGGCCTCGAAGGTAATCGGTTCCAGCAACCGACCGTGTAGTACGGAGCCGAACAGCAGTGCTTCGGTCGACTCCTCGGGGTCCGTGATGCCGCTGAGGAAGTGCGCGGGGCTGATGAGCATGCGCTTGAGCTGGGTGGAGGAGACGGCACTGCGGTCGCCGTGGTAGTCCTCGTTGCTCATGCCGCGGGTGATGCCGAAAGGGATGTCGGGAATCTCGCGCGACGGCACGGCGGCAGCTTCGCAGTTGTCCGCCACCTCGGCGTCGTCCTCGTGAAGATCATGGTTCATCGCCTTCTCCGAATCGCTGTTGCTACCTGAACACGATACGAAGCGAGTCCGCTTCCTCAAGGCCAACGCGTCGTCGTGGCACGCGTCGCGATGAGCGCGACATCCCACTGATCCGATCTGTCGCCGAAGGCGATTTCGGCGGGGGCGAGAGGCGAGGTTTCGGTTGGACGCCACCGACGCTTTCCACGCATAGTGACTGTGCCGTTGTCTTGTCATAGCGCGGCGCAGCGTCGTTGTCGCCGTACCGTCACCGGAGAGACCAGATTGCAATCCCTGCTGGAACGTCTGCGTCGTCGATTGCGCGAGGTGGGTCAGCCGGCACGCGATGTACGTGACATTGACGACGTGCGCCAAGCCGGGCGTGCGGATGTCGGAGAAGCGCCTCAGCGCCGCACCGAACTCACGCCAACGCACGATAGACAGCTTCAGAACACTCGAGCGACCATCGATCGGGCCAAACTGCCGCAGCAGCCCCCCGCGCCTGGCTCATCGCGAACCAGGACCGCAGTCTTCGCGAAGCCACGAAAGGCGACTTCAAAAGGCCAGCCCGCTTCGATTTTCGGTCCGACCGCCACGGAGAGCATCAGCCTACTCAGAGTCTGCGGGACTGGGGACAACGAACAACGCAAATCTCCATTCGAGTCGCAGGCTGGTCTTGTTTATCACCCGCGTGGGCAAGCGCGCAGCGGCGTGTTCTCCGTGACGTCGCATTGGGACACTACGCCACCCGACGGCGGCGGCCCATTGCACTCATCCGATCCAACGTCGCCTGGAGCATTGCCTGTGGCCTCCGAGCTGACGATGCCTGGCCTTGCCGGCGCCCTTCTACTCAGTGGAGCCGCATCGCTCGAGCTTGCTTCTGATTGTTCGTCTACGAGCGGCGATGCTGATGCCTCGGAACCGTTCGCTGTCCCTGCAGCGATGTCTCATCGCCTGCCTTGATGGAGCGTCGACCGGCGCGGCCGGGCTCGACTTGAAGGGATCCCCCGGACGACAGGCCATGGGCAAACTCTTCTGGCCGCCTGGGAGTGCGCGTGCTAGGCTTGATTACGTCACAAAATCATGCGCCCCCAACCTACAAAGCCTCGCCACGGCGGCAACCGCCAGGGTGCCGGGCGCAAGTCTGCCTACGGAGAGCCCACCAAGACGCTCAGGGTGCCGCAGAGCGCCCTCCCAATAGTGGTGTGCTACCTGGATGAGCTGAAGCGCTCGCCACAAGCTCTTGGCGATCCCGCTTTCCTGCGACCCATCTCGGCGATGCGTGAGCCAACGCCCGTTCCAGCCCTGGGCCGCAGAGTCCGCGCCGGCAGACCCACTTCAGGCGACGACTACCAAGAAGACGCAGTCGACCTCGGCAAGCACCTAGTGCGCGATCCGAGCAGCACCTTCGTGATGAAGGTGGCCGGCTGGTCCATGCGCGACGCGGGCATCGCTGATGGCGATGAACTGGTCGTCGATCGCGGCGTGGCGCCCATGGACGGTCGCATCGTTATCGCCGATGTCGACGGTGAACTGACCGTCAAGCGCTTGAAGCGCACCTCCACCGGTTGGCTGCTGCAGGCCGCCAACCCGGACTTCGCCGACATCCCGGTTGGCGACAAGTGCGACCTGAACATCTGGGGCGTTGTGACGCGCGTGATCCACGCCGTCTAGACGCCTGCACTGACTTTGAAGAACTAGGAGGACCTCATGTCTCAAGCCAGCCGGATCGAATGGACCGAGGCAACTTGGAATCCGACCGTGGGCTGCACCAAGATTTCCCCGGGTTGCAAGCACTGCTACGCGGAGAGCATGGCGAAGCGGCTCCAGGCCATGGGCACGCCCGGCTACGAGAACGGATTCAAGCTCACCATCCTGCCGGAGCGCCTGGCGGAACCGCTCGCGCGCAGGAAGCCGACGGTGTACTTCGTCAATTCGATGTCCGACCTCTTCCACAAGAGTGTGGACGAGAACTACATCGCTCAAGTCTTCGATGTGATCCGCCGTTGCCCGCAGCACACGTTCCAGGTGCTGACCAAGCGCGCAGATCGCATGGCCTCGTTCTTCCGGAACCGCGAGGTGCCCGACAACGCCTGGCTGGGTGTATCCGTCGAGGATCGGCGCTATGGTGTTCCGCGTATCGCGGCGCTGCGCCAAGTCGACGCGCGTATTCGCTTCCTGTCGGTCGAGCCGCTGCTTTCGGACGTTGGTGCCCTTGACCTAACGGGCATTCATTGGGTGATCGTCGGCGGAGAATCGGGAGCCAAGGCGCGACCGATGCAGCTGGAATGGGTCGAGAATGTTCGCCAACAATGTGAGGACCAGGGAGTGCAGTTCTTCTTCAAGCAGTGGGGCGGCTGGGGAGCCGACGGCAAGCGCCGCTCCAAGAAGGCCAACGGCCGCCTGCTTCAAGGGCGCACCTGGGACGACATGCCAGCACTGTCTGCCCACGCCTGAAGGAACGCATGACGCTGAAGCAATACAACTGGAAAGACGGCCCCGACCTCATCCAGCAGCACAGCGTCGCCAAGCACCGCATTCTTGAGGCCTACCTCGCCGCCTACTTCCGCACCCTGGTCAGTTCGCCCAACCAGGATGTTCTGAGGTTGACCCTCGTCGATGGGTTTGCCGGCGGCGGCCTTTACGTCCACAACGACACGCGGGAGATGGTCAAGGGCTCGCCGTTTATCTTTCTCGAAGCCACGCGCGAGGCCGAGTTCCTGATCAACAAGGATCGCCGCAAGCCCGTGCAGCTTCAGGTGGACTACTTCTTCACCGAGGCCGACCGGCATGCCCACATGCACCTCGACAAGGTACTTCGTGAGGCGGGCTACGGCGACCGCATCGGCAACGGCATCTACATCGATCACGCCCGCTTCCAGGACAAGGCGGACGCGATCATCGAGTTCATCAGGAAGAAGAGCCCGAGGAACGGCCGCTCGATCTTCGCGCTGGATCAGTACGGCTACAAGGAGGTCCCGACGCACTTGCTGCGCAAGATTTTTGAGGCGCTGCCGAGCGCGGAGGTGATCCTGACCTTCGGCGTCGACTCGTTCATGAACTTCGCGAGCGATGGGGAACAGGTCAAGGACCTGCTCGACGGGCTTGGCATTCCGGACATCTTCGGCGGCAGGTCAGTCGACGAGATCAAGTCCTCCGATCGCGACTGGCGCCTCTTCCTGCAAAGCACGTTGTATCGGCGTCTGGTCGAGAACAGTGGTGCCCGTCATTTCACACCGTTCTTCATTCGCAATCGAGGCGGGCACGGCGACTACTGGCTGATCCACATGTCGCAGCACCATCGGGCTCGCGACGTGATGACCGAGGTGCACTGGGCCAACAACAACTACTTCATCCACTACGGCGGCGCCGGCCTGGACATGTTCCAGATGGTCGGCTATGACCCGGTGCACGATGCGAAGTACCTCCAGCAGGAGGCGCTGGGGTTTGAGTTCGATGATGTGGCTAGGCGCGCGAGTACCGCTGCGCTGAGCGAGCACATCCCGAGGCGGGTGTATGCCGACGACACCGGCATCAGCTTCGGCGAACTGTTCGCCACGACGTGCAACAGCTCGCCGGCCTCAGCGCAAATCTACCGAGATTCGATTGAGCAGTTGATCGCCGAGCGAGTGATCGAAGTCGTGCCGGCCGACGGCGGTCGACGACGCTCGGGCGCGCAGATCAAGCCCGCCGACCAGATCATCGCCGCGAGCCAACGCTTGCTGTTCTCCGTGACCTAGAAGACGCCAGCAATGTCACCACAAGAACTCATCGACAAATGGGGCGCCGGAGGTCCAGCCTACTCGCTCAGCGAGCGAGCCGGAGCACAGCCCCACTTTATGGATCTGTGCTCCATGCTTGGAGTCAGCACGCCCGGCGACGCCGAGAACTACTGCTTCGAACCCTGCGTCACGAAGACCGGCTCCGGCCGAGGCTTTGCCGATGTCTGGAAGCGTGGCCACTTCGCATGGGAGTACAAGGCGCCAGGCAAGAGCCTCGACGCTGCCCTGAAGCAGCTGATGATGTACGCGCTCCCTCTGGAGAACCCTCCCCTCCTGGTGGTCAGCGATCGTCTTCGCATCGAGATTCATACCCATTTCACGGGGCACCCGAGTGAGTGTCACGTCATCCGACTCGAAGACATCGGGCGACCTGATGTCCAACAAAAGCTCCGATGGCTGTTCAGCGACCCCGATCGATTCAAACCCAGCAAGACCAACCGAGAGATCACTGAGGAGGCGGCCAGCACCTTCGCGGAGACCGCTGATCGTTTGCGCGCTGCGGGTGTTCCCGCCACCAAGGCGTCGCACTTCCTCAGCCAGTGCCTCTTCTGCTTCTTCGCCGAGGATGTTCACTTGCTCCCCGCCAGGCTGTTCGAGCGTGTGGTCGGTGTGAACATGACGCCGCTGAAGCTGAAGAACCAGCTGCAGCGCCTATTCGAAGCCATGCGAGACGGCGGCATGTTCGGCGCCGACGAGGTGCTTCACTTCAACGGTGGACTGTTCAAGACGATCGACATCCCGGATCTCACTCTGGAGGATGTCAAGGCCCTGCAGGTCGCCAGTGGCATGGACTGGAGCGCCATCGACCCCAGCATCTTCGGCACTCTCTTCGAACGCGGGCTGGACCCAAGCAAGCGCGCACAGCTCGGCGCTCACTACACCGACCCGGCAACGATCTGGCGAATCGTCAAACCGGTGGTTCAAGACCCACTGGAAGCCGAATGGTCGAAGGTGTCGGCCGGCATTGCAGATTTGCTCGCCAAGCGCGATGAGCTGCGCGAGTCGGCGAAGACGATCAAGGACACCAAGAAGTTCGGCCAGATTCGAACACGGGCGAACGAGCGTCAACGTGAAGCACAAGCCCTCTTCAGCGGCTTCCTGGAGAAGCTGCGGGAATTCAGGATTCTCGATCCCGCGTGTGGCAGCGGCAACTTCCTCTACCTGTCACTGAAGGCGCTCAAGGACCTGGAGCACAAGGTGAACCTCGACGCCGAGACCCTGGGGCTCCAACGTCAGCACGATGTCACCGGCCCTCACAACGTCCTTGGTATCGAGATCAACGAGTACGCGTCGGAACTGGCGCGCATCACGGTGTGGATCGGCGAGTTGCAGTGGCGCTCACAGCACGGCTACGCCTTCAAGACCAACCCGGTGCTGGAGCCGCTGGATTGCATCGAGACACGTGATGCCTTGATCGACAAGGACGGCAACGAAGTCGACTGGCCTTCGGCGTCCGTCGTCGTGGGTAACCCACCGTTTCTCGGCACGAAGAAGATGCGCCGCGAGGTCGGCAGCGAGTACACGGACCGCTTGCGCGCTGCCTATGAAGGCCGCGTGCTTGGCTTCGCAGACCTCGTGTGCTATTGGTTTGAGAAGGCTCGGGCGAAGATTGTTGCGGGCCAACTCGGCGCCGCCGGCCTGGTCGCGACGGACAGCTTGCGCGGCGGCAAGAACCGCAAGGTCCTGGACAGCATCGTCGAGACGGCGACGATTTATGAGGCATGGAGTTCGCTGCCGTGGGTCAACGAGGGTGCGTCACTCCAGGTGTCGCTGGTCGCGTTCGCGAGCAAGGCCTTCACGATTCAGCCGCACCTCGATGGCGTCGCCGTAACCAGAATCAACGCTGACCTGACTTCCGGCGAAGACCTGACGACGGCCAATGTGCTTCCCGAGAACCAGGGGGCGGCCTTCTACACCACGGTCAAGGCGGGCTCGCTCGACATCTCCGGCGACCTTGCGCGCAAGTGGCTGTCCTTGCCGAATCCTAACGGGCGCTCGAACGCAGACGTGGTGAAGCCCTGGGCCAATGGCAAGGGTGTCGTCGAGCGGCCCAAGGACAAGTGGATCGTCGACTTCGGCTGCGACATGTCCGAATCCGATGCCAGCTTGTACGAGGCGCCCTTCAAGTACGTCCTCGACAACGTCAAGCCGGAACGCGACAAGAACCCGCGCCCGTCTTACAAGAAATATTGGTGGTTGCTGGCCGAGCCGATCCCGCAGATGCGCACCGCTCTGTCGGGCCTGCCGCGCTATCTTGTGGTGCTCGGCACCGCAAAGCACCGCATCTTCACCTGGGTGCACAGCAGCGTCTTGCCCGACCACGCGTTGATCGCCTTCGCGCGTTCCGACGACACCACTTTCGGAATACTTCAGAGTCGCTTCCATGTCCTGTGGTCGCTGCGCCTGGGTACAGCACTTGACGACCGCCCTCGCTATACCCCCACCACATCGTTCGACACGTTCCCGTTCCCCGAAGGGCTGAGGCCTATCGACACCGCATCGAAGGCCGTGGTCGCCACCGCCTCTGGGGCGCTCGCTCCCGCAACGCTCGTGGGCGACGCTGCTACCAAGGCCTCTGCCATCGCCGAAGCCGCCAAGCGGCTGTACGACCTCCGCGAAGCTTGGCTGAACCCGGCGGAGTGGGTTGTCCGCGAACCCGACATCACCCCGCTCGGTATGACTGCCTCGCCGTATCCCGACATCGTGAAGGCCCGCCCGGGGCACGAAGCCGAGCTGGCCAAGCGTACGCTGACCAAGCTGTACAACGAGATGCCGGCCTGGCTCAAGACTGCCCACGAACAGCTCGACCGCGCCGTGGCTGCAGCGTATGGCTGGAAAGACTACGTGCCATCGATGAAGGAAAGCGATGTGCGCGCCAGACTGCTGGCGCTGAACCTGTCAAGGCCGGGAAGCGCATAGAAGTCTGCGCACCCGAATCGATGCCGCGCGTGATCCAGGAGTCGAACCTTGCCCACACTTGTTCCCGATGTGTACGAAGGCCGAATCCCGGCGATGGTCAAGCACGCTCTGCTCAAGAGCTACCTGGAGAAGCTCGTCCTCATCATCGGCATGAACGGCCGGTCCAAAGGGACTGCGGAGATTTGCTACGTCGACTGCTTTGCAGGCCCCTGGGGATCGGACGACGCGAAGCTCGAAGGCACGTCGATCTCCCTGTCGTTGAAGACGCTCGCGGCGTGCAAGGAGAAGCTGGCCTCGCTCGGCGTGGACGCCCGGATGCGAGCCCTGTTCATCGAGCGCGACAAGGTCGCGTTCCAGCGCCTGTCGGCCTACCTGTCGAACGACGCGCCGAAGTCGGTCGAGGCGAAGCCGCTTGAAGGCGACTTCGTTGACCTGCGCACCGACATCCTGAGCTGGACGGGCAGGGACGCATTCACCTTCTTCTTCATCGACCCGAAGGGCTGGACGCCGATCGTGATCGACGTTCTGCGGCCCCTGCTGGAGCGCCCGCGATCCGAGTTCCTGATCAACTTCATCTACGAGTTCATCAATCGCACGGCGTCGATCGCCCAGTTCCGCGAGGCCATGCACCGCTTGCTCGGCAAGGAAGTCGAGGTCGAAGGGAAGACGCCGGAAGAGCGTGAGCAGGCACTGGTCGGCGCCTACCGCGAGGTCCTGAAGACCTGTGTTCCCGCTTCTCGCCAGCCCTTCAATGCGCGAACGGCCTACGTGACGGTGATGCATCCGGAGAAGGAGCGAACCAAGTACCACCTCGTGTACTTGTCGTGCCACCCGAAGGGCATCGTCGAGTTCATGAAGATTTCGCAGGCGGTCGACATCGTGCAGGCCCGGGTCCGGCTGGCAAACCAACTGGAAGAGCAGGCCACGAAGTCCGGGACGGTGGACATGTTCGTGGAGCATGCGGTCGCTGAGGTCGACGGGGCGCGCAGCACGCCGGAGGATGTCGATCGGTTCTGGCGCAGCCACCTCGCGAGCGGAGAGAAGCGCATCAATCAGGCCGCGTTCGCCGACATCCTTGAAGCCACCAACTGGCTTCCGAAGGAGCTTCAGGACTCGCTGCTTCGGCTTCTGAAGGCGGGTGAGATCGTCAACCTCGACGCGACGGGCAAGACCCGGCCCAAGCAGCCGCTGCACTATGACGGGGCTGGGGAGCGGTTGCGGTTGACGGCGGCATGAGCCGCCGGATGGCGGTCGGTGCTGAGCAAGGTGAACCATGATCGATCTAAACGGTCTGCTTTCTAACAAGCCCGCCTCCTTTGCCGCCCTGAGGATCTTTCCGCTGGTGGTGGGGATGCCGACGCGAAGGATCGGTCCCACCCGGTCTCCGACCCTGGACGGCGCCTGCTCGACAGGCGTCTCGATGACGCCCAGCACCATCACGCGCGCTCCGGCAACTCGCGTTGCGTCGCACCGACCGCGCTCGCCTCCGCGGCGCCGGCAACCTCCCGCTCGACGAATCCGACCGGCATGCGAACACGTCGGTCCATGAAGACGAACAGATGGAACTGGTTCGCGGTGTCGACCAACCGGGACTCGGCGGGATAGAGCTCGAAGCCCTCGTGCTCCGGTCCGACGATGGCGTTCTTGATGGCCTGCAGTTCCCGCCAGTCGCGGATCACCTCGCGATCGCGGCGCTTGATGGACAGCCACGCAACGTCTCCACGGTCTTCACCGAAGGGCACCCTGATCAGCTGCACGTTCACCTGATGCGTCGCGCTGAGGAAGATGGACTGCTGCCGCAGCTGCTGCACCTGGCGCTCGGCCGTCGCGCTGTCGAGGCCGAAGCGGCTTGCGATGACCGAGACGTCGAGTGCAGCGGCGGGCAGTTCCGCCGCGAAGAACGGCGCCGGCTTGGAGGTGGCCGGCGTCTCTTCCGCCTGTTCTGCGTGCTCCTGTGCGCTGGCCCAGGCGGCGAATACCGTCGACCGCGCCGGTCCAACGAGGGCCCGCGGCATACCCGGCGTGTGAAGCACGAACGCAAAGCTGTGCTCACGCTGCTGCGGGCCAGGAGTGCGGCGCACGCAGTAGCCCTCGCCCTGCAGCGCGGTGATGGCACCGAGGACAGTGCTGATGTCGAGTTCGTCCATGCGAGATGCCTGCTGGTCCTGGTGGATGGACCTTCAGGATCTCGCCGCCCTCGCTGTCTTCAAGGCCCGCCGACGGGCAGTGGGAGAGACTGACTCAGGGTGCGCGAACCCGGAACTCGCTCGTCGCCGTCCACGACTCGCCAGGCTCGTCGAAAGTGCAGCTTGCGATGCGCCAGCGCACGACGTCACGCCATTCCTTCGACTGTCGGTTCCTGCACTGGGCGCCCAGCGAGCCGAGCGGCTGCCGGCGCAAGGCGTGACCGCTGGGCAAGTCACCGAGCCGTTGATACCCCGGGTCGCTCTCCGCCGATGGAGAGCTGCTCGCTGCGTTCATCTTGCGCGACGCGCCTTCACGCACGCCTCCATGCCCTGCGCGAACGCAAGTGCCCCGCCGTTGGCCGGATGCCGGATCGCCGCCGCCGGGGTCACGCCCAGGCGCGTCAACTGCTCGGCCGCCTTCTTTCCCACGGCAATGACCGTGGCACGCGGGTACGCGGCCAGCAGCGCCTGCAGAGGACGCCGTCCGTGCGCCAGTTCGCTGTCGGTGGGCGTGCGATTTGTTCGCGGCGCGCCAGTCACGAAGGGATGCATCGGCAAGGCGTTCCACATGACCACCCGATCCGCGATACCCAGCGCGTGCAGTGAGCGCCAGACCAGCGTGGCCGACGGCTCGGTGAACGGCTTGTCTCGCGTCGTGAGCCGTGCCGCGCCAGCCTCGAGCCGAGGAACGGCCCCCTGCACCACATGCCGTTCGCTGGTGAAGGCCAGGCCTGTATGACGCATGCCCTGCCATCCGGCCGCCTCGCCGCACAGGATGAACTCGGCCTCGCAGTCCAGGTGTCGCGCCAGCCGCGCTCTCTTGGCGTCCGGGCCGTTCGCCGCGAGGTCTTCGGCGCAGACATCCGCCCACGGGTTGAACAGGCCCGGCGCAGCGGTCGGAAGGCCGCCGACCAACGCTTCCACGAGCCGCTTCGTGTTCACCCTGCCCCTCCCGGTGCTGTCTGCGATCCGATGTGAACGCCGGTCGGGATCCGACACTATTCGCCGGTGAGGTAGCGGTTTTGCGTGATGGTCATTGCTGCGGGGTTGCGGCTTTGGGACGGTCTGGGTTGTGATGGGCAGTCGCGCCAGCCAGGCCGCCCTGCAGGGCGGCCTGGCTGGCGCGGGCCGGGGCGATGGTGACGGCGGCGCGGACGCTGTCGGCGCTGTCCGGCGGCAGTGGGGGCACGGCGCGGTACAACGCGTTCGATGCCGAAGAAGGTGGGCGCGGCAGCGGTCTGACTGCCGGCAAGCTTGACGACCGTACCGCGCCCGACACCGAGCCGATGAAGGCGGTGCCGCAGCAGTGTGGCGCGCTGGGACGAGTCCGTCCAGCACTTCGGTTGTTCCGGGGTGCGCATGGACCAACCCGCCCGCCTGTACCTGTGCGCGCGCTGCCGCGCGCAGGTCCTCCTGTGCAGCCGCTGCGATCGCGGCAACCGCTACTGCGGCCGGCAGTGCCGGCATCAGGCCCGTGAGCAGGCGCGGCGCGAGGCCGCACAGCGCTACCAACGTTCCTGGCGCGGACGCATCGCGCATGCGCAGCGCTCACGCCGTTGGCGCCAGCGCCGCGCCCAGCGTGAGCTCGCCCGAGATGCGGCGGCAGGCGCAGGAGGCGACGCACAGAACGTGACGCACCAGGGTTGCCGGCCGGCGGTGGTGTCGGCTCCACTGGTGGCATGGACGCACGACAGCACCACCGTCGAACCTGCCGACACCGCCAAAGGCCTCTGGGCGCCCAGTGCCGCCCACGAGCCCACCGACGCCGTGCTGTGTTGGAGTTGCCGACGCTGCGGTGCGCGGCAAGGCGCGGCCGTGCGCCTGGGCTTCCTGCGCCACGGCCTGCCCGGGCGGCGGCGCCATGACCATTGCCCCTGACCTGGTGGCGCAGATCCTGCGCCTGCACACGGTGGAGAAGTGGCGCGTGGGCACCATCGCGCGGCAGTTGCACGTGCATCGCGATGCCGTGCGGCGGGTACTCGGCGGCAACCGTGCGCCGGTGCACACATCGCCGCTGCGGCCCAGCCGGGTCGACCCGTACCGGCCCTTCATCCTGGCCACGCTGGAGAAGTTCCCCACGCTCACCGCGGCGCGGCTGCACGCCATGGTCGTCGAGCGTGGGTATGTGGGCGGGCCCTCGCACTTCAGGCTGCTGGTGGCCCAGATGCGCCCGCGCCCGCCGGCCGATGCCTACCTGCGTCTGCGCACGCTGCCGGGCGAGCAAGCCCAAGTCGACTGGGCTCACTTCGGCCACCTGCAGATCGGCCGCGCCCGCCGCTCGCTGATGGCCTTCGTGATGGTGCTCAGCCACAGTCGCATGGTCTTCCTGCGCTTCTTCCTGGACGCCCGGATGGACAGCTTCCTGCGCGGCCACGCGCTGGCCTTCGTCGCCTTCGCCGGCGTGCCCCGGGTGCTGCTGTACGACAACCTCAAGAGCGCCGTTGTGGAGCGCGTGGGCGATGCGATCCGCTTCAACCCGACGCTGCTGGCGCTTGCCGCCCACTACCGCTTCGAGCCGCGCCCGGTGGCCCCGGCGCGCGGCAACGAGAAGGGCCGCGTGGAGCGCGCCATCCGCTACATCCGCGAGGGCTTCTTCGCCGGGCGCAGCTTCACCGATGTGGACGACCTGAACGCTCAAGCCATGCTGTGGTGCATGGGCCAGGCCGCCGATCGGCGCTGGGTCGAGGACGCCACCTTCAGCGTGCGCCAGGCCTTCGAGGCCGAGGCCCCGAAGCTGCTCGCGCTGCCGCCGCACGAGTTCGCGCTCGGCCAGCGTCTGGCTGTGACGGTGGGCAAGACGCCGTACATCCGCTTCGACCTGAACGACTACTCGGTGCCGCACACCCACGTGCGGCGCACGCTGACGGTGCTGGCCGACGAGCACACGGTGCGCATCCTGGACGGCGCCGTCGAGCTGGCGCGCCACGAGCGCTGCTGGGACCGTGGCCAGTGCATCGAGATCGCAGCGCACGTGCAGCGCCTGGTCGAGCACAAGCGTGCGGCCCGCGCCCACCGCGGCCTGGACCGCTTGGCACAGGCCGCGCCGGCGGCCAGCACCTTGCTCGAGCGCGCCGCCGCGCGCGGCGAGAACCTGGGCTCGATCACCGCCGCGCTGCTGCGGCTGCTGCAGCGCTGGGGCGCCGCGGCGTTGCAGGCGGCCATCCTCGATGCGCTGCAGCGCGGCGTGCCGCACCCCAACGCCGTGCGGCTGGCCCTGGAGCGCGCCCGCCAGGACAGCGGCCAGCCGCCGCCGGTGGCGCTGGTGCTGCCCGAGCATGTGGCGCGGCGTGATGCGCCGGTGCGCCTGCATGACCTGGGCTCGTACGACCGCCGGCCTGGTCAACCGCCCGATCTACTGGAGCAAGCCTGATGACTGAAGCCACTCCCACGCCGGCCCAGCTGCGCGAGCACGCCGGCGCCCTTCGCCTGCACGGCCTGCAGGCTCACTGGGCCGAGGTGATGGGCGACCCGCAGCAGGCGCAGTGGGTGGCGCAGATGCTGGGCTGGGAGGCTGCCGAACGCGGCCGGCGCAGCCTGGAGCGGCGGCTGCGCGCAGCGCACCTGGGGCGCTTCAAGCCGCTGGCCGACTTCGACTGGAGCTGGCCGCGCAGCATCGACCGCGGCGCGGTGGAGGAGCTGATGACGCTGGAGTTCCTCAACGACGCCAGCAACGTCGTGCTGGTCGGCCCCAACGGGGTTGGCAAGACGATGTGCGCGTGCAACCTCGGGTACCACGCGGTGCTGGCCGGGCACACGGCGCTGTTCATCACGGCCGGCCAGTTGCTGGGCGAGTTGGCCGCACTGGACAGCGACTCGGCGCTGCGCAGGAAGCTGCGCCAGTACGCCGCGCCGGACCTGCTCGTCATCGATGAGGTGGGCTACCTGTCTTACTCGAACCGGCACGCTGACCTGCTGTTCGAACTCGTCAGCCGGCGCTACCAGCACAAAAGCACGGTCGTGACCACCAACCGCGCCTTCGCCGAGTGGGGCGAAGTCTTCCCCAACGCGGCCTGCGTGGTCTCGTTGATCGACCGGCTGATGCACCGCGCCGAGGTGGTGCGCATCGACGGCGACTCCTACCGCGCCAAGGAGGCAAACGAGCGTGACACCCTGCGCAAGGCCGAGCGGGCGACCAAGGCGACGGCCTCGCGAGCGCGCAAGGCGGCCCGATGAAAGAGCAACTGTCCTCAGCGCCGCCGACCTCGACGGCGGCGGCACTCATGCCACACCACTGGACGCCCGAGCAAGCCTTGGCGGTCTTCGAGTGCCTGCAGGCGCTGCGACAGGCACTGTGGGAGGCCTACGGCCCTCAGGTCCAACAGGCTTGGCGCGAGCAGCTCGCTCCCGATGGGCCGCCGCCCGAGTTCGATCCCGACGAGCCGTTCTGACATCGGATCTGCTCCCGCCCTTCACAAAGCCGATGGCCCCTCGCGGGGCCATCTGCACTTCGTCTCGACCCAGGTCGCCGCAAAACCGCCACCTCGCCAGCGAATAGAGGCGGATTTACACCGGCGCCAACATCCGAACGTGTGTCGCGCGATCGACTCACCGTTGATCGTCGCGAGTTCGATTGTCTGGCCCGCAGCGAGCGGGTCTCGGCGCCCGGGCCAGGACAGCGCGGTGAAGTGGCGCATCCACGCCAGGTAGTCGGCGTACGCGGTCGCCGGCCGGCCGGCGAAGTTCTGCCCCGACAGGTTTCGGAAGATCACCGCGATGCTCGCCTCGTCGCCGAGCCAGATCCACTCGCCCGTGGAGTCGCGGATCTCGTGCGTATAGGCGTGTCGGCTCACCAGCTGAGGCTTGTCTTCGACCATGACGGTTGCTCCTTTGAGACAAGTCTCCCGGGCGGCCGCCGATGTTCAAGCGCCCAGGCGGATGCACCCGTTGCGGTTCCCCCTGTCGGCCCTCTGCAGTCCGCAGGGGCGAGCGCCCTTCGCACCCCCGTTTGACGGCCCCTGGAGGTAGGCCCAGGAAAGGGGGCAACTGGCCGGGTGCCCCCTGCCCGCTGGCGCCCTCAGGCATTGGCCTCCAGGAGCTCTTCGAAGAGGTCACCCTGGCTCGGATACCGCACCGACAGGCGATCACGCAAGGTAGCCAGCGGCGGCTCGCCATGCAGTCCGTGCCGCTGCCGCCATTGGGACCGGCGCAGGATCTCGTCGACCCTGGCCGACTGGCCCCGGGCCGGCTGCACCAGTCCGAAGGACAGGTAAGTCTCGTAGCCGCTGGTCCAGTAGCCCGAAGTCATGGACCGCTCACGCAGCATGCGTTCGAGCTCGAAGTCGAGGAACAGCCAGGCGCCCTCCTCGTCGATCTCGCTCTCGCCTTCCACGTCGATCACGGCCCGGCCGCTGGCCAGCGTGCGCAGCCCTGGTCCACAGGTCTCGGCGAAGTCCTCCCAGGCCGGGTTGCGCAGCCCGGTGACCTCCAGCGCGGAGGTGACGTCGTCGTTCCAGTCGCCCACGAAGATCTTTCCCAGCTTGGGCACGGCCGTCTTGGTATGGGCGCGGATGGCAGGCGGCGTCCAGATCGCGCCCTCCTCGACTTCCTTCCAGATGCGCAGCGCGGCGAAGGGCTCGGCGATGGCGTACTGGGACCAGCGGGCATCGATCGCGATCAACTGGGCGGCACTGATGATCGGGACGCCCGAGAGCTTCTGTGCGCTCAAGGTGTAGCGCAGCAGGTCGGCCAGCATCGAAGGCGAGTAGGTGTCGGCGCCGACCTCGATGAAGCCCTCGACGATGCTGCGTCCGACGTACTGCCGGCGCGACCAGTCGTACTGCGTGTAAGCGATGAAGTCGCGCAAGGCCGCCAGCGGCGCCAGATACCCGTAGCGATCGCGGTCCGTCTCGATCATTTGCCGCAGCGACTTGTCCTCGCGGACCGCGGTGCACACCCAGCAGCCGAACCGGCTCGAGCAGGGCTTCGAGTGCTTCTGCATTTCGGCGTCGGCCACCACCACGCAACTGCTGCCGCCAGCGGCCTGGTAGGTCTGCATCGTCTCCTCGAAGCGGCTGTACGACGGAATCACGCCGGCGTTGGCCAGGCCGAGGTACTGCCAGACATCGTCCACGGCCCACTCCAGCAGCGGGCTGAGCCGTAGTCGGCCCTCCTTGTCCGTCCAGAGCGTGACGGCCTTCTCCCCACGACCCCTCACGGCGGCTCCACGCACCACCGATTCGTCGCGCCGCACACCGGTCATGAGCACCGGCTGCTGCCAGCCCTTGGCCTGAAGCTCCCGCTCGATCAGGGCCAGTTCGCGCTCGTTCGGCAGCCGCTTCAGGTCGGTCTGGCAATCCCGACGCGAGTCCGGAAACGTGGGCAGCGCCCGGCCGCCGATCACGCGAACAGGGAACGAGTCCCAGAAGGCGGGCTTCGCGACCCTGACCACCGCCGTGACCCCGTGCTCGCGCGCGAACCGGCTGGCCTTCGCGATCTCCGCGGCCACCAGGCGCTGGATCTCGGGGTTCTCGACGCCCACGTCGCTGTGGGCGATGACCACCAGGGGCCTGCGGCCGCGGCCCACCTGCTCGAGGGCAGCGGTCAACGCGAGGTTGAGCAGCACCGAGGAGTCCTTGCCCCCACTGAAGAGAACGATCGCCGGTCGCCCGGCATCCATGAAGGCAGCGATCGCCTGAAGCGCGATGGCCTCGGGCGTCTCGTTGCGAAGGTCGATCAGCTGCTGCATGCGCTCTCCCGTTGAACACCAGGATCGCGCGCGGGATCGGACCTTCAACCCCGCGCCATCGACAGCAGTTCAGCGCTCGCGACGGTCACCACGCAGCACCTTGACCCACACGACCTTGCGCCCTTCCTCCGGTCCGGGTTCGCGCGGACGCTTCGACGATCCCCAGTGCCCTCCGGCACTGCGTCCGATCGGATCCCAGCCCGCCGCGTAGAGGCTTGCACCATCCTCATCGTCCGATGTGTAGGTGACCAGGCGCCGGTAACCCATCGCCGATGCGGACCGTGCGATGGCCCCGAGCAGCTTGGTGCATCCGTTGACCACGGCGGGATCGACTGCCACCCGGCGCACCTCGGCCGTGAGGCCGTCGTCGAGATGGCGCGCCACCGGTCGGGCGGCGATGGCGACACCGTCCAGTTCCTGGTCCGAGACGCGCCGCAGACCGATGGCGAACTTGTGGCCTTGCACCCTGCCGAGCCGCCGGTGCAAGCGATCGACCACGAGGTTCGCCTCACGCAGGCCCACTGGCACCAGTTCGTGGTCGAACCGCGGCCTGGCCGCGACCGCGCGCCGGATGGCGGCGATCGGGTAGTACTCGGCGCTGTCCGGTTGACGAGCGAGCTCGACCCGCACGTCACCGCTTGGATGGATCCAGTTGACGCGGCCGGGCCCGACACCGTCGACGATCACGGTGTCCTGCAGCCGGCACAGGCCCTGCGGGTGCTCCTCCAGCGGCGGGGTGGCATCGACGGCGCCTCGCGCTGCCACGGCCTCGCTGAATCGGGTGAAGACCGTCGCTGGCAACTGGATCCGCGCGCGGGCTCCGGCCATCGCGTTGTGCACGAGCCAGAACACACGCGACGAGGCTGACGCGATGTCCACCAGCAGTTCGGGTATCGCGCCGGGCTTCGGCGCCAAGGTCGTTGGGTTCACGTTTGAATTCCTTGAGGGGCTTGATAGGGCGACGCCTGGGCGCCAGCCTTCGCTGCAGCTGTCGCCATCAGGTCGCGGTAGCGCTGCAAGACGGATTCGCGATCGGTGTGGTTCACCTGCAGCCCCACCGCGGCCGCGACGTCCCGACGAACTTCGGCGATCAGCGCCGCCTCGCTCGGGGTAGGCATGACCGTGGGCCAGCCCTTCACGAACAGCAGGTGTTCCGGAAGCCGTGATTCCGCACTCACCCTCGCTTGCGCACGCTCCTTGGCCTCCAGCAGCCGCGCACGAAGCCCGGCGTCCAGCAGGTCGGGTGCGACATCCCCCAGCCACCGGTGGCTCTGGAACGAGAAGGTGCTCGCAGCCTCCAGCGCCACCATCTCGCGATAGATCGCGTGGTTGTCCGCGCAATTGCTCGAAGCCCGAAGGTCGTGCTCCGAGCCGAGCACACAGAACGCGCAGGAGACCCGCGTGCTGCCGTACAGCCGGTAGGCCTCGTGGAGTTCGTCACCACGACTGCGCACGTAGTCGTTGACGTCGCCGCGCCTCCAGCCGAGGATCGGATTCCAGGTGTGTCCGAGCCCACGCTTGCGGGTCGTGCGCTCGTCCTGCTTCCACGCCGGCATGCGCGCCCGCTTGGCACTCTCCTCGCGCCGGATGCCGACGGCCGACACGACGTCGCCCAAGGGAAAGCGTCGGCGCATCTCCCGTGCGATGACCTGGCTCTTCAACTCGGCCGTGCAGAAGCGCTGGGCCGCCGTGCTCCACGGCAGGATCAGCTTCACGCACTCGAGCTTGGTGTACCGCGCGACGTTGCCGCTCCAGCGCGACAACCATCGATCCATCATGTCGCCGGCAGCGCGGCGTACGACCACCAGTTCGATGCCCAGCCGCTGCGCCAACCGCTCGCAGACCGGCAAGCTGTCCCGCCACTCGACACGGCCTAGGTCCGCATGAACGAGGAACCGCGGTCCCGGGTGCCCGATGTCATCGAGATGCGTACAGACACGGTAGGCCAGAGCCTGTGAGTCACGCCCACCGCTGACGCCGATGAACACCGGTGCACTGGCACCCAGTGCCATCTTGACCTCGCTCGGCACGTCGATGGCGAATCGCACCGCGCCCGCCGCCAGACCGAAGAGATCGGGTTGCACCGGCTCGATGGGCTCGAGCGCCTCATCCCCGCGGTAGAGCTTGATGATGTTCACGCGTTCAGGCTACGAGGCGCCTCCGCGTGTTCAAGGCGCGCCGCGATGCAGCGACGGGCACCGCACTGCGCAACTGACCGCGCAACGCCGCGCCCGGTTCGAACGCACCTTCGTGCCCCATCGGAGCGTGTCCTTGCGCCCGAACCGGACGCATGAACATGCGCCGTGTGCAAGCCCTCGCGCCACCCCTACCCAGGGCTTCCGTCGAGTGGCAAACTTGCTGGGCTTCCTGCTGGCGATCGTCGCTGGTACAGCCTTCAACGAGAGCCGTCACCGGCTGGACTTGAAGTCCAAAGTGCCCTGCACCTTGGCGTTAGCGGTCGTGACCCGCACTTCAATCGACCATCCCCGGATGGCCATGCCGCACCTGCGGCGCATCCCTGTCCGCGCAAGCGGGCTATCCAGTCCGTGCTGGATCACGTCGACCTCGGTCGACGCACCTCTCGTCGGTGTGCACGTGACACATCGACCCTGACGCCGGCTTCGCCAGCCGAGCGGGTTCACCACCCGTGCGCGTCTTCATCCCTTCGCGTGGCCTCGCGAAGTCCACCGGTCATCCAGCCTTGCTGCATGACCCGGACCCGGCATCCCTGCATGCCGGTCCTCGATCCCTGGGACGCAAGTCCCGAAGTGTGCGGAAGACCCATCGCCTCGGCGTGGGTCCTTCTGCCTGTCCATGGGCGCGTGCCAGCGTGCCTTCAACCCGAATGGGGAACGTCGCTTCTCCATCCGGGGGACATGTCGTTCCCCTTTTGCACTTGTGCAAAGGAGAACGACCATGTCGAAGACCACGGTTCGCACCGTGTGCCGCCTCTGTGGCGGAAGTGGCCTGCCGCAACACCCAGTTGTGGTGGCCAAGAAGCTCCCGGCTCTGTGCACCGCGTTCGTCCGCCCGTCGGCCGACGTGGTCGTCCTGTTGCCCCAAGCGCTGCCCCTGGCTGCGTGAGGAGCAGATGGACAAGCACTTGTGGCTCAGCCTGCTGCGTCTCGTAGACGAGGGCAGCGCTGAAGAGCTCCAGGCGAAGAAGGAAGAACTCCTTCAGAGCCTGGAGCGACTTCGCATCACTCGCGGTCCGGTTCGCAGCGATGTGCTGCGCGTCGTGCGCCTGATCGACGAGGAACTGGTGTCCCGTCTGCATCTGGAGCAACGGCGCAAAGCACGTCGTTAGCGGACGGCTCGAGGCGCCTCGCGAGGGCCTGCTTGTCGGGATGATCGAACACGATCGCCCACAGGTAGGCCCGCTCGAGCGCTTCGCGCCCGCCGTCGATGACCTCAAGAGTCCGGCCTGAACGATCCATCGTGATGGCTTCCCGTGAACACCGGCTTGCCGGTCCGTTCATGCTACTACCCCTCGGGGACGTTTCGTCCCCTGGGGCCGGCTCGTTCCCGTGGACATCCACCGGAGCGAACCATGCATCAGCAACTGCCCAGCATCGGCCCGATCCACGGCCAGCTCGCCGGCCCGGATCAACCGAGCCGTCACGAGTTGGCCGAGGAGATGGCCTGGGTCCACCTGTACCGCGCCGTGCGCCACCCTCCCGGCGCCACGGAAGTGGTCAAGTACCTCAACAGCAACCCCGAAGCCAGAGCTCGCCACGAGGCCCTCTACCTGATCGCCTGCGAGACCTTGCACGCCAAGGTCCTGGCCGACGAACAGAGCGAGCGCACCGTGGCCGCGTTCCGCGCGATCTTCGTGACCGCGCCCATCCGTACCGTGGAGATGGTGATGGCCATCGTCATCGCCATCCCCCGGATCTTCAGCAGCAAGCCCGCGCCCGATCCGAAGTCGCAACTGCCCAAGGGTCGCGGCTCACGGGTCAAGGAGGCCGGCTCGCCGGCAAAGGCGCGCGTCGACGCGCTCGCGAAGCATCCGGAGGTCGCTCAGGTGATCACGGGTTTCGCATCAGCGCCGAGCGCCGCGCCGGCCGCGCCATCAGCGCCCGTCGCACCGGAGGCGTCGCCCGACGCCCAGGCCTCCGCCTCACGCGGCGGCCAGGCAGCGTGACACCTCTCTGTCGATGAGCCACGCAAGGATCTCGAACTCCCTCGAGTCCTCCGCGTAGTAGGCCTTGCACTGCGCGACGTACAGCGCCAGGCCGTCGAGCGTTCGAACGCCATCCACCGGGAAACCGGTGATGCGTTCGAGCCGCTCGGCTTCCGCCCGCGTCAGCCTGATCGCCTTGCCCAACCTCAGCATCTCGCACCTCTCGAAGACCTGCCGATCTGTCTAGCACGCAAAGTGTTGGCGTCAAGGTCTCGCGGAGGCACATCCCCGAAGGACTCTTCATGACGATGAACGTCGAAGCCCTCCAGATCATCGAGCTCGACGCCGCCCGGGCGCCAGCGCCGATGGTCGATCACTACATCGAACTGGTGCGCAACAGCATCGGCGACTGCGCAGCCGACGTGGCCGAGTACGCCGCCGCGCTGCTGCTCAAGCTGGAACACCTGGCCAGCAGTCAGCGCGCGCCGACCGTCGACCCGCGCCTGCCTAAGGTCTTCCTGGCTCCCTGGCTGGAACTCACCCCCGCGTCGCTGAAAGACGCGGCGTGATCCTCGCCAGATCGGCCGAGCGAGCACCAGGGCGCAGCTGACCTTCCTTCGCAGCGAACTCCTTGCGACCGGCATGGAAGCGACCTTCACCGGTCGCGCATCGAGCAGGTGCCTCGCATCTGCGTTTTCATCAACCCGAGCGGGGCGCTCTGTCCCAGGTCGGGGCAGCGGCGCCTTCTCGCACAACAAGAAGGGACCCGTCGCATGGCAACTCGCAAGACGAAGCATCCGCCCAAGGCCGAACAGCGCCGAAGGCTCACCCTCTTCTTCAACAAGGAAGCCCGCAAGTCCGCAGCCTACGCGTTGAAGAAGGCATCCTGGCTGCTCGCTGCAGCCAACACGTACCTTGGCTTCGCCAAGGAATCGATGGCCTACCTGGCCGTCGTGATCGTCGGCTGGTTGGTCGCCCAGACCCTGGCCGTCATCCTCCTCAGCCTCGAGGAGGAGCAGGGCTCGCAAGGGCCAGAGGAGCAGGCGCATGCAAGACCTCCTGGCATCGGTGGCAAGCGCACTCAGCCATGACCCCGTCCTCGCCAGCTACGCGCTCGCGTGGGTGACGCTCGACATCTGGGGCGCAGCCGCCTTGGTCCTGGCCTACCGCAGCCGCCTGCAAGAGCGAGCCGGCCAGCCCCATCCCGCCGCACACCGCTGGTTCCCACAGCCTCCGAGCCCGAAGTAGCTCGCGCAGGGGTTCAAAGCGTCTTCACATGCCCCGCTCGATCGCTTGATCGGACGGGGCATCGTCTTTTGTGGCCAGACTTCAGCGCCACCGGCGCACGTAAGGCCGGACTCGCCAGGAGACGCCGTCCGAGGAGATCGCCTCCGCAAGCAACGCCCGACATACGCCTCGCTTCACGAGCCTCATCTCCGGGTCGAACCGGAAGCCCATGAGCGCCAGCGCATGCATGGAGTACCGCTTGCGGAGCACGGCGTAGACCGCAGTCCTTGGCCGCCGATTCCCGTCCACCTCTGTTGTCCCCTCCATGGCCGCAGCACCACCGATGTCACGGGGCCTGCTGGCCCTCGCGCTGCAGGCGCCGCCATTCCCACGGCGGCACCGGTGACTCCTCCGTCCACAAACCGAGCCGGCTCTCGCGTGCCAGCGCCTCCAGACCGAGCAGACGAGGATCCTTGCTGTACGCGCGGTACACCCAGGCCATGCCTCGGCGCACCTGCTCCTCGCTGACGTCGAGCCCATCCACCGTCATCGTCACGATGGGCCGTCCATTGCGGTCGACCTCCCGCCACTCGATGTGCACCGGCTTCTTCCAGACCAGTTCCCGAAGCGACTGCTCCGCGCGCTGACCCCAGGCCTGCCGATGCTCGGGCGCGTCGATTCGCGACAGCCGCAACCGCATCGACCGGCCGTCGATGATGGCCGTCACGGTGTCACCGTCGGACACGCCGGTCACCACGACATCGGCTGCTTGGCCCGTGCGATCAGTCGCGCTGGCAGCAGTGGGCAGCGCCGAGCTGTGTGACACGGCCGGCAGTTCCTGCGCAAGCGCCGGCGCAATGACGCACACGACTGCAAGCGCGACGCCTCGCGCCGCCGACCATCTTGGCCAGACCACCACTTTCCGCTCTCCCCTACTTCCGTTGCCGCCGACTCTTCGCACGCTCGAGCCGTTGCGCCTGGAGCCGCTGACGCACCGCGGTCAGGTAGCACCATGCCACATCCAGCGTCTCGGTACTTCGCAGGCCCTTGGCGCGTAGCTCGATGACGCCACCCACAACGGTCACGATCACCGGGCGCGGCCCCTTGTCGCGAACGACCGCGCTCGTCTCCCGGCTCACCGGGCGCAGGGACTTCGTCACCATGCGTCACCCGCATCGACGGTGTTCGGAGTCGCGGCACCCGCCGTCCTAGGTTCCGCGATCTGTGTCCTCGTGGTCATCATGAAGGCTTCCCTGTCCCGATTGCTTCCCTGAGGATCGCACCTGTCCCGACACCATCAAGCCCTGTCCGTCCACCGACAGCGGGTTCGAGGTCCTGGGAGCAATACGCGTCTGGCATGCTTGTCGCATCGAACACCAGGTGGCCCGGACAGGTACCCTCGCGCGCGACGAGCCGGGCGAGCACCGGCATGAGCAGCGTCACCGCGCTGGGCAGCGCCCCGATGTCCGGGCCGGCGATCCAGCCGCAGCCCTCCACCGCTGGCAGCACGCAGCCGCCGCGGCGAACCCAGCGCAAGCAGGTCTCGCACTGTCCCGAACGCCTCATCCCTCGACGCCCACCCACTCGCCGGAGCCGATGGCTTCCGCACGCTGAAGCATCGCGCGACCCATGGCCCCTGCTGCAGCGAGGAAGGCGTCGCGACTCCGCGGCCTGGCCGCACCACCAGGGGCGTGCAGTGGCTCGTGCCGCATGCCCATCCCGTCGTTGCGATCGCACACCAGGTCGAAGGCGCCCGAGGCGTCCAGTTCCACGATCAGCGTGTCGGCGATCGGAATCCCGAACCCACCGATCAGGTGCCGGTAGGCGGCGGGCACCAATTGGTCGACGGCGTTGGTCACGCTGGCGCCCTGATTGCGGCCCCACCGCTCCATGTCGACCAGCAGCAACCTCGCGAGCCCTGCACGCTCGACCACACCCGCCACGGCCAGCACGCCGTCGTGGTCCCGAGCCGGCTTGCTGTTGGGACTCGCGCAGTAGAGACGCAGGTGACGGATCAGGGTTTGCGGCATCGAGGGTCCTTCCAAGTCCTCGAAGCCATGTTCCCCGCGAGTCGACGCGCATCAAGTGCTCAGCGCGGGCGCAGGTTCCGATGCACGAGCCAATCCTCGAAGGACTGGCACAGCCTGACCGCATGCCTGGCGCGGGTCAGCGCCACGTACAACAGGTTGACGTCTGCCTGCTCGACGTCCTCAACCGACAACTCCCGGCCTTCCTCGAAGAAGCGCATGAAGTCGTCGGCCAGCCAGACCTGGTCGAACTCCAGTCCCTTGGACTTGTGGGCCGTCGAGAAGAAGATGCCGTCGAAGTCCGGCCACGCGCTCTTGTCCAGCGCAACGTGCCGCGACTTGATCTGGTCTACGAGCGTCGGTACCCGCGCGCCGTACTCCTCGACGACCCGCACAAGGTGCCGCAGTTCCGCATCGGCAGCGTCTTCCGCCAGCTGTTGCAGGCTCTCGAAGGTCTCGAAGCTGCGCAGGTACGGGTCGCGGATGAGGCCGCGATCGCCAGTCCAGAGGTAGTAGGCATCGAGCAGCTTCTCCATCCGGTATCCCTCGGTCCCGCCGACGAAGTGATACCGCCGGTTCGTGGGCAGGAAGGCGATGGCCTCTTCGAACACCACGGCATTCGTGCGGGCCAGCACCGCGAAGGCACGGCGGGTATCCACCGCAAGCCGCGTTGACACCAGACCGCCGCCCTCCAGGCGGAGGTCGCAGTCCGGCTTGAAGTGCTCCAGCAGCGCATTCGCCATGTGCGCTATGCCGTCGCCGAACCGGAAGCTGCGTGTGAGTTGCAGCCGCTCGTCGGCCGGATGGATGCGCAACGCGTTGGCAGATCCCCTGAACGCGAAGATCTGCTGCGCCGAGTCGCCGACCAGCACCACGCCGCCACCTTGGCGCCGCACGATGTCGTAGGTGCACATGTTCAGGTCCTGGGCCTCGTCAACAGCAACGAGGTCACACCCGCGCAACTGCGGCTCGTCCATCTGGAACAGCTTCAGGTAGCCGTCGTGCGGCAGCTTGAGTTCGCCGCCATCGCGCCGCTGCATGCGTGCCCACACCGCCCGGGCGACTTCGACGACTCCGCCCGGGTCCGCGAGCCGCTCCGCGATCTCGCACGGAACGTGGGACGGGCCGATGCGCTCGTCCAACGAGCCGCACCAGTTCTGGATGGCCTGCAGCGCCCCAGCGGCAAGCAAGGGTCCGCACCTGAACGCGCGCGCGACCGACGAGGTGTAGGTCTTGCCGACTCGCTGGCTCGCCTCGTCACCGAACAGTTCGATCGCCTTTCGCCAAGCGATCGAGTGCGTGGTGCGGCAACTCACGTTGGCCGGCATCCGGCCGGCGGCCTCGAGCTGGATCGCCTTGCTGAAGGCCAGATACAAAATCCGCGCCCGTGGCCGGGCACCGGCGTACAGGCCGAGTGTCGTCGTCTTCGCGGCGCCAGCACCGGCCTCCACCACCAGCGCGCGCGCCACGCTCTCGACGATGCGCTGCTGCTCCTGCGTCGGCTGCAACATCGCGTTGGCCACGCCCTACCCGGAGACGCGCTTGTTCAGGAACAGGGTGCGCATCCCGTGGCCAACGTCTTCGGCCCAGGTCCGGTAGGACCACGCGCACACGGCGATGTTCGTCACGTACATGCCGATGCTCCACCAGAGGCCCATGCGCGCACTCAGCGCGATCAGCACCAGGTTCGCGACGATCCAGGTGGCGAAGCCGGCCCGCCGCTTACGCGCCACCTGGACTTGCCCGAGCAGCGTCAGCAGCCAGCCCAGCACCTGCAATCCGTCCACGAGCTGTGACTCGGTCATCGTCCTTCCTCTGTCGTTGATCCGAGTTCACTCTTGAACGAGACTCGCGCGGTTCAAGCCTTTTCACCGCGTCCGGTCCTCGTGACTCGCCATCGTCGAGCGGCCACACCGATCGTGCAGCGACTCGTCCATGCTGCCGTGCTCGATCGGATTTCTCCAACCGAAAGTCGGCACGGAACACCCCCGGGTTCCCTGGCAGGACCGAGCGCCAGTCGGCGCTCTGCAGCTATTCGACCTGTAGCCCCCGAGGCTTGCGGCGCCGTACTCCGAAGCGCCGCCACACGGCCGGATTCACATCGACGGGCCCGGAGCGCTTGGAGGCGAGATTGACCAGTACCCCGTGGTGCCGGATCGGCCCCTGGAACAGCTCGTAGAGCAACTGCGACGCCCACCGGACGGCCACGTCGTTGACGAACAGTCCCTGGGACCGCAGGGAGATTTGCACCGAGCAGGACGGTGTGTCGTCCTCCTGCACGTCGTCCAGGAGTTGGGGGAACAGTTCCGTCACGCAGGGCAGGCGCTCCCACTCCAGGCGCTCTGGCAAGGGGTGGGGCTTGGGCTGGCCGAGCACCACCTGGGCGGCGCTGTCCGTGTTGCCGAGGTCCAGCCAATAGGCGACGCTTGACCCGCGATTGAACAGGCGCCGGTGCAGGTCACGACGAGCGCGCGCCGAGTCGACGCAACTGATCACGAGGCCCGGACCGCATCCGATGTCCGTTGCCGCCGCAGGACCATAGTGCTGTGGCACCGCATCCCAGTCGAGCCCGAAGTACTGGTTGAGGCGGTGGACCGTGACGACGGCCTTGTGCAGGCCGACATCCGACGGGCTGTAGATCTGGCGGCCCACGTTCGAGTCGCTCACGACATCGCCGTCGAAGGCGGTGACGTGCAACCCGTAGGGATGGCCCAAGGCCCGCATCGCGATGTCGAGCCTTGCCAGGCAGTTGGCCATCTGAGCGCCGTTGCCGCCGACACCCACCAGGTGGACCCTGACGCGCTGGGTCAACAGGCTGCGAGCGATGCAATGTTCCATGTCGTTGTCGATCCTCTCCCGAGGATCATCCACGTAGGCCTCGCGCCTTCAACCACGCTGCTGAAGGCGGAACCGTGGGGAGGTCGGCGCGCGTCGCGCATGTACCCGCGCGCATCAAGCGTCGCCAGCCACCTGCCAAGGGTGCACGAGGTCCTTGAACAACCCATTCAGCACCAGCCTGAACCGCGCCGTGGGCCGCGCTCGATCGAGGTTGCCAAAGACACCGCACACCCGCACGCCCTGGTCGTCTCGATCGTCCTCGGCCGACCAGAAGGCAGGCAGGCGACCATGCGAGTGAAGGTCCACGGCCAGCAGTTCATCGGCTGGCAGTTCTTCGATGCGGTAGCTCACATGAGCAGGGCCAGCGGCCACAGCCTCGTGCATCGCCAGCCGAAGTCCCCCGGTTCGCACGTTGAAGATCAGTGCGCCGGCTGTCTCGTTGGGTAAGACCAGGCGGGCCTCCGCGATGAAGCGCTCCAGCAATCCCACAGGGATCACGCCGAACGCAAAGGCGATCGTCTCGTCCAGGGGACCAAAAGGCAGGCGCATGCCCACGTCGGCGACCCGCGTGGTGCAGTCCAGCCACGGGGTCTTCATCTGAACGAACAGCCCGTTGCCGGCCAGCAGCATGCGCTGCCCGCTGGCATGCACCGGCAGGTCGCCGTATCGGGGCACCGCCCCCACAGGGCAGGTGGCCTGCACGGCCGCGTCGCGTGGGTCAGTCATCGTGCTTGCCGGCCTGGGACAGCAGCATGTCTCCGAGCGTGCGGTCGATGTCGACCAGGACCCGCTCCGGAAACTCGGGGTGCTTGCCGTCGAGCATGTCGCGCCAGAACCGGTAGACGCCGCCCACGTACGCCACAAGTTCGCTCTGCACGTTCGGATGGGTGAACCAGCTGTCGAAGAACGCGGAGGTCCACGCGTCGATCTTCTCGGCCGTCGCTCGCTCGGGTAGCTCCACGTTGCCGACGCAGATCTGGCCGCTCTCCCAAACGTTGAAGTACGGCGCTCGATAGAGCCTCGTGTCCGAGCTCGGTCGCTCGCCGCCACTGACCGCCCAGACGTACCACTTGCGCGCGGAGGTCACGCAGAACACGAGCCCAGGATGGCTCACGACTTCAGAGCGCTCGACCGCTCCGAGTTCACCCCCAGCGCAGCGGAACCAGATGGGGCGCCGCCCGGGTGGCACCCACCACGCCAGCGCGGTGGAGTCCTGAAAGACCAGCCGGTCGGGGATGAAGCCGCCCTCGCGACGTTTCATCAGCCGGCGTGCCAGCCGCAGGGCCGCGAACGCGGTCATCGGCCTGCCGGGCAGGATCGTCGCCGCGCCGCTGGACTCCGTTGCAATGTCGTGGACGGTGGCGAAGCTGGCGCTGCCTTTGCCGGCGTACACGAGGATCGCGCGGTGCAGGCGCATCTCGGTGGGCCCTTCTTCGGTCACTGTGAACTTGATCCCCGGCTGCTGCGCACTCATCGGCCACCTCGCTTGTGTGTCGTCCAGTCTCCATCGGTCAGCCTGTACGTCAACTCGTCCAGCGCCTTGACGCCCGCACACCAGTTCCGCAGGAAGCCGAACCATCCCGCCAGTGCCACGTGATCGGCTGCACCGAGCGTGTCCTCTCCGCAGGGCTCGAAGTAGTCGCCGCTTTCGCCGACCATCTGTTCGTAGTCGTCCAGCACCCGGGTCGTCAGGTCGTCCTTCGGCCCCCAGGCCAGCACGCCGGAGAAGCCGACGAACCGGCCCTCACGAAGGGACCAGTCGTAGTCCGGCAGGTCCACGGCCAGCAGTCGGAGCACGCACTCGATCACGTCACGGATGCGATGGTCATCTGCTGCGTGGGCCAGTTGCCGCAGCGTCCGCCGACCGAGCGACCTGGCACGACCACCGAGCGCCCACGCCGGAAACGTCGCGTTGAACATGGCCCGCGTCACCATGCCCTGGCGCATCGACTCCCGCTCGGCCGCGTCGTCGCCACAGGCTTCTTCGATTGCCATGTCCTCGTCGAACTCCCCATACCAGTACGTGTCGCTCGCGCACTCCATGACGACCGCCGGTGTGTAGATCGGGAGCGTCCGCCACGCACACCGCTCCAGGGTTCGCAGCACGGTCATCCCAAGCCTCGGCCGATGCCGCTCCAGGCTTTCGAGGGCAGGCCCGACCATGCGGACGCCAAACGACTCGCCGCCCCACTCCACGACACACGAGGGCTGTTGACCGCTCGCCACGTCGGCATCCCCATCGCGCAGCTGCATCGCAAAGTACGGCCTCAGCATCCGCAGGCCACCGAGCTCTCGGCGCACCCAGCCCTCGAGCACGGACTGACAGGTCCTGAGGTGGTCGGCTGACGGTCGGGGAGGCAGGAGTGCGGCATCGACCACACCGGCCCTCAGCAGCGTCCTCGCGAAGGCCGCTCCGCGGCGGCGCGAGGTCTGCGGCACCAGCTTGTGCGGGATGCGCGCGTCGAGTGAAGGCAGCGTCAGCATGGTCAGATCAAGGGTGGAAGCAGCACACCGCGCACCACCATCCGCTCCTGACGGTCGCCCCGGGGCTGACCCCAGACGTCTTCGGCGAATCGATGCGCGACGCTGCTCACCTGGACCAGTCTCTCGTCCAGCATCGCGGCTTCAAGGGCGCCAGCCGCCCCTTGATCCGATTGACCGAGGAGGCGGTCCAGCCGCGCTGCATACCGCGCGACCGGATCGGCCCGATCAGCCCTTGGTGCCGACCGCACGCTTGAACGCGACTTCCTGGACGCCACGGACCACCTCCCCGACCTGCGCCTCGGCGGTCAGCAGTTCCGGGTACTGCGCCGCGTAGACCTCCTTGACCTGTTCGATCGTGAGCCCCGGGATGTCGGGCAGCGACAGCCCGTTGTACTTGAAGCATCGGGACAGGGCCGCAACAACGATGGACATGATGCGTTCCTCCCCTCAGGCGCCGAACAGATCGGGCATGCCCGCACCGCCCACCGGTGTCGCCGCCTTCGGCTCGGTGTCGACCGGCGCCGGCTTCGATGCGCCATCGACCGCGCTGCCATCCCCATCGTCGTCGTCGTGTTCGGCATCGCCAGCGTCGGTGACGGGCCGCGCAGCAGTCCTGGTGGTGGACTTCGCGCCCGCCTTGGTGACGGCCTCGGCGCCTTTCTTCACGGATGCGGCCCGGGCCGCGTCCAGGACCTCGTTCGTCGCCGCCACCTGCTCGTCCAGGCTGGTGCGCCGCGTCGCGTAGCTGTCCAGCGCCTGCACGAAGCCGGCGTCCAGTTCCTCCGCAGTGGCGGTCAGCTTCAGCGGCATGGCCAGCGCCGGCACGTCCTTGCCGCTGTCCGAAGTCTTGGGTACGACCACCACCGTCATGAGGCCGCTGCCCTCGTCCGCCGACAGCAGCAGGCTGAACGCGCTCTTGGCCGCCATCGGGAAAAGCTCTTTGAACATCGCTTGAATCTCCTGTTGCGCGAGGGATGACCCTCGAAGTCATCGTAGGAGTCACCCCTCGCTTGTCGAGGGCTCACGCAGCAGGCGCGGCCTCCGGTTCTCGGCGCGCTTCGCCTGCTTCGCCCGGTGTTTGCGTGGCCCCTTCTGCGGCCGGCGTGCGGCTGGCGTACTTGAATCTGCGGCGCGGATAGCGCATCGCCTTCGGCACCGTGCCTCGGTAGGCGAAGCCCTCGACGGCGAGCAGCGCCAGGATGAAGTCCGACCGCTTGCCGGCCTTCGCCTTCGCGTACCGCTCGCCCATCGCCTTATTGAGCCCGACCTCTTCGGCCAGCGACTCCAGTTCGCTGACCGTCAGCAGGTTCAGGTACTCGTCGTTCAGCGTGAAGTGCCGCGACTCGTCGACTTCGAGGTAGTTCAGCAAGGCCTCCAGCCCCTCCGTGTCGACGCCGTAGGCCGCCGATGCCGTCACGGCCTTGACCAGTGCATCCAGCGCGTCCGTCGCCACGGCATCCGCCTGCTCCAGCATCTTCCTCAGCGAGGCGTCGCCGATGCCCGGCTTGTGGATGCCGGCGAGCTTGACGGCGACGTCGGCGTATCGATCCGCATTGACCGCACGCGTCTCTCGCGCCAGCACCAGGGCGGCCAGCACCCGCTGGTTGCGCTCGCCCTGCGCCATCAGCTGGTTCGCCACCGTCTTGCGCCAGAACTCGGTCCGGTGGGTGATCACCTTGCCCGGCACCTGGTTGCGCGGCTTCGGCGGCTCCGCGGCCGGCCCCGTGCCTGCCACACCCGTGGGCTTTGCGCCACCTGCGGCCTTGCCGTCCTTCTGCGCCGCGGGCAGCTTGGCGGCTTCCCGATCCGCCCTCCGTCGCGCAGCCACCTTCGTGCTGTGGCACGCCGCATCGAAGCACAGGGACTCGGCGACTTCCCCGTAGTGGCCCGGGATCGCCGAAACGCTGCATCCGAAGTTCGCGCACCCCTTGCAAGCTTCCATCTGCTCCGCACCCACGCCCAGCGGCCCGTCAGCGGCCACGGCCAGCGGCACGAAGCCGTCTTCGGGCTTGATGAAGCGGATCACCTGGAAGCGCTCGCGCAGCGGCTCGGCCTTGGCCTCCAGCGCCGCCATCGACAGTTCGTCGTAGTGGGTCGGATGTTGGCAGTAGCCCTCGCCGATGGACGCGTCGAACAGTGCGGCCTGCTGAGCCGAGTTGTGCGGACAGCCCAGGCAATGCGCCGTGTCGAAGATCGCCTCCGACAGCCGCTTGGCGAACTGCCCAAGTTGCTTCTTCAACACCTCCACCGGCACCTTGTGCTGCAGGATGCCGGCCAGCACCTTGACCTGCCGGTCCTGCGGCAGGCCCGCCAGCAGTTCCGCGTGTCCGATGCTGATGTTCGCGTGGCGTTCGATCACCGCCTTCTGTACTTCCGGCGCGCAGTTCAGCAGCAGCAGCCGGTTGTCCAACTCGCGCGGCTTCCAGCCCAACTGGTTGGCCGTCTTCTCCTTGTCCCCGGCGTTGTAGCGCAGAAGGTCGGCCGCACCCTTGGCTTCCTCGATGGCACTCGGGTTGTCGCGTCCCTTGTTCTCGATGATGCCCAGCGCCCGCGCCTCGGCATCGCTCAGGTCTTCGATCGTGACGGGCATGTCGTAGGTCTGCCCGTACTCTTCGCCGGCGACCATCCAGCGGCGGTGCCCGTAGACGATCTCCCACAGCCCGTCCTGCGTGGGATGCGGGCGGACCATGATCGGGCTCTTGATGCCACCCGCGGCCTTCACCTGCTCGCGCAGGTCGTCCAGGGCCTTCGCGTCGTAGTGCTCCCGGTAGTTCTGCCCCGGCACGATCTGCCCGACTTGCAGCGTGGGCTGCACCGGTAGACCCTGCGTCGTTGTGTCGTTCATGTCGACTCCTTCGGTCTGAGTGCGCTTCGTTCGAAGCGTGAAACCATGTTCCCGCGCGGCCCCCCGCCTGCAAGGGTCGAGGCGGTCCGAACAGGGCCTGGGCGACGCGCCCCGGAATGCCCTTCCGTACCAAGCCAACTGGCCATGACGCTCTGCCATCGATCCGCCTGCCGCGCCGCCGCTAAGTCGCAGTGGTCCGGCAAGGGGAATCCATGCTCGGTTGCGACGCCCGCACTTCAACGCCCGAAAGCGCCCGATGAACATGCGCCGGTCAAGCGAGGACCGTTGCAGCGCCCGAACACCGTTGCGATACTGGGGGAACCTCTACTCGGCCCTGCGGCCGGTCCTCATCGCGAGGAGGTATCCATCGCGCAGGCGATGGCGTTAGCGGTCGTGACCCGCACCTGAATCCGCGCGCTGACTCTCGGGCAGCGCCATCGACCCCAACCGGGCACCGGCCCGGCGGGGTGGTGCCCACTCCTTGATGGAGCGCACCATGGCATCGACGCAAGCCCTCCCCTCGGAGGCTCCTTGGATCCCACCCGGTGTGGTCCGCCTCGTCAGGCTCAATCGCGAAGGCGCTCTGGGTCGCGGTGACCTGGTGGCCACGCGTCGCCCCGGCACCTGCGAGGTCGTCTCCATCGAGTCCACGCACACGCTCACGGTGCGCGCGCTCGACAACCACACCCACTACCGCATCAGCGGCATCGACTTCGGCCCCGGCGTCCGCCTGGGAGAGGTCTAGAAGGCCGCGCGGCCCGCGCCGCGCCACACCCACGAGGGATCACCGTCCCTCGGGGGTCGGTGTCCCTCTTCATCCAAGAGGTCCACCCCATGAATCTCACTTTGCTGGATCGCCCGCAACTCGAGGCGATCGTGCTGAACCCGTCCAGCGAGTCGCAACAGCCGCTCGTCTGCTCCGACAACGCTGTGCTGGACTACATCCCGGCCCCCTCCACGGCACGCGAGGGCCGGCTGCGCCACGTGCTCGCCGCTGCACACGAACTGCTCACGCGGATCGCGGCCGAAGCGGTCAAGGGCCGTTCGCTGATCGACTCTCCGTCGGTCATGAAGGACTTCCTGCGCGTCTACTTCGCCGGCGCGGAACGCGAGACCTTCGTCGTCGTCTTCCTCGACGCGAACCATCGCGTCATTGAGGTCGAGGAGTTGTTCGCCGGCACGTTGACCCAGACCTCGGTGTACCCGCGGGAAGTGGTCAAGCGCGCCTTGCACTTCAACGCGGCGGCTGTCTGCCTGAGCCACGTTCACCCGTCGTCGCAGACGGAGCCGAGCCGGGCCGACGAGTTCCTCACCGCCACGCTGCGTCAGGCGCTGTCGTTGGTCGACATTCGCATCATCGATCACATCATCGTCGCGGCCAACGGCAGCTCGTTGACCTCGATGGCCGAGCGAGGCCTTCTGTGAACGAGCTCACCGACCAGGCCGGCGACCACTGGGTGCCCGCATGTGGCGGCACCGAGCGCCCCACCCGGACTCGCACCGGACGCACCTTGCTCTACATGTGGAACACCACCAAGGGCGAGCACGCGTACTACGACTGCGAGCGCGACATCTTCCTCAGCGACGAAGAGGCCCGAGCGGCCCTGGCGATCGACTGAAGGCCTGCGCGGCGCCCAAGTCGCCGCACCCCTCCACCCCGCGCGCCATCTCGGCGCGCCCTCCGGAGCATGTTCATGCCATACATCGAAATCGGCCCTGTCCCGGGCGAAGAGAACTGCGCCCAGGTCGGCAGTTCGGACTACACCGAAGCCTCGCTGCGCGAGTGCGAGGTCTTTCGCCGCATGCTGGCCCGGCTCTTCCCGGTTCCCGCGGGCCTGCCGGTCGCCTACGTCGGTCGCACGCACCCCCACGACTTCGGCAACTACCGCGAGGTCTCGATCCGGTACGACGACAGTGACAGCCAGGCTGTCGAGTTCGCGTACGAGGTCGAGCGATCTGCACCCGGCGAGTGGGACGCGATTGGCCGCTACGAGTTGGCCTGGTACGAGCGCAAGCGCGCCTATGACCATGCGGTGCGCGAAAAGCGCCTCGGGCCCGATGAGGTGCCGTCGGCCTTCAGCACCGCGGATCCACCTAAGCTCCCAGCGGACACGCGATTCGCGGAGTTGCTGGCCAACTATCCGTTGTAAGAGACGGCCGCACCGGCCACCGGACTTCTGAAGGGGCGCCGCTGCAAGGCGATCGCCCCCTTCTGCGGGGCGGCCAGAATACGGCCGGCATGATTGAAATCTTCCGGCTGTACATCGAAGCGCTGCACCCGGCGTACGAGCGGCTCATCGCGTCGGCGCCGTTCAAGTACGCGGACCTCGCTGGGCACGTGATCCCCGAGCGCGGCATCTACCTTCTCACCGAGGGCGACCGGCACCTCTACGTCGGCCGAAGCGACAGCATCCGCCAACGGCTGCGGAGCCACTGTGCCGTCAGCTCAAGCCACCACAAGGCCGCCTTCGCCTTCAGACTAGCCCGCGAGGCCTGTGGGGTTCCGAAGGCGAGTTACAGACCGGAGGGTTCACGTGCTCACTTGATGACACAGGACAGCTTCCGGTCCGCCTTCGAGTCGCAGAAGGCACGCCTGCGTACCATGGACATCCGGGTGGTGGAGGAAGCCGAACCGAATCGACAGGCGCTTCTTGAGATGTACGTGTCCATCGCCCTTGGAACCCCGTACAACGACTTTGCGAACCACTGACCAGGTGCAACATCTCCGTCAGTCGTCGGTCCACCTCGGGTCGTTCGCCGCGCGCACCTTCAGCAGTTGATTCAGCCGGCTCAGCAACTTCGCTGGTACGTCCTGGCGACGCCCGTTTGTGCGCAACGGATGGCTGAACTGCTCATGCAGGTAGCGCTTCTCGCCGGTGCCTCGGACGGGCTCGATCTGGCCTCCCAGCAGGAGCCACATGCGGTCGGCCTGATGTGGGTTCGACGTATGGATGGGTGCGTAGTTCACTTCTTGCTCCTGGAGGTCTTGGTGGGGATGTCGTCCAGCATGGCGAGCAGTTCGTTGCTCAGCTTCTGCTGGCGTCGATAGGCAGCCGTACCAGGGATGTCCTCGTCGGCCAAGTAGCACGCAGCCCAGTCGATCTGGCGCGGAAGGGTCAACCGGTAGATCCCCGTCTCCCAGACGTACTCCACGTGGTGCCGGACGTAGAACAGCGGGTCGGCGCGAACCGCCTCCATGGCCTTCAGCGGGCTGGACGGCATCTCTTCTAGGTAGGCGTCCGTCCCGCGGCTCGACGCGATGCGAGGAATCTCCAGGTACTTCAAGAATGCGTCGGTGCTTCGCAGGAACAGGAGCAACCGGGCCATGAAGGCGTCGCGAACCAGGTTATGGGCCTGCGTCGCCTCGCGGAGCGCCTCGGCCGTCTCCGGCCTTACCTCAATGTTCACGGACACCGGGCCGGTTCTCTTCATTGCGCCGGCGATGTGACGCCCCGGCGGCCACCCAAACTCCCCCACTGATGGCCACCCCAAACTCCGCCACCTGAGTTGATCGGGGACAGGAGGTAAGAGCCGACGCCGTCGGCACCTGTTGGCAGGACACATTGAACTGGGTC
>Ga0255210_1000026_pt1 | contig 108591 bp, 102 predicted proteins | sample Miss_Yuk_RepA_8d_FD_188422 | JGI IMG/M metagenome (GOLD analysis project Ga0255210, IMG submission 188422) | Freshwater microbial communities from Mississippi River, Louisiana, United States - Miss_Yuk_RepA_8d | ecosystem: Environmental > Aquatic > Freshwater > River | place: USA: Louisiana...
GACCCAGTTCAATGTGTCCTGCCAACAGGTGCCGACGGCGTCGGCTCTTACCTCCTGTCCCCGATCAACTCAGGTGGCGGAGTTTGGGGTGGCCATCAGTGGGGGAGTTTGGGTGGCCGCCGGGGCTCCAGCACGTCCTTGGCGATGACCAGGTCGAAGCGCCGGGCATCGAAGGGCAGCTGCTCGGCCGTCGACTTGATCACCCGTGCCGGGTCGATGCGCGGCGCGTAGATGGGGAAGGGCTCGACGCCGGTGCAATCCAGGCCGTAGCGCTCACCCAGCGCGCAGGACAGCTCGGCGCCGCCGCAGCCGACCTCGAGCACCGTGCTGCCCGCGGGCAGGGGCAGCACGGCCATGATGCGGTCGGCGAAGCCGCTGTTGTTGCCGACCTTGGCATGCGCGTCGACGTGCAACGCGTTGCGGTTCTCGGTGGGTGCGGTCATGGCAGGTCGTCGGAGGTTCGGGCGGTGAGGAGGCGGTCAGGCGCGGTCCTGCCGGCGCAGCAGCAACCGCGCGGTGGCGACGTTCAGGACCACGTTGGTCAGCAGCAGCATCGACAGCTGCAGCGGCTGCGGGTTGGGCAGCCAGGTGGCCAGGGCCATCAGCAGCGTGGCCGGCGCGTAGCTCAGCGGCGAGATCCAGTAGGCCTGGCGCTGGGTGATCAGGTTGCTCATCTCGGTGCGCCAGACCTGGAAGGGCGAGGTGGCCAGCACCAGCAGGAAGGCCAGCAGGTGCTCGCCCTCGGCCAGGCCCAGGGCCAGCGTGAGTGCCGCCACCACCGCCACCGACAGCGCCGTGCTGAGCACCACGAAGCGGGCGCGGCGCCGGTAGCTCCGGCCCAGCGTCTGTTGCGCATCGAACAGCCCGTGCAGCACGTGCAGCCGGCCGATGATGAACTCGGCGATGCTGGTGACCAGGCCTGCGACGCGCTGCAGCATGCCGAACAGCCCGGCGCTGTGGAACTCGTCCTGCGCGGCCGGCAGCAGCAGCAGGAAGCGCACGCCCAGCTGCTGCAGCAGCTTGGAGACGAACAGCATGCCGACCTGCGCGAGGAAGCGCCCGCGCACATGGCCCACCGCGTAGCGGATCGCCAGCCGGTAGCGGCGGCAGATCAGCAGGTTGGCGGCGGTGATGCCCAGCAGCTCCAGGCTCAGCACCTGCATCGGGTCGGCACGCAGCAGCACCGCGGCCGACAGCAGCACGCGCAGCGCGGCGGCCTGGTTCAGCTGGGCGTCCAGCACGCCGACGTAGGCCTTGTGGTCCGCCACGTCGGCGGTGAACACGCGCAGCGACATGCCGGCGATGCCGACGGCCAGCAGGGCCCAGAAGTACGGCGGCAGCGGCCGCGGGTAGACCAGGCTGAACACGGCGGCGGCGATCGCCAGGCTGGACAGCAGGCCGTAGGTGGCGATGCGGCCGACCAGCTGCGCGTCCGCACCACCGGCCTCGGCGCCGGCGGCGCGCAGCCGGATGATCTGCTTCTCGAGCCCCGAGGAGAAGACCAGGCAGGACAGCGTGAACAGCGCGTAGATGCCCAGGTAGATGCCGATCTGGCTGTAGGTCCAGCGCTGGTGGATGCAGGCCAGGAACACCGCCTGGGCGACCATGCTGAGCACCCGCGCGCTCAGCAGGCGCGCGAGCAGCTTGCTGCGCCGCAGCAGGACGCTCATGGCGGGCTCAGCCATGGGCCGGGGCGCGCGGAGCCAGGGGCTGTCGGTCGCGGATGCTCATGCGCATGCGGGGCCTGCCGCGCGCAGCTCGGCGAACATCGACTGCACCGCGGCCAGGTGCCGGGCCCGGATGGCGGGGTAGGGGCCCGCGTGGTAGGCCTCGGCCATGGCCACCGCATCCTCCTCGTCGGCCGGCCGCGGGTACTGCCAGGTCTGCAGCAGGGATTCGTACTTCTCGGACCAGCCGACCGTGACCAGCGGGACGCCCGAGTAGATGGCCAGGCAGCAGCCGTGGTAGCGCGCGGAAACGCACAGGCGGGCGCGCTCGAACAGGGAGAACACACGCTCCGGCGCGGCCTCGATGCGGACCTCGATGTCGGTGCCCAGGGCGTCGGCCAGGCCCTTCAGGTAGGCGGCGGTCTCGCCGGCGTAGAAGGAGACGATCACCACCTGCCGCAGCGCGTGGCGGTGGTGATCGAGCATGCGCCGCGCCGTGGCCAGCAGCGACGCGGTCTGGGCCTTGAAGTTGGGGATCAGCACCAGCGTGTCCCGGGGCACCGTGGCCTCGCGCCGCGGCGCGGTGTCCAGCCGCGGGTGCCAGAGCACGAAGTCGGTGCAGTAGCGCAGCTCGGCCGGGCTGGCCAGCGCCCGGGCCAGCTGCTCGGAGTAGGCGTCGCGCAGGAAGACGGTGTCGGCCTGTGCGTACAGGGCGGCGAACAGCGGGCGGTGCCGTTCGTCGCGGATCGACAGCGAGTGGGGCAGGAAGGTGATGCGGGCGCCGGCGGCGCGCGCGCGCTGCAGGATGTGCAGCTTGTTGCGCATCAGCTGCGCCGCCTGGCCGTGGTCGTGGGCGTAGCCGCTGATGTCCAGCACCTGGGCGCAGTCCTCGGGCAGCTTGAAGCCCAGGCGCGCGAAGGTGCGCGGCGACAGCCGCTGGCACCAGCGGTCCAGGCCGCGGCGCAGCAGCGCGCTGGGCATCAGCACATAGCCCTGGTACCAGGCGTGCCAGTGCTCGCCGCGCGGCATCTCGACGACCGGCGGTGCCGCCTCGGGCAGGCGGGCGAGCACGGTCTCGAACATCAGCCGCGAGCCGAAGTTCTCGTGGCCGAAGCCGGTCAGCAGGGTCAGCCCGGCCATCACCGCACCCACTCCACGCGGCCGCTCTTGGCCGACTTGCCGCTGGGCGTGTCGGCCCGGGCATGGCCGACCAGCATGCAGAAGACGATCTTCTCCGAGGGGCGCAGGCCCAGCCGCTGCCGCGCCGCGTGGTCGATCGACGGCCGGATCGGCCAGTTCAGGTAGCAGGTCGCCAGGCCCTTGGCCTGCGCCGCCAGCGCCAGCAGCAGCGATGCGAAGCTGCAGTCGATGACCGGCACATGGCGGTCGCGGGGGTGGTTGACCGCCGACAGGTCGGCGGCGAAGGCGACGACGGTGCAGTGCTCGGTGCCGCTGAAGTTGGTCAGCCCGATGCTGTTGGCCAGCAGCCAGTCGCGCACGGCCGGCGCCTGCACCACCAGGGCCTTGTAGGCCTCGCGGTTGCACGAGGTCGGGATGTTGTCCATGTCGTGCAGCAGGTCGGCGACTTGCGCCGGCGTCGGCGCCGGTGCGGCGAAGTGACGGCAGCTGCTGCGCGCGCCGACGACCTGCCGCAGCACCTCGTAGGTGTCCGGGCCGCTGTCCGGCGGCGGCGGTGCGGCGCCGGCCAGCGCCTGCGGCGCCGGCGGTTCGACCGGCTGGCCGTGCCGGACGGCATACTCGTCGAGCACATGCTGCGCCCACTGCCGGATCTGCGGCGGCAATCGGTCCTGCAGCCGCAGGAAGTCGGCCCGGGTCTGCCCGGCATAGGCCAGGCCGAAAGGCACGCGGCACTGCGGATTGCGCAGGCCCTTCTCCAGCCGGTGGACGTTGCGGCGCAGCTGGAACTCGGTGGCATGCGCGCTGCGGCGGTCGCGGATGGCGCCGAAGACCAGCTGGAAGTCGGCGAGGAAGACCTGCAGGTACTCGCGCAGCGAACGGAACTTTCTGAACATGGATCAGGCGCTGGAAGAGGGCTGGCGGGGCACCGCGGCATCACCCGGCAAGGGCGGCAGCACCTGGGCGAAGGCCAGGATGCGTCGCGCCCGCCGTTGCCAGGCGTACTGGTCGCGCGCCTCGGCGAGCGCGGCCTGCGCGCGCGCCGCGGCGGCCTGGGCATCGGCGCCGAAGGCGTCCAGTGCCTCGGTGATCGAGGCCGGGCGGTCGGGATCGTAGAGGAAGGCGTTGCCGGGGTTCAGCACCTCGCCCAGCGACCCGAGGGCCGCGCCCAGGATGGGCGTGCCGCTGGCCATGTACTCGAAGACCTTCAGCGGCGAGGTGCACCACCAGATCGACGAGTTGCGCGTGGAGACGAAGAACAGCAGGTCGGCGGCGCGCTGGAAGCGGCGCACCTCCTGCGGTGGCTGGTGGGGCAGGAAGCGCAGGTTGCGCAGGCCCCGCGCCTCGTAGTGCCGCGTCCAGCGCTCGCACTCGGCGGCGCTGCCGCCGATGTGGACGAACTCGGTGGCGCCGGGGCGCCAGGCCGCCGCGTGCTCGAACAGCTCGGCGCCGCCCTTGTAGAGGCTGCCGGTGTGCACGATCACCAGCTTGTCGGCCGGCAGTCCCAGCCCCTGGCGCAGCGCGGCCCTGTCGGTGTGCCGCAGCGCGTCGTACTCGTCGACGAAGCAGCCGTTGTGCAGCGCCAGCAGGCGCTCGGCCGGCATGCCGCGCTGGTCACGGTAGAAATCGGCCAGCGCATGGCAGTTGGTGACCATGCGAAAGCGCGGCGAACCGATGCAGCGCCGCAGCAGCGCCTCGGCGACGCGGCCGCGCGGGATGTCGTGCGCCTCGAAGACGACGCGGCCGCCGAGCGCGACCAAGGTCCAGGCCACGGCGATGTCGCGGGTGATCACCGTCAGCCGCGGGGACCCGAGCGCGACGCCGGCAGCGCGCACGCAGGCCCAGAAGTAGCGCTGCCACTGCCTCGACGCGCGCGAGATCACGCGGTGCGGCACATCGGGCGCGCCCAGGTCGGAGCCGCCGCACAGCAGCAGGAAGTCCTCGCCCATCGCCTCGTGGTAGGCGCGGGACATGTTGGCGATCTGGCGGGACTGCGCGTCCTTGGACGGAACCTTGACGCGTGTGATGTACAGAAGCCGCATGTAGGCAGGTGGGTGTGCCGGGCGTCTCGGCGGCTCAGAAGTAGGTCGGCAGGATCAGCAGGATGACGATGAACTTGATCGTCACCAGCCGGCGCAGCAGGCTCCAGGGCAGGAAGGCCGGCAGCAGCAGGATGGGGGCCACGAACAGGCGCTGGATCAGCGCGACGTCCGGGTACAGCAGCAGCGAGGCGCCCAGGGCGCACAGCGCGAAGCACAGCAGCTGCCGCCGCTCCGGCGGCATGCGGCGCCAGGCCTCGGCCCGCGGCGCCGCGGGCATGCGGCGCCAGGCCTGCAGCAGCAGTGCTGCCGGCAGCAGCAGCGACAGCCCGACCTGCACGGCCAGGCTGGGCGTCAGCGCGCTGGCGCGGACGATGCCGCGCCGCACCGACTCGCTCTCCACGTCGGCCAGCACCAGATCGAGCATGGCGGTGTCGGGCAGCAGCGAGACGTCGGCGACCAGGCGCGCGAGGAACGCCCCCACCCCGGCCAGCAGCAGCGGTGTCAGCAGTCGCGGGAAGCGGGCAGCCGCCAGCGACAGCAGCAGCAGCAACGACAGCAGGCCGGTGACACGGCCGTGGATGCCGAAGGCGGCCAGCGCCACCAGCAGGCCGACGGTGCGCGGCCGCACGACCAGCGCGATCAGGAACAGCACCACGGCCAGGCTGCTGCGGGTGGTGTTGAAGGCCGCATCCATGAACAGCCGGTCGCTGACCGCGCACAGCGCGATCAGCGCCGCGTGCGGCCATGGCGCGATGCCGCGGCGCACCAGCAGGCCCAGCAGCGCCAGCATGGCGGCGTACAGCGCCGTCGACAGCAGGATCCCGAAACCGGTGGCCTGCAGGCGCGCGGGGAAGGCGTCGAGCAACCGGGTGAACAGGCTGTCGGGGGCATCGCCGGCCGCCAGCATGTCGCGCGCGTTCTGGTACCAGAGGTAGTACTGGTGTCGGTCCTGCGCCAGCTGGTCGCTGCTGGCGACGAAGATGGTCACGAAGGCCACGCCCAGCGGCAGCAGCGAGCCCGTCTGCAGGCCTGCAGGCGAGCGTCGCCACATGGCCAGGCCGAAGCCGGCCAGCATGAGCAGCTGAACGTAGAAGTACACGAGCATGTTGGCTGGCGCGCGAAGCTGTGGCGCCTGGACGGTCCGTCACGCCTTCGTGGCAAAGTTACCACCCGATTGTCCCAGCATTCCCGACCGTGCCGGACGTGCTCTGGGGCACTGGCTCAATGCAGTGCGGCGGCAGCGTGGATCGGGGCCTGGCGGGCTGTGGGTCGCTTGCCGGCGGCCACTGCCCGTGGCGTTGCTCGATTCAGGGCGCCATGGCCCTGGCGTACTGTTCGCTGATCACGCGCCAGGTGTAGCGCCTGCGGGCGATCTCCAGGGCGGCGCGTCCCCAGGTGGCCAGGCTGCGATCCGATACCGACTCGAGCAGTTGCTGAAGGCTACGGACGGAGTCCCAGAAGCCACCGGTGTCTTCCAGCGTGTGACGGTTGTAGTTGACATCGAATGCCAGCACGGCCAGCCCGACGTTCATCGCTTCCACGAGCGAGGGGTTGGTGCCGCCGGCGGAGTGTCCGTGCACATAGGCGACGGCCTCGCTGCGCAATCGCTTCAGGATGCCCGCGTCGTAGATGGCATCCAGCAGTTCGATGTTCGGGTGGGCCGCATACTGCTCGCGCAGGGCCTGCGCGAAGGGTGAGACCGCCCAGTTGCCGACGACGACCAGGCGCTTGTCCGGCACCCCCGCGAAAGCGGCCAGGATCTCGTGCACGCGATTTTCGGGCTCGATCCGGCAGACCGTCAGAAAGTAGTCCTTGGGCGCGAACCTGGTGAATCGGCCTTCGGCGGGCAGGGCGTCCGAGTCCCCACCGTAGGGAATGAGTTCCGAGGCCTTCTTGTACCGCGCTGCGACATACTGCTGGATGCCGAGATTGTCCGCGATGACACAGTGGCTGAATCGGACGGCCGCGGCTTCGGACAGTTGGAGGAACTTCTTCGCCCAGTAGCCCCACTTCTCGCGCTTCCATTCCAGACCATCGATGTTGGTCACGATCCGGACGCGCGGCTTCAGCAGCCGAACGACGGGCAGCACGATGCAGCCTGAGACTCCCAGGATCAGCAGGGTGCGGCTGCGGCCCAGGCTCCGATAGATGGCCAGCGCGTCGTAGATGATGGACTGCCAGCCGTTTGCATCCCAATCCAGATACTCCAGCTGGGCATGGAGGAACCGCTCGGGATGGGTCTGCGTGGCCTTCCGAGAGCAGAAGACCAACAGGCGGCATGACGGGCCCAGGTGTTTGACGAGCTGGTCGGCCAGGGTTTCGAAGCCACCATACTGCGCAGGCAGCCCGACGATGCCGATGATGGCAGCGTCAAACCGGCTGTTGCTGGTGCACGTGTCTGATTCGGTACTCAAGATGGCGGTCATGTCGAACGCAGCTTCGGGGGCGTTGGCGAGCGGCGTCGGCCTTGCCCACGCCTGCCGGCGCCCGCGGCGACGACGCCGGCGGACGAGGCCATAGAGCGCGGCTGCTTCAGCAGGGAAAGTGTCATCGGCCAGGTCACCAGAAGATCAGGATTGCGCAGGACAACAGCAGGCGGCTGGGCCATTTGATGAGTCGGGAGGCGATGGCTGCGCGGGCAGCGTGGATCCGCTGCGTCGCGCTGTCGCGCGCGACACCTGCGGCCGCTTCCCCCAGCGCGCGCGCGCCATTCTCGCCCAGCCACTCGGCTTGGCGCCTGATCCGCCGGAATTGCTCGGCTGCCTTGCGCACGCGCTGGCGCAGCCGCAAGCCGCGGGCCGCACCCAGTGCATTGAATCCGTGCTGCCGGTAGTCCACCAGGGCTTGCGCCACGTAGAGCGTGGGCCGGCCACCCGTGACCGCCAGGAGCGCGAGCGCCCAGTCGTGCATCATCCACGGCCCGCGCAGCCGGGATCTGCATTCGGCCAGGAACGGACGCGAGGCCACCATGGTCATGCCGATCACGGGATTGACCAGGATGAGCCCAGGGTCGCGCAGTTGCTCCGGCGGCAGGAACACCGAGTCGGCACCGTAGTGCGTGCCGCACAACTGCCGACCAGCGGCGTCGACGATGCGGACGTCGCTGTACACCAGCGCCGGTGGCTCGGCAGCCGATCCGATCCGGGCAGCGAACGTCGCTAGCTTGTCCGGCGACCAGACGTCATCCTGATCGCAGAAGGCCAGATGGGTGAACTCGATGTGGCTCTCGAGGGCCGCCTCGATGCCCGTCACGAAACTCGCGCATGCGCCGGGAGCGGCAGGATGACAGACCAGCTCGACGCGCAAGCGGCCACGTTGGGAGGCGGCGAACTCAGCCACCAGGGTCCGCGTGGCATCCGAACTGTTCCAGTCGTGCACGAAGATCACGACCGGGCACAGTCGTTGGCTCGCCAGGCTGGCGAGTTGCTGCGGCAGGTGGGCTTCGCCGTTATGCGTGCACAGCAGGATCGCGAAGCGGATCATGATGCTCCTGGGGAGTTTCGGCAGCGGGCGACAGCTTGCCCAGCGCGACCAGCATGAATGCCGACGCCAGTGCAAACAGGGTCGGGTTCAGGGCGCCGAGACCCAGGATCAACAGCATGCCGAACGGCCGATAGTGGGTGCCGTAGACCCACAGCACCGTCAGATACACCGCGAAGAAGAGCAGCCCGCCCTGCCACAGCAGGACGATCGACTGAGCCTCGTAAGAGTAGGGGCGGGCTTCGTCACGGATGATGTTCGGAATCGAGACGCCGAGGCCGCGCCCGGTGAGCAGGTATGGCGAGAGCGCCAGATCCGCGACCGCCTCGATCTGCTCCTGCTTGTCGCTCAAGGACGAGCCCTCGAACTGGGTCAGGCGTGTGCTGGCGGACTGGTCGGCCATGAGCGCGGAGACCGCGAGCAGGGCGCTGGCGGCAGGAATCGCGAGCCCGAGCGCCAAGGCCAGCGGCGAGCGCTCGCGGTACAGGTGCCAGCCCATGAACAGCACCGAGAGCAGCAGCAGCGCCCGCGTTTCTGTGAGGACAAGGACCACGGCAAGCATCATCAGGCGCCTGCCCATGTGCCGCGACGACAGCGCGAGCATGGCGAACAGAACGTCATAGGACGATGTCAGCCGGAAGCCGATCAGGCTGTCGGAACTCAGGATGATGTTGAACAGCGGGCGCTCGCGCGGCTGTCCAGTCTGCAGAATGAACGAGACTTCGAAGATGGCGACGAGGATCTTCAGAAGCAGCAGCCACTCCAGCGTTCTGAAGACCGTCTCTGGGCCAAGGCGCGGACTGCTCAGTGCCGTCGCCAAGGCGGCCAGCATGACGAAGAACAGGCCCACGCGCAGGGGGGCCGCCCACCAAGTCTCCGCGAGACCCGCATCGTTCATCAGCCCGGCGGCCGAGTTGGCCACCAGATACAGCGCGACCAGCGCCAGGACCACGGCCAGCCGCCCGGCATGCAGTCGTGTGCCAGGCACGCGGCGCAGGGCGTAGCCGGCCAGCAAGAGGATCAGCGGCAACTGGAACTCGAAGCGCTGGTCGAGTGCAAGCACGGCCGCGAGGCCGAAGGGCATCATCGTGTGGCGGGCTTCAGAAGACCTTGCGCAACGCGTGCCCTGCGCGCATCAGGCGCACATAGCTTCGCGATTGCATCGCGCGCCGCAAGCGCGACGCCATGCGCCACTTCAGCAACTGCGTGCGCGGCGCCGCGTCCGGAAAGCGCAGGCGAGCGTGCGGCGGGAGCCACGCGGCGTCCAGGGCCTTGACGTGCGCGGGCATCGTCCACGGGTCGGCCCGCCGTTGTTCGACCTGCCAGCGCAGCGAGGGACGCACCCAGCCGCGGTCCACCGATTCCTGCAGGGCTTGCGCAACGGCCGGCCGGGCGTCGACGGCCTTGAACAGCGCCTCGCACCACAGATCGGCATTGGGGTTGTAGATGCTCAACCACGGTTGCGTCCCCATGTCCGTGAAATGGATGTTCGCCGTGACGCCCGGCTCGAAGAACTCCAGGGCGTTCCAGGCCTGTGGAAGCCTGGACGAGCGCGGCTGCGCAAACACGAAATCCTTCATCAGGGCGTCATAGCTGATCCGGCCGGCCTGGTAGCTGGCGACCAGTTCGCGCGCGTCCCAGCTGGCGCGCTCGTTGTCCACGAGGAAGACGGAGAACTGCGTCCGACGCCCGGGCGTCGGCTCGCACCCCATCAGCACGTCACCGCGCATGTCGTGGTTGAAGAGCTCGTAGACATCCTTGAAGACAAGCATGTCGGAATCGAAGTAGACGCCGCGTCCCTGGTGACCGGCCATCTCCGGCAGAAAGAGCCGCTGCAGGCTGAATGGCGTCCCGGTCGCGCCCTGCGTGAACAGCACGCGCGAGGTGGAGTCCGCTTCGCAATAGCGCACGGTCAGGAAGGTGTTGCTCTCGATGCTCCACTTCAGGACCTCGGTCGCGAGGCATTGTTCGGCCTCGGTTCCGATCAGGATGTGTGGTTCGCTGCAGCGCACCGACCGGAAGTCCACGCCATACTGGTCGCGCACCGCCCGCAGTTCCTTGAACTGGGTGTCGAAGTCGCTCTGCACGGAACGCAACTTCTTGTACTCGACATCGGCAAATGCGCCGGCGTAGGCAACGCCACCATCGACGCCAGCCAGCAGGATGTCGGTGAAACCGGCCTGGGCCAGCAGGGTTGCCACGATCGGCGCGCTGAAATTCCCGGGTGCAATGACCGGCCCGAACGCCTGTTGCGCCTCGGCCGTACCCAGGTTGAAGCCGTGCCATCGGCCTTCGAACCGGGGGTACCAGGGAGCCGCTTCGGCCGGTCGATCCGACGGGCCGTAGATGGTCAGGCCGCCGATGCGCTTGGTGGGTCGATGCGGAACACGCGGGGTGATGAGCGCATCGATTCCGGAATCGGCGATGGCCGCGCCGGACTTGTCCAGGATGTCCTCGTCGATCAGGAAGGCGACATCGCAGCGGGTGTGCAGCGACGTCTCGTTCAGCCCGACGACCAGCCGCCCCGAATGGCGCCCCTCCCGATCCATTTCGGCGAACGACGGGCCCTTGCCAACGATGGTGGCCTTGCCGCCGAAGGCGGCGGCGCGTTGTTGAAGGTAGCGGATGGCGGACATGGACTGGGATCCTTCAGGGTTCGTACCGTGCGTTGACGTTGGTCATTCGCTGCGCACGCGGCGCAGGTCCGTCTCCACCATCATCGTGATCAATTCCTCGAGCGTCGTGCGGGCCTGCCAGCCCAGCAGGCGATGGGCCTTGCTGGGATCGCCCAGCAACACATCGACCTCGGCCGGCCTGAACAGCGCCGGATCGATGACGACGTGGTCCTGGTAGTTCAGGTTGGCGTGGGCAAAGGCGATGCGGCACATCTCGCGGATGGTCGTCGTGCGCCCGGTGGCGACAACATAGTCCGATGCCGTGTCCTGTTGCAGCATCAGCCACATGGCCTCGACGTAGTCGCCGGCGAAGCCCCAGTCACGCTGAGCATCGATATTGCCCAGATGCAGTGCGCGTTGCTTGCCCAATTTGATCCGGGCCACCGCATCCGTCACCTTGCGGGTGACGAACTCGATGCCCCGCAGCGGCGATTCGTGGTTGAACAGGATGCCGCTGGAGGCATGCATGCCAAAGCTCTCGCGGTAGTTCACGGTCATCCAGTGCGCGTACAGCTTGGCGACGCCGTACGGGCTGCGCGGATAGAAGGGCGTGGCTTCGCTCTGGGCGGGCTGCTGGATCTTGCCGAACATCTCGCTGGTGCTGGCCTGGTAGAAGCGGGCCTTCGGGTTCGTGATGCGCACGGCTTCCAGCAGATTCACCGTGCCGATGCCGGTGACCTGACCTGTCAGCACCGGCTGGGACCACGAGGTCCCGACGAAGCTCTGAGCGCCCAGGTTGTAGACCTCGTCGGCCTTCGTTGATTCGACGATGCGCAGCAGCGACGACAGGTCGGTCAGATCGCCGTCGATCAGCTGGACCTCGCGGTCGATCGCCAGTTCACGCAGTCGCCACAACGTGTCGGTGGACCGGCGGGCCAGCAGGCCGGACACGCGATAGCCTTTGCCCAGCAGCAACTGGGCCAGATAGGCGCCGTCTTGCCCGGTGATGCCGGTGATGAATGCAGACTTGCTCATGCGGATTCGGTTCTCAGCCAATGTTGAAGTGTGTCGTTGAGCGTCTGTCGGAACGACATCGTCGGCGCCCATCCGGTATCGGTGTTCAGCTTGTCGAAGGCCCCTCGTACCCGCCGCTGGTCCGCCCGGCGCAAGCGCTCAGTCTGAACCGAACAGGCGAGCGGAACTTGAATCAGCTCAGAGAATATCGAGATCGCCTCGCGGAGGCTGTGCTCGGCGCCGGAGCAGACGTTGTAGGTCTCTCCCGGCCGCCCGCGTTGCAGGAGGGCGACGTAGGCGTCGACGACATCGCGCACGTCGGTGAAGTCCCGGGTGGCGTCGATGTCGCCCACGGCCAGGGTGGGTTCCTGGCGTCCGAGAGCGACGAGGGCAGCCTGTCGTGCGAAGTCCGCAATCGCGAATCGCGGGTCCTGAGCCGGACCGATGTGATTGAACGGCCGCGCGATCACCACCTCGAACGGTCCCATGGCGCCCCACTGGCGGGTCAGGGCTTCGGCGGCCAGCTTGCTCGCCGCATAGGGATTCAAGGGGTTCGGTGGCAGTTGCTCGTCGATGGGCAGCCGCGATTCGGGGACCAGGCCGTAGACGTCGCCCGAGCTGATGTAGAGCAGGCGACCTCGAAAGCCAGTCTGCCGCAATGCCTGCAGCAGGTTCAGCGTTCCGAGCACGTTGACCTGGTAGGTCGTGGTCGGGTCCGCCACCGCGGACGGCACGTGGGTCTGCGCAGCCAGGTGCACGACGGCATCTGGGCGGAGTTCGTCCAGTGCGGCGAGCACCGGTGCGGGCTGGGCAATGTCGACGGGCTCGCCATCCAGGGTCAGCGCATCGGTCGGCAGTCGCGCGGCCAGGTGCTGACCGACGAAGCCGGACAGCCCGGTGACCAGGGTTCTCATGGGGTCACCTGGGAACCGGCCGGGGCAGAGCCCGCCGGGGGCTTCGACGCCACGACCAGGCAGGTCATCGGGTAGGTCCGCCGTTGCAGTCGTCTGAACACGGCGGCACCGGCACGGGCGAGGAATCCGCGGACCCCCAGTGCCTCCATCAGCACGAAACCGAGGTTGATGTGGTTGATGTGGCTCCGGCGGTCCACGCGGAAGCCTGCGGCGGCGACGTCCTCCGACAGGCTGTCCAGGGTCCAGAAATTCACATGCGTTCGATCGATCCAGTGGTTGTAGATGATGCCGCTCTGCTTCATGCCCGGTGTCAATTCGCAACTGGGCACCGTGACGATCACGTTCTTCCGGGCGACGCGCAGGTACTCGGACAGGGCCCGCTTCGGGTCGGGCAGGTGCTCCAAGGTCTCGAACGACAGGATGGTGTCCACGCTGTCGTCCGCCATGGGCAGCGACTGCGCGTCACAGACGTCGAACAGGTCCGGTCGTCGGCTCCAGGTGTCGAATCGCTTGTAATCGCAGCCGCGGATCTGCCGTTGATCCGCCAGATGCAGGACATAGTTGCCATTGCCGCAGCCGACATCGAGGATCTGTTCACCCGCATGCAGTTCGATGGCCTTCAGCCGCTCGACGTTCAGCCCGCGCAGCGCGTAGTCGGGATGGTTGCTCATGATTTTGCCGTGCTCTGGCTTGTGCCTGCCTTGGGGGCGCTGACGTTGGCGTCCAGGCCCATGGTTTCGACCACCGCGGCCGTGAAGGGAATCCAGTCGCAACCGGCAACGGTCCGCGCGACGTCCGCATCCAGCGTGAAGGCCTGATCGACGAGTCGGCAGATGGCCTCCACCGGGCTGTCGATGTCGAACAGCAGGCCGTTCACGCCATGCTGGATGATGTCCGGCGCAAAGCCGGTCCGGCTCGCCACGGGCACTGCGTTGGACATCATGGCTTCCAGCAGCGGGATGGGTCCGCCTTCCAGTTGCGAAGCCGAGATGAACACACTCATCTGGGCATAGTAGGCTGGGTAGGCTTCGTAGCCGGCCTCGACGTACTCCAGGTTCGGCGCGTCTCGCAGTTCTTCGAAGCGTCGGTACTGCTGCCATCCCTTGCCGAGCAGCACGAATCGCCTGTGCGGCATGCTCGTGATGATCTGGAGAATGCGATCGGGCGACTTGCGTTCGTAGAACGCCGCGCAGAAGCCGACCTTGCCGTCCTCACGCCGCACGTGCGGCTGGAACAAGGTGCTGTCCGCCGCCCCTACCACCACGGTCAACTTCCCGGCGGCGACGCCCAGCGCCGCGAGCTTGTCGCGCAATGCGCGGTTCATGCAGATGATGCCGTCGGCGAGGTTCAGCAGCTGGGCCAGCAGGCGGTCGTCGATGCGGTGCTTCTCGGGTTCCAGATGCGTCGCGAAGACGTAGTGCCGACCAGCTGGAAGTGCCCGCTGGAACTGCAGCGAACCCACGAAGTACATGTAGTGGGAATGGAAGTGGGATCGCGCAGCCGGATGCGGGGAGCCAAAGCGGCAGTACGCGACCTTGAGCCCTGGCAGGCGACTGCCGATCTCGCGGCAGATGGCGTCCAGGATCCAGCCCTTTGCCGACTCCGGGGGGGTGACGAACACCAAGTCCAGTTCGGGTGAGGACGATGCATGGACCTCCACCTGCGGCTTCCGCCGCCAACGGGCCTGGGCCAGGAGCAGGCGAAGCCGCAGGTTCTGCAGCAGGCCGATGAGCGGCTTCATTCGATGGATCCGTCCGGGAGCTTGGGCTGGCAGGCGACGCCCGAGCGCAGGCGACGCTCCAGCAGTGCCCACATCGCCAGCATGTTGAGAACGTAGTGGGCGCTGATGGCGGCAGCCATGCCCAACAGCCCGGCGTACAGGAACCCGGCCGACTTCAGCGCGATCGACAGCACGAAGCCAAGGGTGCCGATCCTGACTGGGGTGCGTGTGTCACCCAACGCGTAGAAGGACGACACCACGACCGATCCGCAGGCGGCTGGCACCAGGTACGCCAGCAAGAGCACGCACATCCACCACGTCTGCATCAGGCCTGCGTCCGGCAGCTTGAGCAGGGGGGCGGCCAAGGTCGGCCAGACCGGCCGCAGGAGCAGCAGCAACACGGCGATGCCCAATGCCAGCAGCAGTACCCATCGGATGCGCTGCCGATAGAGGGCCCGCATGCCGTCGAGATCACCCTGCGCCGCCAGCCGTGCCAGTCTGGGATGCGCCGGCATGCACAGCGCGCGTTCCAGGACGCTGGCCAGTGCGCCCATGCCCATCTGCACGAAGTTGAACGCCGTCATGCCTCCGGCAGGTGCCAGCGATGTCCAGTAGCGGTCGACGATCGGACCAGTCTTGTACAGGGACGAACCGAACAGCAGGGGGCGCAGCTGGCTCCACTGCCGCTTGTCGCGCCATGCCGCAGTCAGGGCAGGCCAGGGCATGCCCGCCAGCCTGAACAGGCACAGCGTGACGACCGCTGCCCGCAGCAGCATCAGCAAGGCTGCACCCTCGACGCCATGCCCTCTGACGACCCAGGGCATGAATGCGAGCATGAGCACCGCTCCGCCTGCGCTCACCAGTTCGCCCTGGACAAACTGCTCGCGTGACCGCAGCGCCGTGGTCAGCAGCGCCCCGTGGCAGTTCATCCAGGTCGCGACGAGCAGCACGCGGGTCATGTCGGACGTGCTGGCCACCTGCTGGGTGCTGAAGCCCGGAAACACCTGCCGGGCCCAGAGCTCGGCAGTTGCGCCGAGCAGCGCCAGCACCGGCAGCGCGACAAGAAGCAACTGACCATGCGCGCGCTGTTGCGCCGCCTGCCAGGCGGATGCATTGCCGGCTTCCACGGCCAGCTGGGATTGCCAGGCGCCTTGGAAGGCCACCGAAGCGATCGAGAACACGATCATCGGTACCGTCTGCGCCGCGACCCAGTTGTCCGTTCCTGCGCCGACACCGAGGGTCGCCAGCACGACCAGCTGTGTCGCGAATCCTGCGAGCAACTGCAGCGCCGCCAGTGCGCCGAGCGAGATTCCGAGCTTCATCGATCTAGGTCAGCGGGGCGGGACGGAACAACACCTGGCATCCGATCCGGTCCTGCCAGCGGCTGTTCAGGGAGCTTTCGTCAATGCGCTGCGCCCGGCGTGGCTTCGGCGTCGTGGCGCGCGGCCATCGGACCCAGGGCTCGACGGGCCAGCAGCAGCAGGCTCAGCAGCAGCAAGGTCGTGGTGCTCGCGGCCACCAACGTCCAGGTCCGCTTTGGCCGGCTGCGGCGCTCCGGGGGCGTCGCTGCGTCGATGACCTGGACGAGTGCGCCCTCCCGGCCTTCGTCGACGCGGGCCAGCTCGTACTGGCGCGCATAGAGCTCGAACAGCGTTTCCTGGTACTTGAACTCGCGGTATTTCCCGACGTAGTCGGCTCCGCCGCGGGGGTCGGCCGCCTGCTCCGACCTTGCCAGCTGCTCACGCAGCGCCGCCACGGCGGCTGCCTGCTGGCGGACCTCGGTCGCGTTGTCCGCCAGGGAACCGCGCAGGATCTGCAGGCGAACCTCCGCAGCGGTCGCCTCGGCCTTGAGCTTCGCATAGGCCTCGGCCGCGGCCTTGGGCTCGGCCTTCAGTGCGCCGGGGTTGAACCCGCTGGCCTGCAGGTCCTGTTGCGCCTGCACCAGCTGGGCCCGGATGTTGCGCAGCTGGGTCTCGAAGAAGACGCGCCGTTGCTGCGCCTCGGTCACCGCCAGCGTGTCGGTCAGGCGTCGCAGTTCCTCGACGAAGGCGTTGGCCATCTCTGCCGCGCGCTGAGGGCTCTCGTCGTCGACCTCGACCGTGACCAGACCGTCCTTCTTGCCGATCAGGATGCGCACGTTCTTCGAGAGCTCCTTCCGCGCATCGACGCGGAACTCGGACTCGTAGACCTCCAGCAGCTTGAACCGGTCGATGATGCGGTCCGAGACGGTCGCGCTCTGCATCATCGAGACGTACTGATCCACCGGGCTGCGGCTGTTCATCACGCCACCCGCCAGGCCGGCCAGCGAACTGAGCGATGACAGTGCGGATGCCGCGGCGCTCTGAGACTGCTGCGGCGGCAGAAAGATCGTCGTGGCGGTGTAGGTTGGCGCGATGACGAAGGTCACGCCCACGGCGACGGCACCGGCGAGCGCCGGACCGACCAGCAGCAGTCTCAGGTGCCTGCGCAGCTCGTCGACGCCGCTGCGCCAGGTCATCGGCGACGCCGCACCTGGTTCACGCGGCGTGGGCCGAGGGGTGTGCGAGGTCTCGCCAGCGTGTTGCTGCGCACTCATTGGATGGCTGCCTTGATGCCGGCGATGCCCAGACCGAACTGGTAGAGGATCTGCGTCCAGTCCTTGGCGTTCTGGATGAAGGTCGTCTTGTCCTGCTCCTCCGGCACGAAGATGGTGTCGCCGGGCTCCGCGTTCAGCGATGACAGCGCATTGCGGGTGCTGAACCAGCCGCCGCCCTGCAGGCCGCTGACGACGCTGCCGTTGGCTCGTACCACGTAGGTGCTGTTGCGGTCGGCGCCGCGTGTGGGCCCACCGGCCAGGCGCAGGTAGTCCTCGACGGCACGGCCGCCGGCGTAGAGGTAGTTGCCCGCGTTGAAGACACTGCCGAACACGCCCACGGCCGACGGACGTGGCGGGATCAGCAGTCGGTCACCGTCCTCCAGCGCCAGGTCTGGCAACTGGCCACCCTCGGTCGGCAGTTGCAGCACCACGCGGCCCGTCGGACGGATCGCGCGAAGCCGCTCGATCAGGCGCGCAGAGGCCTGGGAGCGCGCAGACTGCCCGGCCGCTTCCTCGGAGTTGCTGATCCGGCTGGACGATGACGTGCGCGCCATGTCGGTTTCCAGGTCGCGCAGTGCGCGGTCATAGTTCTCCTGTTGCGTCGCACGCACGCTCTCGCGCGTGAACTCGGTGCCGAAGACATAGGCCGCCGGGGTCAGGCCGCCGGCGCGCGCGAGGGCGTCGGACAGCGTGCTGTCCGGGGGCATCAGGTATTCACCGGGCCGGGTGACCTCGCCTTCCACCCGGACCCGCTTGTTCTGGCGCTGGATCGGCGAGGCGAGGCTGACGGCGTTGAAGGCGCGCAGCACGTCTCCGCTCTTCAGCGCACTGCCACCGTCACCGGGCAGGGTGATCTGGTTCACGCGCACCGTGGCACGCTCGTCCAGGCGCTCGATGGACAGGCGACTGGTGTCCGCGACCGGCGCGAAGCCGCCGGCCATGCGCAACACGTCGGTCGCGGTCTCGCCCGGGCGGAGCTCGAACACCGCCGGACGGTTGACGCTGCCGATGAGCGCGACCTGCGGGCCGATGGGACCGACATGGATCACGTCGTCGGCCTGCAGCAGCTGGTCGGCAGTGCGGTCGCCTTCGAGCAGGAGCTTGTAGAGGTCGAACCTCGCGATCGTGTCGCGCCCCCGCCGCAGCTGGATGTCGCGGAAGCTGCCGGCCGCCGACGGGCCTCCCGCGCGCAGCAGGGCCTGCGACAGCGTCGACAGGCTCGACACCGTGACCAGACCGGGCTGGGCGGCGAAGCCGGTGACGAACACGCGCATGCCGCGCAGCTTGCTGAGGCTGACGCTGAGCTGGAAGTTCTTGAACACCAGGGCGACGCGCTTGCTGATGGTTTCGGTCAGGTCCGCGTAGCGCACGCCCGCCACCATCACCGACCCGACCCGCGGAACCGAGATGCGACCGGTGCGGTCGACCTTCAACCGCAGGTCGCCGTTGACCGTTCCCCAGACCGTCAGCGCCAGTTCGTCGCCCGGTTGCACCAGGTAGTCCGGTGGTACGAGGGTGCTGTGCGCGCCATCCTCGGTCTCTTCAGCGGCGCGCTCGATCAGATCGGCGCCGAAGCGCCGGATCTCCGCTTCGCGTGGGCGCGTCGTCAGGCCACTGGCCGGATTGGGCGCGGCGGTCTGCGGCGAGGTGCTTGGCGTGCCAGGCGTCTCGCCGGCCAGCTTCTGCACGTAGCGCTCAAACTCGCTGGGCACATAGGGCACCACCCGCTTGACGGTGCGCTGCGGCACCATCAACGTGCCGTCGGTGGCGGACAGCAGCCGTGTCTGGGCCGTCCCCAGGTTGTCCTCGCCCGACGCCGTGTCGCGCAACAGGATGGCGCCCGACGTGGCCAGCGTGGTCGTGCCTGTTTCCGTGGCACCGTTGATTCCCTGGCCCCAGGCAGGCGCCAGCCCCAGCAGCAGGGCACAGGTCAGCAGCGGCTTGCACCAGGCTGGCAGGGGCAACCCGGTCGGGCAGGCGTGGCTTCCGGCAGTTCGATGCATGCGTTCGTCGGGGGCTGGGAGGCAGGGAGGGGGGCAGCAGATCTGGCGGGCCACCGCAGGGGCGGTGGCAAGGCAGGCGCGCGCCAAGCGGCTGGATTCTAGGGGCGGGCGGACCGGTCGCTCCGGTCGCCTCGGCGGCGGCCGGTCGCGAGCGCCCCGATAGAATTTGGGCGCATGCTGGTCCTCCTCGTAGCCTTTGCGATTTCGATGGGCGTGACGCTGCTCATGGTCCATCACGCCAGGACCGGCGGGCAGCGGCTCCATGACCACGATCTCAGCGGTCCCCAGAAGTTTCACGCCGCGCCCGTCCCCCGCGTCGGGGGCATTGGCCTGTTCGCGGGTGCCCTGGCCGGGGTGGGCATGCTCGCGTGGCGCCAGCCGTCCCTGGCCGCGGGGGCGCTGCTGCTGCTGGCCTGCGCCCTGCCCGCCTTCGGCTCCGGCCTGACCGAGGACCTGACCAAGACCCAGAGCCCGCGCCGGCGGCTGTTCTTCACCGCCGTCTCTGCGGCGCTGGCGGTGTGGCTGATGGACGCGACCATCGAGCGCACGGCCATCCTCGGGCTGGACTGGGTGGTGTCCTTCCCCATCGGCGCGGCGCTGGTGACCATCTTCGTCGTCGCCGGCGTGGCCAACTCGCTGAACATCATCGACGGCTTCAACGGCCTGGCGTCGATGTGCGCGGTGCTGATGCTGATCAGCATCGGCTACGTCGCCTTCCAGGTCGGTGATGCGCTGGTGATGTGGCTGGCGGTGGCCGGCGTCGGCGCGGTGCTGGGCTTCTTCGTCTGGAATTTTCCGGCCGGGCTGATCTTCCTGGGCGACGGGGGGGCCTACTTCCTGGGCTTCTACATCGCCGAGCTGGCCATCCTGCTGCTGCACCGCAACCCGGCGGTCTCGCCGATGTTCCCGCTGCTGGTGTGCATCTACCCGGTGTTCGAGACGGTGTTCTCGATCTACCGGCGCAAGGTGGTGCGCGGCGTGCCCGCCGGCGCGCCCGACGGCATCCACCTGCACTCGCTGATCTACCGGCGCATCATGAAATGGGCGGTGGGAGCGTCGTACAAGCGCTCGGCGGCGCGGCGCAACTCGATGACCTCGCCCTACCTGTGGATGCTGTGCATGCTGGCGGTGGTGCCCGCCATGCTGTTCTGGGACAGCACGCCGGTGCTGGCCGGCTTCATCGTGCTGTTCGGTGTGGTCTACACCGGCCTGTACTGGCGCATCGTGCGCTTCAAGTCGCCGCGCTGGATGGTCGCCAGCAAGCGCTGACGGCGCGCGCGGCTGCTCAGCCTGGCCCGATGCGGCTGGCGAACCAGGCTGCCGCCACGGCCAGCCCGTCGTCGATGCGGTGGGTGGGCACGTAGCCCAGCAGCCGCCGGGCCTTGCCGATGTCGGCGCGCGAGTGGCGCACGTCGCCGGCGCGGAAGTCGCGGTAGACCGGTGGCGCCACCTGCAGGCCGGGACGCACCGCGGCCAGTCCGGCCGCCAGCCGGGCGTGCAGCGCGTTCAGGTCGGTCTGGTCGCCCACCGCCACGTTGTAGACCTGGTTGACGGCCTCGGGGTCGGCCACGGTGGCGGCCAGCAGGTTGGCCTGCACCGCATTGGCCACAAAGCAGAAGTCACGGCTGGTCTGGCCGTCGCCGTTGATGTGGACGGCCTCGCCCTGGAGCATCGCTGCCGCCCAGCGCGGGATCACCGCGGCGTAGGCGCCGTCCGGGTCCTGTCGTGGGCCGAAGACGTTGAAGTAGCGCAGGCCGATGCTCGGCAGCCCGTAGCTGCGGCCGAAGACGTCGGCGTAGAGCTCGTTGACGTACTTGGTCACCGCGTAGGGCGACAGCGGCTTGCCGATCACGTCTTCCACCTTGGGCAGGCCGGGGTGGTCGCCGTAGGTGCTGCTGCTGGCGGCGTAGACGAAGCGCTGCACGCCGGCGTCGCGCGCGGCGACCAGCAGGTTCAGGAAGCCGGTGACGTTGGCGGCGTTGCTCGTGATCGGGTCGGCCAGCGAGCGCGGCACCGAGCCCAGCGCCGCCTGGTGCAGCACCAGCTCCACGCCGGCGCAGGCGCGCTGGCAGTCGGCCAGCTCGCGGATGTCGCCCTCGATGAACCGGAAGCGCGCCCAGGCCGCCTCGCCCACCTGGGCGCGCACGTCGTCCAGGTTGTGGCGGTGGCCGGTGGCGAAGTTGTCCAGGCCGACCACGGTCTGGTCCAGGCGCAGCAGGGTTTCCAGCAGGTGGCTGCCGATGAAGCCGGCCACGCCGGTCACCAGCCAGCGGCGCGGGGTGGCGCGCAGGGCCTGCTGCAGGTGGTCGTAAGCTGTGATGTTGTGCATGGGCGGGCGCTCAGAAGGTCTCGGCCTGCGCCAGCAGCGGCGCCTCGGCGTCCCTGGCGGCCAGGCGCGGCTGCAGGCCGGCGGGCCAGGCGATGCCGAGGGCCGGGTCGTCCCAGCGGATCGCGCGCTCGCAGTCCTTGGCGTAGAAGTCGGTGGTCTTGTAGAGGAAGCGGGTCTGGTCCTCGAGCGCGACGAAACCGTGGGCGAAGCCCTCGGGGATCCACAGCTGGCGGCGGTTGTCGGCGCTCAGTTCCACCGCGGCCCACTGGCCGAAGGTGGGCGAGCCGCGGCGGATGTCCACCGCCACGTCCAGTACTGCACCTTGCACCACGCGCACCAGCTTGCCCTGCGGGTGCGGCGGCAGCTGGTAGTGGAGGCCGCGCAGCACGCCGCGGGCGGACATCGACTCGTTGTCCTGCACGAAGGGCCGGGCGCGCGGCAGGCCCAGCGCGGCCAGGCCATCGTCGAAGCGGCGCTGGCTGAAGCTCTCCATGAACCAGCCGCGGTCGTCGCCGAAGACGGCCGGCTCGATCACGACGACCTCGGGCAGGCGGGTGGGAATGAATTTCATCGGGGGTCAGCTCAGGTTCAAGGCCTCGGCCAGCATGCGTTCGACGCCGTCGCGCCAGTCCGGCAGGGCCAGGCCGAAGGTGTCGCGCAGCTTGCGCGTGTCCAGGCGGGAGTTCAGCGGGCGCTGCGCCGGCGTCGGGTAGGCGCTGGTCGGGATCGCCTCGACCGCGTCCGGCCCGGCCTTCAGCGGCACGCCGCGCTGCGCGGCCCAGGCCAGCACATGCCGGGCGTAGCCGCACCAGCTGGTCTGGCCGGCCGCCACGGCGTGGTAGGTGCCGCTGACGCTGTCGTCCGCCAGGGCGCGGCGCAGCGCGTGGGCGGCCAGGTCGGCCAGCAGGTCGGCGCCGGTGGGCGCGCCCACCTGGTCGTCGATCACCCGCAGCGTCTCGCGCTCGGCCGCCAGCCGCAGCATGGTGCGGGCGAAGTTGCCGCCGCGCGCGGCGTGGACCCAGCTGGTGCGCAGGATCAGGTGGCGGCAGCCGCTGGCGCGGATGCCGTCCTCGCCGGCCAGCTTGCTGCGGCCGTAGACGCTGATCGGGCCGGTCGGCGCGGTCTCGTCGCGCGGCTGGTCGCCGCTGCCGTCGAAGACGTAGTCGGTGCTGTAGTGCAGCAGCCAGCCGTTCCACTCGGCCAGCGCGCTGGCCACGGCGGTGGGCGCCTCGGCGTTCACGGCCTGGGCCAGCGCGGGCTCGCTCTCGGCCCGGTCGACCGCGGTGTGCGCCGCGGCATTGACCACCACGTCCGGCCTCAGCCGGCGCACCGTGGCGGCCAGGGCCGCGGGCTGGGCCAGGTCGCCGCACAGGTCGTCCGCGGCGCCGCGGCGGCCCAGCGCGGTGACGCGGCCCAGCGGCGCCAGCGCGCGGCGCAGCTCCCAGCCGACCTGGCCGTCGGGGCCCAACAGGAGGATGTGCATCGGGTCAGCGGGCCGCCCTGGCGGCAGCATGGTGGCGAGCAGGTCGCGGAGCCCGGATTCTAGGCAGGCGGCCCCCGCCCGGCGCGGCCCGCCGAGGCCGGCTGCGCCAAATCCGCCCGCCGGGGGATAATCGCGGGTTGATGACCGACCAGACCCACACCGCCGCCCCGGCCGCCGCGCCGGCCCCCGACGCACCGGCGCCGCAGAAGTTCGACACCTTGGCGCTCGACGCCAAGCTGCTGCGTGCCGTGGCCGATTCGGGCTACACGGCGATGACGCCGATCCAGGCCAAGGCCATCCCGGTGGTGCTGGCCGGGCGCGACGTGATGGGCGCCGCGCAGACCGGCACCGGCAAGACCGCCGCCTTCACGCTGCCGCTGCTGCAGCGCATGATGAAGCACGAGAACGCCTCGATGTCGCCGGCCCGCCACCCGGTGCGCGCGCTGGTGCTGGCGCCCACGCGCGAGCTGGCCGACCAGGTGGCCAACAACGTCAAGGCCTATGCCAAGCACAGCCAGCTGCGCAGCGCGGTGGTCTTCGGCGGCGTCGACATGAAGCCGCAGACGCTGGAGCTGAAGAAGGGCGTCGAGGTGCTGATTGCCACGCCCGGCCGCCTGCTCGACCACATCGAGGCCAAGAACGCGGTGCTCAACCAGGTCGAGTACGTGGTGCTGGACGAGGCCGACCGCATGCTGGACATCGGCTTCCTGCCCGACCTGCAGCGCATCCTCAGCTACCTGCCCAAGACCGGCCGCCAGACCCTGCTGTTCTCGGCCACCTTCTCGCCCGAGATCAAGAAGCTGGCCGCCAGCTACCTGAACGACCCGGTGCTGGTCGAGGTGGCCCGGCCGAACGCCACCGCGTCCACCGTCGAGCAGCGCTTCTACAGCGTCGAGGAGGACGACAAGCGCGGCGCCATCCGCCAGATGCTGCGCGAACGCGCGATCACCCAGGCCATCGTCTTCGTCAACTCCAAGCTCGGTGCCGCCCGTCTGGCCCGCGCCTTCGAGCGCGACGGCCTGCGCACCGCCGCGCTGCACGGCGACAAGAGCCAGGACGAGCGCCTGAAGTCGCTGGCCGCCTTCAAGGCCGGCGAGGTCGACCTGCTGGTGGCCACCGACGTGGCCGCGCGCGGCCTGGACATCGCCGACCTGCCGGCGGTGTTCAACTTCGACGTGCCCTTCAACGCCGAGGACTATGTGCACCGCATCGGTCGCACCGGCCGCGCCGGCGCCTCGGGCCTGGCGGTCACGCTGGTCGACCGCGAGGACGGCCGCCTGGTGGCCCAGGTCGAGTCGCTGCTGAAGAAGAAGATCGACCTTGAGCCCTTCGAGCTGGTGGACGACCGACCGCGTCGCGGCGGCTACCGCAGCCGCGATGCCGGCGACGAGCGCCGCCCCCGGGACGAGGATCGCCGCCCGCGCGACGAAGAGCGCCGGCCCCGTGACGACGACCGGCCGCCGCGCGGCGACGCCGATCGGCCGCGCCGCGCCTACGCGCCGCCGGCACCGCCGGCCGACCCCTTCTTCGACAAGCCCTACGAGCCCCCGGTGGCCGACGGCGAGCCGCCCGCCTGGGAGAAGAAGGACGTCGCGCCGCCCGCTCCGCCGGCGCGCGGCCTGTCGCCCAACATCCGCAGCAAGCGCAAGGTGGCGTCGCTGCTGGGCGGCAAGGCCGGCGCCTGAGCCCGGCATCCACCGAGCCCGGATCCGCCGGGTCCGCTGCGCAGCCCGCCCTTCGGCGGGCTGTCTTGCTTCTGCCGGGCGGCGTCGCGCTGGCGGCTGCCGCCGGCCGTCAGCCCGCCAGGAAGCAGAACACCGCCGGCAGCTGCCCGCCCAGCGGCGCCCCGGGCGCCTGGCGCCAGGCCTGGGCCGTGCGCGTCTCGCAGCGCTGCGCCGGCAGTGTCAGGCCGCAGGCCACGGCCAGCCGGGTGCCGGGCGCCAGGTGCTGGGCCAGCGCGGCCAGCAGTGCGTCGTTGCGGTAGGGCGTCTCGATGGCGATCTGCGTCTGGTTCAGCCGGCGCGACAGCGCGTCCAGCTCGCGGATGCGCGCGGCCCGCGCCGCCGCGTCCACCGGCAGGTAGCCGACGAAGGCGAAGCTCTGGCCGTTCAGGCCGCTGGCGGCCAGCGCGAGCAGCAGCGCGCTGGACCCCGCCAGCGGCTCCACCGGCACGCCCGCGGCATGCGCCGCGGCCACCAGCGCGCTGCCCGGGTCGGCCACGGCCGGCAGGCCGGCCTCGCTGAGCAGGCCCAGGTCGTGCCCGGCCAGCGCCGGCGCCAGCAGCGCGCGCAGGTCGGGCGCGGCCGGGGTGCCGGCCACGCCCTTGCCGGGGCGGCCGCCGCCGGCGGCACCGCCCTTGGGCGGCCGCGGCAGCTCGGTGATCTGCACCTGCTGCAGCGGCTGCGCCAGCGGCACCAGCGCGTCCACGCGCTTGAGCAGCGCGCGCGTGGTCTTGGCGTTCTCGGCCACCCAGTGCGTCAGCCGGGCGGCGCGCTCGATCACCGCCTGCGGCAGCACGGCGCGCAGGTCGACCTCGCAGCCGGTGCCCAGGTCCAGGGTGTTGGGCACCAGCACCAGGCGGCCGGGGCGGTTCGCGTCGCCGCTCATGCCGCGTGCGCCAGCGGGTCCAGCCCGGCGGCGCGCAGCAGCGCCGCGGTGCGGATCAGCGGCAGGCCGACCAGCGCGGTCGGGTCGTCGCTGTCGATGGCGTCCAGCAGCGCGATGCCCAGGGTCTCGCACTTGGCGCTGCCGGCACAGTCGTAGGGCTGCTCCAGCCGCAGGTAGGTCTCGATCTCGGCGTCGCTCAGCGCGCGGAAGCGCACCGCCACCGGCGCCAGCGCCTCGGCCTCGAAGCCGGTGTCCGGCCGCAGCACGGCCAGCGCGGTGTGGAAGAGCACGCGCCGCCCGCGCATGGCCTGCAGCTGGGCCACCGCGCGTGCGTGCGTGCCGGGCTTGCCGATGGGCTGGCCGTCGAGCTCGGCCACCTGGTCGGCGCCGATGACCACCGCGCCCGGGTGGCGTTGCGCCACCTCGCGCGCCTTGGCCAGCGCCAGCCGGCGGGCCAGCGCGGCGGGCGCTTCGCCGGGCAGGGGCGTCTCGTCGACGCGCGGCGCGTCGCAGTCGAAGGGCAGGCGCAGGCGTTGCAGCAGTTCGCGGCGGTAGGGCGAGGTCGAGCCCAGCACCAGGGGCGGCCGGGCGGGGGAGGGCGTGGACATCGGTCGGATTGTCCCATCGCTGCGCCGTACACTGACCGCATGAAACGGCAACACGACCCGTTGCGGCTGGATGTGGCCGCCTTCATCCAGGACGGCGGCGCGCTGGCCGGCCACTGGGCCGGCGCCGACCTGCCGCGCCTGGCCGAGTCGCAGGCGCCGCCGCAGGACGTGGCCCTGCACGCGGTGGACTGGCAGGTGCAGGGCGAGCAGACCGATGTCGCCGGCGGCGAGCCCGAGCTGTGGCTGTCGCTGCGCGCCGGCACCCAGGTCTGGATGACCTGCCAACGCTGCCTGCAGCCGGTCGAGCTGCCGCTGGCGCTGGCGCGTCGGCTGCGCTTCGTGCGCGGCGAGGCTGCCGCCGAGGCGCTGGACGCCGAGCTGGAGGACGACGTGCTGGCGCTGACCCGCTCGCTGGACCTGCGCGAGCTCGTCGAGGACGAGCTGCTGCTGGACCTGCCCCTGGTGCCGCGCCACGAGGTCTGCCCGCAGCCGCTGCCGATGTCGGCCGAGGCCGACACGCTGGACGGCGAGGTGCCCGAGAAGCCCAACCCCTTCGCGGTACTGCAGTCGCTGAAGAAGCCGTCCGGCGGGGGCTGAGCGGCCGGGGCGCCCCGGCGTGCTATACTCGCGGGCTTTCCCTGGAGATGCCCTGGCCGGGCTGCTGGCCACCGCGGGCATTCCGCCACGAAATCAGGCGTCAGATCGGTCAGACCCCGACCGTGCAGGCGCCGCCCGATGGTGCCGCCTGCGGTGCCCAGCCGATCAGGAGATCCTCATGGCCGTTCAACAGAACAAGAAGTCGCCGTCCAAGCGCGGCATGCACCGCTCGCACAACGCGCTGACCACCCCGGGCACCGCGATCGAGCCCACCACCGGCGAAGTGCACCTGCGCCACCACATCAGCCCGACCGGCTTCTACCGTGGCCGCAAGGTCCTGAAGAGCAAGGCCGACGCCTGAGCCTGACGCGCTGCGTCGTGGCGCCGCGCCCGCACCCTGTGCGGCCGGCGACTGCGCCCCTGCGGTCGCCCGCCGATTGATGCCGAAGACCCGGCCCCGCGCTGCGCGGCCGGGTTTTTGTGTGTCCGCGCGGGTCTGACCCGGTCCGGTCCCTCCGGTCTCCGCGCCTTGTCTTCTGTGTCCTCCTTGTCCTCCCCGACTGCTGCCCTGCAGCCGCTGGCGCGCGTGCGCGTCGCGGTCGACTGCATGGGCGGCGACCATGGCCCGTCGGTCACCCTGCCGGCCTGCAAGACCTTCCTCGACGCGCACCCCGACGCCGAACTGTTGCTGGTCGGCACCGCCGCTGCGCTGCAGCCGGCGGTGGCCTGGCCCCGCTGCACGCTGGTCACCGCCAGCGAGGTGGTGGCGATGGACGACGCGGTCGAGGTCGCGCTGCGCAAGAAGCGTGACTCGTCGATGCGCGTGGCCATCGCCCAGCTCAAGGCTGCCGACGGCGCGCCGGCGCGGGCCGATGTCTGCGTCTCGGCCGGCAACACCGGCGCACTGATGGCGGTGGCGCGCTACGTGCTCAAGACCTTCGACGGCATCGACCGCCCGGCCATCGCCGCGCTGCTGCCCAACCAGACCGGCGGCTTCACCAAGGTGCTGGACCTGGGCGCCAACGTCGACTGCTCGGCCGAGCACCTGCTGCAGTTCGCGGTGATGGGCAGTGCCCTGGTCAGCGCACTGGACGGCAACGAGCACCCCAGCGTCGGCCTGCTCAACATCGGCGAGGAGACGATCAAGGGCAGCGACACCATCAAGCGTGCCGGCGAGCTGCTGCGCGCCGCCGCGGCCGCCGGCCAGCTGAACTTCCACGGCAACGTGGAGGGCAACGACATCTTCAAGGGCACGACGGACCTGGTGGTCTGCGACGGTTTCGTCGGCAACGTCGCGCTCAAGACCTCCGAGGGCCTGGCCGGCATGCTGGGCCAGATCATCAAGGAGGAGTTCACCCGCGGCGCCTACGCCAAGCTGGCCGCCCTGGTGGCGCTGCCGGTGCTCAAGCGCTTCAAGGCCCGGCTGGACCACCGCCGCTACAGCGGCGGCGCGCTGCTGGGCCTGCGCGGCCTGGTGTTCAAGGCGCACGGCTCGTCCGACGCCTTCGCCTTCGAGCGCGCGCTGGCCCGGGCGTATGATGCCGCGCGCAACCGCCTGCTGGACCGGGTGCACGACCGCATCCGCAACACCCTGGCGGTGCTGCCCGACCCGGGCGATGCCGCGCCGGCTGCGGCGGGCCTCGTCCCGGGTGCCGACCCCGACGCCGCCGCGCCGCCTGCCCAAGCCGCATGACCGACACCCGAACCGCCCCCCGGTACACCCGCATCGCCGGCACCGGCAGCTACCTGCCGCCGCGCCGCCTGACCAATGCCGACCTGGCCGCCGAACTGGCCGCCCAGGGCGTCGAGACCTCGGACGAGTGGATCGTCGAGCGCACCGGCATCCGCGCGCGCCATTTCGTCGACGCCAGCCAGAACGCCAGCGACCTGGCCGTCGGCGCCGCGCGCCACGCCATCGAGGCCGCCGGCTGCCAGCCGGCCGACATCGACCTGATCATCGTCGCCACCTCGACGCCGGACATGGTCTTCCCGTCGACCGCTTGCATCGTGCAGGCCAAGCTGGGCATCGTCGGCTGCCCGGCCTTCGACGTGCAGGCGGTCTGCTCGGGCTTCGTCTACGCGCTGACCGTGGCCGACGCGATGATCAAGACCGGCAGCGCCCGGCGCGCCCTGGTCATCGGCGCCGAGGTCTTCTCGCGCATCCTCGACTTCACCGACCGTGGCACCTGCGTGCTGTTCGGCGACGGCGCTGGCGCCGTGGTGCTGGAGGCCAGCGACACCCCCGGCATCCTGGCCACCGAGCTGCACGCCGACGGCCGCCATGTCGGCATCCTCTGCGTGCCGGGCACGGTCGCGGGCGGCCAGGTGCTGGGCGACCCGCTGCTGAAGATGGACGGCCAGGCCGTGTTCAAGCTCGCCGTCGGCGTGCTGGAGCAGGCCGCCCGCGCCGCGCTGGCCAAGGCCGGCCGCAGCGACAGCGACATCGACTGGCTGATCCCGCACCAGGCCAACATCCGCATCATGCAGGGCACGGCCAAGAAGCTGAAGCTGCCGCTGGACAAGCTGATCGTCACGGTGGACCAGCACGGCAACACCTCGGCCGCGTCGATCCCGCTGGCGCTGGACCAGGCGGTGCGCTCGGGCCGCGTGCAGCGCGGCGACACGCTGATGCTCGAGGGCGTCGGCGGCGGCTTCACCTGGGGCGCGGTGCTGGTCGACTACTGACCCGCCGGCGCCGCCGCGCCGCCGTCCGCGTCCCGATCCGAGAACAGAACCCAAGCAACCAGAAGCTGAGAGTAGAGGAGCGCCATGACTTCGTTCGCCTTCGTCTTCCCCGGCCAGGGCTCGCAGGCCGTCGGCATGCTCGACGCCTGGGGCGACCACCCGGCCGTGCGCGCCACGCTCGCCGAGGCCTCGCAGGCCCTGGGCGAGGACATCGCCGCGCTGATCGCCGCCGGCCCCAAGGAACAGCTGGACCTGACCACCAACACCCAGCCGGTCATGCTGACCGCGGCCATCGCCTGCTACCGCGCCTGGCTGGCCGAGGGCGGGGCCGAGCCGGCCGCGGTGGCCGGCCACTCGCTGGGCGAGTACAGCGCCCTGGTCGCCGCAGGCGCGCTGAGCCTGGCCGACGCACTGCCCCTGGTGCGCCTGCGCGCCCAGGCCATGCAGCAGGCCGTGCCGGTGGGGCAGGGCGCGATGGCCGCCATCCTGGGCCTGGACGCCGCCGCCGTCCGCGAAGGCTGCGCCCAGGCCGCCGCCGCCAGCGGCGAGGTGGTGGAAGCCGCCAACTTCAACGATCCCAAGCAGACCGTGATCTCCGGCAGCACCGCCGGCGTGGCCAAGGGCTGCGAGCTGCTGAAGGCCGCCGGCGCCAAGCGCGCGCTGCCGCTGCCGGTGTCCGCGCCCTTCCACTGCGCGCTGATGAAGCCCGCCGCCGAGGTGCTGCGCGAGCGCCTGGCCGCCGTGGCGATCGCCGCGCCCCGCATTCCGGTGGTCAACAACATCGACGTCGCCGCGCCGAGCGACCCGGCGGCGATCCGCGACGCGCTGTACCGTCAGGCCTTCGGCCCGGTGCGCTGGGTGGAGGTGGTGCAGGCGCTGCGCGCGCGCGGCCTGGCGCACATCGTCGAATGCGGCCCGGGCAAGGTGCTGTCGGGCATGGTCAAGCGCATCGACGCCGCGGCCGTCACCGGCTGCGTGTTCGATCCGGCCTCGCTGGCCGAGGTGAAGGGGCTGCTGGCATGAGCGGCGCCGCCAAGCAGGTCGCGCTGGTCACCGGCGCCTCGCGCGGCATCGGCCGCGCCATCGCCCAGGCGCTGGCCGCCCAGGGCTTCACCGTCATCGGCACCGCCACCACCGAGGCCGGCGCCGCCGCCATCACCGAGGCGCTGGCGCCGCAGGGTGGCCGCGGCCTGTGCCTGAACGTCACCGACGGCGCGGCGGTCGAGGCAGCGGTCGACGCCATCGTCAAGGCCGACGGCGGCCTGCACGTGCTGGTCAACAACGCCGGCATCACCCGCGACACGCTGGCGATGCGGCTGAAGGACGAGGACTGGGACGCGGTGATCGACACCAACCTGAAGGCGGTGTTCCGCTGCAGCCGCGCGGTGCTGCGCACGATGATGAAGCAGCGCCACGGCCGCATCATCAACATCACCAGCGTGGTCGGCGCCGCCGGCAACCCGGGCCAGGCCAACTACGCCGCGGCCAAGGCCGGCGTGGCCGGCATGACGCGCTCGCTGGCGCGCGAACTGGGCAGCCGCAACATCACCGTCAACTGCATCGCCCCCGGCTTCATCGCCACCGACATGACGGCCGAGCTGCCCGAGGCCCAGAAGGCTGCGCTGCTGGGCTCGATCCCGCTGGGCCGCCTGGGCACGCCCGAGGAGATCGCCCACGCGGTGGCCTTCCTGGCGTCGCCGCTGGCCGGCTACATCACCGGTGCCGAGCTGCACGTCAATGGCGGCATGTTCATGAACTGATGCGGCACGGCGGCCCCAGCGCTGCCGGCCTGAACGACCCGCCGGTCCGAAAGCCCGACCGGCGCGGCGATGGAGCCACGGATTAGGGAGTGCGCTCCACCGCCGGTAGAATCCCGGGCTGTTTGTGAAATTTCTACTCCTGGAGGAGTCATGAGCGATATCGAAGCACGCGTCAAGAAGATCATTGCCGAGCAGCTTGGCGTGCCGGAGTCCGACGTCACCAACGAGAAGGCCTTCGTCGCCGACCTGGGCGCCGACTCGCTGGACACCGTCGAGCTGGTGATGGCCCTCGAGGACGAGTTCGGCATCGAGATCCCCGACGAGGAAGCCGAGAAGATCACCACCGTGCAGCTGGCGATCGACTACGCCGTCAAGCACCAGAAGGCCTGATCGCCTGACATGAGCCGCCGTCGCGTCGTCATCACCGGCCTCGGGCTGATCAGCCCGGTGGGCAACACCGTGGCCGAGGGCTGGGCCAACCTGGTGGCCGGCCGTTCGGGCATCGACAACATCACCCGTTTCGATGCCTCGGCCATGGCCTGCCGCTTTGCCGGCGAGGTCAAGGGTTTCAACGTCGAGGACTACATCCCCGGCAAGGAAGCTCGCCACATGGACACCTTCATCCATTACGGCCTGGCGGCGTCCATCCAGGCGGTGCAGGACGCCGGCCTGCCGGCCAACGACACGCTGTCGGAGGAGCAGGCCGAGCGCATCGGCGTGATGGTCGGCTCGGGCATCGGCGGCCTGCCGATGATCGAGGCCACGCACAAGGACTACACCGAGCGCGGCGCCCGCCGCATCTCGCCGTTCTTCGTGCCGGCGTCGATCATCAACATGATCTCGGGCCACCTGTCGATCAAGTTCGGCTTCACCGGGCCGAACCTGGCGATCGTCACGGCCTGCACCACCGGCCTGCACTGCATCGGCGAGGCCGGCCGCATGATCGAGTACGGCGATGCCGACGTGATGGTGGCCGGCGGTGCCGAGAGCACCGTCTCGCCGCTGGGCATCGGCGGCTTCGCCGCTGCGCGCGCGCTGTCCACCCGCAACGACGATCCGAAGACGGCCTCCCGCCCCTGGGACAAGGACCGCGACGGTTTCGTGCTGGGCGAAGGCGCGGGCGTGATGGTGCTCGAGGAATACGAGCACGCGAAGAAGCGTGGCGCCAAGATCTACGCCGAGCTCGCCGGCTTCGGCATGGGCGCGGACGCCTTCCACATGACCGCGCCCAACGTCGACGGCCCCAAGCGCAGCATGCGCGCGGCGCTGCGCAACGCCGGCCTCAACGCCGACCAGGTGCAGTACCTGAACGCGCACGGCACCTCGACGCCGCTGGGCGACGTCAACGAGACCAACGCGATCAAGCTGGCCTTCGGTGAGCACGCGAAGAAGATGGTCGTCAACTCGACCAAGTCGATGACCGGCCACCTGCTGGGCGGCGCCGGCGGCATCGAGAGCGTGTTCACCGCGCTGGCGGTGCACCACCAGATCTCGCCGCCGACCATCAACATCTTCAACCAGGACCCCGAGTGCGACCTGGACTACTGCGCCAACACCGCGCGGGAGATGAAGATCGACGTCGCGGTGAAGAACAACTTCGGCTTCGGCGGCACCAACGGCACGCTGGTCCTGCGCCGCGTGTGAGCCACCGCGGCTGCGCACGGCATGCGGGCAGCCCCGCCGGTGGATGCGGCGCTGGCCGGCGCCACCGCCGAGCGGTGCCTCATCGCCTCGCTGCACGCGCTGGCGGCGGCCGTGCTCGCGGCCTGGGCCATGCTGCTGACCGCGCCCGACCTGGCACCGCTGCCGCTGGCGGCCGGGGCCTGCCTGGCGGCGCTGATCGCCGCAGGGCCCGGCCACTGGCTGGCGAGGCGCGGCCTGCCGCCGCGACCTGGCCGCCTGGCCTGGGACGGCCAGGGCTGGACGCTGCGACCCGACGGGCCGGCACTGGCCGCCGTCGTGGTGGCGCTGGACCTCGACCGTTGGCTGCTGCTGCGCCTGCAGCCGCACCGCGGACGCCTGCTGTGGCGGGTGGCCAGTGCGCGCGCGGCCGGTCCGCAGTGGCACGGCCTGCGCATCGCGTTGAACATGCACGCCACGCGTCCGCTGGACGGCTCGGCGCATGCCGGTTGAGCTGCACCCGATGAGCGCCGACGACGCCGACGCCCCGCTGGTCGAACGCGCCCGCCGCGGCGACACCCGGGCCTTCGAGATGCTGGTGGTCAAGTACCAGCGCCGCATCGAGCGGCTGATCGCCCGCATGGTGCGCGACACCGATCTGGTGCAGGACATCGCCCAGGAAAGCTTCATCCGCGCCTACCGCGCGCTGCCGCAGTTCCGCGGCGAGGCGGCGTTCTACACCTGGCTCTACCGCATCGCGGTCAACACCGCGAAGAAGGCGCTGGTCGAGCTCAAGCGCGACCCGCTGGTGATCGAGGCCGCGCGCGGCGGCAACGGCCAGGAAGATGACGAAACTTCCCGCGCCGAGCGCGAACTAAGCGATGGCGAGACCCCCGACGCGGTGTTGGCGAGCAAGGAAATTGCTCGCACCGTCAACGCCGCGATCGAGGCGCTGTCCGACGATTTGCGCCAGGCCATCACCTTGCGCGAGATCGAGGGCTTGAGCTACGAAGAGATCGCCGAGCTGATGAACTGCCCCATCGGCACGGTGCGCTCGCGCATCTTCCGCGCGCGCGAGGCCATCGCCCAGCGCCTGCGGCCGCTGCTCGACACGCGCGAGGGCGAGCGGTGGTGAGCCGCAGGCCGCGGGGCGGGCGGGTGGGGGTCGCGGGCGTGGCCGGCGGCATGGTTGCAGTGGAGTTGTCAACACATCATGGTCAACAGGTCTGAATCCGCGGCGCCCTCGGCGCAGCCCCTGGCCGATGCCACCCGATCCGCGCTGTCCTCGCTGATGGACGGCGACCCCGTGCCCGGCGCCGTGGCCGACGCCTGCCGGGCCTGGCGCGACGATGCCGACGCCCGGGCCTGCTGGCACGCCTACCAGCTGATCGGCGATGTGCTGCGTTCCGAGGACCTGGCCCAGCCGGCCGGCCGCGACCAGGCCTTCCTGCAGGGCCTGCGCGAGCGCCTGGCCGCCGAGCCGGTGCCGCTGGCGCCCGCGCCGCTGGCGGCCGCGCCCGCGGTCGTGCCGGCTTCCGGGGCAGGACTCGTGGCGGCCGGGCCGGCGCGGCGGCGCCGCCTGGGCTGGCTGGTCGCCCCGGCCGCGGTGGCGGCCGGTTTTGTCGCCGTGGCCGGCGTCGCGGTGGTGCTGCGCAGCGGCACGCCGGCCGGGGGCGACGGCGCTTCGGGGCCGACCCTGGCCGGCAACGTCCAGGGCGCGGGTGCGGTGGTGCCGGTCGAACTGGTGCGCGACGCCCGGCTGGACCGCTATCTGGACGCGCACCGCACGCTGGCCAACGGCGCCGCCGCGGTCGGCGGCGCCGAGCAGCGGGTCCACATCGTTCTCGACGCCAAGTGACGCGCGGGCTCTTCGCGGCGGCGCGCCGCCGTTTTGCGCGCTGGGCGCTGGCGGGCGTGGCCGCTGCAGCGGCCGCAGCGCCGGCCAGCTGGGCGCAGACCGCCTCCCCCCCCGCGGCCGGCGACGCCGGGCAGTGGCTGGGCCGCATCCAGCAGGCCGCGGCGGGCAGCAGCTACCAGGGCACGCTGATGTTCAGCGGTGGCGGCACGGTCACCAGCTCGCGCGTCACCCACATCTGCGACGGCCGCCAGCGCTACGAGCGGCTGGAAGTGCTCGACGGTCGTGCCCGGCTGCAGTACCGCCACAACGAGCAGCTGGTCACGCTGTGGCCGGACAGCCGGCAGGCCAGCATCGAGCAGCACGACGCGGTGGCCGAGTTCCCGGCGCTGCCGGCCTCGGCGGCCGCACGCGCGCCGGAGCACTACGAGCTGCGCCTGTCCGGGCGCGACCGCGTGGCCGGGCGCGAGGTCGACGTGCTGCTGCTCAAGCCGCGCGATCGCCTGCGCTTCGCCCAGCGTCTGTGGGCCGACCGTGAGACCGGCCTGCTGCTGCGCAGCGACGTGCTGGGCGCCGGCGGCGAGGTGCTGGAGTCGGCCGCGTTCACCGATGTGCAGATCGGTGTGCGCCTGTCCCCGGACACCATCGTCAAGCCGATGAAGCGCCTGGACGGCTACCGCGTGCAACGCCCCGCCGTCGAGCGCACCCAGCTCGAGGCCGAGGGCTGGCAGCTGACGCGCGTGGTGCCGGGCTTCCAGCTGGTCAGCTGCACCCGGCGGCCGCTGGCCGGCGATGCCGGCGAGCGCGCTGCCGCGCCGCCGGTGCTGCAGTCGGTGTTCTCCGACGGCCTGGCCCAGGTCTCGCTGTTCATCGAGCCCTACGACCCGCAGCGCCACAAGCAGACGCTGGGCACCAGCCTGGGCGCCACGCGCACGCTGATGGCGCGCCGCGGCGACTGGTGGCTGACCGTGGTCGGCGAGGTGCCGATGGCCACGCTGCAGCAGTTCGAGGCCGCGCTCGAGCGCCGGCGCTGAGGCCCGCGGCCCTTGCGCTGCGCCGCCGCGCCACCACATGCCTGGGCGTCTCCGGGGGGCGGGTACGCAGCCCTCCCGGTGCCTGTTTGTCCCTGACGAGGTGATTGGATGACCGAGATCGCGATGACGGAGCGCGCCGCGGGTGCGCAGGGGTGGATGCGCCGGGCCGGCCGCCGGCTGGCGCTGCGTGCCGCGCTGGCCGCCACCGTGCTGGGCGCGGCGCTGCTGCCGGCGGCCCCGGCCGCGGCCAAGGGCGAGCTGCCCGATTTCACCGAGCTGGTCGAGAAGGTCGGCCCCTCGGTGGTCAACATCCGCACGATGGAGCGCACCGGCCGCGGCAACGGCAGCACCGGGATGGACCCCGGCATGGAGGAGTTCTTCCGCCGCTTCGGCATCCCGCTGCCGGGCACGCCGGGCAACCCCGGCGGCCGCGGCAACCCGCGCGGCGGCAACGGCGGCGACGAGGAGCCGCAGCAGCGTGGCGTCGGCTCGGGCTTCATCCTCAGCGCCGATGGCTACGTGATGACCAATGCGCACGTCGTCGACGGCGCCGACGAGCTGCTGGTCACGCTGACCGACAAGCGCGAGTTCAAGGCCAAGGTCGTCGGCCTGGACAAGCGCACCGACGTGGCGGTGGTCAAGATCGAGGCCACCGGCCTGCCGGCGGTCAAGCTCGGCGACGTGTCCAAGCTCAAGGTCGGCGAGTGGGTCATGGCCATCGGTTCGCCCTTCGGCCTGGACAACAGCGTCACCGCCGGCATCGTCAGCGCCAAGGCCCGCGACACCGGCGACTACCTGCCCTTCATCCAGACCGATGTGGCGATCAACCCGGGCAACTCCGGCGGCCCGCTGATCAACCTGCGCGGCGAGGTGGTGGGCATCAACAGCCAGATCTACAGCCGCTCGGGCGGCTTCATGGGCATCTCCTTCGCGATCCCCATCGACGAGGCCAGCCGCGTGGCCGACCAGCTGCGCGCCAACGGCCGGGTCATCCGCGGCCGCATCGGCGTGACGATCGCGCCGGTGACCAAGGACGTGGCGGAATCGATCGGCCTGGGCAAGCCGGCCGGCGCGCTGGTGCGCGGCGTCGAGAGCGGCGGCCCGGCCGACAAGGCCGGCATCGAGGCCGGCGACATCATCACCAAGGTCGACGGCAAGCCGGTCGACAAGAGCGGCGACCTGCCGCGCATCGTCGGTGCCACCAGGCCCGGCAGCAAGACCACGCTGGAGCTGTTCCGCCGCGGTGGCGTCAAGACGGTGCAGGTCACCGTGGCCGAGTTCGAGCCGGACACGCCGACCCGTGCGGCACAGGCCGACAGCGGCGCCTCGTCCGCCGGCAAGACCGCGCTGGGCCTCACCGTCAGCGACCTGGGCGAGGCCGCGCGCCGCGAGATGAAGCTGCGCGGCGGCGTGCGCGTGGACGCCGTCACCGGCGCCGCCGCCCGCGCCGGGCTGCGCGAGGGCGACGTGGTCCTGGCGCTGGACAACACCGAGATCGCCGACGTCAGGCAGTTCCTGGCGGTGGCCGCCAAGGCCGAGAAGTCGCGCGCGGTCAGCGTGATGGTGCGCCGCGGCGAGTGGGTCAACTACCTGGTGATCCGGCCCGGACGCTGAACGCCGTGCGCGCCCGGGGCCGCCGGGCGCCGCCCCTGGCAACCGAGTCCGACGGCGGGTCTTTCCGGATCGTGGCATCGCCCGCCCGTCTGCGCGCCGCGCCAGCGGTCGCGGTGGCGCCACGGCCGGCGGACCTGAAGTTGGTGACGGCTCGCTTCGTGCCGCTGATCTCTCGAATTCGGGTGGCGGCCGGTTAGAATTCCGGCCGCAGCGCCCACATTCCGCGTCTGGAGCTGCTGGCCCGTCCACCGCGCCGGCCGGCAGACCGGGGATCAGCGGGTTCTGTGGACAAGCTGTGGAGAATTGGGCTTGTTGGCGCCCTGCAACGGCCACCCCGGGGGCCGGGCGGGGTCTTGGCGCCGGGCGAGTTTGGCTACAATGGAAGCCCAACAAGCAGTTGCCAAACCTTTGTTGGAAGGCGCGTCTCCTCTTTGGACGTGCCTTTTTTTTATGTCCTGATGCGGGCGTGGCCGCCCGCACTTTCCGCCCTGCCACCGGCTGCCAGCTGCCGCCGGTGCGGCCCCCGCAGGGGCCGTCGCGCGGCGCCGCGTGCTGACCCATGGACCACATCCGCAACTTTTCCATCATCGCCCACATCGACCATGGCAAGTCGACGCTGGCCGATCGCCTGATCCACCGCTGCGGCGGCCTGACCGACCGCGAGATGGAGGCCCAGGTGCTCGACTCGATGGACATCGAGCGCGAGCGCGGCATCACCATCAAGGCCCAGACCGCCGCGCTGCAGTACCTGGCCAAGGACGGCAAGACCTACAACCTGAACCTGATCGACACGCCCGGCCACGTCGACTTCAGCTACGAGGTCAGCCGCTCGCTCAGCGCCTGCGAGGGCGCGCTGCTGGTGGTCGACGCCAGCCAGGGCGTCGAGGCGCAGACGGTGGCCAACTGCTACACCGCGCTGGACCTGGGCGTCGAGGTGGTGCCGGTGCTCAACAAGATGGACCTGCCGTCGGCCGACCCGGACAACGCCAAGGCCGAGATCGAGGACGTCATCGGCATCGACGCGACCGACGCGATCCCCTGCAGCGCCAAGACCGGCATGGGCATCGACGAAATCCTCGAGGCGGTGATCACCCGCATGCCGCCGCCGCGCGGCAACCCCGACGGGCCGCCGCGGGCGATGATCATCGACAGCTGGTTCGACAACTACGTCGGCGTGGTGATGCTGGTGCGCGTGGTCGACGGCGTGCTGCGCAAGAACGACCGCATCCGCATGATGGCGACCAACGCCGTCTACCCGCTGGAGCAGCTGGGCGTGTTCACGCCCAAGAGCGAGCCGCGCGAGCAGCTGAACGCCGGCGAGGTGGGCTTCCTGATCTGCGGCATCAAGGAGCTGAAGGCGGCGAAGGTGGGCGACACCGTCACCATCGAGAAGAAGCTGCCCAACAACGCCGGCCCGGCCAGCGAGCCGCTGCCCGGCTTCAAGGAGATCCAGCCCCAGGTCTTCGCCGGCCTCTACCCGACCGAGGCCAGCGAGTACGACGCGCTGCGCGATGCGCTGGAGAAGCTGCAGCTCAACGACGCCTCGCTGCGCTACGAGCCCGAGGTCTCGCAGGCGCTGGGCTTCGGCTTCCGCTGCGGCTTCCTGGGCCTGCTGCACATGGAGATCGTGCAGGAGCGGCTGGAGCGCGAGTTCGACCAGGACCTGGTGACCACCGCGCCCAGCGTGGTCTACGAGGTCGAGCTGAACGATGGCACCGTGCTGCAGGTCGAGAACCCCAGCAAGATGCCCGACCAGGGCCGGATCAAGGAGATCCGCGAGCCCATCGTCACCGTGCACCTGTACATGCCGCAGGACTACGTCGGCCCGGTGATGACGCTGGCCAACCAGAAGCGCGGCGTGCAGCTGAACATGGCCTACCACGGCAAGCAGGTCATGCTGACCTACGAGCTGCCGCTGGCCGAGATCGTGCTGGACTTCTTCGACAAGCTCAAGAGCGTGTCGCGCGGCTACGCCTCGATGGACTACGAGTTCAAGGAGTACCGCGCCGCCGACGTCGTGAAGGTCGACATCCTGATCAACGGCGACCGCGTGGACCCGCTGGCGATGATCGTGCACCGCGCGCAGAGCCAGTTCCGCGGCCGCGCGGTGGCCGCCAAGATGCGCGAGCAGATCCCGCGCCAGATGTACGACGTGGCCATCCAGGCGGCCATTGGCGCCAACATCATCGCGCGCGAGAACATCAAGGCCCTGCGCAAGAACGTGCTGGCGAAATGCTATGGTGGCGACATCACCCGCAAGCGCAAGCTGCTGGAAAAGCAGAAGGCCGGCAAGAAGCGCATGAAGCAGATCGGCACCGTCGAGGTGCCGCAGGAGGCCTTCCTGGCCATCCTGCAGGTGGAAGACTGACCCCGACGACACGATGATGAGCTACCTCACCGCGGCGCTGTACGGCGCGCTGCTGGTCTACGGCGCTGGCTGGTGGCTGGGCCACTGGGTCGGCAACTTCTCGCTGCTGCTGTTCGTGCTGACGGTGGTCACGCTGGCCTACTGGCTGGCCGAGCGCTACCGCTTCGCGCCGGCGCGCCGCGCCGCCGCTGCCGCGCTGGAGCAGCAGGACGCCCAGCGCCGCGCCGAGCTGGGCAAGATGGGCATCGCCCAGGTCGACGGCAACGTCGCCGAGGCGCGCGAGAAGCTGCTGATGCAGCCCTGGTGGCTGGACTGGACGGCCGGGCTGTTCCCGGTGATCCTGGCGGTGTTCCTGCTGCGCTCCTTCCTGTTCGAGCCCTTCAAGATTCCCTCGGGCTCGATGATCCCGACGCTGCTGGTCGGCGACCTGATCCTGGTGAACAAGTACGACTACGGCATCCGCCTGCCGGTGCTGGGCACCAAGCTCGTCCAGAACAAGGACCCGCAGCGCGGCGACGTGGTCGTCTTCCACTACCCGGTGGACCCGCGCATCGACTACATCAAGCGCGTGGTCGGCGTGCCGGGCGACGAGGTGACCTACACCAACCAGACGCTGAAGGTGAACGGCCAGCCGGTGCCGGTGCAGGCCCAGGGCGACTACTACGACGAGGACAGCCTGCGCTACGCGCCGCGCTTCACCGAGCAGCTGGGCAAGGTCTCGCACAACATCCTGGTCGACCCGAAGCGGCCCTCGGTCTTCCGGCCGATGGACAGCTTCCAGAACTTCAAGGACAACTGCCGCTACAGCGCGGAAGGTGTCACGTGCAAGGTGCCGCCCGGCCACTACTTCATGATGGGCGACAACCGCGACAATTCGCAGGATTCCCGCTACTGGGGCTTCGTGCCCGACGAGCTGATCGTCGGCCGCGCCTTCATGGTGTGGATGAACTTCGGCAACCTGCGCCGCATCGGTTTCTTCGACTGAGGCGGCCGCCTTCCCGGGGCTCCATGGCACGTCCTGTCCAACGCCTGCCGCGCCAGCGCGGCATCACCCTGATCGGCCTGCTGGCCTGGGCCGTCGTGGTCGGTTTCGTCGGCTACCTGCTGGTGCGGGTGGTGCCGACGGTCACCGAGTTCTACACCATCCAGCGCGTGGTCGACCGCATCGCCTCGTCGCCGCCGTCCACGGTGGCCGAGATCCGTGCCGCCTTCGACCGTCAGAAGCAGATCGACCAGACCATCAGCTCGGTGGACGGCAAGGAGCTGGACGTCACGAAGGAGAACGACCGCGTGGTGATCCGCTTCGCCTACGAGAAGGAAATCGAGCTGTTCGAACCGGTCTACCTCTTGATCAAGTACGCTGGGCGCTCCAAGTGAGGGGGCGGGCGCGCCGTCGCCCGCCGCCGCCCCGTACCCGATGACGACCATGGATGCCCGACTCGACGCCCTGCAGGCCCGCCTGGGCCACCGCTTCGCCGACCCGGCGCTGCTGCAGCGCGCGCTGACCCACCGCAGCTTTGGCGCCGAGCACAACGAGCGCCTGGAATTCCTTGGCGACGCGGTGCTGAACATGGCCGTCTCGGGCCTGCTCTACGAGCGCTTCTCCGGCTCGGACGAAGGCGACCTGACCCGCGTGCGCGCCCACCTGGTGCGCGAGGACAGCCTGCACCGGGCCGCGCTGGGCCTGGGCCTGCCCGAGGTGCTGCGCCTGTCCGACGGCGAGGCCCGCGGCGGCGGCGCGCAGCGGCCCTCGATCCTGGCCGACGCGATGGAGGCGCTGATCGGCGCGGTCTACCTCGACGGCGGCCCGGCCCCGGCGGCGCGCCTGGTGCGCCAGCTGTTCGGCGAGCTGATCGCCGCCAGCGAGGCCGACGCCTGGAGCAAGGACGCCAAGACCGAGCTGCAGGAATGGCTGCAGGCGCGCCGCCTGCCGGTGCCGGCCTACCGCATCGTCGGCACGCGCGGCCAGGCCCATGCGCAGACCTTCGACGTCGAGTGCGCCGTGGCCACGCTGGGCCTGACCGAGCAGGGCGAGGGCAAGTCGCGCCGCGCCGCCGAGCAGGAGGCCGCGCGCCGCATGCTGGCCCGGCTGCGCGCCAGCGACAAGCCCGGCGGCCCGCTGCGCGCCTGAGGCGCCCCACCCAACCCGCCGGTGATGCCGCTCGACCGGCCCCCGTGCCGAACCCCGAAGCCATCACCATGAACCCGACCGATCCCGCAGCCGACGCGCCCGAGGCGCACGATGACGACGACAGCGCCGCCGGCCAGCGCTGCGGCCTGGTGGCCATCGTCGGCCGCCCCAACGTGGGCAAGTCCACGCTGCTCAACGCCCTGGTCGGGCAGAAGATCAGCATCACCTCGCGCAAGGCGCAGACCACGCGCCACCGCATCACCGGCATCCGCACGCTGGGCGCGACGCAGTTCGTCTTCGTCGACACGCCGGGCTTCCAGACCCGCGAGATCCGCGGCCGCGGCGCGCTCAACCGCAACCTCAACCGCACGGTGACCGCGGCCCTGGCCGACGTGGACGTGGTGCTGTTCATGGTCGAGGCCGGCCGCTTCGGCCTGGACGACGCCAAGGTGCTGTCGCTGCTGCCGCCCGGCAAGCCGGCCTTCCTGGTGGCCAACAAGCTCGATGCCGTGGCCCGCCGCGCCGACCTGCTGCCCTGGCTCAAGAGCATGCAGGAGCGCCACGCCTTCACCGAGTTCGTGCCCATGTCGGCCACCAAGGCCGGCGATGTCGAGCGACTGTTCAAGATCGTCGAGCCCTACCTGCCCGAGCAGCCCTGGTTCTACGAGGAGGACGCGCTGACCGACCGCAGCGACAAGTTCATGGCCGCCGAGCTGATCCGCGAGAAGCTGTTCCGCCTGACCGGCGACGAGCTGCCCTACAGCTCGACCGTGGTCATCGACAAGTACGAGGAGGAGGGCACGCTGCGCCGCATCGCCGCCACCATCGTCGTCGAGCGCGACGCGCACAAGGGCATGGTCATCGGCGAGCACGGCACCGTGCTCAAGCGCATCGGCAGCGAGGCCCGGCAGGAGCTGGAGCGCCTGACCGGCGACAAGGTCTTCCTCGAGCTGTGGGTCAAGGTGCGCTCGGGCTGGGCCGACAGCGAGGAACACCTGCGCTCCTACGGCTACGAGTGACGTGGCCGGGCACCGCCTCGCGCCGCAGCCGGCCTTCGTGCTGCACCAGTGGGACTGGAGCGAGACCAGCCTGATCCTGGACCTGTTCACGCGCGACCAGGGCCGCATCGCCGCGGTGGCCAAGGGCGCGAAGCGGCCGTACTCGCAGCTGCGCCCGGTGCTGATGCCCTTCCAGCGCCTGTTGGTGGCCACCAGCCGGCCCAAGGCCGCGCCGGGCGAGGCGCCGGCCGACATCCTGACGCTGCGCAGCGCCGAGTACGCCGGCGCCGGCGGCGCGCTGCCGCCGGGGCGGCTGATGAGCGGCTTCTACCTCAACGAGCTGCTGCTGCGCGGCCTGGCCCGCGGCGACCCGCACGAGGCGCTGTTCGACGCCTATGCCGACGCGGTGCAGGCGCTGGCCGCCGCGGTCGACGAGTCGCCGCTGCGCGCCTTCGAGCTGCTGCTGCTGCGCGAGCTGGGCCTGCTGCCCGACCTGGCCCGTTGCACCACCACCCAGGCCGCGCTGCAGCCCGGCGCCGGCTACCGCCTGCTGCCCGAGGCCGGCCTGGCGCCCGACGATGCCGAGCCCGCGCTGCCCGGCCGCACCTGGCTGGCGCTGCAGGCCGCGCTGGACCGCGGCGGGCCGCAGGCCGCGCTGGACCGCGGCGGGCCGCAGGCCGCGCTGGACCGCGGCGGGCCGCAGGCCGCGCCGGCGCTGCGCCAGGCCTGCGCCGGTGCGCTGCCGGCGCTCAAGGCGCAGCTGCGCGCGGTGCTGCACTACCATCTGGGCACGCCGCCGCTGCGCACCCGGCAGATGATGCTGGACCTGCGCCGCCTGATCGACACCGCCGCCCCCGTGCCGGCGACGGCCGAACCGGACGACCCGGTGCCCGCGGCACCCCCGGCCGGCCACCCGGCGCCGACCGCCGACCCGCCCCACCCGAGCCCGCCATGAACCCCCTGGTTGCCCCCGAAGCCCATGCCCGCGGCCAGCGCACCGCGCTGTCGGTCAACGTCAACAAGATCGCGCTGCTGCGCAACACCCGGCACCTGGGCATCCCCGACGTGGTGAAGCTGTCGCGCCAGGCCCTGGAGGCCGGCGCCCAGGGCATCACCGTGCACCCGCGGCCCGACGCCCGCCACATCCGCGCCGACGACGTGCACGCGCTGGCCGCGCTGCTGCGCGAGTGGCCGCAGGCCGAGTACAACATCGAGGGCAACCCCTTCCACAACCTGATGGACTTCGCGCGCGCGCTGGCGCCGCTGGGCCTGCCGCAGCAGCTGACCTTCGTGCCCGACAGCGCCGACCAGTTCACCAGCGACCACGGTTGGCGCTTCCCTGAGGACGCCGAGCGCCTGCGGCCGCTGATCGACGAGGCCCACGCGCTGGGCATCCGCGTCAGCCTGTTCATGGACCCGTTGCCCGCCCAGATGGCCGCGGCCCGCGCCGTGGGCGCCGACCGCGTCGAGCTCTACACCGAGACCTACGCCGCCGCCCACGGCACGCCGCGCCAGGCCGCGGTGCTGGCCGGCTTCACCGCGGCGGCCGAGGCCGCGCTGGCCGCCGGCTTGGAGGTCAACGCCGGCCACGACCTGAACCGCGACAACCTGACGGACTTCCTGCGCGCCGTGCCCGGCGTGCTGGAGGTGTCCATCGGCCACGCCCTGGTCGCCGACGCGCTGGAGCTGGGCCTGGCCGAGACCGTGCGCGACTACCAGCGCTGCATCCAGCGCGCCTTCGCGCCGGGGGCCGCGCGGTGATCTTCGGCCTGGGCACCGACCTGTGCGACCTGCGCCGCCTGCGCGCCACGCTGGACCGCCGCGGTGACCGCTTTGCCGAGAAGGTGCTGGGCCCGGGCGAGCTGCAAGTCTGGCGCGCCCGCCGCGCCCGCGTCGAGGCCCGCGGCCTGAGCTACCTGGGCACCCGCTTCGCCGCCAAGGAGGCCTTCTCCAAGGCCATCGGCCTGGGCATGCACCTGCCCATGACCTGGCGCGCCTGCGAGTGCCTGAACCAGGCCAGCGGCGCCCCGGTGCTCCGCCTGCACGGCGCGCTGGCCGAGTGGTTCGCCGCGCGCGGCCTGCGCGCCCACGTCACCGTCACCGACGAACAAGACTACGCGGCCGCCTTCGTGGTGGTCGAGAAAGACTGAGATGCCTTCCAAACGTGCTTCCCGAGTGGCGGACGCCGACCTGGCCGCCGAGATCGGCCACGCCCCCGTGGTGCTGGACATCGCCGGCACCGCGCTGAGCGACGACGACCGCCGCCGCCTGCGCCACCCGCTGACCGGCGGCCTGATCCTGTTCGCCCGCAACTGGGAAAGCCGCGCCCAGCTCACCGCGCTGACCGCCGAGATCAAGGCCATCCGCCCCGACGTGCTCGTCTGCGTGGACCACGAGGGCGGCCGCGTGCAGCGCTTCCGCAGCGACGGCTTCACCCACCTGCCGCCGATGGCCGCACTGGGCGAACTGTGGATGAAGGACGCGATGGCCGCCACCAACGCCGCCACGGCCGCCGGCTACGTGCTGGCCGCCGAGCTGCGCGCCTGCGGCGTGGACCTGAGCTTCACCCCGGTGCTGGACCTGGACCACGGCCCCAGCGGCGTGATCGGCGATCGCGCCTTCCACCGCGACGCCCGCGTCGCCGCGCTGCTGGCCAAGAGCCTGATGCACGGCCTGCTGCAGGCCGGCATGGCCAACTGCGGCAAGCACTTCCCCGGCCACGGCTTCGTCGCCGCCGACAGCCATGTGGCGGTGCCGGTGGACAAGCGCAGCCTGAAGGCCATCCTGGCCGACGATGCCCAGCCCTACGGCTGGCTGTCCACCAGCCTGGCCAGCGTGATGCCGGCGCACGTCATCTACCCCAAGGTCGACGCGGCGCCGGCCGGCTTCTCGGCGCGCTGGCTGCAGGCCATCCTGCGCGGCCGCCTGGGCTTCCAGGGCGCGATCTTCAGCGACGACCTGAGCATGGAAGGCGCCAAGGTGGCCGGCAGCACGCTGGACGGCGCGCTGGCCGCGCTGCGCGCCGGCTGCGACCTGGTGCTGCTGTGCAACCAGTCGCTGGGCGAAGGCCGGCCGGTGGACGAGTTGCTGGACGGCCTGCTGGCCGCCTGGCGCGACGGCCGCTGGACGCCCGACGCGCACAGCGAGGCGCGCCGCCTCGACCTGCTGCCGCTGACGCCGCCGCTGCCCTGGGACGAGCTGATGCACCAGCCGCAATACCGCCACGCGCTGGACCAGCTGCCCTGAACGGGCCGGGCGCGCGGTGGCGGGCCGCCGCCGCGCCTACTTCTCGGCGAAGCAGTAGAAGCGCCCCACGCCGCCGGTGCGCACCAGGGCCTCGGGGCTGCAGCCCACGGTCGGGTGCGAGAAGTTCCAGGACTTGGCCCAGTTCTCGGGCAGCGGGCCGATGCGGTCGTGGTGGCCGACGATGGCCGCACCCTCGGTGCTGCTCGTCCAGCCCTTGCAGGTGGTGTCGGACTGCGGCGCGAAGGCGGTGCCGTCCTCGCGCGAGCCGGTCAGGATGTCGTGCTCGTTGGGCGTGTCGCCGCGGCCCTTGATGGGGTTGCCGCGCTCGTCCAGCGCGGTGCTCTTGTCCAGGCGGTTGCTGCCGTGCAGCTCGGCCAGGTCGCGGGCGATCAGCACGCCCTTGGCGTTGTACCAGGGCCCGGGGCCGATGCGCTCGCGCGCGTTGACCGCCGGCACCGCCGGCGCGGTGGCGGTGGCGAAGGCCGGCGGCAGGCTCAGGTAGGCGCGCCAGGTGCGCCCGCCGGCGCCGGCGGCAGCAGCCAGCTTCTGGCAGTGCGCGTCGGCACCGGCCAGACCGCCCAGGTTGCCGCCCTGGCCGCTGCCCGCGCTGGTGACGAAAAAGCCCATCGGGCCGGTGGTGGGCGTGCTGGCGCAGGCGCCCAGCAGCAGGGTGGCGGCTGCGGCGGCGAGCAGGGCAGGGGGACGTCGTACGCGCATGGTGGCGGTCTCCTCGTGGGGGTGGGTGCGCATCTTGTACGCCCGGACGGCGGCGCCGCGTCCTCGGGGTCTTCCCGGGGCGCGCGGCGCGCCGCGCGGCGGCTGGTCAGCCGCCGAACTGCTGCTGCAGGTGGGCCAGCAGGGTGCGCAGCGTCTGCGCCTCGCCGCCGGCCGGGCGGCCCGGGCGCGCGGCGTCGTTCCAGGCGTACAGGTCGATGTGCAGCCAGGGCAGCTCGGCCGGCACGAAGTCGGCCAGGAACAGCGCGGCGTTGATCGCCCCGGCCTGCGGGCCGCGGCCGGTGTTGACCAGGTCGGCGATGTCGCTCTCGATGCCCGGGTGGTAGTCGGCCCACAGCGGCAGGTGCCACAGCGGGTCGTGCAGCGCCAGGCCGCGGTCGACCAGCGCGCGCGCCAGCGTCAGGTCGCGGCAGAACAGCGCCGGCAGCTGGCCACCCAGCGCCACGCGGGCGGCGCCGGTCAGCGTGGCCAGGTCGATCAGCAGCGCGGGCCGGGTCTCGGCGGCGTAGGCCAGCGCGTCGCTGAGGATCACCCGGCCCTCGGCGTCGGTGTTGCCGATCTCCACGTGCAGCCCGGCGCGGGTGGGCAGCACGTCGCCCGGGCGGTAGGCGTTGCCGGCGATGGCGTTGTCCACCGCCGGGATCAGCAGCTGCAGCCGCACGTCCAGCCCGAGCTCCATCACCAGACCGGCCAGCGCCAGTGCGTGGGCCGCGCCGCCCATGTCCTTCTTCATGCTGCGCATGCCCTCGGGCGGCTTGATGTCCAGCCCGCCGGTGTCGAAGCACACGCCCTTGCCGACCAGGGTCAGCCTGGGCGCCTGCGGCCGGCCCCAGTTCAGCTCGATCAGCCGCGGCGCGCGCTCGGGCGGTGCGGCGCGGCCGACGGCGTGGATCGCCGGAAAGCCGGCCTTGAGCAGCGCGTCGCCGACGACCTGGCGCACCCGCGCACCGCGGTGGCCCTTGGCCAGCTGCTGCACCGCGTCGGCCAGCTCGGCCGGGCCCAGGTGCTCGGCCGGCGTGTTGACCAGGTCGCGCACCCGGGCCACCGCCTGGGCCAGGCGCAGGCCGTGGCGCGCGGCGTCGCTGGCGGGCAGCTGCAGCTCGGCAGCGGCGCGGCGCGGGGCCTTGTAGCGGTCGAAGGCGTAGCCGCCCAGCGCCCAGGACAGCGCGGCGGCCTGCGCGTCGGCGGCCAGGCCGGGCTCGTCGCCACCGGCCAGCCGGTAGCGGCCGGCGGGCAGGGCGCGGGGCAGGGCGGCCAGCGCCCAGGGGTGGCCGGCCTCGCGCACGCCCACCCACACCGCCGCCAGCCGGCCGTCGGCGTCGGGCAGCAGGGCGTGGCTGTCGGGCGCGCCGTGGAAGCCGGTGGCCGCCAGCCATTGCCGCGCCGGCGCCGGCAGCGCCGCGGTGTGGGCGCTGAACAGCGCGCGGTCGGTCAGGTGGATGGGCACCGCGCCGGGCGCGGGCTTCTTCAGGGTCACGGTCATGGTCGTCGCAGGGTGCGGGGCCGGGCGTGGCCGCCGGGGGCCATTGTGGCGGGCATGAAAAACGCCGCCGCGGCGCAGGGCCGGGGCGGCGTGGGCGGAACGCGGCGGACGCGGCAGGGCCGCGCCCCGTGCATCAGGCCTGGTTGGGCGGGCGGGCCTCGGTCTCGACCTCGAAGGGCAGCTTCAGCGCCGCCAGGTCCTTGCGCGTCTCGACCAGCACCAGCGGGCCCTCGTCGACGACGACCAGCGGCTTGCGCTCGCGCGGCACGCGCACCGGCGCCGGCTCGGCGGCCAGCGCGGCCTGGGCGGCGCGGATCTTGTCCTCGTCGGACAGCACCCACTCCAGGCCCGAGTCGGCGGCCAGCTGGCGCAGCGCAGCGATCGGCAGCACGAAGGTCTCGGCCACGCGCGGCGCCGGGGCCTCGACCGGCGCGGCAGCGGCCGCGGCGGCGGGCTCGACCGCGGCCGTCACCGGCGCGGCCGGCACCTCGGCCGGCGCTTCGGCGGGCGTCTCGGCGCCGGCCTGGCCTTCGGCGGCCACGGCCTCGGGCGCCTCGGCGGCCTCGCCGGCCTCGGGCTCGCCTTCGCGGCGCTCGCGGCGGAAGCGGTCGCGGCCACGGCCGCGGCGGCGGCCGCCTTCGCGCTCGCCGGTCTCGCCGGCTTCGCCCGCGGCCTCGGCGCGCTCGGCACCCGCTTCAGTGGCCTCGGTCACCGCGCCGTCGCCGGCGGCAGCGGCCTCGGCACCGGCGTCGGCCGGCGCGGTGGTCTCGCCCGCGGCATCGGTCGCGGCCTCGTTCATGCCCTCCACGGACTCCTCGCGCGGACCGCGGCCACCGCGGCGGCGGCGGCGGCGGCGCTGCTCGTCGCCGCCGGTGTCGGCGGTCTCGGCGCCGGCCAGGGCCTCGCTGCCCGGCAGGGCTTCGGCCAGTGCGGCCTCGGCGTCCTGCGGGCGCGGCTCGCGCTCGGGCCGCGGCGGCCGGCGGTCGCCGGCGTCGGTGCGGGCCTCGCCCTCGGCGCGCTCCGCGCGCTCGGGGCGGCGGCCGTCACGCTGGTCGCGGCGCTCGCCGCGGCCTTCGCCGCGCTCACCACGCTCGCCGCGCGGGCCGCGGTCGCTGCGGGCCTCGCTGCTCCGGCCCTCACGGCTTTCGCGGCCTTCACGCCCTTCACGTCCCTCGCGACCTTCACGGCCACCGCGGCCGCCCCGCTCGCCGCGGCCACCGCGGTCGCGCTCGCCACGGCGCCCTTCGGGCTTGGCCTCGCGCGCCTCGGGCGCGGCCTCGGCGGGCACCACCGCCGCCGGGGCGGCAGCCGGCGCGGCCACCGGGGCCGGTGCGGCACCGCCGAACAGCTTGCGGATCCAGCCGAAGAAGCCGCTGCCGGCGGCCGGTTCAGCCGGGGCCGGCCAGGCCGGCGTGGCGGGTGCGGCCGGCACCGGCGCCGCGGCGGCCGGCGCCACCGGCGCGGCGGCCACGGGCTCGGGCTTGGGCGGGGCCACCGGGGCCGGCTGGTCGGGCAGCACGCCCTTGATCACCGGCTCCTGCTTGGGCTTGGCCTTCTCGCGGCGGGTGATCGAGACCTCGTCGTCCGGCTCCTCGATCATCGTGTAGCTGGCTTGCAGGTTCTCCAGCCGCGGGTCGTCGTGGCGCAGGCGCTCGAGCTTGTAGTTCGGCGTCTCCAGGTGCTTGTTGGGTACCAGCAGCACGGTCACGCGCTGCTTGAGCTCGATCTTGGTGATCTCGGTGCGCTTCTCGTTGAGCAGGAAGCTGGTCACCTCCACCGGCACCTGCACGTGCACCGCGGCGGTGTTGTCCTTCAGCGCCTCCTCCTGGATGATGCGCAGGATCTGCAGCGCCGACGACTCGGTGTCGCGGATGTGGCCGGTGCCGTTGCAGCGCGGGCAGGTGATGTGGTTGCCCTCGCTCAGCGCCGGGCGCAGGCGCTGGCGGCTCAGTTCGAGCAGGCCGAACTTGCTGATCGAGCTGAACTGCACGCGGGCGCGGTCCTGGCGCATCGCGTCGCGCAGGCGCTGCTCCACCTCGCGGCGGTTCTTCGACTCCTCCATGTCGATGAAGTCGATGACGATCAGGCCGCCCAGGTCGCGCAGGCGCATCTGGCGGGCGATCTCGTCGGCCGCCTCCAGGTTGGTGCGGGTGGCGGTCTCCTCGATGTCGCCGCCGCGGGTGGCGCGCGCCGAGTTCACGTCCACGCTGACCAGCGCCTCGGTGTGGTCGATCACGATGGCACCGCCCGAGGGCAGGTTCACCGTGCGGCTGAAGGCCGTCTCGATCTGGTGCTCGATCTGGAAGCGGCTGAACAGCGCCGCGTCGTCGCGGTAGCGCTTCACACGCGAGGCCGACTCCGGCATCACGTGGTTCATGAACTGCTTGGCCTGATCGTAGATGTCGTCGGTGTCGATCAGGATCTCGCCGATGTCGGCGGTGAAGTAGTCGCGGATCGCCCGGATCACCAGCGACGACTCCTGGTAGATCAGGAAGGCGCCCTTGCCGGCCTTGCTCGCCTCGTCGATCGCCGACCAGAGCTTGAGCATGTAGTTCAGGTCCCACTGCAGCTCGGCGGCGGAGCGCCCGATGCCGGCGGTGCGGGCGATCAGGCTCATGCCCTTGGGGTACTCGAGCTGGTCGAGGTTCTCCTTGAGCTCCTCGCGGTCCTCGCCCTCGATGCGCCGGCTGACGCCGCCGCCGCGCGGGTTGTTGGGCATCAGCACCAGGTAGCGCCCGGCCAGGCTGACGAAGGTCGTCAGCGCCGCGCCCTTGTTGCCGCGCTCCTCCTTCTCGACCTGGACCAGCAGTTCCTGGCCCTCCCGGATCGCCTCCTTGATGGTGGCGTTCTTGGCTTCCACGCCCTCGCGGAAGTAGCTCTTGGAGATCTCCTTGAACGGCAGGAAGCCGTGGCGGTCCTCACCGTAGTCGACGAAGCAGGCCTCCAGGCTGGGCTCGACGCGGGTGACGACGGCCTTGTAGATGTTGCCCTTGCGCTGCTCGCGCCCTTCGATCTCGGTCTCGAAGTCGAGGAGCTTCTGCCCGTCGACGATCGCCAGGCGCCGCTCTTCCGGCTGCGTGGCGTTGATCAGCATGCGTTTCATGTGCTCTCCGTCCGGCGCACCCGCTGCGGGCGGGCGCGCACTGTCCGATCACCGGCCCGGCTTGCACGCCAGGGCAGGCGACCTGTACCGATGCACGAGCAACGTGAGACGGCCGGAGAAGGAATCGCCCTGGACTGCGGTGTGATCGCGGTGCGATCAGCGGTGCAGCGGGGCAGCGTGCGGCGAAGGATCGAGGGCGGGCGGCACCGCGCTCTCCACACCCGGCGCCAGGCGCGCGGGATCGCCACCACCGGACGGCCCGGCCGCGCCGGCGCTCGGCCGGGGCGGGGCCCACGCGCGACCCGGGGGCAGCGGCGGCAGGTGGTGGGGGAGGGGGGACGGCATGCGGACCCTGTGGGCTTCGACGCGGACGACAGACCCCCGGTTCACCGGGGCTCTGCCGTCCATGAGCTGTGTTCTTTTCCCTGTGACGGGACGGCTGTGACGACGTGTCTCTTCCACCCGGCCCGCCCGGCCGCCGCGCCCCTCCGGGAGCCCGGCCTGCCGCACTGGCGCAGGTGTTGCATCAACGCTTTTCGGCGCCGATGAAGGCGCCGCACCACGATAAGACCTGCCGTGCCCGGGTAAACTCTGAAAAATCAAGCACTTACGGCCCAACTGTGGCGCGAATCATTATAAGCGGCAAACCGCGCGGAGCCCGGCGCCCGCCGGCGCCACCCCCCCAGGCCGCCAAGGCGGCCGCTGCCTCCTCGGCCGGCAAGACGGCCGCGGCCCCCGCGACCGGCCGGGCCGCGCCGTTGCGCGCGCCGGCAGCCGCCGCGGCGCCCGAGGTCCGGCGCGTCGTCGTCGACGAGGCCGGCGACGGCCAGCGCCTGGACAACTTCCTGCTGCGCCTGCTCAAGGGCGTGCCCAAGACCCATGTCTACCGCGTCATCCGCTCCGGCGAGGTGCGCGTCAACAAGGGCCGCGCCGCGGCCGACACGCGGCTGGCGCTGGGCGACGAGGTGCGCGTGCCGCCGGTGCGCGTGGCCGACAAGCCGGCCGACGCCCCGGCCGTGCCGCCGCGCGAGTTCCCCGTCCTGTTCGAGGACGAGGCCCTGCTGGCCATCGACAAGCCCGCCGGCGTGGCGGTGCACGGCGGCTCGGGCGTCAGCTTCGGCGTCATCGAGCAGCTGCGCCGGGCGCGGCCCGAGGCGAGGTTCCTGGAGCTGGTGCACCGGCTGGACAAGGAGACCTCGGGCATCCTGCTGCTGGCCAAGAAGCGCAGCGCGCTGACCGCGCTGCAGGACCAGTTCCGTCAGCGTGACACCGGCAAGACCTACGCCGCGCTGGTCGTCGGCACCTGGCCGGCGTCGCTGAAGGTCATCGACGTGGCGCTGCACAAGACGCTGGATGCCAAGGGCGAGCGCCACGTGCTGGCCGTGCCGGCCGACCACCCGGACGGCCGCCGCGCGATCAGCCTGGTGAAGATCGCGCAGCCCTTCCAGACCTGCACGCTGCTGGACGTGACCATCAAGACCGGCCGCACGCACCAGATCCGCGTCCACCTGGCGCAGGCCGGCCACCCCATCGTCGGCGACCCGAAGTACGGCGACTTCGCGCTGAACAAGCAGTGGGCCCGGGGCGACGGCCTGGCCGGCGCGCGCTTCGACCGCATGTTCCTGCACGCCCGGCGGCTGGCCTTCGACCACCCGGTCAGCGGCGAGCGCATCACCCTCGAAGCCCCGCTGCCGCCCGAATGCGCCACACTGCTGGCCCATCTGAGCGAACCGCACTGAGAACTTTGAACGCACCACTCACGCCCGCTCGACGCGCCCTGACGGCCCCGCTCGTCGTTGCAGATGCTCGCCATGTCTCGGGACAGGGCTGCGCTTTGCGCCTGGATCGGGCCCGCCCTGGCGCGCCGCTAGGGCGCGACTGGCACTTCACAGGTTCTGGCGCCATGCGCCAACTGGTTGCCAGACACCGCGGGCGGGCCGAGCGCCGGGCCGCCCCGAGCCGGCCCGCCATCCCCGTGGGGGCTGAGCCCGGACACAGGCAGTCCAGCGGACTGCCTGTGCCTGGCGATGGGTCGGGCCCTGGGGCACGACGCGGCCAGCAGGGCTGGCCGGCATCCCCGCCGGGCGAGGGGCTGGCATGACCCGTCCGCGCCGCTTCGACCTGATCGCCTTCGACTGGGACGGCACGCTGTTCGATTCCACCGCACTGCTGACCCAGTGCATGCAGCAGGCCTGTGCCGACCTGGGCCTGCCCGTGCCCAGCGACGCCGACGCGGCCTACGTCATCGGCATGGGCCCGGCCGCGGCCATCCGCCACGCCGCACCCAGCCTGCCGCCCGAGCGCTACCACGAGCTGGGCCGCCGCTACGGCGCCCACTACATGGCGCGGCAGGACGAGCTGGTGCTGTTCCCGGGCACGCTGGCCATGCTGCAGGCGCTGAAGGCCAACAACCACTGGCTGGCGGTGGCCACCGGCAAGAGCCGCCGCGGCCTGGACCAGGCGCTGTCGGCCACCGAGCTGCATGGCGTCTTCGACAGCAGCCGCACCGCCGACGAGACCCGCAGCAAGCCCGACCCGACCATGCTGCTGGAGCTGATGCGCGAGTTCGGCGTCGAGCCCGAGCGCACGCTGATGGTCGGCGACACCACGCACGACCTGCAGCTGGCGGCCAACGCCGGCGCGGCCAGCGTGGCGGTCAGCTTCGGCGCGCACGAGCACGAGAGCTTCGCCGCCCACGGCCCGCTGCACGTCGCCCATTCCACCGCCGAGCTGCGCGACTGGCTGCTGGCCCATGCCTGAGGCCGGCCCGCCGCCCGCGCCGGGCGCCCCCGCCGCGGCCCCGGAGGGCATCGTCGCCGTGCCGCCGGAGGGCGCCGCCGGCCCCGCCCAGCCGCTGTGCGCCAGCGCCGCGCTGGCCGAGCGCGGCCGCGCCCTGCTGTTCGACGTCAAGCTGTGGGGCCAGCCGGCGCGCGCCTTCGCGCTGCGCGTGGACGGCGCGCTGGTGGCCTACGTCAACCGCTGCGTCCACGTGCCCACCGAGATGGACTGGCAGCCCGGCGAGTTCCTCGACGCCGACCGCCGCTCCATCGTCTGCTCGATCCACGGCGCGGCCTACGCGCCCGAGGACGGCCGCTGTGTCGGCGGCCCCTGCGGGCGCGGCCGGCTGATCCGCGTGCCGGTGGCAGAGGCCGGCGGCCAGGCCTGTTGGTATCCTTCCCGCGACGTGCGCCCGGTCTCCGAGTGAGCCGCCGCCCCCGAGCCGCCGCCCCGCAGAAAGCCCCCGATGAACCCGACCGACGACACCCCCGCCAGCGGCGACGCGGCACCCGCCCCGGCGCCGGCCGCCGCGCCCGCCGCCGCCCCGGCCCCGGCCACGCCGGTGCGCAGCGCGCTGGAGCAGTCGATGGAGACCCTGGTGGCCGAGGTGCTGCGCGAGCGCCGCACCGACCGCCGCTGGCGCATCTTCTTCCGCCTGGCCTGGCTGGGCCTGGCGCTGGCGCTGCTGTGGGTGCTGGTCAGCGACCGCAGCCACCACACGGCGCCGGCCGGCCCGCACACCGCGCTGGTCGAGCTGCGCGGCGAGATCGCCGCCGACACCGAGGCCAGCGCCGAGCAGCTGCTGTCGGGCCTGCGCAACGCCTTCGAGGACAAGGGCGCCAAGGCCGTGGTGCTGCGCATCAACAGCCCCGGCGGCAGCCCGGTGCAGGCCGGCATCCTCTACGACGAGATCCGCCGCCTGAAGAAGCTGCACGGCAAGAAGGTCTACGCCGTGGTCGAGGAGGTCTGCGCCTCCGGCGCCTACTACGTGGCCGTGGCCGCCGACGAGATCTTCGTCGACAAGGCCAGCATCGTCGGCTCGATCGGCGTGCTGATGGACGGCTTCGGCTTCACCGGCCTGATGGACAAGCTGGGCATCGAGCGCCGGCTGCTGACCGCGGGCGACAACAAGGGCATGCTCGACCCCTTCAGCGTGCAGGACCCGAAGCAGCGCGCCTACGCGCAGGCGATGATCGACCAGGTGCACCAGCAGTTCATCCGCGTCGTGCGCGAGGGCCGTGGCCAACGCCTGAAGGAGACCCCGGAGACCTTCTCGGGCCTGTTCTGGAACGGCGAGGAGGCCGTCAAGACCGGCCTGGCCGACCGCTTCGGCAACCTCGACCACGTCGCCCGCGAGGTGGTCAAGGCTGAGGAGGTCATCGACTACACGCCGCGCGAGAACGTGGCCGAGAAGCTGGCCAAGCGCTTCGGCGCCGCCATCGGCGAGGGCGCGGTGCGCGCCGCCGGCGGCCTGGCGCGCCTGCGCTGAGCGCCGGCGGCCGCTGGCGCCGCCGCAGCAGGAAGGGGAGGGGGCCGATGCAGCCATCGCACCGCCGGGGCCGGGCCGGCCCAGGTCGCCCGGCCGGGCGCGCGGCCGTCGTCCTGGCGCTGCTCGCCGCGCTGGGCCTGGGCGGTTGCGGCAAGCGCGAGGTCGACCGCCTGGCCCAGGCGCGCAGCCTGGTCGAGCGCAACGACCGCGCCGGCGCCATCGTCCAGCTCAAGGCGCTGATCCAGCAGGACGCCAGGCTGGGCGAGGCCCGGCTGATGCTGGGCAGCCTGCTGCTGGAGGACGGCCAGGCCGGCGCCGCCGAGATCGAGCTGCGCCGCGCGCTGGAGCTGCAGGTGCCCGAGCCGCGCGTGGTGCCGCTGCTGGCACGCGCGCTGCTGCTGGCGGGCAAGGGCGGGCTGCTGGTCGAGCAGTTCGGCCGCCTGGCCTGGCCCGACGCCGCCGCCACCGCCGACCTGCGCGTGGCCGTGGCCCAGGCGCTGGCCGCCCAGGGCGACGCCGGCGGCGCGCAGGAGCACCTGGCCCAGGCGCTGCAGGCCCAGCCCGGCCACGAGGGTGCGCAGCTGCTGCAGGTGCGCCTGGCCGCCGCCGGCGGCGACCTCGACGGCGCGCGCAGCCGCCTGGCCGCGCTGCTCAAGGACCGCCCTGGCAGCGCCGAGGCCTGGCTGCTGCAGGGCGACCTGCGGCTGCGCGACGCCGACGGCCGCGGCGCCGCGGCCGACGCGGCGCTGGCCGAGGCCCTGGCCGCCTACCGCCAGGCGCTGAGCCTGAAGCCCGCCAGCGCGCCGGCCCATGGCGCGCTGATCGGCCTGCACCTGGCGCGGCAGGACGGTGCCGCCGCCCAGGCCCAGTTCGAGGCCATGCGCAAGGCCCTGCCGGGGCGGCCGCAGACCGTGTTCTACGAAGCCCAGATCGCCGCGCTCAAGGGCGACCTGCCGCGCGCGGCCGAGCTGTTCCAGCTGCTGCTGCGCGGCACGCCCGACCACCTGGTGCTGCTGCAGTCGGCCGCCTCGGTGGCGCTGCGCATGAACGCGCCGGCCCAGGCCGAGGCCTGGCTGGCGCGCGCGCTGCAGCTGTCGCCCGAGCTGGCGTCGGCGCGGCGCCTGCTGGCCCAGACCCACCTGGCCATGGGCCAGCCTGCACGCGCGCTGGGCGTGCTGGAGCCGCTGCTGGCCCCCGGCCGCGCTGACGCCGCCGCGCTGACCCTGGCCGCCCAGGCCCGGCTGCTGTCCGGCGACGGCGCACGCGCGGCCGCGCTGTTCGAGCAGGCCGCCAGGCTGCGCCCCGACGACCCCCGCGTGCGCACCGCCGCCGCGCTGGGCCGGCTGTCCCGCGGCCAGGCCGATGCCGCGCTGGCCGAGCTGCAGGCGGTGGCCGCCGCCGACCGCGGCGACACCGCCGACCTGGCGCTGATCAGCGCCCAGCTGCGCCGCCGCGACACCGACGGCGCGCTGGCCGCCATCGCCGCGCTGGACCGCAAGCAGCCCGAGCGTGCGCAGGCGCCGCACCTGCGCGGCCAGGTGCTGCTGGCCCGGCGCGACCAAGCCGGCGCGCGCGCCGCCTTCGAGCAGGCGCTGCAGCGCGACGGGCGCTACTACCCGTCGGTGGCCGCGCTGGCCTGGCTGGACTTCCTGGACGGCCGGCCCGACGCCGCGCGCGGCCGCTTCGAGGCGCTGCTCAGGCTGGACCCCGACAACGCCCCGGCCCGCCTGGCGCTGGCCGAGCTGGCCCAGCGCAGCGGTGCCGGCCGCGCCGCGGTGGCCCAGTTGCTGGAGGCCGCGGTCAAGGCCCACCCCGGCGACGCCACGGCCCGCCTGGCGCTGGTGGACCACCTCCTGGGCGGCGGCGACGCCAAGGCCGCCGCCGCCGCCGCCCAGGCCGCGCTGGCCCGCCTGCCCGAGCACCACGAGCTGCTGGCCCGGCTGGGCCGTGCCCAGCTGGCCAGCGGCGAGGCGCAGCAGGCCGTCAGCACCTTCCGCCGCATGGTGGCGCTGCAGGGCCGGTCGCTGGACGGCCACCTGGGCCTGGCCGAGGCGCTGGCCGCCGCCGACGACCTGCCCGGCGCCCAGCGCAGTGCCGCCAGGGCGCTGGAGATCGCCCCGCTGCACCTGCCGGCGCTGCGCCTGGCCATCGCCGTGGCGCTGCGCCAGCAGCAGCCCGAGCAGGCGCTGGCCCTGGCCCGCGGCCTGCAGCGCCAGCGCCCGGCGCTGGCCGCCGGCCACCTGCTGGAGGGCGAGGTCGAGGCCAGCCGCCAGCGCTGGGACGCCGCCATCGCCGCGCTGCGCCAGGCCCTGGGCAAGGCCCAGCCCGACACCGCGCCCGAGCGCCTGCACGCGGTGCTGCGTGCCGCCGGCCGCACGGCCGAGGCCGACGCGCTGGCCGCCGACTGGGCGCGGCGCCACCCGCGCGATGCGCTGTTCCAGTACTACCTTGGCGACGTGGCCCTGAACGCCAGGGACCTGGCCGGCGCCGAGCAGCGCTACCGCGCCGTGCTGGCGCTGCAGCCCGAGCACGCGCTGGCGCTGAACAACGTCGCCTGGATCCTGCTGCAGCGCCAGCAGCCCGGCGCGCTGGCGCTGGCCGAGCGCGCGGCCAAGGCCGCGCCGGAGGAGCCGGCGATCCTGGACACCCTGGCCCAGGCCCAGGCCGCCGAGCGCCGCACCGCCGATGCGCTGGCCACCCAGCAGCGCGCGCTGGCCCTGCGCCCCGACGATGCCGGCCTGCGCCTGAACCTGGCCCGGCTGCACCTGCAGGCCGGCGACAAGCGCGCCGCCAAGGCCGAGCTGGACCGCCTGGCCGCGCTGGGCGGGCGCTTCGCCCAGCAGGGCGAGGTGGCGGCGCTGCTGAAGTCGCTGCGCTGAGCGGCCCGGGCCGCGCGCCGGCGGCGCCTAGACGAAGGGCGCCACCAGCCCCTCGGCCGCCAGCGCGCGCTGCACCGCCGGCAGCGCCAGCGTGCGCTGCAGCCAGGCCGCCAGCACCGGGCGGGTGCGCGCGGGCGGCGCGGCGTCGCCCTGGAAGTTGCGCGTCCAGCGGCACAGCATCAGGCCGTAGAAATCGGGCACGCCGGGGGCGTCGCCCAGCAGCCAGGGGCCGCCGTGGCGCTGCAGTTCGGCCTCCAGGTGGCCCAGCAGGCGGGCGGCCTCGGCCTGCGCATGGGCCTGCACCAGCGCGCGGCAGCCGGCGTGGCCGCCCTGGCTGTCGGTGCCCAGCACCCGCTCGGGGTAGAAGTGGTGCATCAGCGCGGGCTGCAGCGTGTTGCCCATCCAGGCCAGCCACTTGTAGGCCTGGGCCCGCGCCGCGCTGCCCGGCACGCCCAGCAGCCCGGCCTGCGGCGCCAGGTCGGCCAGGTGCAGGCAGATGGCCGCGGCCTCGTACAGCACCAGGTCGCCGTCCACCAGCACCGGGATCAGCCCGTTCGGGTTCAGCGCCAGGTAGGCCGGCTGCTTGTGCGCGCCCTGGGCGCGGTCGACCAGCACCAGGCGGTGCGGCAGGCCCAGGTGCTGCAGCAGCATGTGCGGCGCCATGCTGGCATTGCCGGGGTGGTAGTGCAGTTCGATCATGGTGCGGGGTCTCCTGTGCAGGGCGTCTTGCGGGTGACCTGGCGGGCCGCCGCCGGCGCCGGGCCGGCCGGTGGCGCGGGCCGATCATGCCGCAGGCCGGGGCCGGCGCGGTCGGCGGCCTGGCCGCGGCACCCCGCCCCCGCGGCTGCGTGTCTGCCCGGGTGGGACGGCACGCAGCGGTCCGCATAATGCGCTGCACAACGCTTCACATTCGTTCACCGCTGTTCAAGTTGGGAAGAGGGTCTGCATGCCGACGCAAGCCGCCATCGTGCAGGGGTTGCAGGGCTTCGCGCTGGCCGCCGCGCTGTTGCTGGCCTTGATCGCCGCGGTGTTCTGGTCGCGCCGGCAGGCGCGGCCCAGCTGGGGCCTGGGCTGGCTGGGCCTGGCCTTCGCCTGCGGCGCGGTGATCAACCTGCCGCCGCTGTACCTGGCGCCGGGGCAGAGCGTGTACGGCAGCGCCTTCGTCTGGCTGCTGATCCCCGTGGGCCTGACCGGCGTGGGCGCGCTGACGGTGGGCCTGCGCCGCTTCGCGGGCGACCCGGTGCCGCGCCCGGGGCGCGCGCTGCTGGGCGTCGCCGCCTGGCTGCTGCTGAGCGCCACCGCGCTGCGCCTGCTGGGTGCCGGCGAGCTGGGCGGCCACATCGCCACCGCGCTGATCTACCTGTGGCTGCTGTGGATCTGCCGGCAGGCCGGCCGTGCCGACCCCGGGCTGCAGCTGGGCTGGGTGTCGGCGATGCTGTGGATCACGCCGGTCGGCGTGGTGCTGGCGGCGCTGCTGGGCATGGACCCCAACCTGCTGCGCCATGCCGGTGCCGTGCCCTTCTCGATGCTGGGCATCGCGCTGCTGCTGGCCACGCTGGCGCGCTACCACCAGGAGCTGGCCGGCGAGCTGCAGCGCCGCGAGCGCGCCGAAGCCGAGCTGCGCCAGCTCAACCTGGATCTGGAGCGCCGCATCGAGCTGCGCACCGAGGAGCTGCGCGACATGGTCGGCGGGCTGGAATCGTTCAACCGCATGGTCTCGCACGACCTGCGCGGCCCGCTGGGCGGGCTCAAGGGCCTGTCGGCGCTGGCGCTGCAGGCGCTGGACGCCGGCGACGCCGCCCGCGCGCGCCGCATGCTGGACCTGATGCACCAGGAGAGCGAGCGCCTGGTGCAGCTGGTGCACGACCTGCTGACCCTGGCCCGCGTCAACCACACCGAGCTGGCGCTGCGCCCCACGCCGCTGGACGCGGTGCTGGACGAGGCGCTGGACATGCTGGCGCTCAGCGAGGGCGACGCGCTGCGCGCCCGGGTGCAGCGCGAGCACCTGCCCACCGCCCAGGCCGACGGCGCGCTGCTGCGCCAGGTCTTCGTCAACCTGCTGTCCAACGCGGTGAAATTCTCGGGCGGCGGCGCCGACGTGCAGGTGCGCGTGCGCGGCGACGAGCAGCCGGGCGAGGTCGTCGTCGAGGTGCGCGACCACGGCCGCGGCTTCCCGCCCGAGCGCGCGGCCGAGCTGTTCCAGCCCTTTCGCCGCCTGCACGGCGAGGAGGTGCCCGGTACCGGCGTGGGCCTGACCATCGTGCGCCGCGTCATCGAGCGCCACGGCGGCCGCGTCTGGGCCGAGGGCCGGCCGGGGCAGGGCGCCAGCTTCTTCTTCACGCTGCCGGCGGTGGAGCGGGGCTGAACGCTGCTGGCGCCCGGGCGCCCGTCAATCGGCGTAGGGCGTGCCGTCCTTGTGCACGAAGCGCCCGTCGGCGTTGGCGCTCATCAGGTCGATGTCGGCGCAGGTGGTCAGGTCGTCGGGGTGGCGCGAGCCGACCTCCAGGTACACCGCTGGCGCTCCCGACTCGTTGACCAGGTGGTGGCCGTTGCCACTGGCCTTGGGAAAGGCCGCGCAGTCGCCGGACCGCAGCACGGTGCGCGCGCCGTCCTCCACCAGCACCAGCTCGCCCTGCAGCACGATGACGAACTCGTCCTCGTGGCTGTGCCAGTGCCGCTGGCTGGACCAGCCGCCCGGCGGCAGCGTCATCCAATTGACGCCGAAGTCCTGCAGCCCGCCGGCGTCGCCCAGGCGCTGACGGGTGCGACCGGCGCAGGGGGCGTCGAACGGGGCGGGATAGCCGCAGCCGAGGCGTCTGGGCACGGTGTTGAGTTCGACTTTGGGCATGGGTTCAAGTGTCTCTTGCAGATCGCCAGCCTTGAATCGGTCCAGCATTGGAACTGAAGAACGGGAGTTCCATCGGGACACTCCGTACCCGTTGTTGTGCGGCCGACAGGTCAGGTTGCAGGTGTGCCAGGGGCGCCGGCCGTCCGCTGCTCAGCCGCAGTCCAGCACCGGCGCGCCCTCGCGCTTGTAGGCCACCACGTGGTCGGCTTCCAGGCGGATGCCGATGCGCTCGCCGATGGCGTGGTTGTGGTGGCTGGGCACCAGCGACAGCACGGTGGCGCCGCTGGCCAGCTGCAGCGTGTACAGGAACTCGGCGCCGCGGAAGGCCTTGGCCAGCACCTCGGCGGTCACCGGGCTGGCGTCGTCGTGCACCACGTCGTCGGGGCGCAGCAGCACGTCCACCATGCAGCCCACGTCGCACAGGTCGCCGTGCTCGGTGCAGCGGATCGGCTCGTCGCTCTTCAGTTCGCCCAGCTCCATCTGGATGTACTGGCCCTGGCGCACGGTGCCGGGCACGAACGCGCCCTGGCCGACGAAGTCGGCGACGAAGCGGTTGGCCGGCTGGTGGTACAGCTGGTAGGCGCTGGCCCACTGCTGGATGCGGCCCTCGCGCATGATGCCGATCTCGTCGGCGATGGCGAAGGCCTCGTGCTGGTCGTGGGTGACCAGCAGCGCGGTGGTGCCGGCGGCCTTCAGCAGCGCGCGCAGCTCGCCGCCCAGGCGCTCGCGCAGCTCGACGTCCAGGTTGGCGAAGGGCTCGTCCAGCAGCAGCAGGCGCGGCGCCGGCGCCAGCGCGCGGGCCAGGGCCACGCGCTGCTGCTGCCCGCCCGACAGCTGGTGCGGGTAGCGCGCGCCGGCGTGGCCCAGGCCCACCATGTCCAGCATCTGCTGCACGCGCTGCGCCGCGTCGGGCCGGCCGCGCAGGCCGAAGGCCACGTTGGCCGCCACCGTCAGGTGCGGGAACAGCGCGTGGTCCTGGAACACCATGCCGATGCGGCGCTGCTCGGGCGGCCGGCTGTGGCGGGCGTCGCTGACCACCTCGCCGTCCAGCCGCACGGTGCCGGCGGCCACCGGCTCGAAGCCGGCGATGGCGCGCAGCACCGTGGTCTTGCCGCAGCCCGACGGCCCCAGCAGGCAGCCCACCGTGCCGCGCGCCAGCGCCAGCGAGAAGTCCTGCACCACCGCCTTGGGGCCGTAGGCCACGGCGATGTGGTCCAGGGCAAGCCAGGGGGCTTCGGCAGCGGGCAGGTCGGTCTTCGGCATGGCCTGCGGATGATAGGCGGCCCCCCCGATACACTGCCCGCGCACCCCGGTCGTCCGACGGCGGCGCCCGGCCTTGCGGCGGCGGCGCAGCCGGTGCCGCGCCGGGGTGGATGCCGCCGTTCCGCCCTCCCTCGTCCGCCAGGCTCCCTTGACCGCGCTGTCCGCCGCCTCCGCCCCGCCCCGCCGCGCCGCGCGCGGCCGCCTGCCCTGGCTGATGCTGCTGGCCCTGCTGACGGCGCTGGCGGTGGCGGTGCCGCTGGGGTCGGTGGGCGCGCACGTGTTCGTCGGCGGCACCGGCGGCACCTGGGCGCACCTGGCGTCCACCGTGCTGCCCGACTACGTGGCCACCACGCTGTGGCTGTGCGCCGGCGTGGGCCTGGGCGTGGTGCTGCTGGGCGTGGGCTCGGCCTGGCTGGTCACGCGGCACGACTTCCCGGGCCGTGCCCACTTCGAGTGGGCGCTGGTGCTGCCGCTGGCCATGCCGGCCTATGTGATGGCCTACACCTACACCGACCTGCTGCAGTACGTGGGCCCGGTGCAGACGGCGCTGCGCGAGGCCTTCGGCTGGAAGCGTGCCGACTACTGGTTCCCCGACGTGCGCTCCACCGGCGGCGCGGTGGCGATGTTCGCGCTGGTGCTCTACCCCTACGTCTACCTGCTGGCGCGCACCGCCTTCCTGGAGCGCGGCGGTGCCACGCTGGAGGTGGCGCGCTCGCTGGGCCTGACGCCCTGGCAGGGCTGGCTGCGCGTGTCGCTGCCGATGGCGCGGCCGGCCATCGCCGCCGGCGTGGCGCTGGCGCTGATGGAGACGCTGGCCGACTTCGGCACCGTCAGCTACTTCGCGGTGCAGACCTTCACCACCGGCATCTACCGCGCCTGGTTCTCGCTGGGCGACCGCGTGGCGGCGGCGCAGCTGGCGGTGGTGCTGCTGGGCTTCGTCGCGCTGGTGCTGCTGGCCGAGCGTGCCAGCCGCGGCGCCCGCCGCTTCGCCGAGACCGGCGCGCGGCGCGGCGCGCCGCCGCGCAGCCGCCTGGCCGGCACGCGCGCCGCGCTGGCGGTGGCCGCCTGCGCGGTGCCGCTGGCCGGCGGCTTCCTGCTGCCCGCCGGCCTGCTGCTGCGCATGGCGCTGACCGAGGGCGACGCGCAGTTCGGCGAGCGCTTCGTGCGCCTGGCCGGCCACAGCGTGCTGCTGTCGGGGCTGACGGCGGTGCTGGCGGTGGCGCTGGCGCTGCTGATCGGCTACGCGGCGCGGGTGCATCGCGGCGCGGCCATGCGCTGGGCCCACCGCGTGGCCGGCCTGGGCTACGCGCTGCCGGGCTCGGTGATCGCGGTCGGCGTGCTGATCCCGGTGACGCGGCTGGACCACGCGCTGGCCGCGCTGGCCCAGCAGCTGTTCGGCTGGAACCCGGGCCTGCTGCTGACCGGCGGCATCGCCGCCCTGGTCTACGCCTGCCTGGTGCGCTACCTGACGGCGGCGATGCAGGCGGTGGAGGCCGGCCTGGCCAGGATCACCCCCGGCATGGACCAGGCCGCGCGCAGCCTGGGCCACACGCCGGGCCAGACGCTGTGGCGCGTGCACCTGCCGCTGCTGCGCGGCCCGCTGCTGACCGCCGGGCTGCTGGTGTTCATCGACGTGATGAAGGAGCTGCCGGCCACGCTGGTGATGCGGCCCTTCAACTTCGACACCCTGGCCACCCAGGCCTACACCCTGGCCGCCGACGAGCGCCTGGCCGAGGCGTCCACCGCGGCGCTGGCCATCGTCGCCGTGGGGCTGCTGCCGATGGTGGTGATCTGCCGGCAGATCGCGCGCGGGGAGTCGGTGTCGGCCAGCTGACGCCGCTCAGCCCGCGCCCAGCAGCCGGCCCAGGCGCTGCAGCACCAGCCCGGCGGCGGCGGTGCGGGTCTCCACGCCCAGCTTGTCCAGCACATGCTCCATGTGCTTGGTGACGGTGCGCGGGCTCATGCCCAGGATGTCGCCGATGTCGCGGTTGGTCTTGCCGCGGGCCACCCAGACCAGCACCTCGGCCTCGCGCGCGGTCAGGCGCCAGGCGGCGACGATGGCGTCGATGGCCGACGCGTCGTCGCTGGCCGAGGCGACGATCAGCCACTCCTCGTCGGGTGGGTCCTCTTGGCCGTTGTGGTGGCCGTTGTGGTGGCCGTTGTGGTGGCCGTTGGCCGGGGCGCCCGGCGCGGCCAGGCCCTCGTCCATCGCGTGCAGGGCCAGCGTCAGCCGGCGGCCGCCGCGGGCGATGACCAGGGGCTGCGGCGCCTGGCCGGCGGCGTGGGCCGCGGCCTCGCGGCGCACCCAGTCGATCAGCGGCACCGGGGCGAACGGGCCCTCGCTGCCGAAGTGCTCCTTCAGCAGCGTGCGCGCCAGCGCGGTCTGCCAGAGCAGGCGGCCGTCGGCCGGGCGCACCACCAGGCTGGCGTGGCCGAAGGCGTCCAGCGCGTTGCGCGCCTGGCGCTGCAGCCGCGCGGTCTGGGTGTGGGCGGCGATGCGCGCCAGCACCTCGCGCGGCTGGATGGGCTTGGTCACGTAGTCCACGCCGCCGGCGCCGAAGGCGGCGACCACGTGCTCGGTCTCGGTCAGCGCGGTCATGAAGACGATGGGGATGGCCGCGGTGTCGGCGCCGGCCTTGAGCTGGCGCGCCACCTCGAAGCCGTCCATGCCCGGCATCATCGCGTCGAGCAGCACGATGTCGGGCCGCGCCTGGCGCGCGCGGGCCAGCGCGCTGGGGCCGTCGGTGGCCACCAGCACGGTGTAGCCGGCGTCGTCCAGCGCGTCGTGCAGCAGCGACAGGTTGTCGGGCAGGTCGTCGACGATCAGCACCACCTCGCCGCCGGCCTGGGCCAGCGGGGCGGGCGGCACGGCGGGGACGCTCGGGGGGGCGTGGTCGGGCGGCATCGGGCGGCTTCGGGGGCTTCAGGGGGCGTCAGGGGGCGTCAGGGCGCGGCGGCATTGTCGGCGGCGGCCAGGTCGGCCTGCACGCGCTGCGCCAGCGTCTCCAGCTGGAAGCCGCGGGCCAGCGCGCGCTGGCGCGCCACCCAGGCGGCGCTGGCCGGGTGGGCGGCCTCGATGGCGTCGAGCTTCTTCTGGATGCCGCGCAGGTAGCCCAGGCGCACCAGCTCGTCCAGTGCGCGCAGCGCGTCGGCCGGCGGCGGCTGCAGCGCGGGCTCGGCGGCGGGGGCGGGCTCGGGCGCGGCGGCGGCGTACTGCCACTGCAGGCCCAGCCGGCGCTGCAGCCAGTCCAGCAGCTCGGGCATGCGCACCGGCTTGACCAGGAAGTCGGCCGCGCCGATGCCCAGATCGTTGTCCAACCCCTTGTCGAAGGCGTTGGCCGAGACGATGGCCGCCGGCGCGTCGCTCAGCCGCTGCTCGCGCAGGCGTCGCAGCGTGGTCCAGCCGTCGATGCCGGGCATGGCCAGGTCCAGGAACACCGCGTCCAGCGGCCGGCCGGCGGCGCGCTCGGCGGCCAGCAGGGCCAGCGCGGCCTCGCCGCTGTCGGCCTGCAGCAGCGTGAAGCCCAGCGGCGCCAGGCGGTCGGCCAGCAGCTGGCGGTCGGCGGCCTCGTTGTCCACCACCAGCAGGCGCCGGCGCGCGCCGGCATAGCCGGCCGGGCGCAGGCGGCGCGCGCCGTCGGCGGCGGTGCCGCGCGGGCTGGCGTCGGCGCGCAGCTCGGGCAGGTACAGGCGCACGCTGAAGCAGCTGCCCACGCCGGGCGTGCTGCGCACGGTCAGCTCGCCGCCCATCAGCTCGGTGAGCATGCGCGAGACCGTCAGCCCCAGGCCGGTGCCGGCCACGGCATTGCCGCCGGCGGCGCTGCCGCGCTGGAAGGGCTCGAACACGCGCTGCAGCTCGGCGGCGTCCATGCCCGGGCCGCTGTCCTCGACGTCGAAGCGGGCCATCTCGCGGGCGTAGTCGACGCGGAAGGTGACCGTGCCGGCGCGGGTGAACTTCACCGCGTTGCCCAGCAGGTTGATGAGGATCTGGCGCAGCCGCTTCTCGTCGGCGCGCACCAGCGCGGGCAGGGTGCCGCTGCGGGTGTGCTCGAAGCGCAGGCCGCGCGCGGCGGCCTGCGGCGCGATCATCGCGGCCAGCTCGTCCATCGCATCGGCGAAGTGCATCGCCGCCGGCTCCAGCGCCAGGCGGCCGCTCTCGATGCGGGCGATGTCCAGCGTGCCCTCGATCAGGCTGAGCAGGTGGTCGCCGCCGCGGCGGATCACCTGCACCGCGTCGCGGCGGTGGGCGGGGATGGTGGGGTCGTCCTCCAGCAGCTGGGCGTAGCCGAGGATGCTGTTCAGCGGCGTGCGCAGCTCGTGGCTGATGGTGGTGATGTAGCGGCTCTTGGCCTGGTTGGCGGCGTCGGCGCTGGCCTTGGCCTGCTGCAGCTGGGCGTCGGTCTCGCGGTGCGAGGCGATCTCGCGCTGCAGCGTCAGCGCCTGCTGGTGCAGCGCGCGGGTCTGGCGGCGGGTCTCGGCCTGGGCCAGGGCGCGGCTGCGCTGGGCCAGCACCGCCCACCAGGCGACCATGCCGGCCAGCAGCAGGATGACGACGAAGGCCTGGCCGAAGCCGGCGCGCAGCAGCGGCGCCACCGCGGCGGCGCTGACCGCGTCCAGGCTGGACAGCGAGCGCAGCCCCAGCGCGTACAGCCCCAGGAACAGCGCCGCCAGCCCCGGCACCACGGCGAACATCAGCAGCAGGTAGGCGGCCAGCCCGCTGGCCAGCGGCGGCGCCATGCGCGCCGGCAGCAGGCGCTGCAGCAGGCGCAGCCACTGCGCCGACAAGCGCGCCTGCGGCTTGCACTGGTCGTCGCAGCGGGCGTCCAGCGTGCAGCACAGCGAGCAGATCGGCCCGCCGTAGGCCGGGCAGGCGGCCAGGTCCTCGGGCTCGTAGTCGCGCTCGCACACCGTGCAGCGGCGCAGCGCGGCGCGGCCCAGGTAGCGGCCGTCGGGCGTGGCGGTGGCGGGGTGGGCGGCGGCCTCGGCGGCCTCCAGCGCGCGCGCGGCGCGGGTGCGCCGGGCCAGGTAGAAGCGCCCGCCGGTGGCCCAGGCGATCAGCGGCGAGACGAGCAGCGCGGTGACCAGCGCGATCATCGCCGACCAGGCCTGGGCCATCGGCCCGAAGGCGCCCAGGTGCGCGGCGATGCCCAGCACCGAGGCCACGCCCATCGCGCCCACGCCCACCGGGTTGATGTCGTAGAGGTGGGCGCGGCGGAACTCGATGCCCCGGGGGCTCAGCCCCAGCGGCTTGTTGATCACCAGGTCGGCGACCACCGTCATCATCCAGGCGATGGCGATGTTGCTGTACAGCCCCAGCACGTGGCCCAGGGCCTGGAACACGTCCAGCTCCATCAGCACCAGCGCGATGGCGGTGTTGAACACCACCCAGACCACGCGGCCGGGGTGGTTGTGCGTCAGCCGCGAGAAGAAGTTGCTCCAGGCCAGCGAGCCGGCGTAGGCGTTGGTGACGTTGATCTTCAGCTGCGAGACGACGACGAACAACGCGGTGGCCGCCACCGCCCAGCCGTACTGCGGGAACACGTACTCCCAGGCGGCCAGGTACATCTGGTTCGGGTCCACCGCGCGCTCGGGCGGCACGCTGTGGCGCAGCGCCAGCCAGGCCAGCAGCATGCCGGCGCCCATCTTCAGCACGCCCACCAGCACCCAGCCCGGGCCGCCCAGCAGCACGCCGGCCCACCAGCGGCCGGCCTGGCCGGGGCGCTTCTCGGGCATGAAGCGCAGGTAGTCGGCCTGCTCGCCCATCTGCGTGACCAGGGCGATGCCCACCGTCAGCGCGGCGCCGAAGCCCAGCGGGTGGAAGCCCGGGCTGGCCTCGTCCTGGCCGGCGTAGGCGGTCAGCCCGGCCAGCTCGCTCGGGTGGCGCAGCAGCAGCCAGGCCAGCGGGAACACCAGCAGCGCCAGCCACAGCGGCTGGGTCCACACCTGCAGCCGGCTGATCGCGGTGACGCCGTGACCGACCAGCGGGATCACCACCAGCGCGCACAGGCCGTAGCCCCAGGCCGGCGGGATGTCGAAGGCCAGCTCCAGCGCGTAGGCCATCACCGCGGCCTCCAGCGCGAAGAAGATGAAGGTGAAGCTGGCGTAGATCAGCGAGGTGATCGTCGAGCCCAGGTAGCCGAAGCCGGCGCCGCGCGTGAGCAGGTCCATGTCCACGCCGTGGCGGGCGGCGTAGACGCTGACCGGCAGCCCGGCCAGGAAGATGATCAGCCCGGTGGCCAGGATGGCCAGCGCGGCGTTGACGAAGCCGTGCTGCACCAGCAGCGTGGCGCCCACCGCCTCCAGGATCAGGAAGGACGCGGCGCCGAAGGCGGTGTTGGCCACGCGCCAGGCGCTCCACTTGCGGAAGCTGCGCGGGGTGAAGCGCAGCGCGTAGTCCTCCAGCGTCTCGCTGGCCACCCAGCGGTTGTAGTCGCGCCGGAACTGGACGACCTGTTGCGGCGGGGTGCGGGCGGGGGCGCTGGACATGGCCCCGGACTGCATCAAGAACCGCACCCGCGGCGGCGGCGCGCGGCCGGGACCGCGGGATTCATGTTGGTGCGTCGGGTGCCGTCATGGTGCTCAACCGCATCAAGATGGTGCATGCCGGCCGCCCCGGCGCCACCGGCCGGGGCGGGCCGCCGGTGGCTCAAGGCAGTTCGACGACGACGTTGCCCACCGCGCGCCCCGATTCCACGCGCTGGTGCGCCTCGACGACGCGCGACAGCGGCAGGCGCTGGTCGATGCGGTGCTGCAGCACGCCGCGCTGCAGCAGCGTGGTCAGCGTGGTCTCGGCGTGGCGGCGGTCGTCGGGCGACAGGTTGTAGACGATGAAGAAGTGCAGGCTGATGTTCTTGACGATCAGCGGGAAGAAGGGCAGCGGCATCGGCGTGGCGCCGCTGCCGTAGACCACGATGTCGCCGCCCGGGCGCAGCGCCTCCAGGTCGATGGCGGTGTTGGCCGCCAGGTCGACCTCGACGATGCGGTCCACGCCGGCGCCGCCGGTGGCCGCGCGCACCGCGGCGGGCACGTCCTCGGTCTTGTAGTCGACGGTCACGTCGGCACCGGCGGCGCGGGCGATGGCCGCCTTCTCGGCGCTGCTGACGGTGGCGATGACCTGGCGTGCGCCCAGCAGCCGGGCGAACTGCACCGCGTAGTGGCCCACCGCGCCGGCGCCGCCGGCGACCAGCACGCTGCGGCCTTCGACCCCGCCGTGGCACAGCACCGCGTGCAGCGCGGTCAGCGCCGGGATGCCCAGGCAGGCGCCGGCCTCGTCGGGCGTGCCCTCGGGCAGGGCCACGGCCTGGGCGGCGGGCAGCACCACGTACTGCGCGGCGGTGCCCATCGGCCGGCCCCAGGCGGCGTTCCACACCCACACCCGCTCGCCCAGGCGGGCCGGGTCCACGCCGGGGCCCACCGCGTCGACATGGCCCATGCCGTCGCTGTGCGGCACGACGCGGGGGAAGGGCATCGCGGGGTTGCGCAGGCCGGCGCGGCTCTTCACGTCCGACGGGTTGACGCCCGACCAGCGCAGGCGCACGCGCAGCTCGCCGGGGCCGGGCACCGGCTCGGGCAGCTCGCCCAGTTGCAGGACCTCGGCCGCGGGGCCGGTGCGTTCGTAGAAGGCGGCTTGCATGGCGTGGGTGGCGCTGTCGGCGCGCTGCGGTGGCGATGCGCCCCATTCTGCGGCGCGCCCGCCGCACGGGCCGACGCCCAGGTGACCCCGGCTTGGCATGGCTCGTGCACCGCTGCGGCGCACAAGGCTGGCGGCGGGCGACCGCCCGCCACAGAATCGGGCCACCATGGAACTCACCCCCCGCGAGAAGGACAAGCTGCTGATCTTCACCGCCGCCTTGCTGGCCGAGCGGCGCAAGGCCCGCGGCCTGAAGCTGAACTACCCCGAGGCGGTGGCGCTGATCACCGCCGCCATCATGGAGGGCGCCCGCGACGGCAAGACCGTGGCCACGCTGATGAGCGAGGGCAAGACGGTGCTGACGCGCGACGACGTGATGGACGGCATCGCCGACATGATCCCCGAGATCCAGGTCGAGGCCACCTTCCCCGACGGCACCAAGCTGGTGACCGTGCACCAACCTATTGCATGACCGGCCCTTGGCCGCCGGAGGACGCACCATGAAGAAGCATCTGACCGCCCTGGCCGGGCTGGCCGCCCCGCTGCTGGCCAGCGCCCACGAGGGCCACGGCCTGCCCGGCAGCCTGCACTGGCATGCCGACGACGCGCTCAAGCTGATCGGCCTGTCGCTGGCCGCGGTGGCCGGCTGGTGGCTGCTGCGCCGCAAGTGAGCCGGGCCAGCGCATGATCCCCGGCGAACTGCTGACCGACCCCGGCGAGCACCTGCTCAACCCGGGCCGCCGCACCGCCACGCTGGTGGTGCGCAACACCGGCGACCGGCCGATCCAGGTCGGCTCGCACTACCACTTCGCCGAGACCAACGCGGCGCTGGACTTCGACCGCGCCGCCGCCCGCGGCATGCGGCTGAACATCGCCAGCGGCACCGCGGTGCGCTTCGAGCCGGGCCAGCAGCGCACGGTCGAGCTGGTCGACTACGCGGGCGGCCGCGACGTCTGGGGCTTCCGCGGCCTCGTGCAGGGCAAGCTGTGAGGGATTGCTGAAGATGGCTACGTTCGGGCGGCGTGCCTACGCCGAGATGTTCGGCCCCACCGTGGGCGACCGGCTGCGCCTGGCCGACACCGCGCTGGTGATCGAGGTCGAGGCCGACTACACGCTGCGCGCCGGCGGCTACGGCGAGGAGGTGAAGTTCGGCGGCGGCAAGACCATACGCGATGGCATGGGCCAGAGCCAGGTGCCCAACGGCCCCGGCGCGCACGAGGCGGCCGACCTGGTGATCACCAACGCGCTGATCGTCGACCACTGGGGCATCGTCAAGGCCGACATCGGCATCAAGCGCCACCGCATCGCCGCCATCGGCAAGGCCGGCAACCCCGACGTGCAGCCGGGCGTGGACATCGTCATCGGCCCGGGCACCGAGATCCTGGCCGGCGAGGGCATGATCGTCACCCCGGGCGCGGTGGACACCCACATCCATTTCATCTGCCCGCAGCAGATCGAGGAGGCGCTGATGTCCGGCGTCACCACGATGATGGGCGGCGGCACCGGGCCCAACACCGGCACCTTCGCCACCACCTGCACGCCCGGGCCCGAGCACCTCAAGATGATGCTGCAGGCCGCCGAGGCCTTCCCGATGAACCTCGGCTTCCTGGGCAAGGGCAACGCCAGCCGGCCCGAGGCCCTGGTGCAGCAGGTCGAGGCCGGCGCCGTGGGCCTGAAGCTGCACGAGGACTGGGGCACCACGCCATCGGCCATCGACAACTGCCTGAACGTGGCCGAGCAGTACGACGTGCAGGTGTCGATCCACAGCGACACGCTCAACGAGAGCGGCTTCGTCGAGGACACCGTCGCCGCCACCAAGGGCCGCACGCTGTGCGCCTTCCACACCGAGGGCGCCGGTGGCGGCCACGCGCCGGACATCATGCGGGTGGTCGGCGAGCCCAACTTCCTGCCCAGCAGCACCAACCCGACGATGCCCTACACGGTCAACACCGTGGACGAGCACCTGGACATGCTGATGGTCTGCCACCACCTGGACGCCAGCATCGCCGAGGACCTGGCCTTCGCCGAGAGCCGCATCCGGCGCGAGACCATCGCCGCCGAGGACGTGCTGCACGACCTGGGCGCGATCAGCATGTTCAGCTCCGACAGCCAGGCCATGGGCCGGGTCGGCGAGGTGGTGATCCGCTGCTGGCAGACGGCGCACAAGATGAAGGGCCAGCGCGGTGCGCTGCCCGGCGACACCGCGCGCCACGACAACGCCCGCGTCAAGCGCTACGCCGCCAAGCTGGGCATCAACCCGGCGCTGAGCCACGGCATCGCCCACGAGGTGGGCAGCATCGAAGTGGGCAAGTGGGCCGACCTGGTGCTGTGGCGGCCGGCCTTCTTCGGCGTCAAGCCCAGCGTGGTGCTCAAGGGCGGCATGATCGCCGCCGCGGCCATGGGCGACCCCAACGCCAGCATCCCGACGCCGCAGCCGGTGCACTACCGGCCGATGTTCGGCAGCTTCGGCAAGGCGGTGGCCGGCAACTCGATCAGCTTCGTCAGCCAGGCCAGCCTGGCCAATGGCGCGGCCGAGAGCTACGGCCTGGCCCGGCGCCTGGTCGGCGTCAAGGGCAACCGCACGGTGGCCAAGCGCGACATGGTGCTGAACAACTGGATGCCGACGATGGAGATCGACGCGCAGACCTACCAGGTGCGCGCCGATGGCGAGCTGCTGGGCTGCGAGCCGGCCGCGCTGTTGCCGATGGCGCAGCGCTACTTCCTGTTCTGAATAGGGTTTTCCCGGGGTAAGGCGGGCCGGGCGGGGACAATCCGCCGGGTCGGCCCCGGGCCGTCTCCCGGCCCATGCCTGCCCTCGCCAACCCGCCCACCCCGGATGCCGCCGCCGCGGTCCCGCCCGTGCCCGCCGAGCCGCCGCGCCTGGTCGGCGACCTGGCGATCTGGCTGGTCATCGGCGCCGAGCTGCTGACCTTCGCGCTGCTGTTCCTGTCCTTCGCGGTGGTGCGCTGGCGGCAGCCGGCGCTGTTCGCCGCCGGCCAGCAGACGCTGGACCTGAACGCCGGTGCGATCAACACCGCGCTGCTGGTGTGCGGCAGCGCCGGCGTGGCGCGCGCGGTGCAGGCGCTGCGCGGGCCGGCGCCGCGGCGCGCGGCCGGCTGGCTGCTGGTGGCGCTGGCCTGCGGCGCCGGCTTCCTGGTGCTGAAGTCATCCGAGTACGCGCACCAGATCGCCGCCGGCCACGACCTGTCGACCGACGACTTCTACATGTTCTACTGGCTGCTGACCGGCTTCCACTACCTGCACGTGGTGGCGGCCATGGTCTTCCTGCTGGCGCTGCTGCCGGCGGTGCTGCGGCGCGGCGCAGCGGCGCAGCACGCGGTGGAGACCGGCGCGGCCTTCTGGCACATGGTGGACCTGCTGTGGATCGTGCTGTTCCCGCTGGTCTACGTGATGCGCTGACGCAGGAGGAACCGGGCATGCGCTGGGACACCGTGGCCAGGGTCTGGGCCCTGCTGCTGGCCGGCACCGCGCTGAGCTGGTGGCTGGGCGAGCGCGGCCTGCTGGGCGCCGGCGGCAGCCGCTGGTGGGCGGTGGGGCTGTTCGCCATCGCGGTGGCCAAGGGCTGGGGCGTGGTCTGGCACTTCATGGAGCTGCGCCACGCGCCGCGGCTGTGGCAGCGGCTGATGCTGGGCTGGCTGATGGGCGTCAGCGCGGCCATCGTCGCGGTCTGGCTGCTGCCGCCGCGCTGACGCGCGAACGGTGGGTGGCTAGGGCGATCCCCTGGGTCGCCGGCCGGGCTTTGCCGGCACACTGCCGCCGGCAGCACGCGGCGGGCCGCCCGGCCCCGCGGCTGACGGAGAAGTCGCCATGCCCCCAGAAGTCTCGTCCATGGCCGCGCCTGCCGGCGCCGCGCTGCGCCGCATCGCCGATCTGCCCGGCCCCGCCGGCTGGCCGGTGCTGGGCAACCTGCCGCAGATCCGCCCGGCCGAGTTCCACCTGCAACTGGCCGACTGGGCGCGGCAGCACGGCCGCTTCTTCCAGCTGCGCATGGGCCCGCGGCGCGTGCTGGTCACGGCGGACCACGAGGCCATCGCCAAGATGATGCGCGACCGGCCCGAGGGCTTCCGCCGCACCGAGCGGCTGGAGCAGATCGGCAACGAGATGGGCCTGAAGCCCGGCGTCTTCGGTGCCAACGGCGAGGAGTGGAAGCGCCAGCGCCGCATGGTGATGGCCGCCTTCGACCCCGGCCACGTCAAGGCCTACCACCCGGCGCTGGTGCGCTGCGGCGAGCGCCTGGCCGGGCGCTGGCAGCGCGCCGCCGCCGCCGGACAGGCGATCGATCTGCAGGCCGACCTGATGCGCTTCACCGTCGACGCGATCGCCGGCCTGGCCTTCGGCACCGACGTCAACACGCTGGAATCGGACGAGGACGTGATCCAGCGCCACCTGGACAAGATCTTCCCCAAGCTGTTCACCCGCATGGTCTCGGGCCTGCCCTACTGGCGCTGGTTCAGGCTGCCGTCGGACCGCGCGCTGGAGCGCTCGCTGGCCGCGGTGAACCAGGCCATCGACGGCTTCGTCGCCGAGGCACGCGCCCGCCTGGCGGCCGACCCGGCGCACCGCGCGGCACCGCAGAATCTGCTGGAGGCCATGGTCGTGGCCGCCGACGAGCCCGGCAGCGGCATCACCGACGCGCAGGTGGCCGGCAACGTCATGACCATGCTGCTGGCCGGCGAGGACACCACGGCCAACACCCTGGCCTGGGCGATCTGGCTGCTGCACCAGCACCCCGAGGCCCTGGCCCGCGCCCGCGCCGAGGCGCTGGCCGCGGTGGCCGGCGGCGGGCCGCTGGGCCCGGACCAGCTGGGCGCGCTGGACTACATCGAGGCCTGCATGCACGAGACCATGCGCCTGCGCCCGGTGGCGCCGCAGATGGGCCTGCAGGCACTGAAGGACACGGTGCTGGGCGACGTGGCCGTGCCGGCCGGCAGCACGGTGATCGGCCTGATGCGCCACGACAGCATCGACGAGCGCCACGTGCCCGAGGCCGCGGCCTTCCGGCCCGAGCGCTGGCTGGGCGAGGACGGGCTGTCGCCGGCCTCGGCCAAGCGCATCTCCATGCCCTTCGGCGCCGGCCCGCGCATCTGCCCCGGCCGCTACCTGGCGCTGCACGAGATGAAGGTGGTGATGCTGACGCTGCTGACCCACTTCGACCTGCTGTCGGTGGCCACCGACGACGGCCGCGCGCCGGCCGAGCGGCTGATGTTCGCGATGGCGCCGGTGGGCCTGCGCATGCGGCTGCGCGCCCGGGCGGGCTGAGGCAAGACCGCTGGGGCGGCCCGACCCGGCGGCGGCAGGGTCGGCGGCCTGGGGCCACAATCGGCCCATGCTGACCGTCAACAAGCTGATCCCGCAGGGCCGGGGCCTCGCCGGCGTGCTGCTCAAGCGCGCCGCCACCGTCGAACTGGACTGGGACGTGCGCCAGAAGAGCCGCTTCGACGCCACCGATTCCAGCGGCCGGGCGCTGGGCGTGTTCCTACCGCGCGGCACCGCGGTGCGCGGCGGCGACGTGCTGGTGGCCGAGGACGGCTCGCTGGTGCGCGTGCTGGCCGCGCCGCAGCCGGTGCTGGTGGTGCGCGCCTGCGCCGAGCACGGCACGCCCTTCGACCTGCTGCGCGCCGCCTACCACCTGGGCAACCGCCACGTGCCGCTGGAGCTCAAGCCCGACCACCTGAAGCTGGAGCCCGACCATGTGCTGGCCGAGATGCTGCGCCAGCAGCACCTGATCGTCCACGAGGCGCGCGAGGCCTTCGAGCCCGAGTCGGGCGCCTACGGCGCGGGCGGCGGCCATGGGCATGGCCACGCTCACGACCACAGCCACGACCACGGTCATGACCATGGCCATGCCCACGCGCCCGCCGCGGCGCCGGCGGCCGGCCGCGGCCGCCCGGTCGGCATCGCGGTGCAGGCCGCGCCGCACGTGCACGGCCAGGGCTGCGGCCACGACCACGACCACGGGCATGACCACGACCATGGACATGACCACGGCCATGGCCACACCCACGGCCCCGGCTGCGGCCATGGGCACTGAGCGCGCGGCGGCGGCGCCGCCGGCGCTCGACCCCACGGCGCTGCTGCAGCTGATCTGGCTGGCCTCGCCGGCGCTGCCGGTGGGCGGCTTCAGTTACTCCGAGGGCCTGGAGCCGGCCATCGACGCCGGGCTGGTCCACGACGAGGCCTCGACCGCGCGCTGGCTGGGCGACCAGCTGGCGCTGACGCTGCAGCGCGCCGACGGCCCGCTGCTGGCCGCCGCGATGGCCGCCTGGGCGGCGCACGACGCCCCGCGCGCCGCCGCGCTGAACGCCTGGGCGCTGCAGACCCGCGAGACCCGCGAGTTCCGCCAGCAGGCCGAGCAGATGGGCCGCTCGCTGACCGACTGGCTGCGCCAGCGCTGGCCGGCCGACCCGCGCGTGGCCCAGCTGGCGGCCTTCGCGCCGGCGCCGGCCTGGCCGCTGGCCTTCGCGCTGGCCGCGGTGACTGGCGGCGCGCCGCCGCGCGAGGCCCTGCTGGCCTTCGGTTTCGGCTGGGCCGAGAACCTGGTGCAGGCCGCGATCAAGGCCGTGCCACTGGGCCAGAGCGCCGGCCAGCGCCTGCTGGGCACGCTGGCCGCGGCCCTGCCCGGCGTGGTCGACGCCGCGCTGGCCACCGCCGCGCAGGGCGACGACGCGCGGCAGAACCTGGCGCCGATGCTGGCGATCCTGTCGGCCCGGCACGAGGCCCAGTACTCGCGGCTGTTCCGATCCTGAGCCCGGGCCTCAGCCTGGGCCTGTGCGCCCGGCCGGCGGCCGTGCACCAGAAGGTGGCACGGCGCCTGCAAGGCGTCCGGCCTGTTCCCCTTTCCCGCATGACGAGACCCTGCCCATGACCGCGCTGCACGCCATCCCCGGACGAACCAAGAAGCTGCCCCCGCTGCGCGTGGGCGTCGGCGGCCCGGTCGGTTCGGGCAAGACCACCCTGCTCGAGATGCTGTGCAAGACCATGCGCGAGCGCTGGGACCTGGTGGTGGTGACCAACGACATCTACACCAAGGAGGACCAGCGCCTGCTGACCGTGGCCGGCGCGCTGGACCCCGAGCGCATCCTGGGCGTGGAGACTGGCGGCTGCCCGCACACCGCGATCCGCGAGGACGCCTCGATCAACCTGGAGGCGGTGGACCGCCTGCTGGCCAGGTACCCCGACGCCGACATCGTCTTCATCGAGAGCGGCGGCGACAACCTGGCCGCCACCTTCAGCCCCGAGCTGAGCGACCTGACGATCTACGTCATCGACGTCGCCGCCGGCGAGAAGATCCCGCGCAAGGGCGGCCCCGGCATCACCAAGAGCGACCTGTTCGTGATCAACAAGACCGACCTGGCGCCGCACGTCGGCGCCGACCTGGCCGTGATGGAGGTCGACACGCAGCGCATGCGCCCCGACCACGCCGGCGACAACGCCCGCCGGCCCTACGTGATGACCAACCTGAAGACCCGCGCCGGCCTGGACGCCGTGGTGCGCTTCATCGAGCGCCGCGGCCTGCTCACCGCGGCCTGAGCGCCGCCGCGCCGCCGGGCCGCCCCGGCGCCGCGTGCCAAGATCGGGGCTGCCCCGCCCCGACCCGCCCGCCGCCCATGCTGATCAACTGCGTCGCCTACCGCGACGGCGCCAAGCTCGCCGACATCCCCGTCGAGGCCATCAGCGACCACCTGGCCCAGCCCGGCTGCTTCGTCTGGGTGGCGCTGCGCGACGCCGACGCCGACGAGCTGGCGCGGATGCAGGAGGAGTTCGGCCTGCACGACCTGGCCATCGAGGACGCGCTGCACGGCCACCAGCGGCCCAAGATCGAGGAGTACGGCCACACCGTCTTCGGCGTGCTGCACCTGCTGGAGCTGAGCCCCACCGACGAGCTGCGCCTGGGCGAGGTGCACCTGTTCGCCGGGCCCAACTTCGTGCTCAGCGTGCGCAACCGCAGCAGCCAGGGCTTTCTCGGCGTGCGCGCGCGCTGCGAGCGCGAGCCCGAGCTGCTGACGCTGGGCGCCGGCTTCGTGCTGTACGCGCTGATGGACGCGGTGGTCGACCGCTACTTCCCGCTGGTCGACGCGCTGGATTCCGAGCTGGAGAGCATCGAGGGCCGCATCTTCGAGCGCGGCGCCGGCCGCGCCAACATCGAGCAGCTCTACGACCTGAAGCACCGCGTGACCACGCTGCGCCACGCGGTGGCACCGCTGCTGGACGCGGTGGGCAAGCTGCACGGCGGCCGCGTGCCGCCGGTGTGCACGCCGGTGGCCGCCTACTTCCGCGACATCGCCGACCACCTGGCGCGGCTGCTCAGCAGCATCGACACCATCCGCGACACCATCGGCACGGCGATCCAGGTCAACCTGTCGATGGTCACCATCGAGGAGAGCGAGGTCACCAAGCGCCTGGCCGCCTGGGCCGGCATCTTCGCGGTGGCCACCTTCTTCGTCGGCGTCTGGGGCATGAACTTCGAGTACATGCCCGAGCTGAAGCAGCCCTGGGGCTACCCGGCCGCGCTGGCGCTGATCGCCGCCACCGGCGGGCTGATGTACCGGCGCTTCAAGCGGGCGGGCTGGTTGTAGGCCGGCCGGCGCGCCCGGCAGGGGTTGCGCCATTGATTGAGAATGGTTCTTGTTATGATCACTCCCATTCCCTGCCAACCCTGCTGAAGCCATGACCTCGCGCCGCCACCTCGTCTTCCGTGCCCCGCTGGCCGCTGCCGCCGCGCTGGCGGCCCTGGGCAGCCTGCCCGCCGCCGCGCTGGCCCAGTCCGGCGGCGTGCTCAACATCTACTCGGCCCGCCACTACCAGACCGACGAGGCCCTGTACACCAACTTCACCAAGGCCACCGGCATCAAGATCAACCGGCTCGACGGCAAGGAGGACGAGCTGGTCGAGCGCATCCGCAACGAGGGCAAGGCCAGCCCGGCCGACATCCTGATCACCGTGGATGCCGCACGCCTGGAGGTGGCCGACGGCCTGGGCCTGTTCCAGCCGGTGGCCAGCAAGCTGCTGGAGTCGCGCATCCCGGCCGGGCTGCGCACGCCCACCTGGGCCGCCTTCTCCACCCGCGCCCGCGTCATCGTCTACAACAAGGCGGCGCTGAAGAAGGAGCAGGTGCAGACCTACGCCGACCTGGCCGCGCCGGCGCTCAAGGGCCAGGTGTGCATGCGCTCGGGCGCCCACCCCTACAACCTGTCGCTGGGCGCGGCCGTCATCGCCCACGAGGGCGAGGCCAAGGCCGAGGCCTGGGCCAGGGGCCTGGTGGCCAACTTCGCGCGCGCCCCCAAGGGCGGCGACACCGACCAGATCAAGGCCGTGGCCGCCGGCGAGTGCGGCGTGACCATCAGCAACACCTACTACCTGGCCCGCATGATGCGCAGCACCAAGCCCGAGGACCAGCAGGCGATGAACGCGGTCGGCATCGTCTGGCCCAACCAGGCCAGCTGGGGCACGCACGTGAACGTGTCTGGCGCCGGGGTGCTCAAGCACGCGCCCAACCGTGACGCCGCGGTCAAGTTCATGGAGTACCTGGCCAGCGACGAGGCCCAGGGCTATTTCGCCAACGGCAACAACGAGTGGCCGGTGGTGGCCTCGGTGCCGCAGGTCAACCCGGCCCTGAAGGCCATGGGCAGCTTCAAGCCCGACGCGCTGCCGATCGGTGACCTGGCCAAGACCACGGTGGCGGCGCAGAAGGTGTTCGACCGGGCCGGCTGGAAGTGACGGGTTGCGGCCGTCTTGGCCGCTGGTGTTGTGCCGTCTTGCCTTGAGGGTTGATTGCTTGCAGCAGCCCGCCGGTCTCGCCCGGCTGGCGACCTACTTTCTTGTCGCGACAAGAAAGTAGGCAAAGAAGCGCTGGCCAAACTGAGCCACGCCAGCCGAGTGCTTGTCCAGCACCCCTGCGCTGCGCCTCGCCCGCCCGGCGGGCTCGAACAGTCCAACCGGGTCGGTCACCGCCACCCGGTTCTCCGTGCCCCCTTGCTGTACCGTGGCATGGCTGCCACCGCGGCAGCGGTGAGGGCGGCGAGCCCTGCGCGGGCCGGGGTGGCCGGTACCGTCCGTCGATTTGGACGGGCAGCGCGTCCTGACCCAGCCCTGCACATGTCGGTATGTTCGAGCCCGCCGGGCGGGCGAGGCAGCCGTCTCGCTGGTGTTGCAGCGCGCGGTGGCGTAGGAAAGTTCAGAAAGCGTTTCTTTGCCTACTTTCTTGTCGCGACAAGAAAGTAGGTCGGCCGTCGGCCGAGACCGACGGGCTGCTGCAAGCAGCTACCAAACCTCGCAAGACGAGGCCAGTCAGACGCTCAAGCCGCCACCGGCCCCTGCCCATAGCGGGCAAGCAGCGCGTCCCGCCGCTTCGGGTCGATGTTCACCTTCGACAGGTCGCCCTGCACCTGCGGCAGCGCCAGCAGCCGCGGGTCCATCACCTTGAACCACAGCGGCGGCACGTAGGCCAGCGGGAACATGCCGAAGTAGCCGCTGGGCAGCTGCGGCAGGTCCTCGAAGTGGCGCAGGCTCTGGTAGCGGCGCAGCGGGTGGGCGTGGTGGTCGCTGTGCCGCTGCAGGTGGAAGGTGGCCAGGTTGGTCACCAGGTGGTTGGTGTTCCAGCTGTGGTGCGGCTGCGGCGCCTCGTAGCCGGTGCCGCCGGCGTGCAGGCCGGCCCCGGTGGCGCGGCGGCGCAGCAGGCCGTAGTGCTCCACGTAGTTGGCCGAGGTCAGCTGCCACCAGGCGATCACGTTGTGCATCGCCAGGAAGGGCAGCATGACCCAGCCGAAGGCCCAGACGAGCCCGCCCTGCAGCACCGCAGTGATGGCATAGGACTGCAGCATCGTGTTGTGCACCGACCAGGGTGAACGCCCCTCTGCGCGCAGGCGCTCGGATTCCAGCTGCCAGGCGCGGCGGATGCCGCCCGGCAGCTCGCGCAGCGCGAAGCGGTAGATCGACTCGCCCATGCGCGAGCTGGCGTGGTCCTCGGGCGTGGCCACCCACTTGTGGTGGCCGCGCACATGCTCGACGGTGAAGTGGCCGTAGGCCGGCACCGCCAGCACCAGGCGCGCCAGCCACTGCTCGACCGCGTTGGTCTTGTGGCCCAGCTCGTGTGCGGTGTTCAGGCCCAGGCCCGAGTCGGTGCCGGCCACGTAGGCCATCAGCACCACCGCCCACCAGGGCAGGTCCTGCGTGCCCACCCACCAGGCGCAGCCGATCAGCGCGACGAAGTGCAGCGGCACCGTGGCCCAGGTCAGCCAGCGGTAGTAGCGGTCGGCCTCCAGCGCCGGCACCACGGCCTCGGGCGGGTTGTTGCGGTCCTCGCCAATCAGCGCGTCCAGCAGCGGCATCAGGCCGTAGCTGATCAGCAGCGGCAGCGCCAGCGCGATCGGCTGGCCGGTGGCGTGGTGGGCCCACAGCCCGAGGAAGGGCACCAGCGGCCAGACCACCGACAGCGACCAGGCCCAGCGCTTGCGGTCCTGCCAGGTGACGGGCGCGCCGCCGGCGGGGGTGACGGGGGCGGTGTAGGTGCGGCTCATGAAACTTCTCCGCAGGCCACGGGAAGCCGGCGGGGGCGCGATGGCGCGGGCCGGGGCGGGCCTCGCGCAGTGTGGCACCCGGCCGCGGGCGGCGGAAATCCGGGTTTGCCGGGGCGCGCGGCGGCAGCGGCGGTGCCTGTTTGGGACACCGCGGCGCCGCCCGGACTACGCCATGTGTCGTATGGCCGGCACCGCCGCCGCCGCCGAGACTGGCGCCGTTCCCCTTCGACAACCGCAGGCCGATCCGGCCGCACCCGCCAGGAGCCACCCCGATGAAGACCACCCGCCGCACCTTCGCCGCCTCGCTCAGCGCCGTCGCGCTGGGCGCCAGCCTCTATGCCGTGCCCGCCTTCGCGCAGGAGACCATCAAGGTCGGCGTCCTGCACTCGCTGTCGGGCACGATGGCCATCTCCGAGACGGTGCTCAAGGACACCGTGCTGATGGCCATCGACGAGATCAACGCCAAGGGCGGCGTGCTGGGCAAGAAGCTGGAGCCGGTGGTGGTGGACCCGGCGTCGAACTGGCCGCTGTTCGCCGAGAAGGCGCGCCAGCTGATCAGCAAGGACAAGGTCGCCGTGACCTTCGGCTGCTGGACCTCGGTGAGCCGCAAGTCGGTGCTGCCGGTCTACGAAGAGCTGAACAGCCTGCTGTTCTACCCGGTGCAGTACGAAGGCGAAGAGCTGAGCAAGAACGTCTTCTACACCGGCGCCGCGCCCAACCAGCAGGCCATCCCCGCCGTCGAGTACCTGATGAGCAAGGACGGCGGCTCGGCCAAGCGCTGGGTGCTGCTGGGCACCGACTACGTCTACCCCCGCACCACCAACAAGATCCTGCGCGCCTTCCTGAAGAGCAAGGGCGTCGCCGAGGCCGACATCATGGAGGAGTACACCCCCTTCGGCCACTCGGACTACCAGAGCATCATCGCCAAGATCAAGAAGTTCTCGTCCGAAGGCAAGAAGACCGCCGTGGTCTCCACCATCAACGGCGACTCCAACGTGCCCTTCTACAAGGAACTGGGCAACCAGGGCCTGAAGGCGACCGACGTGCCGGTGGTGGCCTTCTCGGTGGGTGAGGAGGAACTGCGCGGCGTCGACACCAAGCCGCTGGTCGGCCACCTGGCCGCCTGGAACTACTTCATGTCGATCAAGAGCCCGGCCAACACCGAGTTCGTCAAGAAGTGGAGCGACTACGCCAAGGCCAAGGGCATCGCCGGCCACAAGGACAAGCCGCTGACCAACGACCCGATGGAGGCCACCTACATCGGCATCATGATGTGGAAGCAGGCCGTCGAGAAGGCCAAGTCGACCGACACCGACAAGGTCATCGCCGCGATGGCCGGCCAGACCTTCCCGGCGCCGGGCGGCTTCACCAGCACGATGGACAAGGAGAACCACCACCTGCACAAGCCGGTGTTCATCGGCGAGATCAAGGCCGACGGCCAGTTCAACGTGGTGTGGAAGACCAAGGGCCCGGTCGTGGCCGACCCCTGGAGCGACTACATCGCCGAGAACAAGGGCAAGAAGAACGTCCCCGAGAAGAAGTGATGGACCCCCGGCGCCTGGCGCCGGCCCCCGAGGGGCTGACCCGACCGGACCGGGAGACCCGGATCCGGTCGGGCGGCTTCGACTGAGACCGCGCTCCCCTGGCCGCTGTGCGGCCGGTCCCCTGCCGGGGACAGGCGGGCCACGGCGGCGCTTCGCGGCGTCGATCTCCTATGAGCAAGCGAATCCTCTGCGCGCTGGTCGCGCTGATGGCGTGGCTGGGCATGGCGCCGGCCCACGCGCTGACGCCCGAGCAGGCGGGCAAAATCGCCGCCGGTGATTCCGACGACCGCGTGGCCGCGCTCAACGAGCGCGTGGCCGCCGGCGACGCCGACCTGGTGCCCTTCGTGCAGGCCCTGCTGGACGACGCGGTCAAGACCGCCGGCGGCAAGGCCTACGTCACCGTCGACGGCAAGACCGTGCTGGCCGGTGCCGGCACGCCGGCCACGGCGCCGGCCGACGCCGAGGACGCGGTCAACAACAACCGCATGCGCCGCGAGCTGGAGGCGGCGCTGGCCGCGCTGGGCCTGTTCGCCAAGGACACGGCGGCGCGCGCCAAGGCCATCGAGGGCCTGAAGGACGGCGTCGACGAGGCCAAGCTGCCGCTGATCGAGAAGGCGCTGGCCGCCGAGGCCGATGCCGGCCTGAAGGCGCAGCTGGCGCTGCTGCGCGCCAAGGCGCTGATCGGCTCGGCAGAGCCGGCCAAGCGCATCGCCGCGGCCCAGGCCCTGGCCGCCAGCCCCGACCCGGCCACCCGCTCGCTGCTGCTGGAGCAGCAGGGCGCCGAATCCGACCCGGCCGTCAAGGCCGCGCTCGCCGCCGCGCTGGACCGCGTGCAGGGCACGCTGGCCTGGGGCGAGCGCCTGGGCCTGCTGTTCACCGGCATCAGCCTGGGCTCGGTGCTGCTGCTGGCCGCGCTGGGCCTGGCCATCACCTACGGCCTGATGGGCGTGATCAACATGGCCCACGGCGAGCTGATGATGATCGGCGCCTACGCCACCTACGTGGTGCAGAACCTGTTCCGCAGCCACCTGCCGGGCGCCTTCGACTGGTACATCGCCGCGGCCATCCCGGCGTCCTTCCTGGCCGCGGCGCTGGTCGGCGCGGTGCTGGAGCGCGGCGTGATCCGCTGGCTGTACGGCCGCCCGCTGGAGACCCTGCTGGCCACCTGGGGCATCAGCCTGATGCTGATGCAGGCGGTGCGCTCGCTGTTCGGCGCGCAGAACGTGGCGGTGGAGAACCCGGGCTGGCTGTCCGGCGGCCTGCAGGTGCTGCCCAACCTGGTGCTGCCCTACAACCGGCTGGCCATCCTGGTCTTCGCCGGGCTGGTGCTGGCCGGCATGGCGCTGCTGATCTCGCGCACCCGGCTGGGCCTGTTCGTGCGCGGCGTCACCCAGAACCGCCGCATGGCGTCCTGCGTCGGCGTGGACACCGCGCGGGTCGACACCCAGGCCTTCGCGCTGGGCGCCGGCATCGCCGGGCTGGCCGGCTGCGCCCTAAGCCAGATCGGCAACGTCGGCCCCGACCTGGGCCAGGGCTACATCGTCGACTCGTTCATGGTGGTGGTGCTGGGCGGCGTCGGCCAGCTGGCCGGCACCGTGGTGGCCGGCCTGGGCCTGGGCGTGCTGGCCAAGCTGCTCGAGGGCTGGCAGGGCGCGGTGCTGGCCAAGATCATGGTGCTGGTGTTCATCGTCGTGTTCATCCAGAAGCGGCCGCAGGGCCTGTTCGCGGTCAAGGGTCGGAGTGCCGAGGCATGAGCGCAGAAATGTCCCCCCCCCGAAGCGCCGTTGGCGCTCCCCCCCAGGGGGGCGCCGCGAGCGGCCCGGCGAAGCCGGTTCCGCCGCGACCGCTGGATGCCAGCACCCCCTTGGCCCAGCGTCGGGGTTTGCTGCTGGGCACGCGCGGCTGGACGGTGGTGCTGGCGGCGCTGGTGCTGTTCGTCGCCGTCGTGCCGGTGCTCAACCTGTGGGTGCCCGCCGGCAGCGCGCTGCACGTCAGCGACTACACCGTCAGCCTGGCCGGCAAGATCCTGTGCTACGCCATCTGCGCGCTGGCGATGGACCTGATCTGGGGCTACACCGGCATCCTCAGCCTGGGCCACGGCCTGTTCTTCGCGCTGGGCGGCTACGGCATGGGCATGTACCTGATGCGCCAGATCGGCCGCGACGGCCAGTACAAGGCCGACCTGCCCGACTTCATGGTGTTCCTGAACTGGAAGGAGCTGCCCTGGCACTGGGCGCTGTCGGACAGCTTCGTCGCCCAGCTGCTGCTGGTGGTGCTGGTGCCGGGCCTGCTGGCCGGCGTGTTCGGCTGGTTCGCCTTCCGCTCACGCATCAAGGGTGTGTACTTCTCCATCATCACCCAGGCGATGACCTTCGCCGCGATGCTGCTGTTCTTCCGCAACGAGACCGGCTTCGGCGGCAACAACGGCTTCACCGACTTCAAGCGCATCCTGGGCATCCCCATCGCCACCGGCGAGATGCGCGTGTTCCTGTTCGCGCTGACCGGCGCCACGCTGGTGGGCTTCTACCTGATGGCCCGCGCCATCGTGAACAGCAAGTTCGGCCGCGTGCTGCAGGCCATCCGCGACGCCGAGACCCGCGTCATGTTCACCGGCTACAACCCGCTGGCCTACAAGCTGGCGATCTGGACGCTCAGCGCGGTGATGTGCGCGGTGGCCGGCGCGCTGTACGTGCCCCAGGTGGGCATCATCAACCCCGGTGAGATGAGCCCGGCGGCCAGCATCGAGATCGCCATCTGGGCGGCCGTGGGCGGCCGCGCCACGCTGATCGGCCCCATCGTCGGCGCTTTCTTCGTCAACGGCGCCAAGAGCTGGTTCACGGTGGCCTTCCCCGAGTTCTGGCTGTACTTCCTGGGCGCGCTGTTCATCGCGGTGACGCTGTTCCTGCCCGACGGCATCGTCGGCCTGTTCAAGAAGGTCACGGAGAAGAAGCAATGAAGCGGGCCGAGCGCCGGGCCGCTCCCAAGCCGGCCCGCATCCCCTCGGGGGATCGGCCGGCGTACCCGACGGACGAGGGGCAGACATGACACCCGATTTGATGGAAGAGGGCACCCGCCGACGCGAGGCCTACGCCGCCCGCCAGGCGACCACCGGCCGCACCGAGAGCGGCGGCCGCAGCGCCGCCTACGGCCGCATCGCCCGCCTGGGCGAGCCCGACTTCGCCCACGGCGTGGCGCTGTACCTGGACGACATCACGGTCAGCTTCGACGGCTTCCGCGCGCTGAACAAGCTGTCGCTCACTGTCAACGTCGGCGAGCTGCGCTGCATCATCGGTCCCAACGGCGCGGGCAAGACGACGATGATGGACTGCATCACCGGCAAGACCCGGCCCGACAGCGGCAAGGCCCACTTCGGCTCGACCATCGACCTGCTGCGCCTGACCGAGCCCGAGATCGCCCAGATCGGCATCGGCCGCAAGTTCCAGAAGCCCACGGTCTACGAGGACCTGAGCGTGTTCGAGAACCTGGAGCTGGCCCTGGCCGGCGACCGGCGCGTTCGCGCCGCGCTGTTCAGCAAGCTGGCCGGCGCCGAGCTGGACCGCATCGGCGAGGTGCTGACGATGATCCATCTGCTGCCCGAGGCCCAGCGCACCGCCGGCCTGCTCAGCCACGGCCAGAAGCAGTGGCTGGAGATCGGCATGCTGCTGATGCAGGACCCCAAGCTGCTGCTGCTGGACGAGCCGGTGGCGGGCATGACAGACGAGGAGACCGAGCGCACAGCCGAGCTGTTCCTGTCGCTGGAGGGCAAGCATTCGCTGGTGGTGGTGGAGCACGACATGAAGTTCGTCGACCAACTCACCGAGGGCCGCAAGAAGGTGACCGTGCTGCACGAGGGTTCGGTGCTGGCCGAGGGCCTGCTGTCCGAGGTGCAGGCCAACGAGAAGGTGGTGGAGGTCTACCTTGGTCGCTGAGGCCCGTGCGTGGGTCTTCACGGGCGCCGCGCTGCGGTCAGCGGCTACCCGGCTGCCTTCGTGTCCCCCGGGCCTGCGGCCCTCCTCCTTTACCTTCGGCAGCCGGGCACCCGCTGCCCGCAGCGCCGGACCGTGCACTGCGGGCGTTGGTCGGTGCGGGTGGCGACGGTCGTTGGCGGCGGGTGGCGGGTGCCCTGTGGAGCGAAGTAGAGGAGGAGGCGGCCGCAGGCCGCCGGGGGACATGAGCGCAACAGGGCACCTGCCGCCCGCCGCGCGCGGGGTGTCGGCACGCGGGTGGGGAACAAGGGTCGAGTGATGCTGAAGGTCGAAGGAATCAACCAGTACTACGGCGGCAGCCACATCCTGCGCAACCTCGGCTTCGAGGCGAAGTTGGGTGAGGTGACGGTGGTGCTGGGCCGCAACGGCGTGGGCAAGACCACGCTGCTCAAGAGCCTGATGGGTGTGGTGCCGGTGAAGACCGGCAGCGTCACGCTCGACGGCCAGGACATCACCCGCGCCACGCCCTACCAGCGCGTGCGCGCCGGCATCGGCTACGTGCCGCAGGGCCGCGAGATCTTCGGCCGCCTGACGGTGGAGGAAAACCTGCGCATGGGCCTGGCGTCCAAGCCCGGCGGCACCGACATCCCGGCCGAGATCTTCGAGCTGTTCCCGGTGCTGCACCAGATGCGCCACCGCCGCGGCGGCGACCTGTCGGGCGGCCAGCAGCAGCAGCTGGCCATCGGCCGCGCGCTGGCCTTCGGCCCCAAGCTGCTGATGCTCGACGAGCCCACCGAGGGCATCCAGCCCAGCATCATCAAGGACATCGGCCGCGTCATCCGCATGCTGGCCGACCGCAAGACCATGGCCATCGTGCTGGTCGAGCAGTACTACGACTTCGCCGCCGAGCTGGCCGACCAGTACCTGGTGATGGAGCGCGGCGAGGTCATCGCCCGCGGCCGCGGCGCCGACATGGAGGTCGACGGCGTGCGCCAGCGCATGGCGATCTGAGGCCCGCCGCCTGCCGCCCGCCGGGCGGCCCCGGCGCGGCCGCGCCCTACACTGGACGCCCGTCCACCCCCCAGGCCGCCCCGACACCCCCCGATGCCGCCGCCGCCCGCGACCGAGCCCGTGCCGTCCGGCCGGGTCGAAGCGCTCAACCGGCGCGCCCACGCGCTGCGCCACAGCGACGCGCGCCGCGCGCTGGCCCTGTGCCGCCAGGCGCAGGCCCTGGCGCTGCAGGCCGACAACCAGCGCGGCCTGGCCTACGCGCTGCTGCGTGGCAGCATCTGCCAGTCCATCCTGGGCGAGGACCCGGCCGCCGCCGACGCCCAGCTGGCCCAGGCCCTGGGCCTGCTGCGCAGCCTGGGCGATGCCACCGGCGAGGCCGCGGCGCTGAACCACCAGGGCAACCTGCACCGCGACCGCCTGGCCCACGATGCCGCGCTGGACTGCTACCGCCTGAGCCTGGCGCTGCGCCGCGCCGCGGGCGACCGCCAGGGCGAGGCCGCCTCGCTGAACAACCTGGGCCTGCTGTACCGCGACCTCGGCCAGCTGCCCGAGGCGCTGGAGCAGCTGGACGCCAGCCACCGCGTGGCCGAGGCCATCGGCGACCCGCTGGCCGCCGCCTACGCACTGACCAACCTGGCCAGCCTGCTGGACCAGCTGGGCGAGCAGCCCGCCGCGCTGGAGCACCTGGACCAGGCGCTGGTGCAGGTGCGCCGCAGCGACGACCGCGCGCTGGAGAGCACCGTGCTCACCCACCTGGGCCGGCTGCACACCGACGCCGGCGACCCGCAGCGCGCGCTGCCGCTGCTGCGCCAGGCCTTCGACCTGGCCCAGGCCACCGGCAACCAGCAGGACCAGGCCCTGGCCCTGCTGGCGCTGGGCCTGCTGCAGCAGGCGCTGGGCGCCCACGACGACGCCGCGCCGCTGCTGGCCGACGCGCTGCAGCGTGCGCTGCACCGCGGCGACCGCACCCTGGCCGCCCAGGTGCAGCTGGCCGACGCGCGCACGCCCGAGGCCCGCGGCGACACTGCCGCCGCCCGCGCCCGCCTGGCCGAGGCCCTGGGCCATGCCCAGGCCGCCCGTGCCGAGCCGCTGGTAGCCGCCGCGCACGAGCGCCTGTCGCAGCTGCACGAGGCCGACGGCGACCTGGCCGCCGCGCTGCGCCACCTGCGCGCCAGCCAGGCCAGCGCGCAGCGCCTGCGCGAGGGCTCGTCGCAGCGCCGCATCCGCGCGCTGCTGCAGCGCCGCGCGCTGGCCGGCGCCGAGCAGGCCACCGCCGCCGAGCGCCAGCGCAACGCCGAGCTGGCCCGCGCCCTGGCCGACGCCCAGCGCGCCGGGCAGGACCGCGAGCAGCTGCTGGCCGAGCTGCAGGCCCAGGCCGCGCTGCTGCAGCAACTGGCCCGCGAGGACGGCCTGACCGGCCTGGCCAACCGCCGCTGGCTGGACCTGCAGCTGCAGCGCGAGACCGAGCGAGCCCGCCGCTTCGGCCACCCGCTGGCCGTGGCCCTGGTCGACATCGACCACTTCAAGGCCGTCAACGACCGGCTGTCGCACCCGGTGGGCGACGCCGCGCTGCGCGCGGTGGCCAGGCTGCTGCGCGCCGGCTGCCGCGCCAGCGACGTGGTCGGCCGTTACGGCGGCGAGGAGTTCCTGCTGCTGCTGGTGGAGACCGACCCCGCCCAGGCCCGGGCGCTGTGCGAGAAGCTGCGCGCGCGCATCGCCGCGCACGACTGGGCGGCGGTGCACCCCGGCCTGCACGGCGGGCTGACGGTGAGCATCGGCGTGGCCGGCTTCTCCGCTGGGCAGGCCGGCGGCCTCCCGGCCTGCAGCACCTCCGACAACGCCGCCGACAACACCGCCCCCGGCCCGCTTGGCGCCGCGGACGGCACCCCGGACAGCGGCCTGCTGGCCGCCGCCGACCAGCAGCTCTACCGCGCCAAGCACGGCGGCCGCAACCGCGTCTGCGGCTGACCGCCCCCGCCCATCCGCACCCCATGCCCCCACCGCTGCTGCCCACCCTGGCCGCCACCCTGCGCGGCCCCTTCCTGCTGCTGACACCGGCCTGCCTGGCCCTGGGCGCCGCCGCCGCCTGGCCGGCCGCGGGCGGCGCGCCATCGCCCGGCCGCCTGGCCCTGGTGCTGGCCGGCGGCCTGGCCGCGCACGCCAGCGTCAACGTGCTCAACGAATGGCACGACGCCCGCAGCGGCCTGGACGCCACCACCCGGCGCACGCCGTTCTCGGGCGGCAGCGGCGCGCTGGTGGCGCGGCCGCAGGCCCTGCCGGCCGCGCTGGCCCTGGGCCTGGCCCTGCTGGCGCTGGCCGCCGCCTGCGGCCTGGCGCTGCTGCACGCGCTGCCGGCCGACGGCCGCCTGGCCCTGCTGGGCATCGGCGCCGCCGGGCTGGCCCTGGTGGTGGCCTACACGCCCTGGCTCACGCGCGCGCCGCTGGCCTGCCTGCTGGCGCCGGGCCTGGGCTTCGGGCCGCTGATGGTGCTGGGCACGCAGATCGCGCTGGCCGGCCGCGCCACGCCGGCGGCGGCGCTGGCCGCGCTGCTGCCCTGGTGCCAGGTCAGCGGGCTGCTGCTGCTCAACCAGTTCCCGGATGTCGACGCCGACCGCGCCGCCGGCCGCCGCCACCTGCCCCTGCTGTGGGGCCGGCCGCGCGCCGCGCGCCTGCTGGCCGCGCTGCTGGCCACCGGCCACGGCGCGCTGGCCCTGGGCGTGCTGGCCGGCGTGCTGCCGCCGGGCGCCGCGCTGGGCCTGCTGAGCGCCCCGCTGGCGCTGGCCGTGGCCCGCGGCGCGCTGCGCCATGCCGACGCCGGCCCGGCCCTGCTGCCCACGATGGGCCGCAACGTGGCGCTGTGCCTGGTATCGCCGCTGCTGGTGGCTGCCGGCTGGCTGCTGTGGCGCTGATGGACCCGCGGATGGATGCGCTGATGGCCGCGCTGATGGCCGCGCTGATGGCCGCGCTGATGGCCGCGCTGATGGCCACGCTGATGGCCACGCTTGTGGCCGCGCGGAAACGCCGCCCCCGCACATAGACTCCCCCGATGTCCGACACGCCTGCCGCCGCCCCCGCCACCGCCCCCGCCGCGCTGCCGCCCGCCCGCGTGGCCATCGTCGGCGGCGGCCCGGCCGGGCTGATGGCTGCCGAGCAGCTGCTGGCCGGCGGCTGCACGGTGGACCTGTACGACGCCATGCCCTCGGTGGGCCGCAAGTTCCTGCTCGCCGGCAAGGGCGGGCTGAACCTGACGCACAGCGAGGCCCTCGGCCCCTTCACCGCGCGCTACGGCGCCCAGGCGCCGCGGGTGGCGGCCTGGCTGCAGGCCTTCGGCCCGCAGGCGCTGCGCGACTGGGCCCAGGGTCTGGGCATCGCCACCTTCGTCGGCAGCTCGGGCCGCGTGTTCCCGGCCGAGATGAAGGCCGCGCCGCTGCTGCGCGCCTGGCTGGCGCGGCTGCGCGGCCAGGGCCTGCGCCTGCACATGCGCCACCGCTGGACCGGCTGGGCCGACGGCGACGCGCCCACCACGCTGCGCTTCGACGCCCCCGACGGCGCCGTGCAGGTGCAGGCCGACGCCGTGCTGCTGGCCCTGGGCGGCGCCAGCTGGCCCCAGCTGGGCAGCGACGCGGCCTGGGTGCCCTGGCTGGCCGGCCGCGGCGTGGCCATCGCGCCGCTGCTGCCGGCCAACTGCGGCTTCGACGTCGTCGGCGGCTGGAGCCCGTACTTCGCCCAGCGCTTTGCCGGCGCGCCGCTGAAGACGGTGCGCCTGCGCTTCGACGACGGCCGCGGCGCCGCCTTCGACCGCCCCGGCGAGTTCGTCGTCACCGCCACCGGCGTCGAGGGCAGCCTCGTCTACGCCGCCTCGGCCCGGCTGCGCGACGCCATCGCCCGCAACGGCCAGGCCACGCTGGCGCTGGACCTGCTGCCCGGCCGCAGCATCGACCAGCTGGCCGCCGCGCTGGCCAAGGGCCGCGGCGCCCGATCACTGCCCAACCACCTGAAGGAGCAGGCCGGCCTGGACGGCGTGAAGGCCGCGCTGCTGCGCGAGCGCTGGAGCGCCGACGAGCTGGCCCGCCGCGTGGCCCAGGACCCGCGCGGCCTGGCCGCCGCGCTGAAGGCCTGGCCGCTGACCCTGGCCGCCCCGCGCCCGGTGGCCGAGGCCATCAGCACCGCCGGCGGCGTGGCCCTGGACGCGCTGGACGACCACCTGGGCCTGCGCGCCCTGCCCGGCGTGGCCTGCGCCGGCGAGATGCTGGACTGGGAGGCCCCCACCGGCGGCTACCTGCTGACGGCCTGCATGGCCAGCGGGGTGGTGGCGGGGCAGGGGCTGCTGCAACGGCTGGCCGACCGGCGCTGAGCGCGCCGGCCGCCCAGCCGCCTGCGCCAGGCGCCCGGCTGAGAACGCTCGACAGGCAAAGCCCTGGCCCTCGGCGACTTTATTGTTAATACAATAAAGTTGTGCGCTACACCTTCGACGCCACCAAGAACGCCAGCAACCTCGCCAAGCATGGCGTGTCGCTGGCGCTGGCCGAGCAGGTGGAATGGGACACGGCGCTGGTGTGGCCCGACGCCCGGCGCGCGTATGGCGAGCCGCGGTGCTGCGCCATCGGCTACATCGGGCTGCGCCTGTTCTTCATCGCCTTCGTGGACCGCGCCGATGGGCGGCGCGTGATCAGCCTGCGCAAGGCCAACGCGAGAGAGATCGACCGCTATGCCAAGGCTTAAGCCCGGAACCCTCGTTCCCACGCCGGAAGAGGACGCCGCCATCACGGCGGCGGCCCTGTCCGACCCCGACGCGACGCCGCTGACCGATGCCGAATGGGCGGCGGCCAGGCCGCTGGCACGCGTGGGCCGGCCGCCCTCGACCAAGCCGCTCAAGCAGCCCACCACCATCCGCTTCGACGCCGACGTGCTGGCCGCCCTGAAGGCCACCGGCAAGGGCTGGCAGACGCGGGTCAACGACGCGATGCGCGAGTGGATCAAGACCCACTCTGGGGGCTGATCGCAGCGGCGGCTGTTGGGTGCTTGCCGGTCGCTTGACCACCGTGCCGGTGGCGTTGCGCGAGCAGGTCACCATGCCCGCGCCAACGCGGGCACTGCCCTGCCAGCAGCCCGACGGCTTCACTGGCCAGAACCCTCGGGCTTCTTCTCGGCCAGCTGACCGCTGACGTACTTGTGCAGCACGCTGGCAATGAGCGTCTGGTACGGCAAGCCCTCCTGCAGGGCCTTCACCCGGATGTCGCGCAGGTCGCTGGACGACAGGCGGATGTTCACCCGCTTGTCCTTGATGGCGGTGGCGCGCGCCGCGGCCTTGAACCGGGCCAGCTCGGCCTTGCCGGCCACCGGCTTCAGCTCGCCGCGGTCGTAGGCCGCCAGCACTTCAAGCTCGTAGGGGTCAGGGCTGCTCATCGTTGGCACCTTGAGGGAGGTAGTCGCGCGTCGCCTTGCGACTCGGTATGACGGTCTGCAGGAAGTAGTGGTCCGTTTCCTCGACGAAGGGCACGCCCCGCTCGGTCTTCAGAACCTCGTTCCTCTCCGGGCTTCGGCGGAACGGCTTCATCGAGCGATCCTACGTGACGGTGTGCCTTACGTTGTCGCTGACCTGGCTGCCGAAGCCGTCCGGGCGGAGGCTACGCACTGGATCGAAGCCGTCCGCTGGCGCGCTCTGCCCCGCCGCCCGCGGCAGGCTCTGCGAGCGTCAAAGACGCCCCGAAAGGTGCGCAAACAAGCCGGCTCAGCCCCCGCCCGCGGCAAGCCGGTAGCGCATGGCCTGGAAGCCGGGCGGCAGGCGCTGCGTCGACGCGCGCGGCTCGAAGCCCAGGGCCGCATAGAACCCCACCGCGTTCGGCGCCGCGTTGAGGCAGAGCTCGGGCTCCTGGCCCTGCGCACGGCAGGCCGCCATCGCCGCCTGCACGAGCGCGGTGCCGATGCCCCGGCCTTGCTGCTCCGTGGCCACGAACAAGCTGCACAGGTTCCAGAAGGCCTTGACCAGCACGACGCCGACGATTCGACCGTCGCGTTCGGCAACCAGGTGCACGCAGCGCTGCGGATCCGCGCGCCAGACGGCGAGATTGGCCGTGACGTTGCCGATGGTGTCGGCCTGGTGCTCCGCCGCCTGGGATGCGCGGATCACCGACGTCATCAGCGCCAGGATGGGCTCATGGTCTGCCGGTACGGCGGTGCGCAACTGAGCTGGCATGTGGGCCCCCAACGAAGTTGACGAGATATCCCCGGCTCCGTGGCGGTACCGAGGTTCCAGCCGTGAAGGACCAGGCGCGGCGACGAGTATCTGCCCACCTTGGCGATCTGTGCGCCTTGTCGGCGGTGACGACCACCGGAATGCGCACCGGCCGCATCGGCCAGTGGCGGGTGCAGCGCCCACCCCTGTTGCCCAGACGCCGACCAAGCCGGTAGGCACCGGCATCGTGCTGCCTGCCGGCCTGTGGCGCGCGCCACCGGCTGGCGGCGCTACTCCGCCGACGCCTGCCTGCGCCAATCCTCGGCGGTCAGCCGCTCCACCGCCGCGGCATACCGCGCGTTGCCCACGTCCTTGTCGTCGGGCTGCTCGGCGTTCATCTGCTCGTAGACGTGCTGAGACAGCACCCAGGCGACGGCGTGGATGGCATCGTGCCGGTCCAGCCCTTGCCGGGCGAGCCGGTCCATGGCGCGCACCACCGACACCAGACCCTCGGCGATCTGGTTCTCGACGATGACATGGAACGTGGCATGCACCTTCGTGTTCGGCAGCCGGATGCCGCGCTTCTTGTGGTACTTCTCCGCCTGCAAAATCCGGTCCTGCTCGTCGAGCAGCAACCATTCCTCTGCATCGGGGCTGACGTGCGGGTCGTAGTAGTTGGTCATGGCAGTCAATGGGCCGGATTCCTGGGCAGTCGCTCAGGATAGAGCGACCGGCGGCAGCCAAACTCGGTAATCCTGAAGGGCGAAATGCCCGGCGAGCGAATGGGGAAGTACCGACACGGCCAGGCATTGGCTGCCGCAACGGGTCGCCTCGTTGGGTTAGGCGTCACTTCTCGCCGGTCGGCTTGACTTCCTCAAGCAGCAACGGTGAGGCCATATCAATCTGCAGGGAAGTCTCCGACGCCTTCATTGCCGAGCCTCTGATCGCCCTCAACTCCGCAATTCTGGCGCGCAGACCCTGATTGGCGGCAAGCAAGGCGTGATTGGGTTCTTCGCCTTCGGTTACGACTGGATCCTCGGGCTCATCGGGAACTCCCACGTTGAGTTCCACTTGCGCACCTTGATTCATGCGACGGGCTAGGTAATGCAGGCCTTGCCTAAGCTGCGTCTCAACCTCATTGCGGCGGCCTAGATCCTCGATTTTTCCAAATTGTTTCACGAGGTCATGTGCGATCGTATCCAGTTCGCTCGTTACCTTCTTGTCTACTTCCTCCGAGATCGCCTTTAGGATCTTCTCCGGTATTTCTCGTTCGCCAAGTTGTTTCTGAAGAGACTTTATCTCTAGATTACTCTTGAAGAGTGCCACAATTCGCTCGATGGCGACCGTCCACAACACGATCTGGTCGACCGGGATGTCTAAGAATATCTGCCACCATGAGGAAGAGATCGTAACGACCTTGGAGTCGTATTCGGGTTGGCCAGTAAGCTCATTGACGGCCCGCGCAAGATTCGATATCCGATCAAACTCCTTCGAAAGGTCAGGAAGCTTTTCGCCGACGGCTTCTCTAGGAAGAAGTAAGCCAAACTCTGCATGTTCGGCTTCAACTTCTGTGTACTCGGCGGACAGCCCCCTGAGTGAGGTGTCGAGTTGCTTCAGGTAAGCGATCTGATTAGAGAAGTCCTTGGCTTGCTTCTTGAGGGCAGTCGATAGCGATGTGCTATCGAACCCGTGGTCTGCAACCACCTTTTCGACAGTGCGTCGCACACTCGGCGGAAGCAGATTCTGTAAGCTAAGGTCGATGATGACCTGTTGTGCATATGGTTGCTGCAATTCATCAGCGACATCTTCGCTGGCATCAAGTGCGGCGGCAAGCTTTGTACGGAACTCGGCCACATTGGACTCGATCCTGGTTTGTGTGAACTGGTCAAGAGCAGCAGCTGCTGCTTCTAAATGCTCGGTGATTTTCGCTGCGCGGAAGTGTCGCTCCAAGTGATCTACGACGTGATGAAAGCGCCCTAAATGCATTTGCGGTCCTCCCTTGCGGACTAGAAATGTTTTTTGAAACCTGATATCAGGCGCGTAACGTCGGCGTATCCGGATTTGCCCGGCCGCGTTGTCGGTGGTGGTCTATGTGCGCGGACGGTCGCCGCGGGGTGTCGCGCTGACCGGAGCGCTTTCCGATCAACCTGGCAGCGAAGGCTGTGCGAGCGCACGCTTCTGGGTGTGTAGTCATGTTCCTCCCGGCTTCGGGCCACGCCGTTGCGGCGCTCGGCCTGCCAGACCAGCGGCTTTGGCCGGTCTGGAATTTGCCGATCAGCTTACGTACCGGGCCGGTCCCCGTCCATGGGGGCCTGTGCTTGTACGGAGCCTCGGCCAGGGTTCGCCCGAGCAAGACCATCGGCGTGGCCGAGGTGCAGTCCTTGACGGCGCGACAGGTCTTCTGGCGGCAGGTGTGCAGCCAGTTGCTGCGCTGCGGGGCGTCGATCTGGCCGGCAAGGCGCGCCGCGGGCGGGCGCGGTTTGCCCGCGCACCGGTTGTGATCGCAGGTGACGGCGTGTCGCCGGCCGTGCCCTCAGGTCCGCCAGACCCTCGGCGCACACTGCGCCAGCCCCCAGTGCACCTGCCGCCAGGCGCCCCACACCTGCTGCAGCAGCGCCATCACCGGCTCCACCTGGCGGCCCAGGGCGCGCAGCACCAGCAGGCTCTCGTGCGGCGCGCTCACGCCCACGGTGGCGGGCAGGGCGCTGGCGTCGGCCAGGGCGCGGGCGGCGTCGGTCAGGGCTTCGGTGCGTTCGCGGCCCAGCGGGCCGCCGTCGGCCAGCCACAGCGTGGCCAGCACGGTGTGGCCGGCCAGGCCCAGCGGGCTGTCCAGCAGCAGGCGGTCGTCGCCGCGCAGGCGGCCGTGCTCCAGCCACACGCCGGGCAGTTCGATGCGCTGCAGGAAGTCGCCGGCGTCCCAGGGCTCGCCGGTGGCCGGCAGGCCCAGGGCCAGCAGGTCCCAGCCGATCATCTGCGCGCCGGGCGCCAGGTGGAAGGCCAGGCGGTTGTCGGCCCGGCAGCGCGGGTAGGCGATGGTCTCCAGCGGCAGCCATTCCAGCCGCGCGCCGGGGGCCAGGTGCGCCGTCACGCGCTGCTCGGCCAGCGGGCCGGCGCTGCGGTAGAAGCGGGTGGCGCCGGGCGTGGTCAGCAGCGCGTGGCTGCCTTCGGCCAGGGTGGCGTCCACGGCCAGCACGTCGCCGCCCACGATGCCGCCGGGCGGGTGCACCAGCACGTGGTGGCACACCGCGTCGCCCTCGGGGTACAGGCGCTGCAGCACGCGCAGCGGGCCGTGGTGCAGGTCGTGCGCGATGGTGCGGGGCGCGCCGCCGCGGTCGTCGCGGCGGTAATTCAGTTGCAGATGGCCTTGCCAGCCCATGGTGCGGGGCGCACGGTGGCGCCGGGAGGTGGGGTGTGGGGGTGCGGCGCAGTGTAGTGGCGGCCCCGGCAGGGCAGCGGCGGGGCAGCCGGCGGGCCATGCCGGCGCCGGCGGTCGTGGCCCGCGGCCGCCTGGGGTGTGGCCCGCTTGGGCGATGTGCGGCCGCGGGCCGCGGCCGAGACTGCCGCCGCATCGACAACAACCGCATTCCTGCCCAGGAGGACCACATGACCCAGCCGACCATCCCCGCCACCGTTCCCGCCCCGTCCGGCACGCGCCGCGGGCGGCGCCCCGCGCAGGCGCTGCCGCTGTGCCTGGCGCTGCTGGCCGGGCTGGCCCAGGCCGCGCCGCCGCTGCAGGGGCCGAAGGGCGCCGGCGGCGTGGGCGCCTCGGTGGGCGGGGTGTCGCAGGGCGGCCAGGGCCAGAACAACGTGCTGCTGGACATCGGCGACAACGCCGGCAACACCCAGGGCGTGGCCCAGGCGGCGCTGCGCAGCGGCAGCCTGCATGCGCTGGCCTGGTCGTCCAACAACCCGACGCTGCCGCGCGGCTGCCGGCCCGACATGCTGTCCTGCAACTGGGGCGTGGGCGCCAGCGCCTGGCTGTGGGAGAAGGTGACGCTGAAGGCCGGGCCGGGCTACGTGCCGGGCCAGTCGGTGCCCTGGGTCTGGGATGTCGACGGCAGCTGGCAGCACGGCAAATGGTGGAGCGCGGCGCGCGCCGAGACCTGGTTCTCGATCAGCACCCGGGCCGACGGCTGGCAGACCGCGTCCTACATCAACCTGCGTTACCACGACGGGCTGCTGATGGGGTCGGTGGAGGTGCCGGCCGACGGCACGCCGCTGGTGCTGTACGTCTACGGTGCGCTGTCGGTCTATGCCGAGGGTGGCGCGGTGTCCGACTATTCGCACACCGCCACCTTCCGCTGGACGCTGCCGCGGGGGGTGGAGGCCAGCTCCAGCAGCGGGCAGTTCCTGGCCGCCGTGGTGCCCGAGCCGGGCAGCGCCGGCCTGCTCGCCTCGGGCCTGCTGGCGCTGCCCTGGCTGGCACGCCGGCGCCGCGGGCCGGTGCGGGGCTGATCGAGGGCTGATGGCGCGGCCGGCCGCTCAATGCCCCTGCGAGCCGCGGTGGGCCCAGCCGGTCATGCGCTTTTCCAGCACCGAGAAGGCCTCGTACATGCCCATGGCCATGGCGCCCACGGCCACCAGGCCGGCAAAGGCCAGGCCCATCTGCATGCTGCTGCCGGCGCTGACCAGCAGGTAGCCGATGCCCTCGTTGCTGGCCGTCATCTCGCTGACCGTGGTGCCGACGAAGGCCAGGGTGATGGCCACCTTCAGGCTGCCGAAGAAGTAGGGCATGGAGCGCGGCAGGCCCACCTTGACCAGCACGTCCCAGCGCCGCGCGCCCAGCACGCGCAGCACGTCCTCCAGCTCGGGCTCCAGCGTGGCCAGGCCGGTGGCGATGTTGACGGTGATCGGGAAGAAGCTGATCAGGAAGGCCGTCAGCACCGCCGGGCCCACGCCGATGCCGAACCACACCACCAGGATGGGCACGAAGGCCGCCTTGGGCAGGGCGTTGAAGCCGGTCATCAGCGGGTAGACGGCGGCGTAGGCCAGGCGCGAGCTGCCGATCAGAAAGCCCAGCAGCACGCCCACCACGATGGCGATGCCGAAGCCGGCCATCGTCACCCAGAAGGTGCGCCAGGCGTGCTTGGCGATCTCGCCCTTGAACTCGGCCAGCTGCTGGGCGATGCGCAGCGGGCTGGGGAAGATGAACTCGCTGACGCTGAACGCGCTGCACAGGCCCTGCCAGACCAGCAGCACGGCCAGCAGCAGGATCCAGGGCGACCAGGCCTCCAGGCGCTTGGCTTGGACACTCATTGCGCCACCTCCGCGCCAGCCTTGCGCATGGCCCCGATGTGGCCGCGCAGCTCGTGCACGATGTCGGTGAACTGCGGCGTGTAGGTGATCTCCAGGTCGCGCGGGCGCGGCAGGTCGATGTGGCGCTTCACGACGAAGCGGCCGGGGCTCTTGCTCATCACGTACACGGTGTCGGCCAGGAACACGCTCTCGCGCAGGTCGTGCGTGACCAGGATGACGTTGAACTTCTGCGCGGCCTGCAGGTCGCGCAGCGCGCACCACAGCTCCTCGCGGGTGAAGGCGTCCAGCGCGCCGAAGGGCTCGTCGAGCAGCAGCATCTTCGGCTCGTGGATCAGCGCGCGGCAGATGCTGGCGCGCTGCTGCATGCCGCCCGACAGCTGCCAGGGGAACTTGTCCTCGTAGCCGCCCAGGCCCACGCTCTGCAGCAGCGCACGCGCCTTGGCCTCGTACTCGGCCTTCTTCTGCTTGAAGCTGCTGCGGTAGGGCTCGACGATTTCCAGCGGCAGCATCACGTTGGCCACCGTGGTGCGCCAGGGCAGCAGGCTGGGCGCCTGGAAGGCCATGCCGGTGATCTTCAGCGGCCCGGTCACCTGCTGGCCGCCGATGATCACCGTGCCGCGGCTGGGCCGCTTCAGCCCGGTGGCCAGCTTCATGAAGGTGCTCTTGCCGCAGCCCGAGGGGCCGACGATGGCGATGAACTCGCCCTCGCGCACCTTCAGGTCGATGGCCTCCACCGCAAACTGCTTGGCGGCCAGCAGCTCGTCGTTGTAGGCCAGCCAGACGTCGTGGAAGTCGACGAAGGCCGGCGCGCCGGCATCGGCCGCCATGCCGCCGCTCACTTCTTGGCCGGCTTGGCGGCCGCGAAGAGGTCGCGCTCGGCGGCCGCCGGCAGGAAGCCGCCGTTCCACACCGTGTCGGGGTTGATGCGGCCCTTGGTGGCGTAGGCGTCGGCCACCTGGCTGGCCATCAGCGCCAGGCGCGGCAGCTTCACGTCGCCGAAGCCCTCGGCCTTGGCGTCGGCGGTGGCCACCGAGCCCTCGATGGCCAGTCGCAGCCGGCGCTCCTCCAGCTCGGCGTTGACGATGCCGTCGCGCTCCTTGACCACGGCCACCGCGGCCTTGGGGTCGGCGATCACCTGCCTGGCGCCCTTGGCGAAGGCGCGCAGGAAGGCTTTCACCGCCTCGGGGTTCTTCTTGAGGAAGTCCTCGCCGACGATGATGGCGTTGCCGTAGAGCTTCACGCCGTGCTGCGGGTAGGCCAGCACCACCACGTCCTCGGCCTTCACGCCGCGCGCCTCCAGGTTCAGCAGGCTGGTGAAGGTGAAGCCGGTGATCGCGTCGACGTCGCCGCGCACCAGCATGGTCTCGCGCAGCGGCGGGTCCATGCTGACCCAGTTGACCGCGCCGATGCCGTTGGCCTTCTGGAAGATCGGGAAGCCGCGGCGGCCGGCGTCGAACACCGGTGCGCCCAGCTTCTTGCCGGCCAGGTCGGCCGGGGCCTTGATGCCGCTCTTCTTCAGCGCCAGCACCGCGGCGGGCGTGTTGTTGTAGACCATCATCACCGCCACCGGCTTGTTCGGCGCGGTCGGGTTGTTGGCCTGGAACTCCATCAGCGCCGCCATGTCGGCGAAGCCCATGTCGTAGGTGCCCGAGGCCACGCGGTTGACCGCGTTGCCCGAGCCGTTGCCGGCGTCGATGCTGACGTTGAGCTTTTCGGCCTTGAACAGGCCCTTGGCCGCGGGCAGCAGGAAGAAGGCGCTGGGGCCCTCGAAGCGCCAGTCGAGCTGGAACTTGATCGGCGTCTCCTGGGCCTGCACGGGGGCGGCGGCCAGCAGTGCGGTGGCCAGGCCGGCGGCGACGAGGAGGGTACGGCGGAGCGGGGACAGGGGGTTCATGGTGCGCGGGTCTGGGGGAACGGGCAGGACCGCAGCCGCGGCCCCGGACAGGCTTCTGCAAGAAGCGTGCACCGCGATGATGCCCAGACCTGGTGCGTGCCGCGCACCCCTGGCCCCGCTGCGGGGCGCGGCGCACCGCGCGCGCCGCGTGCGCCGCGCGGGGGCTCAGCCGCCGTCGGCGGCCCTGGCCTCGGCCTCGCGCTGGGCGATGCGGCGCAGCGTGCGCTCGAACACGTCGGCCGGCTGGCCGCCCTGGATCAGGTAGCGGCCGGCCACCACCACCGCGGGCACGGCGTGCACGTCGCGCTCGTCGCGCCACAGGGCCTCGGCGGCGCGCACCTCGGTGGTGCCCTCGTCGCTGGCCAGCAGCGCGGCGGCGGCGGCGCCGTCCAGCCCGGCCTGCTCGGCGCAGGCGCGCAGCACCGCCGGGTCGGACACGTCGCGGCCGTCGGTGAAGTAGGCCGAGAACAGCGCGTGCTTCAGCGCGCCCTGGGCCGCGGCGCCCTGGGTGCCGGCCCAGTGCAGCAGTCGGTGGGCGTCGAAGGTGTTGTAGATGCGGCGCCGGCCGTCGCCGAAGGTGAAGCCGACCTCGGCGCCGCGGGCGCGCAGGCCGTCGGCGCTGGCGGCCAGCTGGGACGGGCCCATGCCGTACTTGCGCGCCAGGTGCTCGCCCACGTCCTCGCCGCCGGGCGGCATCTGCGGGTTCAGCTCGAAGGGCTGGAAGCGGATCGTCGCCTGCAGGCCTTCGGGCGCCAGGCGCTGCAGCGCCTGCTCCAGCGCGTGCAGGCCGATGGCGCACCAGGGGCAGGAAACGTCGGAGACGAAGTCGATGTCGAGCTGCATGGCAAGATCTTCCCATGCCGTCCGCCGCCGCGCCCGACCCCCGCGCCGACCCCCCTGGTTTCCTGCGGGCCTTGTACGACGCCGCGGTGGCGCGCGCGCTGCCGCAGCAGGTGATCGCCGCGCACCTGCCGCCGCCGCCCGACCCGGCGCGCGGCCGCACCCTGGTGCTGGGCGCGGGCAAGGCCGGCGGCGCGATGGCCGCCGCGGTGGACGCGCTGTGGCCGGCCGATGCGCCGCTGTCGGGCCTGGTCATCACCCGCTACGACCACGTGCCGCCGGCCTACCGCGCCCGGCCCGGCCGCATCGAGGTGGTCGAGGCCCGCCACCCGGTGCCCGACGCCGCCGGCCTGGCCGCCACCCAGCGCCTGCTGGACCTGTGCCGCGGCCTGACGGCCGACGACCTGGTGCTGTGCCTGGTCTCGGGCGGGGGTTCGGCCCTGCTGAGCCTGCCCCAGCCCGGGCTGACCCTGGCCGACAAGCAGGCGCTGAACGCCGCTCTGCTGGCCAGCGGCGCGGCCATCGGCGAGATGAACACGGTGCGCAAGCACCTCTCGGCGGTCAAGGGCGGGCGGCTGGCGGTGGCCTGTGCGCCGGCCCGGGTGGTGACGCTGCTGATCAGCGACGTGCCGGGCGACGACCCGGCGGTCATCGCCAGCGGCCCCACCGTGCCCGACCCGACGACCTGTGCCGACGCGCTGGCCATCCTGGACCGCCACGGCATCGCCGTGCCGCCGGCCGCGCGGGCCGGCCTGCTGGATGGCCGCTTCGAGACGCCCAAGCCGGGCGATGCGCGCTTCGCCGGCCACGCCGTGCGCCTGATCGCCACGCCGCAGGACAGCCTGGAGGCCGCGGCCGCGCTGGCCCGTGCCCGCGGGCTGGACGCGCACATCCTCAGCGACGAGCTGGAGGGCGAGAGCCGCACCGCAGGCCAGCTGCACGCGGCGCTGGCGCGCGCGGTGGCGCGGCGCGGCCAGCCCTTCGCGCGGCCCTGCGTCATCCTGTCGGGCGGCGAGACCACGGTGACGCTGCGCCCGCGGGCCGAGCCCGGATCCGCCACCGGCCGCCCGGCGCGCGGCGGCCGCGCCGCCGAGTTCGCGCTGGGCTGCGCGCTGGCGCTGCAGGGCCAGGCCGGCGTCTGGGCGCTGGCCGCCGACACCGACGGCATCGACGGCAGCGAGCACAACGCCGGCGCCCGCGTGGCGCCCGACACGCTGGCGCGCGCCGCGGCGGCCGGGCTGTCGGCCGCCGGGCACCTGGATGCGCACGACGCCTTCGGCTTCTTCGACGCGCTGGGCGACCTGGTCGTGACCGGGCCGACCTACACCAACGTCAACGACTTCCGCGCCCTGCTGGTGCTGTAGCCGGGCCGTGCCTGCGCCGGCGGCGCTGGGGGGGAGGGTATGGCGGCGCACCGTTGATCCAACGCAAGCCGACCGCGTCGGCACTGCCTGACAGTAAGCACCATTCCCCTGGCGCGGCTGTCACCCGATGGCAGCGCCGCCGACCGGACCGATGGTCATTCGCATGGAACCTTCTTTCGCTGCCCCGCCCGCCTTCGCCGCTGTGCCCGAGCGCGCGGCCGCGCTGCGGCCGGCGCAGCTGGGCCAGGCATTGCGCCGTGGCGCCGTGCCGGGCGACGACAGCCTGTGGTCGGCGCTGGCGGGCACGCCGGCCCTGTCCGACGCCGAGGTCGAGGCGCTGGCCGGCATCGCCCAGGTGCGGCACGTGGCCGCGGGCCAGGGCGTGTTCAGCCGCAGCCACACCGCGAGCACCCTGGTCGGGCTGCGCAGCGGCGAGGTGGCGCTGGGCTTCCGCACCGCCGACGGCACTTTCCGCACCGAGCGCATCGTGCGCGGCCCCGCTTGGCTGGACCTGAGCTCGGCCTGGCTGGACGAGGCGCACGCGATGGACGCCCAGGCCCTGGGCAGTGCCACGGTGGTGGAATGGCCGCGCGAGGCCCTGCAGCAGCGCCTGGCCAAGCACCCCGGCCTGGCGCAGCGGGTGATCGTGGGCCTGGCGCGCGAGGTGCAGGCGCTGGCCGTGAACACCCACGAGCTGATGCACAAGGACGCGCCCGCGCGCCTGGCGCAGTGGCTGCACCAGCGCTGCGAGCCGCTGGCCGGCGCGGCCGGCCAGGCCATCGTCAAGCTGCATGAGCGCAAGCGCGACGTGGCCTCGCAGCTGGCGATCACGCCGGAGACGCTGTCGCGGCTGATGCGCAGCTTCAGCCGCCAGGGCGTGATCGAGGTCAGCGGCTACAACGTGCGGGTGCTCGACCCGGTGGCGCTGGGGCGGTTGGCGCAGGCCTGAGGGCGGTGCACTGAGACCGCGTTGGCGGTCTTGCCGTGGGTGGTGTCTGCTTGCAGCAGCCCGCCGGTCTCGCCCGGCTGGCGACCTACTTTCTGGCGCGCCAGAAAGTAGGCAAAGAGCGCTTTCCAAACTGAGCCACGCCAGCCGAGTGTTCTTCCCGCACCCCTGCGCTGCGCCTCGCCCGCCCGGCGGGCTCGAACAGTCCAACCGGGTCGGTCACCGCAACCCGGATCGCCGTGCCCCCTTGCTGTACCGTGGCATGGCGCCACCACGGCAGCGGCGAGAGGGCCCGCCGTCCGCGCTCCGGGGTGTGCGGGTCCGTCCGTCGCCTTGGACGGGCAGCGCGTCCCGGTCAAGCCCTGCACATGTCGGTGTGTTCGAGCCCGCCAGGCGGGCGAGGCAGCCGTCTCGTTGGTGTTGCAGCGCGCGGTGGCGTAGGAAAGTTCAAAGAGCGTTTCTTTGCCTACTTTCTTGTCGCGACAAGAAAGTAGGTCGGCCGTCGGCCGAGACCGACGGGCTGCCGCGACCGATCACGACCCCACGCAAGCCGGCACCGCAGCGGCAGCAACCTCGGCCCGCTGCAGCAGCTCCGCCACCACCGCCACCGCAATCAGCTCCGGCTGCTTGCCCGTGATGCCCGGCACCCCGATCGGGCAGGTCAGCCGGGCCAGCGCGTCGGCCGGCACCCCGCGCTCGGCGAAGCGCCGCAGGAAGCGCGCCCGCTTGGTGGCCGAGCCGATCAGGCCCAGGTAGGCGAAGTCGCCGCGCCGCAGCACCGCCTCGGTGATCGCCTGGTCCAGGTCGTGGCTGTGCGTCAGCACCAGGTAGAAGGCGCCGGCCGGCGCCAGGTCGACCTCGGCGGCCACCGGCTCCACGCAGACGCGCTCGATGTGCGGCGCCGACGGCGCGGCCGGGAATTCGGCCTCGCGCTCGTCGATCCACTGCACGCGGCAGGGCAGGCGCTCCAGCAGCTGCACGATGGCGCGGCCGACGTGGCCGGCACCGTAGAGCTGCAGCGTGAACAGCGGCGCCTCGTCGGGCCACGCTGCCAGCGCGGCGGCGTCCAGCGGCGCGGTGCACAGCGTCAGCGCGCCGCCGCAGCACTGGCCCAGCGTCGGGCCCAGCGCGATGGCCTCGTCCAGCGGCGCGGCCAGGCCCACGGCCAGCCGGGTGCGCGCGCGGGCGATGGCGCGCAGCTCCAGGTGGCCGCCGCCGATGGTGCCGGCCACCGCGTCGGCGGCCACCAGCATGCGCGTGCCGGCGCCGCGCGGCACCGAGCCGCGGGCCGACAGCACCTGCACCAGCATCGCCGGCCGGCCGGCGGCCAGCCATGCGCGGGCGGTGTGCTTCAGCGTGTCCAGCATCGCCGCGGCCTCAGGCCGTGGCGGCGGGCGAGGCCGTCCGCAGCGCGTCCAGCGCGTCCAGCACCGCCTCGGGCGTGGCCGGCGCGCGCAGCGGCGGCAGCGCGCGGCCGCCGGCGGCCGCGGCCAGCGCGTCGCGGATGGCCAGGAAGGCCGAGAAGCCCAGCAGCAGCGGCGGCTCGCCCACCGCCTTGCTGCGGTGGATGGTGTCGGCCGGGTTGGCGCCCTCGTACAGCGCGGTGTGGAACTGCGGCGGGCAGTCGTTGGCGGTGGGGATCTTGTAGGTGCTGGGCGCATGCGTCATCAGCTTGCCGGTCTGCGGGTGCCACCACAGCTCCTCCATCGTCAGCCAGCCCAGGCCCTGCAGGTAGGCGCCCTCGACCTGGCCGATGTCGATGGCCGGGTTCAGCGAGGCGCCCACGTCGTGCAGCAGGTCGGCGCGCAGCACGCGGTGCTCGCCGGTCAGCGTGTCCACCACCACCTCGCTGCAGGCCGCGCCGTAGGCGAAGTAGAAGAAGGGGTGGCCCTGCAGGGTCTCGCGGTTCCAGTGCAGGCCGGGCGTCGCGTAGAAGCCGTCGCTCCACAGCTGCACGCGGGCCGCGTAGGCCTGCTGCACCAGGGCCTCGAAGGCGATGGCCTGGTCGCCGGCCGTCACCTGGCCGTTGGCGAAGCGCACCGCGGCCGGGTCGACGCCTGCGGTGGCCGCCCACAGCGCGGCCAGGCGCTCGCGGATCTGGCGCGCGGCGTCCTGCGCGGCCTTGCCGTTCAGGTCAGCGCCGGTGGACGCGGCAGTGGCCGAGGTGTTGGCCACCTTGTGCGTGTCGGTGGCGGTGACGCGCACGCGGGCGAAGTCCAGCCCCAGTTCGTGGGCCACCACCTGCGCCACCTTGGTGTTCAGGCCCTGGCCCATCTCGGTGCCGCCGTGGTTGACCAGCACCGAGCCGTCGGCGTAGACGTGCACCAGCGCGCCAGCCTGGTTGAAGTGGGCCACGTTGAAGGAGATGCCGAACTTCACCGGCGTCAGCGCCAGGCCCCTCTTCAGCACCGGGCTGGCGGCGTTGAAGACGGCGATCTCGGCGCGCCGCCGGGCGTAGCCGCAGCGCCCGGCCAGTTGCGTCACCAGCGGGTCGATGAGGTTGTCGACCACCGGCTGGCCGTAGGGCGTGAGGTTGCGCTCGGTCGTGCCGTAGAAGTTGGCGCGGCGCACGGCCAGCGGGTCCAGGCCCAGGTGGCGGGCCACGTCGTCGAGGATCATCTCGATGGCCAGCGCGCCCTGCGGGCCGCCGAAGCCGCGGAAGGCGGTGTTGCTCTGGGTGTTGGTCTTGGCGCAGTAGCCGGCCATGGCCACGTGCGGAAGCCAGTAGGCGTTGTCGAAGTGGCACAGCGCGCGCGTCATCACCGGCGCGCTGAGGTCGGCCGAGTGGCCGGCGTTGGTCAGCATCTCCACGCGCACGCCCAGCACGCGGCCGGCGTCGTCGAAGCCCACGTCCCAGTCGAATTCGAAACCGTGGCGCCGGCCGGTGACGAGCATGTCGTCGTCGCGGTCGGGCCGCAGCTTGACCGGGCGCTGCAGCCGCGCCGCGGCCAGCGCGGCCACGCAGGCGAACAGCGCGCTCTGGCTCTCCTTGCCGCCGAAGCCGCCGCCCATGCGCCGGCAGCTGACCTGCACCTGGTGCGAGGCGCGGCCCAGCATGTGGGCCACGGTGTGCTGCATCTCGCTGGGGTGCTGGGTGCTGCAGTGCACCAGCAGGCCGCCGTCCTCCTGCGGCACGGCGTAGCTGATCTGGCCCTCCAGGTAGAAATGCTCCTGGCCGCCCAGCGTGAAGCGCCCCTGCAGCCGGTGCGGCGCGGCCGCCAGCGCGGTGGCGGCGTCGCCCCGGCGCAGGTGCATCGGCGGCACCACGTACTGCTGCTGCGCGTGGGCGGTGGCCGCGGCCAGCACCGCGGGCAGCGGGTCGATCTGCAGCACCTCGCGGGCCAGCGCGGCGGCGCGGCGGGCCTGCTCGCGGGTCTGGGCGACCACCGCGAACACCGGCTGGCCGACGTGGCGCACCGTGCCCTCGGCCAGGATGGGGTCGTCGTGGACGATGGGGCCGCAGTCGTTGGCGCCGGGGATGTCGGCCGCGGTGAACACCGCCACCACGCCGGGCTGGGCGCGCAGCCGGTCCAGGTCGATGCCGCGCAGCGTGCCGTGGGCCAGCGGCGACAGGCCCAGCGCGGCGTGCAGCGTGCCGGCCAGCTCGGGCAGGTCGTCCACATAGGGCGCGGCGCCGGCCACGTGCAGGTGGGCCGATTCGTGCGGGCGGCTGATGCCGACGCGGGCGCCGGCGGCCAGCGGGCCGGCCTCGGCCGCGGGCAGGTCCGCCGGGCCGGGCTGGGCGGGCAGGGTGGCCGGGGAGGTCAGGGCGTCCATCACAGGCTCCA